>WOR8_10000324_pt1 | contig 49207 bp, 54 predicted proteins | sample DeeMarSeWOR38_10_FD_19890 | JGI IMG/M metagenome (IMG submission 19890)
AGACACACTGCAATATATTCAGCACCAGGTTCTTCAGGGGTGCTGTACTGAACGGTTTCCCCCGCTTCTGCAATAAAGACTTCGTTGGCGTTAATAACATAATGGTTATCGCTGGCTTTAACATGGAGTGAACCCTTTAAGACCAGCGTGTATTCTGTGAATTCAGGTGTTTGTGGAGGTTCTATCCAACCGGAAGGGCTCTGCATGCGTGCTATACTGATTGATCTAGTTCCGGAATTAATCAGGCCGATGAATTCGTCGATAATCTTTTCTTTATTGCCAACCGATTTGATACGGGTCGGCGTAGTAATATATCTGGCCATTTTATCACCTCGATTTTGATTTTTAGCTATAAACGAAAAACCGGCTGAATAATCGGCTACCGAAGCCGGCCCTACATGTGATTCAAATAACTCGAAGTGCGCATAATTCGAACTACAGGATGCAACGGAATTATTTATTTTGAATCAAGCACCGGAACACATTTTCAAATCCCCTAGTGTATTAATAAGCAGCAATGGCGACTAAGCTATAAACTGCTGATATGTATTATCGAATTCCAGTCTCACATACCAGCGGGACTGGTTACCGGATCAGAATAATCCCGCTAACGTTGCCTGCCCAGAAGTAAGATGTTTTTCCAAGCCATTTACATCCTATAACTATCGAACGGGTCGGTTTCTTTCGTCAGGGGATATATAATTGCACCGTTGATCGAGGTATGCGTAATATTACCGAACCCTGGAACATTAGATACTGCACTATACAGATTTGTTACCGGATGGCGGTCCCCCGGCTTGAAAGGCCTTAATTACATCTGTATCAAGCAGAACGATGAAGGAATAAATGGCCAGTGCAGTGCCGATGGGAAAATTCAACAGGTCAATCGCAGATATTATGAGGATTAAAATCCGGGCCCAACTCTGATACTTGAATAAACCGATACCACCAATTATGCCGAATATTCCGGTTACGAAAAATATCAGAATTATGAATACACCCACAATGAGTAAAATCAGGTTAGCTTCCTCATCCCTGCTCAATATTCCAGCCCCGAAAAGTGCTCCAACGATCAGTAAGCCGATGAAAATACCCAGGATGCTTAATCCAATCTGTAGCGCTGCAAGGAGTTGAATGTGTTTGATCATTTTGGATTTTCCTTATAATAATGATGGATTTTTATGTTGTTGAATTCCTTGTACGGTACCACAATCACCTGCTATTTTTCCGGTGCACCCCGTGCGGCAATCAGGGTTCTGTCTGAAAATTATACATCCATATCTGATGCAGAGCGATCATATATACCCGATCATGACCTGGCAATTTATGCGGATATTTGCCTGCCATGGTGGATAATCCGTCGTCATTAAACGCAAATGGCTGCAGATCGAAATTTTATATGGATACACTCACCTGAATCCGACCCGGTTGAGAGCAGGCCTGTAAATAAGCACATACTAAAAAAATAATCGTTACCTTTCAATCATGTCATTAATAGCTTTCAGTACATGCGCAACAGTAATCATCCTGATACAGTAAGATCCGTATTCATATCCGCCGGGTATGAGATTCTCACAGACACCCCTCCGGCAAACCGGACATTCCTCATCCCCCTGCAAAACAGTACTCATGACAGGATCATCGTATATTTTCCATCTTCGATGTTCATGATGCATCATGACGGCAACTGAAGGGGTGCCCACGGCTACAGAAAGATGACGAGGACCGGAATCATTGGATATACAGAGCCGGCAGCGCATCAGAATTGCTGCAAAGTGTTCTATATTCTGGCCAAATTTCATCTCGATAACCGGTGTTTTCAGATGTCTTCGAATAGCCGTCACGATGTGCTGATCGAACTCTGTTCCGCAAAGTATCACCCTGTGCTGCATAACCTGCTGGAGATGGTCAATCAGAGCGGCAAAAAAATCCGGCGGCCAGACTTTATAATATCCACTGGCGCCGGGGTGAACAGCAATCAATCTGGTGTTAATTGAAATTGCCTGCCTGCTCAGTTGCGCTGTTGCCCAATCATGGGCAGCATCCGAAATAAAAAATTCTGTATTTTTATTGGGTGCATGAACACCGGCTGCTGCGACCAGCATAAGATAATAATCCCTTATATTCAGATTATCCTTATCAATATCGGGTTTCTGGGTCAAGAGCCATGAGAAATTTTGCCGTTTCTGGCCGATACGTATTTTGGCACCCGAAAGATATCCCCAGATAACAAATCTGTCCTGGGGAAAGGTACACACCACAGCATCCGGTTTAAGATTTCTTAAGTATCGGATGATTTTTAGCTCAGCGATTATACGCCTCAAACCACCCATGGCCCGCAATGCATGCCGATCCAGTCCAACAACCTGATCCACATTCGGATTATTGGCCATTACACAACCGGTTCCGTCAGTTGCAGCGGTACCAATGATCGGACCAACCGGCTGTTGTTCATCATACCGTCTCCGTTGCAAAATGATAGTCGTTATCCTGGATGACGGAAACGATTCTTTTACTGCCCGGATAGACGGGGTCAGTATTAAAAGGTCACCGAGTTGTCCTTCGCAGAAAAATACAAAATGCAATTTACGAACCTATCAGATCAGGCCAAAAAAATAAACATCAATGTAAATAAGTCCTGAAATAAATTCAATGCGTCACCGTTTGGTAAACTATGTTAATCCGGTTGCATGATACCATAACGCGTGTAGGCTTTACCTTCTGCTTTAACTGATTTAAACAGGTCGATGTTTTCCTGTGGTCTTTCTGAAGGAGGATGAGACAGATGATATTGAACCGCCATATAGTTTAATGATTTGACTTTAATGCCATTCAAAGATAACCGGTATTCCACATCACTGTCTTCTCCGATCGACGGTCTACGGTAACGCTCATCAAAACCATTTATGGCGAGAAGATCAGATTTGAAGAGGGAAAAATTGCATCCCAGTAATCCGCGGGGTTTGCGGTTGAGCATTCTGCGCAAAAAAAGGGATCTGAGATAAATTCCCTTTTCCACATCACGGGATGATCCGAACAGACCGTCGTACAACAATACCGGCCAGCGATATTCTAGATAACCTTTTTCAATTGCACCGGGTGTTAAGTGTTTGTTGATTCTCGATGACAGATTTACCCGCCTGCCGGTGAGGCAGTAACCCGTTTTACGATTCAGGACATGTTCTCTGACAAACTCCCGGTGGGGGATGCAATCCATATCCATAAAAACCAGATAATCGGAAGCGGTATTTAAAACCGCCCGGTTCAAAATGCGGTTCTTGCGGAATCCGCGGTCTTCGTGCCAGATATGTTTTAATTTGAAATTTTCTGTACGTGCTAATTGCCTGACATGATCGACTACCGCCTTCTCAGATCCGTCATCAGCAACAAAAATTTCAAAATCTTTAAAGGATTGCCTGCGTAAACCCGCCAGTGTAAGGTCGAGTATATCGGGATGGTTGTAAAATGCAATGATTACCGAGGCAGCGGGGCTTTTAATTTCAGAAGTCATGTCTTCGGTACAAAAATTAAAAATTTATGTGGTATCAGAAACAGAATTCAATCTATATCGCATGGTAAATTATAGCATCCTACGGGATAATGGATCATGTTTTAAGCGATATGATATTCCATAATCATCCTGCTGGGTGAAACTTTTGCCACTTCTGTGAAACCTGCTTTGCTAAAAAGTTCCGGAAAACCCATAAAGCTGGAAACTGGTGGCACATTGTTACTTTTGGGAATTGTCGGGAAGGCTTCGATCAGCGAGCCACCCTGATCCTTTACATACTGAATGGCACCTTTAATAATTTCTAACCCGAGTCCCTGACGGCGGTATTTGCGACCAACGAACATGCAGACAATTGCCCAGGAGGCATGCGCCTCACGCCTTTTGAGCAATCGTGAACGTTCAAGTGCAGCATAATCCTCGCGGCGGGCCACTGAGCACCAGGCCGCCGGTTCATTGTCCTTGTACAAAATGATTCCCGGAATTTTACCGCTTTCCACCAGTGAATACATGGCATGTTTATTGGCCTCTCCCTGACCCTGCTCAAATTCTTTTCTCGATAGACGCCACCACATACACCAGCATCCACCATAAGCTCCCTTCGATCCGAAAAGTTGCTCAAAATCAGCCCAGGTATCCTTCATTAATGGTTTAATTGCTATCTGCGGCATTCGCATCCTTCGGCGTTCGTCAGGCTTTTCGTGACAGACCGAAAATGGTGCTCGTCTCAGGTTGCAGCAATACCCAATAGGTATAAATGGCCACGGCGGTTCCGAAAGGAATACTGACCAGATCAATAGCAGCAATAATAAAAATCAATATCCGCGCCCAGTTTTTATACAACATCAAGCCAATTCCACCAATGACAGAACCTAAAAAGTTTAACAATACAAAACCGGTTATCAGGGGGAAGGCGATGGACAGAATTATCAATCCTTCCCGATCAATATAAACGACACCGGAACTGAAAATTATCGCATATGCAAGTACCATAAAAAAAACACCGACAATACTTAAACCTATGTGCAAAGCCGCAACAGCTACTATGTGCCTTTCCATAAAAATTCCTTTGTTTATTGAACAACCATTATATATGATAGTATTCACGAAAAAGATTCATTGAGCAGGACCACCCGCCCAGATGCTATAAAAGGATTTAATAATCCTGAACTCATAATATTTATCAGGTGATTTCCAGAGCTTCAGCAGCCCGGCTATATTCTTCAGGTCTGATATAGATCAGATAGCAGTAACTGCCGGATCCATCCGTGATGCCATTGGAAGCGAATATATTTACGCCAGCACGGTACAACTTTTCGTGGATTTCCGTAAGAGCACCCAGCTCATCGTCTCCCCGTACCAGCAAAGCGGGATGGGGGCCGTCGATAACGAGGCCTGTCTCTCGTGCCTTGTTCTCCAGCTTAAACTGGTCATCAGGAAAAAGGGTAAGCTGTGCCGACTGTTTTCCGATTGGAATCGCCGTAAAAGCATGCAGGTTTATACCCAACTGGGCCATAAGAGAAAGTAATTGGTAGGCAGCGCCGGGTTCATCCTTGACCTGTGTATAGTAATAATCGATACGACGGATTTTATATGCCATACCCCTTCCTCCTTTGATAAAGATCTGACTCAGCTCTGTTTAGATAAAACGAAACGCATCAAATGTCCGGATTCCGGATGCCGCAGTAAATTAAATCATATGAATCAAAATGGTGCGTTTTTTAAATTCATACTCGTAGATATATTCAGGCTTGAGAATCAGATTAACATCCATGGTCAACAATGCACTGCGGATGTTTGTCGGGTGATAATAATACATCAGGCAACCAAGAAAAGTTTCAACTGTTATATCCTGCGGCAAATATTTGGCAGCAACGTTATTAAATTTTTGTAATACCTTTTCAAATAGATCCAGAAAATTGGTTGCATTGTGATTGATACATTCGTATACGACAATCGCCAGATAAGTGACCGATTCTCCGGGCAGATCAGTGTCAATCACTTTCAAACTTAATGGAAAATGACTGAAGTCGCGAAATATCTTAATGAATATATCATGACCATAAGGGTAGTGATGATGCTCTGCGAGTAAATGTGCAATATGATTTTCTGCCTGATCCAACATGGTAACTGTTTTGTCTGGTAGTGGAATTGTATACTATAAATATATTTAAAAAAATACTAAATGGTCACCATAATTTTTGATATTTACATTTTAATTCTCAGCCGTTCCGGAAACGATCAAAAGCGTATCCAGTATCGGCACAAATGGTTGATATAATTCCTGGTAAGCACATGAGATCCGGATACTATTCAATTTTGGTGCATAAAACCTGAAATGACTCTGGTGATTACACTGGCAACGACATAACGTGTCCGTCGTGTCCACCAGATTTATGGCTACTGCCTCAGGTAGATTAACAGCGATACTGTCTTTGAATTCTGAGCAGCAATTGGCGTTGTAAACGAGATCGAAAACCAGCGTATCACTTCGATAGTACCAATTTGATAATACGGAGTCATTAGATGTAGCTGCTGCGGTAAGTATAACGCAACCATAATTTTGGGAATATACCAACTGCGGGATATGTTCACTTTTCGACACTTCTGTACCATGATTCTCGCAGCTTATTAAAAAAAAGACAGCAGTGAATACGATGAAAAAAAATGAACATATATTCACGTATATGATCCGAATATTGAGCATGGTCATCTAATGGGCTATATACACATAATATACTAGGTAGCGCTGGTTAACACAAATGATTGAGCTGATCATTACTGGTATTGTCCACGTCCAGAAGAACAATAGGACAACGGCACAGTAAATTTCATAACATAATGATTAGAATAAAATCGCTGCATCCCCCCTAAGAATCTTGGATCTGTTCATAAAACAGGTTTCACCGGTATTACAATAATCCAAAGGAGATGGCGAGAAAACTTGGTCCATTGACACCCGCATGGATCACGACCCCCACCCATGTGTTTTGCCGGCGCTGCACAATATAGGACTGGATAAAAAGTATCGGTGCAATGGTTAGTACCAGCTTCCAGCCGAATGCGATGTGGAATATTCCCCACAGGATCGCATGAATCAGCCAGGTACTTTTACCGAATGATACTTCCTGTCTTGGCAATATAATACCCCGCCAGAGTATTTCTTCACCCATAATATTTAAAATCCAGTAAGGCAACCATAAAAGGAGTATCCAGCAACGGTCATGTGTCAGTGGCTCAAAGCGCATAAAAGGAGGCTGATGGTCAGTGGAGCCTAAAAGGATATTTAATAACCATATAACTACACCGCTTACGATGCCTGTACTTATGATACCGGAAAGACTCCATAGCCAGTCAACGGAATTCATTTTTCTGAACCGCATACGATCACGCCAGACCGGAATACTTAATGCCAATCCTTCACGATTCAGGATAATCAGGGCGACAATGAGCATCGGAAGAAAAATACCGGCTCCGGCGATCACAAACCAGAATACTATCGGTTCATAACCGGTGATAAACGCCAGCCATGGTATCAGAAAATGTGTCTCAGCATATAGTATGCATCCGGCTGTGCCAAATATTATCAGCGATCCGAACAAATTCATAGGAGGAAGTGAACTATGGGATTTCTGCATACGGTTATATCTCGGTTGGTTTTTTGACTGAACAGCCCGGCCAAGTCCCGGAATTACCCCGAATTTTTAATTTGATCGCGCGTAATCCGTTTTATTTTTTCAGCTCAGGAATTAATTGTTGGTAACGCTAATTCAAATCATAAACCGATTTTAAACTCCGCACCTTGTCCCGGTAGAATTGTTCAAAATTATTCCGCGGCTGGCGGCAGAGAAATACGGGCATACCGCCTTCACGGGCGTAGGGATTGGTAAGCCGGCCGACTTCTTTAACTTCACCGAAATAAAACGAGACATCCTCGGTCTCGTCATTAATATAGATCAGAGTGGTTAAACGGATGCTGTCCGGCGCCCAGAAAATAAAACTATCACTAAAACTGACTGGCTCCGGCAGGTGGTCGGCCTTTCCAAAATATTTTACCGCACCGGCCTCCCCGTAGTTTTCAGCGAAAATTAAAGTCTGCTGCTGTTCCGATTCGCTAAGATTCCGGTAGGTGTATATCACGATACCGGCGAGTTCTTCCCATCCGACCATATCGGCATAATCCTGCGGCAGGGGGTAGATTCGTCCGTCTTCCCAGCGCAGGGCACCCTCCAGCCCATAACCACTTGCCACCGATCCATACTCAACCATCATGGCCGGTTTAAGTATCGGGAGACTGAAGGGCAGGATCGGCAGTGTCAGAAAAATCATCAACGGAACGGGTATATATTTCAGAAACTGCAGCCTGCCTGTGCCAAACTTCTCATAAGCGATTCCTCCTGCCGAAAAGAGAACCGGATACATACCGAGTGTATAATAGCCCTTTCCATGAAAAACGATAAACGTTATTAACAGAATAAAGAAAGCCAGTGCAAGGACCTGATTATGCCGCTGGTCAGCAGCCAGCAAAAATAAAAGTAAACCGGGTATCCAAACGATAAGCTGTGGAAGATTCATTAAGATCTGCATGGTCAGAAAATCGCTTATTCTTACATGCACCAGTTGCGAACTCTGCAGGCCCAACATATGATGTACAACCGGCCAGTTATGGCTAAACTGCCAGATCAAATTAGGAAGTGCAATAAGAAATCCTATCCCGATCCCGGTCCAAAAATATCTGCTTATAAATATCGTCCTGGCGGGTGTCAGAAGTATGGCAATTACAATTGAAAAAGCGAAGAATACGATTGAATATTTATTTAAGAATGCAAAACCCCAGATCGTGAAAATGATCAGCCAGTATTTTGGATTTTTTTTATGCATCATTTTGATGATAAAATAGGATGAGAGCAGCCAGTAGAATTGATTGAATGATACCGGTTGGAAAAGTGTATTACTGCGCAGAAATGCGGGCGAGGTGATAAATGCCAGGCAGGCGATCGCAACTGCCCAGGTTCTGCCACCAAGTTCGCGCACGATCAATCCGATGCACACGACTGATATTGCTCCAATCAATGCTGGTGCCAGCCGGACCGCAAATACGGAGTCACCGAAGAAAAAACGCATGACAGCTCCGACAACGGCTATGGATGGGGGCACTGATACATAACCAAAATCGAGATGCTCCCCCATCGCAAGATAAAGATAAGCATCCCGCTGCAATTCATAATTCGTATTGGTAAGAAAATGTATGATAAGTTTTATCAAGGCCAATGTAATAATAATCCATCCAGATCGGTGTATTTTCAGTTTCATTTGAGCACCTCAAAGGCAATGCAGCTCCTTGCCTGTTCAAATAGTTCAATTATGCGAATCTCAACGCATGATGACAAGAATTAGTGATAAATGAAAAGACCGGTGAAATCATGCCAGTGGTGGAAATTTGTGATAGTTGCTTTTTTGCATATCGATCAGTTCCACCGATAGCTGAATATGACGGTTTTCCTCGCTTGAAAAATATTTTTTTAACAATGCCAATACCTGCTCCCCAAGTTTTTGTTTGATTTCAGCCGGCCGGCCTTCCAGTAACCTGATCTCGAGGTGAGCAAAATTTTGATCCGTTTGTCCATCACCGATCAGATGCCCGGTGACAGGGAGCAACCGGCTTTTGCAGTGTTCAAGTTTTATCCCGGCGGTATGATGCAGCAGAAGGTGCAATTCACGGAAAAATTGTTTAATTTCCTCCGGTTTTTCGCGTGCGCGGTTAGTATGAAGAATGATATGGGGCATATGTTCCTGACTTTTTATATCCGGTCAGTTTTATTATTTACATCAACCATGATGTAGCGCGTAAGTATTCTCTCAAATTAATCTAATTATCCGGGATATACGATTCTTTACACCATATTGAACTGGTTTTCTCAATTACTCACGGCAGATTTCCTGATCTTGGCTTCATAACTTTATATTTGAAGTTGTCTGACTTAACCCGAATAATTTACCACTATGCCTGCCCGGCGGTATCGGGTTGTTTGTAAATAGACCAGATCAATTGATCTTGAACTGACCATTAATCATTAGAATTGATTCCCCGGATAATATAAATAATCCTCGGATAATTTCAATTTTTTGCTGGAAACTGAACATGGTATCCGGGTCTTTTGCCGGCCAGACGGATCCATATTCTACACCGTTAATTTTTTTATAGGTACAGATAAATTCCGGACCGGAGCCTGAGACAAAAGGGGAGCCTGTCCCGAGCCAGCCAAAGCCCCTGCCGTAAAAAGTCGTGAGAATACCGTCAAGCCGGAATCCAAATACATCGGTAAATACTCCTGCAGGGATATCCAGGGTTTCCAGCCGGAAGGCTTCCCACCAGATGGTATCATTGTCACCGGGAGTATGGATCCATCTGTCACCTTCAGCCGGATGAGATTTTGCAATATGTTGTTCGTAATAGGGATTAACGTCCATCATTATGGAATCATCTGTGACCGGCTGCAGTTCAGTTGCAGTAAAAAAGTCCTGTTTGATATAGTAATAAGAGGTATCATAATTGGAATGGCCGTATTGCCACAGGCAGATGTAGACCTCCTGATTATCACCTCTGCGGGTTGTCCCGATAGATTCCATACGTACGGTCGAACTGTCCCGGACAGAAATGACTTGGGTAATATCACCAACCACAAGAGGCGTATACGATATATCATAATTCGGATTTTCCGGATCATCTGTACACCCGTATGTAAACAAGAGGAAAAAAAGAGCAGCATATAAAGTGGATTTCATGGTATGCCCTTCCGATTTAAAAAATTACGCAAAATATAAGTAAACTACGTGTGAAAAATCCAGTGGCTACTGGCGGTTTATCAGTTGCAATGCAACTTGATGAGCGGTCAAAGATTTGCTGGAGTCTATGGCAGAACCAACGATCAGATCACGATGCATAGATCTCGGTGACAAGTTCTTTGAACCAGGGGGGTTTTTCCAGAATTACATAAATGAGTATAATTGCAGTTATTGGAATGGGAAGAAACGTATCTATCAGGGCTAGTAAAATGAGGTATAAAATCATTCTTGTCGGGGTTTTCATGGTGTGCCTCAAAACATACTATACGGTTGATAATGATAAACTTAAGAATTAGAGAAAGAAGAATAGGTAAGCTGGATCAGGCCGCTTGGATATTTGCGTCGTTTTTCGAGCATAAAATTACGGATACGCAGGAGAGGCTGGGTCAATGGAATACCATCACCCAGGTAAATCGGGTGAATTGATATAACGAGCTGATCAATTAAAGCATGGCTGAAAAGGATGCCGGCAATCTCGCCACCCCCTGCAAACCAGATAGGTTCCTTCAATTTTTGTTTCAGATCTGCAGTGAATTCCGGTATGTAATGATGAATAAAATCAAGATTCTGCATGCCTGCTGTCTGCCTGCGGGTAAAGACATAGGATATTTTATCCGAAAAGAGATACGGCCCGAAATCAAGGATTTTTTCATAGGTTTTACGTCCCATGATAACAGCTTTGACAGACCGGTAAAATGCGGTATACCCATAATCCCGATCCGTAAACAGCCAGTCGGTATTTCCATGGGGATCTGCGATAAATCCATCGAGGCTTGCGGCTACAAAATATACAATTTTTCCCATATCCGTTGAATCGTAATTACAGCGGTTTAAGGCGGCGTAATATACCGGTCAGAAAATTGAATCTCGGAACCCTTTTCATATATTGAATATACGAATCACCCAGGTAACGCAGACAATACTTTTCCTCTTCAAGGGTTTGCATATAAAAGCAAATGATCGCGCAGGCAGACATTGCCACGATGAATATATGTTGTGATAACAGAGAAAATCCAACATTCAACATCATATATCCGAGATATTGAGGGTGTCTTAAATATTTATAAAGACCTTTTTTGACGAGCATGGTTGTTTCATAATATGGACGGCCTGATTCTGTCTGGCCGTATTTTCGCAGGAGATAGAATGGTGGAAAGATAAATACCAGCGATGCCAGCAGGATGATTGCACCGGTTATAACAGCCGGTCGGCTCCCGTCCCGGGTGACAAAACGAGAGGTGATGAAGACTGCAGCGGTTATGATAAATGCCAGCCATCCCATTCGAAGGGCCGCTTTCGGATAATGATATTTAGGCGCTCTGTTATGATTGTTGAGCATTATCAGGTGTCCATTATCTCATGATGAGACGCGGCTTTAAAATAAAGGATGCTTATTTCCGCCCATGATGTATATGTATCACGTCAGCGCAGCGAAGCACCGAGTCACGTTTCGATCATTAAAAAAGCGTCCAGTCGTCACGTACGATCATATAATAGATAACATAGATCCAGCCTAATACGCCGTGGAAAACAGCCCACAAAATCGATTTATTTACTGTCCACGACATCACTATTGCCAGTACAGCGCCGAATCCAAGTGATGAACCGGCAACGACCTTTGTTCCACCTTTTTTTTCAAACATATTATCCTCACAGAAAAATGTCCGATTGCCCGGCAATGATTGAACGGTTTACAATAAATATTCTGCCTGAGAATTTAATAAAACTTATCATATGCGTACGATAAAATCAATCTGATCTCTTACCGGACCTGGCTTTAAAGTCGCTCCTGATAACCCGGATGTTAAAAATATATTGCATTTGCGTAAAATTAATATTAACATATACCATAATTTTTGTACACAGTTTTCCCAGCCTTTCCGTTTTTGGTGATAGGCATAGAAATCTTGCTGCACCCGAAGGAAATCGCGGAGACAAAATCGATGCGGTTTTTTTTATGTCCGGAGCTGGCAAAACCGGGTTGTACGTAACCGATGTTTTATTTTAAGGATTGCTTCAATGGAAACAGGAGTTGTAAAGTGGTTCAATGCCTCCAAAGGCTATGGTTTTATTACAAGAGACAAAGGTGATGACGTGTTCGTTCATTACCGTGAGATTCAGAGTGAAGGATATAAATCTCTTGACGAAGGAGACAAGGTACAATTCGAAGTCAGTGAAAGTCCCAAGGGATTACAGGCAATGAAAGTAACAAAACTATAGTATCAAATGGGCCCCGCTTATAAACACCGGGGCTTCTTAATTTTATCAAAAAATCTTCCTATTTTTTTAAAATCGCAGCGCGTGTCCTTGGAATTTTAATACGCATAATATCGGCAAAATTCCATTTTTTTGCGGTATCAATTGTTTTATTGAACGCATTTTGAGAAACATGTCCCCTGGGTTCAGCTAATAATACGCGACCTCCGGTTTTAAGAACCTGGTATAATTCTCCGAATAACCGTTCCTGATCCCGTACTTCATGTACGACGGCAAAGCATAATATGAAGTCGATCAGGTTGTAAAAGGGAGCAAGGTTAATTCCTGGATCACCAGTTTGATAGATTTCGATGTACTCATGCAACTTTGCTTTCTCTGCCCGCTTTAATAAAACCTTCAGCATTTTTTCCTGAATATCGACACAGATGACCTTTCCATCCGGTCTGATCATTCTGGCCATTGGGAGGCTGAAATAACCCATTGCTGTGCCAAAATCCATGACCGTCATTCCTGGTGAGAGATGAGGGGAAAGTATCTTATCGGGATTTTGGACAAATTTCCGGAATGGGCTCAATAGAAAAAAACCAATCCAGAAAGGGCAAACTCTGCTGGCCATGGTCAACTCATTTTGAAAATGGTAAAAACTGGATTATTTACTTCACCGTTTCAGCGCGACGGAAATAATTGCACAGTTTTATCTTGACTTTAACGCAATCAGGTAATTTCGTCCGAACTATAAAAGCATAGTGAAATAAATCATTATTACCGAAATGAGCATGCTGCTGTATAATATTATCTTATGAGCTAATATATTATCATCGGTATTCTGGCCAACATATCACACAACTCATTTGCCGCACATTCCGGATTGATGTAAAAACAGCCAATGTTCTTTTTCATCCTTTTGTCTTTATTCCGCCTGTAAAACTTTGTCGATGTTTGTTGATCGTCCGATAACTGCCGCTTATTTTTTGTGAAATTCAACTTTCAAGATCGGTCGAAAATTTTGTGCATCACCGGGAAGTGACATGGTTAAAGTGATTTTGTCGTCTTGCAGTCTTTCAAAAGTTTGAATCAACAGGGTGTCATGCCAGCTCATGAACAGTGTGTTCTCATCCAGGAATTTACAGGTGGCATTCAAATAACTGCCACTGTCCTCAAACCACCAATACCGGTAAACCTGTTTGCCTTCATCACGGGCAAAAATACCATGTGCCTGTGCAGAACCGGTCGTTAAATGCGCCTCATAGTCAAAAAAAACATACTTGCCATTCAATGCACGTCTGAAAACCCCAATCCCGTTACCCGTTGCAGCCTCACTGAATTCAGATTCAGGAACGTCATACTTAAGGGTCCAGATGCCGAGTAAGAAATCAAATTTTTCCATCAATGTTTCCCATTAATCTGGGTTAATCATGTTGAATAAATTTTATAATCATCAGGTAATGACTTTATTTAATCAATCTTGCTTGATTGAAAAATCTCATTGACTATTCAGATTAAACTTATTCCGTGAAGTGAGTTGCCATAATATCGTACAATTTTTGCGGAAAAGCTCGCTCGATGGCTGCCAGATCTTTCAATCCGAATATAAATGATATCGCAATCGGATCTGTTCTCCAGTAAGTATGCCCTTCATAAAATCCGTACCGCATAATATACTGGGGTTCTATTTCACCGGTATGGATAATGCTTAATAGGATTCTTAAAGAATCCGATTTTGCACGGGACAAATGCTGGTATGCAGATTTAAGGAGCTCTTCCTCATCGGAATCAATATTTCGCCAGATTTTAATGTGAAATGCCCCACCGATTTTGTCATCAAAAATAGATTTTTGGCCCCCTTTGGTGTCTCCGGCTTCGACGAATATTTTCCGATTATTGTAAAAAAAATACCGTATGTTTTCCCAGCGGTGGATTGCCATATTCCAACGATTGAGTTCAAGGTCGGTATCGATCATATTCAAAACATGAAATAACGGTTTTGCCAGCTCGGGATGGGTCAAACCCAATTTTTTGACAATTTTATTATCAGCTTTTATGACTGCTAAAATGGATTCATCCTCGGCTAAGAATCCTGCCTGCGATAATCGGTTCGGACGCCCTGCCTCCGTAATTTTATCAACAGAAACGCCTGTGATGGTTTTAGTCCGGTTTAGCTCCTCTTCCGAATGGATGCCTTCAGCGGCGAGAGCAGGGAAGTCAGCTGAATCCGTGACCAGCTGGCGGCAAATATTACGATCATTGCTCATAGTTACATCGATAATAGCAAATCGCTCATTCTTTGTTACTGCAATGACGAATTCCTTACCGTCTGAACTGACAAAAGGTGAAGGTAATTCCGGCAGGACGTCGTTCACATCAGGATAAATTTTATAGGGTAAGTTATCCATCTGTATGGATGTTGTTTGTGCCGCTGCATCCAGAATGAAGGAAATAAAAAAACCTGAAATATATATTAATCTGTATACTATCCTCATGGTTAGGCTCCTTCCGCCAATAAAATGATTTATGTCTTTCTCAATAACCCCTGAACAATGTACAACCCAGATCAATACGGATTTTTAATTTTTCAGGAGATTTTCAAACCTTGCATGGAATTTTTATTATATCAGACGGTTCTGATTTCCTTCTGGTCAAAATATACATTTATACAACGTCGATCAGTTTATAAACACCTTTAAAACGAATTGAAAGATAAAAACGTAAAGGTTTGTAGCTGATTTTGCTTACATCACTTCATAAGCCGCATAATAAATTTGATCCGGATCCTGCTGCAGAAGTGGCGCTAAAATCTCATTCTCCCAGATCTGCCATTTTACGGGATAGTCTTCCTTTTTACACGGATTATCTATTTTACCCCATAGGTTTTCCCACGCATTTTTATCCTGATAAATCCAGATAGCAGCAAAGTCTGTTTTTCGGGTACCCCTGATCCTCCTCAGAAAATGGTACTCGACCAGTCCGGGCAAGACGAATAGATCTTTTTTTATGGCAGTTATAACGGCCTGCTCAAAGTTTTTCTCCGTAATACCTGATTTAAGTTTATATTCGTGAATACTGAGTATACGCATAGTAAGCCTCGGTTTGGATACTTCGTTTAGATCCAAATATTTCTGTTGTTAAAATGCCATCACCGGCCTTTTCAGCACAAAAAGGATTGATCAATTGTTCTCTGTAAACCAATGTTTACCGGGAAATCTTTTTAACAACCTCATTCGCATAGTCTTTATACGCACAGCTCGGACATTTCAGCATTTTTTTCATAAAGAGGATTGAACTGGTGGTCGGTAAATCCTGCCAAAATGTGATCGTGAATTCATGCCCGCAGTTTGCACATAAATAACCACGCGTACTTGAATGCCACTTAACTAATAAAAACATAACGGCAATCACGATCAAAATAAACCAAAATATCCCATATTCCGGCAGAACGTAAAAGCCGCTGAAAACAAGTACGACCAGAGTAAGCAAAACTAACAGGAAAGACAACATTTTGTCCATCAAGGTTGGTTCGGAAAAAGAATTCGCTGTCATATCAAACTCCTGAAACTGCATTCACTTTTTGATGAATTAATGCCGTTTTACGGCTTTCGCGGCCAAAGCTGTCGCGGTTCCAGACTAAAATCCTGATTTGATCAATTGACGTTATAAAAACCGGCGTTTGGTATTCAACGGGGGTGTTATTATCGATCTGATAGACTGGCGTTAGGCCGGGAAACATATTATTCATATAGAGCGTGTCATTGCGGACAACCGCGCCGGGAAGGGGTATCCGGAATTTGATCCCTCTTTGCGCTAAACGGGGTAATTCCCGCATCCCGATGATCGTTACGAACTTATTCCATTCATTCTCACGTTCTGCCGGCAATATATTCTGCTCCCACATGGGTTTTGGTGACCAGGCCCGTTCGGCCATGCCCAAGAGTTTCGGGAAAACAAAATAATGTAACCGATCTTTGGAACGCGCGTTTTCCGACCAGATATGTCCCTGCATGCCTAATATGTGCTTTTCGGCGTCTTGATCCAGAGGTTCAAAACGGTCAAATGCCGCCACATCGACGGTACGGCCCAATAGATCGGTTTCAGCACAGCGTTTGATGTTGGTGGGTGTAAACTCCCAGCTACGCCGCAGATTTACGAAGCCAGCCCAGTACAATCCCGGTTCTTTCGGATGTTTGGTATAGGCCAGGCCGAAGTATAAATTTGTCGCATTGGACAGCACAACGTCAAATCCCTGATTCGCCAGCCGATAGGCCAGATCTTCACCGCCCCATCCCCAGATGCTGTTCCAGACGTATGGAATAAAACCGCGATGTGCAAATCCTTGATTGGGTACTTTTTTACCTGCCTCGAATTGCATTCCGATTTCTTCCCAGCCGGCCGTGCGGATATCATATCTATCCAGGATGCGTCCCAGTCGATCGACGAAATATTCCAGCAAATCGTGATTGGATCCGATATCGGGATTTAACCGCTTTAATTCATGACATGCCGGTGAACCACTCCAGGCATTATCTGATACTTCATCACCTCCGATATGCAGAACATTCAGTTCCAACCCGGCATCAATATACATTTTTCTTACTTCCATAACCACTTTTTCAAAAAAACGGTAGGTGGATTCCATACCGACATCCACCGCATTGTTTTTCCATTTCTGAACCGATTCATAGCGGGAGGTATCTTCCGGATGATAGAGTAAAAACTCGTAGGCCTCCTTTTCCAGCCCTTTGTTTAGTAATCGCCGACGTCTTGCATTCATCGCAGTAATTGCAGCATGCGCATGGCCAGGAAGATCGATTTCCGGCATGACCTGGATATGACGTTCTGAGGCGTATTTCAGCATATCAATATATGTGTCCCGGCTGTAATATCCGTTCCCGGGTGACAGATTATTTCTGGCGTAGGGGCCGCTTCCTAAAGAGGGAACCAGATGTTCGGTTTCATCCAGAGTATGTCCTCTGACGGCGCCTAATTCTGTCAATTCAGGTAAACCTGGAATCTCCAGCCGCCATCCCTCATCATCGGTGAGATGAAAATGCAAGCGGTTTAATTTAAAGCGGGCCATTTCATCGAGCAGCTGTTTGATGGTGCTGTCGTCATGAAAATTTCGTGCCACATCGACGTGCATGCCGCGGTATTCAAATCGTGGATAATCAAGAATCCGGCATGCCGGTATGAACATTCTCCCTGCGCCAGCGGAATGGTCAGCTTGAAGTGCCAGCAGCGTTTGCAGTCCATAGAATATACCGGTATCGTCAAATCCGGTAATTTCGATGCGGGTGGGAGCAACAGTCAGTCGGTAGGCTTCTTTGCGGGCAGCGGAACCTGAAAAACGGTTTGGCTTGATCTGAAGTAGGATAATCCGCTCAGCTGCACTATTGGGAAAATAGCGAAGTCGTCCCTGAATCTCTTTTTGAAACCACATGGCTTCCGGCTGGCATTCAGGGGCATATTGCATTCCCCAGTCCGATGAAAACTCGATCAACAAACCATCAAACTCAGCGTTTACCGGAGTCGGCAGAATGGACGGGGCTTTGGCCGAAATGGAAATATGCACGACCTTTTCATTATGCAAATACTGATCAGCAGGGCTCCACACCGGCATAATGTCCTGCTTCGACCTGACACACTTGCCGGGATCGAACGGAACTATCTCGACCGGTATCTCCAAAAACTGCGGTTCGTCATTTACTATCCATGTAAAATAGGCGCCGGATGGGGCATCTGTTTCATTGATCGCGTAGTAGCTGCCTATCACCGGGAAGGTCACTGATTCACCCGGTTTTAAAACCGGAAAATATCTGGTCGGTGCAATTTCATAAAAATCGCCGTTTATATGCTGGCCGGTAATCCGGTTATCCAATCCTTCGGTAATCAAACGCCGGAACCAGTTGAAATATAATGCCCAGCCCTTGTTAGGCAGAGGAACACTCCCTTCGTTGATAATCGTCATCTCGCCAAGATGTTGTGATTGCTCCCGATATAGATTTTCGATATGCCGCCATTGTATTCGGACGGAATCTGGAAAACCGGTATCATTTTCATTCGATGCATTCTGGGTACACATAGCCAGGACCATCAGACATATCATCATTAAACCCGGAAGAATTAATTTCATAATTTTATCCTTTTTTCAAAGATGCAATGCGAATAATTTTATCAGGAGATAATTTAATACCTGCGTACCATGAGACAATATTTCCCTACTTAACATTACCTATTAAATATTTGAGACTTCTGAAAAATAAGACTTTTTACTGTCATTGGGCGGGGCAAAGATCCAATCGGGGGACGAAGCAATCTTTTGTAATGATTGAAATTACGAGATTCCTCCTCCTGTTAAAAACGGGATCGGAATGCAAATAATGACAGTTTTTCAGAAGCTTCTGTTAAGAATACTATTTGATGCTTAGTTTAATGGCAATCAGTGACTTTGCATATTCTACATCCTCATTGTTTTTAAAATTGATCGTTATACCACGTATTTTATTGTATTTTTTTGCATTCTTGAACTGACGTTTTAAATCCTCCGATATGGTGCTGTCCATGATGGCCTGCTGCGCCCTGTCAGTAAAATAAAAGGTAATTCTGAATGAGCCTTCGATGACCGAAAGCCAGAATATTGTTTTGGATTTTCGGGTAATTTTAAACAGCCAGCTTTTCCCATCCATATAGTATCTCCATTCTTCAGAAAAGTCCGGATGGTTTTTGTGAATATATTCAAAAAGCGATTCCCAAAAGATTTTAGATTTACCGATATGCGAAAAAATGATTTCCTCGGTAGGATATTGATTTTTGTCGGTTAAGATTGGTTTTTCCATATTTTTCTCCAGATTAAATGATACAGAATCTCAAACCAGCTTATTGAGTTCCTCCAACACGGCCAGGCCACTACCCTGAATCATCCGGTCAGCAGAAAATGAACAGGAATGCTCTGCGGCTGATAAACCGAGATGATGTATGGTTTTCTCTTTTGATGGTGCCAGCATTTTTGCCCATTTTCTTTGACTTATTAAAGGATAATCCTGGCCGCATTTGAATAAGCTGTAGGTATCATCACGCAGATGTGGACCCGCATCATTAAGGAGGTATCTCTGCCCCCAGAACCGGTTCCAGTGCCTTAGACCTGTCTGAGGGTGTAATGTGAAAACATCCCAATTACCAAAACCGGCCATCCATTGGTGAACAAAAATGCAGGAAAGACTGCATTTAACGTCTTTTGTTCTTCTGTATATTCTGCTCACTGATGCATGGTTCCGCGGATCCGGGATATAAAAGAATAAAATTTTAATTCTGCCATCCCGATTCACCCATTGAATTTCATTATCTGTAATCTTCTGGATGTATTTATGCTCTTCACTGACAGGTTGTAACACAACTGCCAGATCTGAGACTCCTTTCTGCAGCCGTTTACCCAGGCTTCTTTTCTTTTTATGCCAAAGCAGGTTGAGTGTTTGAAAGATTATCACAGCCTCATTTATCGGATGATTATGACCTGATTGTAAGGTTTAATACCCTCAAAATTTATTTTTTGGATTCTAAAAGTTCAATGGATGCAACATTCTCCAGCATCACGGTTTGTGACGTTATTTTGTTACCGGTGTTGCGCGTCGTTTTTGGTTCAAATAATAACACATGGACTTCCTCCCGGGCCCGGGGGCAATGTTCAACTCCTCTGGGGATGATTAAAAATTCCCCCTCTTTCAGAATGATCGACCGATCACGCAGCTGCATTTCAAAAGATCCCTTTACCACCAGAAACATCTCATCTTCATTTTGGTGTTTGTGCCAGGTGAATGCCCCTGCGAATTTTACCAGCTTGATAAATTGATCGTTCAGCTCACCCACGATCTTCGGATCCCAATATTTGGTAATAAGAGCAAATTTTTCAGATAAATTTATTTTTTTCATATCCGGTTCCGGATCAAGAATGGTTGGGCTGCCCAGTGACAGTTAACTATTCAGGTTTGTAAATCCGCTGAATGGCTTTTTCGTTCATTTATGATGTGATGTGGTTTTTAAACCAAGGGATATCAAATTCCGTATCTATATAATGTAATGCGTATACTAAAAATACGGTATTCAGAACCAATCCGAAAATAATAAAATATGTTTCGCCGGGGAAAGGATATTCGATATAATATTCACGGCCGACCTCATCGAACATCGCTTTTTGGACGATCAGGCCTGTAAATGATATGATCAGAAGAGAGAGAAGCCGGTTGCTGGCTAAAGTTTTCGGGTAATGCCGTGCATGCATAAAATAGATGCCAGCGACATAAATATGAAATATTATGATTAGTATATATCCGATTCCGACAAAAAAACCGGCAGCACCAAAATAAATTACTGACGGGAGATTAAAGGTGATGACAATGATGTCATAGATTATCCACAAAATACATATGATACCCAGAAAAAAACCGATTGTGGGTATCAGTTTATTATTCCCATCAGGCATCATTCTTCTCCCGCTGATGATATCATCCGGCTGAAGTTTCTTGATTGCATCCAAGAATGCGGCCGGGTGATATCTTCGGTTGAACTAGTCGACGCGTTTTATCTCAATATTGTCGATCCAGATGTTGAGCGGCAGATCGGGTATGATCTCATTAACGATCTGGGCGAAATGAAATTGAAAACCGTAGTAAGTACCTTGCAGGCTAGCCAGCGTGTAAAATACTTTTTTGTGCTGTATCCAGCCGGATATTTCCTTTGGCCCGTCGATTTGATAAAGACGATCCAAAACCGGAAAAAGATCGATCCAACCCGTGTGGTAAACCGCCAGGGAATCATGTTTCACCCACATGGAAAGCTCATATTTCTTATCAGGAATCAGTAAGTGCGGGTCAATCTCGGTGTCTATGGATGAAAAGGCGTATTGTCCCTGGATACCATAAAAATGCAACGATTTATTGCCCTCAAATGATTGCGTCTGGTCAATTTCAGCATAGGTGGATTGCATCGCACTGAGGTTCCAGCCCTAGGCAAAGTTGGTGTACGGATCAATTATTTCAAAGCCTCCGTTCACGATAAGATTAACATTCTGAGTTTTGCCGGAGACGATATTGCTTCCTCCCAGTTTGCCATACTCATTCATTACGTAAACCCGGAAATAATAGGTGTTAAACGGCGACAGAGAAAAAGCGGTGAATACCGTATCATCGATACTGGTTGAAACATGTATAAGTGTTCCGGTCGTTTCGTCCAGTCCGGAATTTTCGTGCTGATAAATTTTATATTCACGAAAATCGACCGCATCCGTCGCAGTCCATTTCAGGCGCATTGAACTGCTGCTTATGTCCTCCGGTGGGAGTATCTGCACACCTTTCGGCAGCAGCAACTGATTTAGGTAAACATCCTGATTCAGTTCAACCGGAATGGTAATAGTCGAATACGCATCCCCGGTCACTTCCTTAAAGATGTTTAACGAATGGGATCCACCTTCCAGATTATTGAATTCGAAATACCCGGCCTGATCTGTCGTCGTGGTATAGGCAGGAGATTCATCAAGCCGGATTAGAACATCCTGTGCCCGTGCTCCTTCATAATACACCTTGCCGCTTAATTTAAAGGAAGCTGCTGTATTCATGCTGTTTTCATTGCAGCCGACCAGCAATAAAAGAACAATACCTGCTTTTAAGTAATTCACCGTTCAATCCTGTTTATACAATTGCGATAAAGTCATGTAGCGCTTACACCAAACTGACTTAAGAATTTTACGTTATCACTGATAGTTCATAATATTTTAACCATCGTCCATGAAGTGGAGACTTCAGCTACCTTTTTAAATGCTTGATCCTTATACAACGTCAGTGCCGGGTTGTTCGGATCCACACTCAGACTTATTTGTTTGATACCTTTTTTTTGGGCATGCTTCAAAACCTGTTTCATTAACCGACTTCCCAGACCTTTTCTCCTGTGTTCCTTCAGAACCGCTATTCCAATCTCAGGTGTATTTTCGTCGATATATCCATAGGAGTGATCGTCGTCGGTCCAGAACCGATACCACGCAGCTCCGACCGGCTTATGTTCAGCATCTGTAGCTATCATGGAGAAATCACCTGCTCGTTTACCCCAATGATCCAGAATTTTTATAATGGCAGGTTCCCGGAATAATTCGGCAACCGGGATCCGCTTATTTTCGGGATTCCAGAACACAGCTTCGTAAAGCATTGTTTTTAGGAAGGAAATATCCCGCGTTGTTCCAACTCTTAATTGATACTCAGATGTCACCGTATTGGTTTCCTTGACTGGCGATATCCGTAAAGTTCGTTTATCAGTAGATACCATGATTTTCTGATTTACTTACCAAGGTCACACATCAATTATGATCAGCTATTTCATGCCCGGGCTTTGAACTGACCTGAGCAGTGCATAATACGCCATGAAAAATATAAAGCATCAGAGACCGGTATACAATAATTTTTTTTGGCTTGAAATCCGTGCAGTGAAGAATATTCTCGAATCACAGATTTTCCGAAATTCCGGATATCTGTGCATGTATTTTTCGAAATTTTCACTAGAAATTCTTGAAAATTTTCATGAAATCATAATTTTTGTCATAAATAAAAAGAATTTTAATTGGAAGAGTAGGATCTTTCTTTATTAAAGACCGGCACTTCAAATTGTGCAGCGTAATTCACTCCTTTAAGGGCAGAAGTTATCTCCAGGCGCCAGAGCGTACGGTCATCCTCGGGATATAACTCAGTTGGCGGCAGATCGGCCGGTATGGCAATGTTAACCGAAACCGTAAATATCTGGGAGGTACCGGAAATACCGCCGAAAACCGTTTGATCGTCATGCCAGATGGTCTCTTCAGAAACACGGCGGTCACCATCCGGATCGCGGTAGGTAGAACGTCTGGCACAGACCAGCCGCAGCCGAAATTCTCTTGCCGGCTGGTTTTTAACCGGCACCCCGGTCTGTATGGTTCCACGCAGCCAATCCCCAGGCGAGACCGGGATAGTTTGCAGATCCAGAACACTGATACCGAATTTTCGTCTGCGGATCCAGGTCCGTACGGTCATAATAGCGATACCGATGCCGATTAAAGGAAAAACGAGTAAAAACCAGGGCACTTCCGCCATTCCCCAGTCGCTCAAAATTGCGAATGCGGCAATTCCCCAGGCAATGATATTCCACAGAATGGTAAAACCAATAAGCAGCCGCATACTTCCCGGACCCTGCTGGATGATCTTTCCTTCAGCCCAATCCGCGCGCTGTGTCCACGGTTTTTCCAACCAGTTCTTCTGCATCTGCTCGATTTCTGAATCAGGTATATTCTCGTCAACATAAATATAACTGGATCCGGTGAGTTGAGCCGAATGACCGAGTAAACCTTTGACGGTTTGGGAGTCTTTACCGACAAGAATCCTTTTTTTGCCCTTTGGCGGTGCGAATATCCGGGAACCGCCATAGGCAGCAGTGCAAAAGACAAGTCCGAATATGCCCAGGCCGACCGCACCTTCTGATTCTCCGTCCAGATACAGCAGGACCGCTCCAATTAGCATTAAAAAGCCGGCGCCGCCAAAGACAATTCCGATCACCAGACTTATTCCCGTTGGAGCATCCCCTTTTATAGCGGGGATAAGAATGCGGTGGCCGGCCCAGCTCAGCCCGATAAAACCCAGGCTGATAACGAGGGTGCCAAAAAATGCCTCCGGATTGCCGGTAATCAGTAAGATCAGGGAAATAATCCCGAGAATAATTCCGAATCCTAGAAGAAATTTCAAAGCTGTTTTCATGTTGAAATTCTCATCCATTTATAATCTGAGACTTCTGAAAAAATGTTTTTATTGTCATTCCTCTGATGGGGTGGCTCCGCCACGACAGGAGGGAAGGGATCTCTCAACTTAAATTTTTAAACAAGATGCTTCGTCTCCCGCCAGGGCGGGATCCTTGCAATGACATTAAAAAGTCTTTTTTTTAGAAGTCTCAATCTGCAATTAATAAAAACGCATTCATGTCAACTTGATTGTCATCGTTTCCGATTAAAAATGAGCAGAATCCATCACCTGTCCTGATAACTGTGCGCCTTTGTCTGATCATATTTTGGGACAACCTGCAGAGATCTCATTTGGTCAGGCTGTTTACAATTGTAACGGCTCCGATTTCCAGAAAAGAGTCCAGCAGATTGGCGGCACCACCATGTTCGACAATGCGTCCGTTAACTACCCGATCGATGTTAACCGCCGTCACCTCTATACGTTTTCCTGTCGGTTTAATTCCTCTCCATTCGCCTCGGTGGGTGCCGCGCATCGTGACACAGGTTGCGACCCATTCACCTTCGGCAATCTGCCGCTCAATGGTCAGATGCATATCAGGATATGTCCGGCGCACGCCGAGGACGTGATCTTCGGCGCCTTTGAGGCCTGCCGGATACCGCTTGTTATCATAAACCTCGGTATATCCGGGTGATATGAAATCTGGTATTTGTTCAACATTTCCTGTATTCACGACTTCCTCGTAATACCTCCGGATCAGCCGTTTGTTCTCACTCTCACGCATGATGATTCCTCACAGTACTTTCAAAGGTCACTTATTACTGGTCATGTACAAGCCCCAGAAGGGGGAATTCTTACGCGCACTGACCGGGCCAGGCGTCAGCTAAACGTTAGTGGTCAGATTAAAGTATGGTTCCAATCAGAATCAAAACCGCCGAGCCAGTAAAAATTACCGGACAGAGTTTAAAGGGCAAAAAATTAACCTTAAATCCGGTAAATAAAGATATTACTGCCAGGACGATTAAAAAAGCAGCAGAAAAAACAAAAACAAAATTTGAGAGATAATGTACATGATCCAAAAAGGTCAGTACCGCACATAAAAGTCCGATAAAAATTAAGAATACCCCTTCGATAATCCATTCCATGGTAATAATTCGTTTATTATCCATGGTAATATCACCAAAACCTTTTACGACAGATTTTGTAGGAAACAAATGGGAAACACCCCAAATTATGCTTAAGGCAGAGCCAACGAGAATAAATATCTGATTTGTCATTTCCTGTCCTCCAGATTACTCATATCTGTTTATAAGCCACCCGTCACCCTGGCGGGCAGGGTTGAGATCGGGGCATATTGATCAAAATACAGAATTTATCCGGGGAGGTGTTATATAAAAATTATGTTATTTCAATGTTCCGGTTTCTTGACCTGGGTAGCTTATTCTTAATATCCTGAATATTTTTGTGGAATTCCAGAGTAATTATACAGGTTTTTTATCAACTACAGGAAATCTACGTTCACTTTAAACACGAAACTAGTGGTATAGTATGTCTCATTCGGAACGGGCATATCGCATTTCCATCTTACTTTTAAAATCCGATTTTAAAATCGTACGGATAATGCTTGCAGGAAGTAATTCAGATAAGACCTGATCCTTTAAACAATGAACGGGATGTGTAGTATTCATATTACTTTTGATAAATTCACCGGGGTGTGCAGACCAAAAATTATTAATACCGGCGGTTAAATCCCTGTGGTCCCCGAACCATGAATATGAGACAATTAAATTAAGTGACTTCGGAAATTCGATTCCCTACGCCTGTGCCTGTCTTGCGAACGGAGTTATCACAAAAGTAACCAGCTATGAAGCGCAGGATTCGCAAGGGGGCGGCGACGGTCATACAACAAATGATATTGTTATAGCCGATGACTTCAAGTCCGTCCAGCTTAGACAGGAGCGTGAAGAAACCCCTGATTTTTAGGGACTCTTTTATTTTATCGTCTGAAGAGCAGGGTGTATTTCAGGTCAGATAGTGCCCCGTTCATCCGTGCGTAATATAATTCTTTGCTGTTAAATAATTTGATCGCCATTAATAAGAAAAATGCACTCAAAGTGATACCGGCTGAAATTGAATTTAAATATACATCACCGGTTTGGATTATTTCCAAAACAACCATGGCAGGTGTGCTGATCCGGAATGAATATAATATTGTCCGGTACGGCAGTTTTTACTTGCAATCGGTATTCTTATTTTTTTGGAGATAGGACGACGGCGGTACCGTAACACAACACTTCCGTCACACCGCCCAATAATTCGGTTGCATCGTACCGGACACCCAATATAGCGTTAGCTCCTATTTCTTCGGCATGTGAGAGCATCATATCGAAAGCTTCTCCTCTGGTTTTTTCGCATAATTCAGTAAAAAGCGTGATGTTGCCGCCGATTATCGTATGGAGCATTCCACCGATCGTGCCGAATACGGAACGGGACCTGACGACGATCCCACGAACAACCCCGAGATTGCATTTAACCTGGTAGCCATCAATTTCAAAGGTGGTTGTGGTCATATTTTTTTCCATAGAGACCTCATGACTAACTGATTTCAAATGGTATATATTTAATAGTCAATCGAACAGACGCCGGATTCTGTCCGGATCAACAGGCCTTTCATTTATTCAAACAGTTTAGCTATAATATCACCCAGTAATCTCCCTTGCTCAGAAAAAATCTCATTCTGGGCTTTTCGCTCTTCCCCTGTTTCGAATATATTCTCCTGATACATCGTTTCACTGAATAATCGGTCAGATGTCAGAATTGCAGTTGTCTGGGGATCCACCAGAATAAATTCTACGGCCGATGTGATTCTGAATTGTGTCTCAATGATCTTGGTATAGGTAAAGAATGATTCCGCATCGATGATAAAAACAATTACATATTCGGTGAGAGTTCTTATACCTGATTCCTGGATGATCGGAAAATTTAATTGATGGGGAATTAAAAATTTTGGAACGGGTACAATCCGAGCGATTTTTACCTATGATCCCAGTGCATCAATTACATTTTTAACAAACAGTTGTTCCGTATCGGTTTCAACATATCCGTTTTTGACGAGGATGATCGAGATGTCGACAGGAAATGATGTAGGAAGTTTAGTAGAGCTGATTCTTTTAATCTGGGATTCCGATAATCCACCGTCCGTTAAAGTGATCGCATTGATCTCATAGTCCCTGTCACGAAGTCTGGCGGTCTCGTATGCACTGTGCTTTGCGCACCCGGTGGCGAGAATAAGTATCAGAAATACAATGACTATATACTTCATCGGTAAATCTCCATAATATGATATCAGAACGGATCAATTATACCTGGCTGTCAGTGGCTGAGATGTGTGCGCATAATCATAAAAATCGTCATTATGACACAAGATATTTTTTCATGTTATATTTTTCGGCTGTCCGGATTCTGTCCTCATCAGAAAGAGATTTCATATACAATTTCCATCCCGGACACCAGTTGGCATGCCATCGCCAGAGCTTCCCAAGGAAGGACCTGGGATTGTTGTCGTATTTTGCTCTGAATGCACAATTCTCACAATTTTGATCAGGCATATCACTCCTCCAGATTAATATATTATACTAAAATTAAAAGGTATTTAAAACAGCCTAAAAATATTATGCCATATCTGTATTGTACTTGAAATGATAGGCATCCTGTCATGCAAAGTTTCAATATGATAGATTACCCATCCACGTAAAGGTTCCGGAATCAGCGGTTCCCTCGTGAGGTGTCAATTCAATCGTTGTGTCAAAATAATATTCTGTTGATGTGTTTTCAGTTAGTCAATGGATGTGCCGATCCGGCTCCCGCTGCCCGACCAGTAAATATACAATGGTTTTGCCACAACCAGTTCAAGCGGAACAAAATCCAAGTAACGGCTGTCATAACTGTTATCCTGGTTATCGCCTAGTACAAAACATTGATTATCCGGAACGGTGACCGGTCCGTAATTATCCCGGTTACCGGCATGTCTGGGATATATATCCGGATCTCTATAGTCGCGATCATAGATATTCTTATCCGTAAATTGAACTTTTGATGAATCCTGAAGATAAATTCCGTCAACGTATACATGTTTTTTTCTGATTTCAACTGTCTGGCCGCCGATTGCGATACAGCGTTCTACGTATTTTATTTCCGGATCGTTTGGAAATTTCAGAATGATACCTTCGCCGGGTATGACGGCGTTGGTTTGTAATACTTATAATCTCCGATGAAGTAATCCCCAGCCTGTAAAGTAGGTTCCATTGACTTTGTCGGCACACGATGGGCAGTGAACCAGTTTAAATTTATATAATCCTTTATATTTTTTGCCACAATCAGGTTAAGGCCTATCACTATTATATAAATAAACCATCTGTTATAGGGCTTTAACACACCCTGTGCAGTCTTAAATGCGACATAATAGGCATCGGTTATGAAATAAGTGTACAATATGAGATATGGGATAATGAATAATATCAAACCCGGGAAAGTGCGATAATATGCTGACCACAGGAGCAGGAATAGCTGGAAGTACCATAATAAATAGAATAAAACAGCTTTTAATATCTGGCCGTTTCTGAGCTGTCCTAAACCCGGATTGATCAGTGTCAATGCAGCAGAAATAACTGCATTGATAGTTCGGTTTTTTGTCATTATTTCCATGACTTTTAAATCCATTGAAGTTAGTTCTGAGGTGGATGACCGGATTTGCTTCTAGTGTGTGAAGCTGATTTAGCTTTGAATTTTTGGTTTCGTATCAGATTTACCCTGGATTTGAATCATACGATGACTAGAGACCATATAATACTTGACAACATTATCACCACGTAACTCCAGTCATTCTGAAACCAGGCATCCTGATTATCAAGGATAAGATTCAGAATATTGCGGACAGGAAAGGTGAAAACAAGTAAAGCCCAGATGATTAATTTTTTAATTTCGCAACTTTTCTGGCTATCTTTCTTTTTATTTTCTTATAACTGGGCGGAGGGCCTGTCCGTACCTGTTTTCCATCAATAAACAGGGCATCTGATATGCCCCACTCCAGGAAAACATCTCGATCGAAGGTATTTATCTCCTGAAAATCTACTTTATTGCCAAATTCGGACGATGCTTTTTTTGCTCTCTCATAAACGATGTTCTGGGCAGGACACCATCCATTTATAAATGAAGTGACGGTCACTTTATCAGCGGTTTTTACCGGCTTCTTTTTTTCCTTGATCCATTTTGGAGGGACAGCGGTATCCGTGAATGGTTTCCAGAGCAGTACAGCCGTGCCATTTTTGTCCACTTTCTTATAGCCTTGTTTTTTAAACCATGAGGCTTTCATCCAGAAAGGCAATGAGATACCCCAGGCCGCTATTCCCTGACCATTTCGTGACCGTACGTCTTCTTCCGCAGCTTTTAATAAGGATTTGCCGATTCCTTTTTTTTGGTGATTACCAATACCGGCTTTATATCCGTGAACCCAAATGCATAGTATAAAATAAGCATTTGCTCCTTCCAGAAACGAATGTTCAACAGGGATATATTGTATCATACCGTACACTTTATCGTTCTCAACTGCTATTTTAACCCGTAACTCTTTATCTTTCATTTTACTGAACCAGAGTTCTTTATGGTTGCCCGCTTCCTTGATTTCCTCTGACCAGTCTTCAAGACAGACAAAATATTTTCCTGCATAGTTATCATTCAAATCTATGATTTCCATATTCAATGCCTCCTTTTATCTACATTTAAAGAGAATGCAAAAGCTTTGGAAAAACGGTTTGAGTACGTTTTCATAAATGAGATGACCGTAATCCATGACTGTGTGATGCCGTGCCTGCTATACATGGAGATGGCTATGCACCCCAATACATAAAATTTATGGTTATAGATCCGCTCCTTCCTGTGCAGTGGTTGACGGGAAATAACAGTTACCAGTAATGGTGTACAAGTTCACGAATGTGACGGTCGTAAATCGAGCGCACCTCCGCCATTGTCGTTTCTGTCAGAGCTGGCAGATCTGCAGCAGAAAAGTTCTGGTCAGCCTGCAAAGGACGTTTGGCACCGGGTATGGCGCAGGTGACCGCATCGAACATCAATATCCAGCGCAACGCAAACTGCACCATACTCATCCCCACCGGGCAGATCTCCTTAAGCGCCTCAACTGTCTTCAGGCCAATAGCATAATCAATCCCGGAAAAGGTTTCACCCCGGTCGAAGGCCTCACCGTTGCGGTTGAACATCCGGTGGTCATCTGGTGTAAACGTACTGTCTGATTTTAACCTGCCCGTGAGCAATCCGGAGGCCAGCGGTACACGCGCCAGGATGCCTACTTTAAGCTGTTTGGCCTCCCTGAAGAAAAGTTCGGCGGGCCGGTGGCGGAACATGTTGAAAATAATCTGCACACTTTGAACGTTTGGGTATTCTATTGCCTTGAGCGCTTCTTCCACCTTTTCCACACTCACACCGTAATAGCGGATTTTACCCTGTTTGACCAGATCATCGAGGATGTCAAAGACCTCGGGCATATAATATACCGAGGTAGGCGGGCAGTGGAGCTGAAGCAGATCGAGGGCTTCTGTATCCAGGTTTTTGAGACTGCGCTCAATAAAGCTGGTAATGTGTGCGCGGTTGTAGCCTGCCGCATCGTGGGGATTTAACCGCCGCCCGGCCTTGGTAGCGATGTAAATCGCATCACGATGTTGACGGCGTAATTTTCCCAGCAATCGTTCGCTGCGGCCGTCGCCATAAACGTCGGCGGTGTCAAAGAAATTGACGCCCAACTCCACTGCACGGTGTAGCGCCGCCAGCGATTCATCATCCTTCACCGGCCCCCAGGTTCCCCCGATGGCCCATGCGCCGAAACTCACCGCAGAGACTTTCCAACCTGTACGTCCCAGAACTCGATACTGCATATGTTTATCTCCTGTTTATCGGGATCATTTACATCGGAGAGATACTCCTGCCCAACCTGTTATAAAGGACCGCCGAAATCCTTCAGATTGGCTTCAAGAATTTTTTTATGCTCCGCCAGGTACGCCTGAAAGCCAGGATCTTCCCGAAGTTTATTGTAACATGGATTGGTTTTGTACAGCCAATAATAAGAAATTTTCTGACTTTTTTCCTGTTCGAGGGCCTTGCCATATAATTCCGCCGCTGCATCGGTCAAACCCAAAAGACCAAATATCTGGAAATTCCGATTATCCCCCAGAAGTCTCAAGGCTTCTTTTTTATACCCCTTTGCGGCCAGAAGTTTTGCCTGCAAAAAATACGTACCCGGTCTGGATTCATCCAACCCAGTCAGATACCTTTCAGCTTCCTCAAATCTGCTGTTTTCAATCAGTAAGTGTATATAGTTTTCGATTGCGGTGATCAGGTCTGGTGCCAGTTGCAGTGCCTTCAGATAATCGGACTCGGCGCTTTCCATCTCACCCAGCCACTGATGATTCATACCGCGGTACACATAAAAATGCGGCTCCAAGGGATCAAGTGATACCGCCCTGTCGGTATAATACTTTGCGGCCTGATGAAGCCCTCTGTTAAACAAAAATAAGGCCATCCCGTTATTCATCCAGCCGTTATTCGGATTGATCTGAACAGCTTTTTTGAAACTAATAAATGCCTTATTTACTTTATTATTTAGGGTATGAATTCTTCCTTTGACCAGGTAATTATATGCCAGAGTTGAGTCCAGATCAAAAGCCTTATTCAGATATGTATTCATTAGTCGATAGAAGAGTTGTTTTTCCTCATTTTCTGTTGCTGCGAGGATATAATATGAATGGTACAAATCTGCCAGAGCGGTGTATGGTAAGGTAAACGTTGAATCCAGGCTAAAGGATTTTTTAAACATCATTTCTGCCAGATTAAAGGATTCATCTCCTATATTACTTCCAATAAACTTTTTTTCATGGTAATATTTCCCCTTCAGAAAATATTCATATGCCTCAATATTATCCGTACGTTTCGTTCTGACAAGTTTCAGTTCACCAGGTGAAATTTCATGGATCATCGATTTAATGATAGCTTCAGACAGACTATCCTGCAGGTCAAATATATCGGTCAGGTGTTTATCATAATCCTGTGACCAGACATGAAAATCATTTTTAGTGTTTATCAATTGAGCTGTTACGCGTATTCGATTATCCGATCTCCTTATACTCCCTTCAAGAACATAATTGACATTCAGCAGAGCGCCTATTTCAGGAATGGTTTTGCCGCCGTTCTTGAATTTCATCACCGATGTACGGGAGATTACTTTTAACTTATCGATCCTGCTCAGATTGCTGATGATCTGTTCCGTCATACCGTCGCAAAAATAAGCATGATCCTCATCTTTGCTAATGTCTTCGAACGGTAATACCGCGATCGAGTTTTCCCATAGTGATGTCCTGGATTCTAATGTATCGGGCGTATCTATTTTGACCGACGGGTCTAACATGACATATGTCACACCGATAATGATCATCACCATAAGCAGGATCAGGGGAATGAAAACCGACCGTTTCCTTAATGAAAATCTGGCCTTCCTGAATTGCACATCGTTCAAATTATCACCGATTATCGCATGGTGGATAACCGCCAGATCCTGTTTTACTTCGGTAATACTAGCGTATCGCCGGTCCGTTTGCTTTTCCAGAGATTTGTTTACCAGCGCCAGAAGTTTAGCCGGCAAACGGGAATCAAGATCCGACAGTCGGGGTGGGTTTTCGTTCAGAATAGAGTAGATAACCGCCTGCTCATAATCTCCACCGAACGGCACGCGGCCTGATAACATCTCAAAAAGTATCACACCAAGCGACCAGATATCAGTACGGTAGTCCACCGCTTCGCCCCTTGTCTGCTCGGGAGACATATATTTAACGGTACCCAGCGTGGCGGATTCTTTGGTCAGCTGGGAGACATTTTTCAATTTGGCTAATCCAAAATCAAGAATTTTTACCCGATCAGTATAATCAATGATAATATTTTCCGGTTTGATATCCCTGTGTACAATCCCGGCCTGATGTGCTTTTTCCAGGCCCTCGCATAGCTGGGATGCATAATTGACCGACTTTTCAATGTCCAGTGTTCCTTCATTAATCAGCATCCTCAGGGTTTTACCTTCGATATATTCCATAGCGATAAACGTTAAATTCTCAAACTCTCCGATCTCATAGATGGTGACAATATTGGGATGGTTAAGCGCCGCAGCTGCCTGTGCTTCTCTTTGGAAACGTAACCGCGATTCCGCATTTGTGATCTGTCGGGATGATAAAAATTTCAGGGCAACCTTTCTTTTGAGCTTGCTGTCCTCGGCAAAGTATACCTCCCCGATCCCGCCTTCACCGAGTTTATTGAGGATTTTATAATGTGAAATTTTTTGGCCAAGCATGGGAAATGTGATGGTATCCGATAACCGATGATTTTGCTGAAATATATATCAAAACTAAAATTTTTATTATGCTGAACACCCACCAGCTTATTTAATCAGCATAAGCTTAATGGTGTTGTTATATTTTCCGGCTTTCAGATGACAGTAATAAATACCACTGGCAGATTCCGCAGCATTCCACCGCACCTCATGAATCCCGGCAGCCTGTCTTCCGGCAGTTAATCCTGTTATCATTTCACCAAGATAATTGTATATACTCAAGTCGATTTCAACACTTTCCGGTAATTGATACCGGATCGTGGTCTCCGGATTGAACGGATTGGGGTAGTTCTGAAATAAAGCAAAATCCGAAGGGGGTTGAGGTTGTCGGTCATCGATTGATGTGACGTGGCGGATGAAAAAACCGAAAGTTTCCGAACTCCATAAACTATCCCTGCTAATGTTGGAGGCCAGCACTTTCCAGAAATAAGTTCTGCCGGGCAGCAGGCTGTCAACCGCACAGAGGGTATCATAGATGGAGGTAATCATCCGGGGATGATTGAATTCTTCCGTTTCATCGAGATATAAGGTGTATTCAATTTCCCAGGGCAGGTTAATCCTTAGCTTGTTCGCAGCAGACCATAGGCAGTTTACAGTCGTGGTATCGAGGGAAACATCAAATGCAGGTTCCAGCAGCGAAAACGGCGTGAGCGGATGGGTGATCGGAGGGATATAATATTTGCCATAAATGCCGGCTTCATCTTCCCAGCTTTCCAATATATTCCAGCAGATAACAAATCCACCGTTTTTCAGATCAGTGATTAAAGGAATACTTCTATCTGCCGGTAAAGAACTGACCAAAAAATCGGTACCGAGTTTATTGCCGGTGCTATCAAACATATTGGCATATATCGGCTGCCCTGTAATATAACCATGTTCATCTATTCTTTTCTGTTGCCAGGCAATAACGAAACCACCGGAAGACAGTACGCTCATTGAGCTGAAAAGTATAATATCCGAGATAGAATATACTAGGATTTCCCCATTTATTTTGTTGCCCTGATCATCGATCTGCTGTGCGTAAAGTTCAGTAACGAGTTCATAATTATTTGACTCATGAAAGCTCAGCCAGCAAAGCACAAGGCCACCATTTGACAATCCGTCCAGTGATATTAAAAATTTATCTTCCCTCAGAGAATCGCCCGCGATAAATTTTTCCCCAATTTTATTACCGTAGGTATCAAATTTTTGACAAAATGTTGCTCGGCGCCAATCATCAACTTGAATATCCCAGCAAACGATAAATCCTCCTTTGGATAAACCACTGGCAAATGGATGAGGAACATAATTCGGATCTATCGTATCAGTATCAGTATCCGCGGGCAGGATTTCGCCTGTTTTCTGTCCGCCGTTATTATATATATGGCCATAAATTCCCCGCTCACTGCCATCTTGATTCCAATCCCAGTTAGAAGAACATACCACAAATCCACCGTCCGGAATTTCACTTACGGTGAAATCACACCCACCTCCCATAATTGCCCTTACTAAAAATTTGTCCCCGGATTTGTTGCCGTCCTGATCAGAAATCTGTCCCCAAATGCCCCCGCCGGTACCTCCGATATCCACGGTCAGCCAGCATACGACAAAGCCACCGGAGGTTAAAGCACTGATCGAAGGATTAACGTCAGAATTAAAAATTGGATTCGTGTTTACCTTTTTTTCTTCTCCCATCTTATTTGCACGTGAATCGAATATCTGTACAAATATGCCTCTCTCGAAGTCGCTCTCCTTTTGACCTGTCCAGCAAACCACGAACCTTCCATCTGAGAGGACACATATGCCGCACGAACTTGGATATAATGGAAAGGTATTGTTACCACTATCCACCCTGAATTCCTGATTATAAGAAATCTCCTCAACGGCCAGGGCCTCTGCCATCAGAAGCATAAACAATAAATATCCTGCCACTTTGATGTAATTTGCATTTGCATTGTTCATTGTTTTACCGAAGGTCATACAATATGATCATATAATTCTTGATTTCGAACGGATATCTGGTAAAAAATTACTAATTCAGTTAATAAAATATTGATTTTTATTCAGTTATACTTAATTATTCACCCGTGGACATCTCTTGATAATTGCCGCTTTTTACTGGTGATCCTATCCAAAATGTAATGCTATCGTAATATGATTCTATCGTGAATTAGGAAATATTTCCTTATCGTAACAGTAACATTTTCCGAACGGCGAAATTCTTACCGGCGGAAAGGTGGAAGAAATAGATACCGCTGGGAACGGAATTTCCGGCTGAATCCCGCCCATCCCAGGTCAAACTGTACAGGCCCGGTGCCTGCTGTTCATCTTTTAGGATGATCATCAGGCGGCCCAAAACATCATATATTTTGATCACTACGCGGAACATATTCTGGTCAGTAGGCAACCGGTAACGAATTGTTGTTTCCGGGTTAAAGGGATTGGGGTAGTTGGCAAATAATTCAAATTTCCCGGGCAGCTGTTCACCATGCTTTTCCTCAATCAAGGTTGGATCCACATATAACGCCGTATATGGAGTTAATATCTGGAATCTCAGGCTGAGTTCGACGATCTGGTTAACGAGTTCATCCGATTCACCGTATATTTCGATCAGATCAAGCAGATGATCGATTTTAGCTCTGGCCCAAAGGCGGGGTACAAAACGGTATCCCCCAAGCGTGTCGCTGATATCGATCATTTGTGTAAAAGAAACCGAATCTGCCTCATACCATCCCGAAAGGGATATTGAAAAAACGCCGCTTCCGTTAAAGAGCCCCATTTCAAGGGATTGCATCCCCCAGTATAAATCTAGCTTTTGTTTGGGATAGCGATCCCATGTCTGTAGACCGCCGTAATCAATTTGTAGGTCTTTCATTAACGGCTTGGAAATTCTTTTGATATGATTCTCAACCATAAGGGCAATACTGTCATCCGAATCGATATAATACGCATAGCCGAAATTTTCCATTGATAAACTGGTGAGTAAGGTCCGGTTAATATCCTCACCGACGCCAAAGGAAAAAATGCGTACCCGCTTTGTGTTTTTAATTCTTGCCCTGTTCAGAATTGAGTCAGTAAGTGTTATGCCGATCGTTGGCTCACCGTCTGTAAGAAAGATAATGTTTGGTGAGGCGGAGTCCCGGTATGTCTGCACCAGCGACGAATCGATTGCGGCACCGATATTCGTCATTCCCAACGCATACATCTGATCTACAAACTGATGTGCCTCAGAAACATGTATGCTGTCTGCCGGAACCATATCTTCTTTAAACTGTACGACATGAGTGGCAAATGTGATGATATTGAAGCGATCTGTTTCAGTCAATTCGTCCAGAAAGTAGGTTAAGGACTCTTTGACCTGAGTCAGCCTGAGACCGTCCATGCTGGAAGAAACGTCTGCGGTGAATATGATGTCTTTGGGAATGAGCTGCTCCTCCGCAAAACTATCCGGCGGTGTGATCCACATGGCGAAAAAACTGTCTGTGCCGAATGAGTCTGATGGTGCAGGATTATAGGATAGGAAGCTGAATTCCACATCCTCCCGGATCGTTTCAAACTGAACCTGCAGATCCTTATTCGGATAAAAGTTTTCATCACCGAACTCAAGCGTATAATGTTGATCCGTTATTCTGGTGATTTGGGTCTCCTGAGAATTTGTATGACTCGGCGATCTGAAGTATTTATAAGGATTCTGCGATTGAGCATCAAGATATAAATGTACGGTTTGCAACGGCTGCGATGATAGCCCAAGGGTGTTCATTAAAAATCTGTATTTTGAGATGCCAAAATCATAATTCAACAGTTCGACATAGGTGATTTCCGTCCTGAATTCACTCAGGGCATTCACGGGTACGATACTCAACCGGAATAAATTATTGCCCAGATACTCAAGCAAAGCCGGATCGAGCCACTCTCTCAGCTTTGTATTATAATCATTTAAAGCTTCCTGACGTTCTCGTATTTCAGCCACAAATCTCTCACCGTTAAGCCAGTACACGAGTTCGGTTACCATCGCATTTGCGGGTAACGGAAAAATATATATCGCCTCAGCCGATTGGTTCAGTTCATTCAGAAATATCTGGTCAACATGTGTTTCGGCAACCTGATCCTGGATCGTCACGTCGATATTGAGTGACTTGATCCATACTTTTTGATAGGAACTGCTGCTCCCGCGCGGACGGACATATAAGATACCGGTCGCCGTAAGGTCTCGGGCTGCTGTAAAGCAGAGGATGATCAATATTACAAGTTGCATTCGTGTAAACCTGATCTGCATATATATTCTCCTGTGATAAAAAATAAAAAATAATAATCAGATCGGTTGAAGTTTAGGGAATCAATGATTCTGCAGATGCATAAATACGGATTGTCAAAAGAAGCCAGTAAGCATGCTAATTCTGACTATCGATGTTCTGAATCGTCTATCTCTTATTCTTCAGTTGAAGCGACCGACAGTTATTATTTATTCTCCTTTTATCCTCTGATTCAATTCTTGTACTTATGAAAAGATAAATATGAAACGAACGAAATCAAAGCAATTTTCTGTATAGTTAAGGCCAAATAACCGGCGGAGGGGATAAACGGAATGATCCGGTCCATGAAACCGTTTTATGGTGAACCTATCTTTTGCAAGACTTCACCGGTCGATCGAACGTTGCAGAATTCGCCATTCAGACTTGCCAGATTAACTTGGTGGATTTCATCGGCGGAATAACAGGTACCGTCATGGCCTTTACGTTCGAAAGTCGCCGTTGCATCTGAAATTAAAGTTACATCGAAGCCCAGATTCGCCGCCATCCGGACAGAAGTCGATACGCAATGATCCGTAGTCAGCCCGACAACCACTAAATCTGAGATATCATGCTTACGCAGGTAATCCTCGAGATCCGTTCCGATAAATGCGCTGTTGACCGTTTTGGTGAATTGTTTTTCCTCAGGCAGCGGCTGCGCTTCCTCTTTGAATGCATTGCCCGGCAGTTCCGGATGGAGCGGTGAATCCGGCTCAACCGAACAATGTCTGATATGAATTACCGGGAATTTCCGTTTACGCCAAGCAGAAATCAGCAAGGCAATATTTGATTCGGCATCCGGATTGTTCCGCTTCCCCCAGACAGGATCGTCGAGACCCTTCTGAACATCAATAACCAATAAGGCTGTTTTTTTCATGTGACGACTCCGCAATCCTTATGGAAAATATCTCTGATGCAGCTGGTTTGCCACCGTATCTTCAGGTTCGGGTAAGATTGACCGGTTGTATGGTTGTTAAGTTGCCACTAAGTTTTTCCTTTGACCAGTTTCAGACGTTTCACGATTTCAGTTTCATCGATATCATTCACAGAAAAAATCTTGATATGGCGCATGAAATACCCTTTACCTTCAAACAGGGACAGTTCTTCATCCGTGAGATCCTTTACCGAAAATCCTATGTTCACATGATCTTTCAAGCCGACAATATAATACCTGTCTTCGTACCAGGGTACACCGTTCTTAAATGATTCCTGTAAATCCGGGAAGGTTCGTAAAATAATTTCCCGGACCCTCTCGCATATTTCTTTTTGCGGGGAGGGCAGTTTTTCCAGATAGGACCTGACTTTTTCATTCATGCTATCACCATACGTATTATTAAAGTGTCCTGTCCTGACTATGTGTTTACACACAAGATGTAATAAAAAAGAATATAAAAGTCACCCCGCGTGGGAGAGGTCTTCCTGGTTGCCGCATCCGGATTTAAAACCAGCAAGATCCCTAAGGATGACAACTTAATGACCTAACGGTTATTACTAAAATGTAAACACGTGGTCAAGACAATACAATTAAAGTATACATTTGCAGACGAATTATCAAATTCAAATGGGCCATCAGATTCAGGTGTATGATCCCGGCGCCTGTCTTTAGCCCGGTATTTTACCCGGTTTGATCTGTATCTGTTTCGGCATAACTACTTTGTGATGCAGCGGATTTTATCTTAATAATTTATTTCGATCCTTAACCTGCTCCGGAAGTTATAGCCAAGAATGCCATCAATTTTTACACCCACCGTCTGACTGAGAGCCGAGAAAATCTCAGCCACAAAGACGGTGATATTTTTTAAAGATACAGTTCTGACAGATAGGGATTCTAAAATTCCAACTGAATTCTGAGTTGTCCCACCGGCTCAAATTATTGCAACCGTATTAATTTCTTCGATGTTAAATTGTTTCGCCAGGGCAGGGGAAACGATCGTTTGAGACGCACCCGTATCAAGAACGTAATCGAATGGTCCTTTCACATTATTTTGTATTTGTTTAGAAATTCTTTTGCTGTTTTTCTTGTCTTTGGGCTTTCACTGTTCAATTGCTTTTCAACATAATCCAAAACCTGTTCCTTGCTTTCAATAACTGCAAAGCATGCATCCAGGCCGGAGATAACATAACTTTTTAATAATTCTTTGTGCCTGCAACGACTTGTTTTATCAGTCGTCAGCAGTATCTTGATAATGTTTTTCTGCAGATGCGGCTTCGCGTTGATTATCTTTCCGGACTTTTCTGCAATGTGCGGGGAAACAACCGGGCTTTCATGGCGGATTAAATTATAAAATTCATCAAAAATTTTTTCAAACTTGTTCTCCCGGTCGGTATTCACCAGATTTGCAATAAGATGAATGGCCACATATTTGTTTGAGACTTCTTCCTTGCGGAGAACTTTAACGATCTGTTCCCATTCGGGATACAGGTATTCCGGATTATTTTCACTTATCGGCAGGAGTATATTGAACGCTTTGTTTCGGATTTTTTCCCGGTTGGAATCGAGGTCGTTCATCGCTTCAGATATAGTGTACGTATCGATTTGTTTCATGTCCCGCTGACTCCTGTTGGATTTTCCTTCCCGCGGCTGTTCTGAGGCCCGGCCGGATGGCTTTACACCTCAGTCGGACCCGCCGCATTGCTTGTTTACACATTAATCATAATTTTTCAATTCATACTCAGTTGAATCTTCAGGATCACTTTCTGGTTTCTCCTCATCGATTTCAATTATCCTGCCGTTAGAAGATACTTCAATCTCAAACTCAGTGTTATGATAAATTCCGTCTATTTCATAGGTTATAAGGTCCTCTTCCGATTCAATTTTCGCTCCGGTAATTTTAAAATCTGGAAGTGTGTCCTGGATTGCCGCAGTAATTGCAGATGGCAATTCAGAAACAGGAATTTCTTTCTCTTCTGCATCATCCGAGCATGAAATTGAAAATAATATGACTACCATGATGTAGAAACGGAAGATCATTTTTTTTATGTCATCTCCTTGTAATAGAAGTATCTTATTTTCACACAGCATACGATTACCGATAATCGGTGAAGGAATGGGATAAAGGCGGCCGGCAAACCGGCTGAGGTATTTGACCCGATTAAATCATTAAATAAATCATTAGATCTCGATCAATAATAACGGCTGTTAAACCTGATAACAGCCAATTTCCTTTGTGATCATCGCTATGAGTCTATCGCCGGTTTGGCTGACGGTTTCGCTCAATGCCAGGGAGATTTCCGTATTTTGTGGTACAACAGCATAAATGATTACTTCAGGGTGTTGAGTCATTTTCATTATAAAATGCAGTAATTCTGCCAGCTGCAGCTGGTGCGCTGTGGTCGCGGGTAATGCCTTTAACGAAACATCTTCAGGTCGAAAGCGATACAACGTACCCGGTTTATCATCAGAGTCGATTGCGTCAATTAATATGACTTTTTTCCGGCCGAATATAGAATACAGTAATTCAAACGATACTGTACCCCCATCGAGGATTTCCACAAATTCAGGCAGTGGAGCTGCTCTCATCCGCTCAACCATATGTATTCCGAATCCTTCGTCACCCAGCAACAGGTTGCCAACACCGAGAATCAATACCGGCTTTTTGTCTTTATTCAAACTCTTCAGCTCAGAGTAGAGGAGTTCTAGCATATTTTCCTGTGATTCAATTTATTCGATACTTTTTAACAGTATTATCCGGGTGCAGTATATGAACCGCACAGGCAATGCAGGGATCGAAGGAACGTACAATCCGTGCCAGCGCAAATGGATTATCCAAATCTTCCACTTTTGTTCCGATCATAGCTATTTCAATCGGGCCCGGTTGCCCTTTATCATCCTTCGGAGAAGCATTCCAGGTCGTTGGCACAACAGCCTGATAGCGTGCAATTTTACTGTCCTCTATATTTATCCAGTGTCCCAGCGCGCCACGCGCTGCATCCCACAAACCCATGCCCTGTGCCTGTTTAGGAGCCGAAAAATCTGCACATACAGGTTCGTTTAATTTTACGGACATAATCATATCGGTAAGTGAATCGGCAATCGTTTTGCATTCTATGGCACGCATGACATGTCGGCCCATTACCGAATCCAGATCATCAAGCTGAATTTTCAGAGTATTCATTGTATCATCAACAAGCTTATTAAGTTTGGGATTATCCTTGCTATGATAGGCTACGAGCATCCGCGACAGGGGCCCCACTTCACAGACGTCATCGTTATAGCGGGGTGCTTTCAACCAGGTGTATGCTTTTTTCTTATGAGGATCCGGCAGTGTTTCCCCTTTTTCCGGGTGTAAATGGCTTTTGGAGCTGTACCAGGAGTTGCTGACGTCTTCGGTGATTCTCGCCGGCTCCAATTTCTCAAGTTTACCTTCCGAAAGGCGCCCCATTGGAAGCAAACGTTTTCTTTTTGTAACGTCGGGTTCTGCATCTAAATCAAATTGACCGTAGGTCAAAAAATTCCCCGGTCCGGTGCCAATTTTAAAGTAATCACGGTAGACTTTACCAAGAGTAATCACATCGGGCAGATAAATTGAATCGATAAATTCCATCAGTTCCTTCAGGCGCCACAATGATGTGGTAATATTATCGATGCGTGGATTGATGGTTACACCACCCGGCACGATCGATGCCATATGGGGCATTTTACCGGACCAGATGGAACAGAGTTCGTGGGATTTCAGACGGATATGATACGCCTGAATATAATGCTCGATCATGTCTTTGTTCACACTGTCCGGGACACGATAGTCGGCCTCATAGCGGGGTACAAACGGCGGAATGTCCGGACCACGAAAATAATCGAGTGAAGCGAGATGATAAAAATGCAGAATATGTGACTGGATGGAATTGGCTCCCTGCATGATATTCCGGATTAACCGCCCGTTCTCCGGTGGCATGATCCTGTAGGCATTGTCCAATGCCTGGGCCGATGCGATGGCATGGGGAGTCGGACATACACCGCAAAAACGTTGCGTGATCTGTACGGCATCGAGCGGGTTGCGGCCCATAAGAATTTGTTCGAATCCCCGGTATAATGTGGCAGTAGTCCGTGCTTCAACAACTGTCTGATCCTCGACTTCTACTTCAATTTTTAAATGACCCTCAATACGGGTCATCGGATCTATTGCGATTTCTGTTTTAATCGTTCCCATTTTACCTTACCTCCGGCTAAAAAGTGGTGAATGTTTATCGGGGAATCCTTTCTCCGTACAACCGATACATGGTGCACCCGCACTGATACACCAATTCACGCTGCCATTCCATAGTCGGATCGGGCAGTCACCGTGGGTAAAAGGTCCTTTGCAACCCAATTCGAGCAGACAGCCTTCCTCACCGAATTTTTCAGCAATGATCCCGTCATCGAGATAGTCACGATTTATACAACGGTTATGAATTGATCGGCCAAAAAACAATTTCAACCGCCCCTGGTCATCCAGCTCATCCGCTGCCGGCAGACCGTAAAGCAGAATCTTTGCAACGGTTCCGATAAACCAGTCGGGGTGGCTGGGACATCCTGGAATATTGAGAACCGGCGTGGAAATCCCGAGCATTTCATATACCTCTGTAACACCTTTACTCCCGCTGGGATTAGGTTCTGCTGCAGATAGTCCGCCGTAGGCGGCACAAGTACCAACAGTCAGGGTAGCCATGGCTTTGCTGCCCATGAATTCAATCCATTCCATCATGGTTATAGGTCTGCCTTCTTTTTCACCTATGCTGCCATAAATGCCTTTATCCCTGGTAGGGATAGCCCCTTCCACTATAAACACAAACTTGCCGGTATACTTTTCTGCTGATTTCATGGCCGTTTCAACCGATAATCCTCCCGTGGCGGCCATCAGCGTACCATGATAATTCAGTATGAGGCGATTACCTGGGAGGATCTGTTCGAGAATTACATTTTTAATACTGGGGTGAATAGTATTGATAACTGAGATGGAACATCCGCTGCAGGTTGAAGATTGGAGCCAGATAATTGGATACTCTTTAATCTGTTCCTGTAAAGCCTTGGCCAGTTTCGGCAGAAAATCTGCTGCGAGAGAAAGCGAGGCAGGAGCTGCGATAGCCCAGCACACAAATTCCCGGCGAGAAATTAATTCTTTGAATGCCATAAGTACTCCCTTCAGATAATGATTTACCTTGTCATCGGCACATATTAACGATGATTCGTTAATAAAATCTTGATCCCGCGGGACTATCAAAGGGAGGATAATTCGGTCTGAATGTAAGTTGTGTGCTCGTGCAAATGTTCAATCAGGGAAAAAAGAAGATTCTTTCCAATTGCGGATGCCATATTTCCTATGAAACGTAAATAAAATTATTCGAAATGGCGTCCATAAGGATCGTTAGATTGTGATAAATATAACAAAATTTTAATGAATGTCAATATTTTCACAAAGTAAACAGCAGCTTTTTATATAGTATCTCAGATTAATGTAAGGGACATACGTTTGTCGTTAATGATATACTCCGCCTAATCGGTCATTCGCAGATCTAATCAAAAGCAGGTACAATATACTTTTTCAGAATTTCAAAGGGCGGCCGGTAGGAGGTGTAATTACCTCCGGTGAATACCACCACCGTCTTCAGTACAGGAATGACCATGATATACTGTCCCCCCCAACCCGCGGCATAATACATATTGATTCTTTTACCCGATTGAGAAAACAAATGGGTCCACCATGAATAGGAATAACCCTTCATTCCCCAATGATCATCCCAGTTATTCAGCCAGTTATTACCTGGAAAAGAAGTAGCACTTTTCTCGACCCACTGTTCGGAGATAATTTTTTTCCCTTGCCAAAATCCTTTATTGAGAAATGTTACGCCGATTTTAGCCATATCGCGTGGTGTGATTTTTATACTGCCGGCAGCATCAACCACACTATTTTTATATTTTGCCCAGTAATATTTATTAATTCCCAAAGGTCCGAACAAATATTCTCCTGAAAATTCATCGATGTTCATTTTTGTTGCATGCCTGATAATTTCACCCAATACAATATTCGCTCCGCCATAATACTGAAAGTTTTTTCCGGGTTCATGCAACAGGGGTTTATGCAAAACGTAAGTTATCGGATCTTCGACCCGGTAAGTCGTAATGATATCATTATTCGGATTGCTGTAGGGCACGAGCCACTCATTCCCCTCCAGCCCGGAGGTCATCGTCAGCAGATGTTCGATGGTGATTTTATCTTTCCCACCGGTATTGAGGTAGCGATGCGCCGGTAAATAGTCAAACACGGATTGATGAACACTCTTAATAAAACCATTGTCTATTGCGATGCCGATACAGGCCGACGTAATGCTTTTGGTCACGGACATTATACTATGCAACGACATCCTGTCCCATACGACTGATTCACCGTGATGGTCGGTACTATCATAATCAAATTCATACCCCTCGAAATATTCTTCAAACACAAGTTTACCATCCCTGACAATAAGTATAGCATGAACTTCTTTATATTTGCCCTGGTATATGCTATCCACTGCCTGCACAATCAAGGCCGAATCAATATCTACTTCACCCAAAGTACCGACTTCAAATCCATCATTTATATTTTCAGGGGGATGATAATTGTATTGTCTGGCGGCATCCTGTTTACAACTGACAAATAGCAATGATAAGCTAAAAATTAAAAAGATCGTTCTTTTCATAACTGAAACCGGGATATATTTAAGGTTGCAATATCTGCAAGATAAATTACGGAATTCAACGCCATGCAGTTTTCTTTGTCCTGTACACGCCGGCGTACTTATGTCATGTTGGTGAGCGGTCAGCAGCCCAGGACAAATTTCAAGCCCGTCTACAACACCGGTAATTTTCCGGTCTTTTTTTAAGGTAATTTTGTTGATTATCCATTGTACTGCATTTATTTTACAGAGATCACTGTTGCAGCATCGCCGCAATTTTTGGCCGGGTCATTTTAATATAATCATAGTCGAGTTTTAATCCCAGTGGCTGCAGACTTGCACCGATAGCATCGTAGGCAGCTATGACATTTTCGAAAGGGAGTTCAACGGTTTCAAACGCGGTTTGACCTGACTTATTTTTCAGTGTTTTATCTGCACCTTTTTTCAGGAGGGTATCGACTATCACCACACGGCAGAGAAAAGCTGCGGTGTGCAGAGGAGTCGATCCATAGTTGTTCTGCCGGTTCAGGTCAGCACCGGCAGCGATCAGGATTTCAGCAACTTCGGTCTTACCGAATGCCGCTGCAGTATGAAGCGCAGTTGAACCATCCGCATTCTGGTAGTTCAGATCGGCACCGGCAGCGATCAGGATCCTGGCAGCTTCGGCTTTGCCCATAAATGCAGCCGTAATCAGGGGGGTGGACGCACGTGATGGCTCTAAAATATTCAAATCAGAACCAGCCTTGATATGCTGATGTATGGATTCCAGGTCATCGGTAACGACTGCCGAGTGAAGATCCACTTTGGGCGTCGATACGGTGGTCTGTGACTCCGCTGACTGCCGGGACGATGTATCGTCGTTTCCGCAGCCGATAAAGCTAAAAAACATCAGTGCAATAATCGCTGTGTTGATAGTTCGCATCTTCCTTCCTCCGATTTTATTCAAAGATAAAATGCAAGTTTTGTTTAATAATGAACACATTACTATCGATTGGCATTAACCCGGCTAAAACCAGTCAGCAGCGTCCTGACTTTCAAAAATTATATCAGGATGCCATTTTGATTCCGATTCCATTCTGCGCACTGACATCCCGACCGTATCATTTTCTCCGGATTTACCGGGTTTTAGATCAACTTACACAGTGATGACAATTTTTCCCCGGGTATGTCCCTTCCCAAAATACCGGAACGCTTCAGGAACCTCACCTAACGTATATCTCCTATCGATTACGGGCTTTATTTTACCGGCTTCGAAAAGCTCATTCAGAAAAGCCAAATCCCTGTTTGGTTTATGCGCAAGGATTCTTACTTTTTTAGTACCTGCCATTGAAATAAACGGTCCCATAATTAAAGTCTGGAAAATCCGTGCTGGGGAGCCTCCAACGATGACAGCCTTCCCACCGGGGTATAATGCATGCATGTAATCAAAAATTGAGTGATACGCCGCAACATCAAGAATCAGATGATACAACTGCCTGTTTTTTGTGAAATCTTCCCGGGTGTAGTCAATAACCCGGTCGGCACCGATCGAGCGCATCGTTTCTAATTTCCGCGTGCTGTCCACACCGGTTACTTCAGCGCCGAAGTACTTTGCCATCTGCAGGGCAAATGTCCCCACACCGCCGCCCGCACCATTAATTAAAACCGTTTGTTCCGGTTTAACCCTGCCATAATCGCGAATCCCTTGGATGGCCATCACTGCAGCCTGGGGTATAGCCGCTGCCTGCTCGTATGTCATACCGGCCGGTTTCATCGCTAATACGTTTTCAGGAACACATACATATTCGGCAAAACCGCCCCATCCGCATGCGCACAGGTCTCCGAAGACTTCATCTCCAGGCTGCAACAGTGTTACTTTATCACCGACTGCTTCAACCCGGCCCGCAATATCAGCCCCTGGTATCTGATATTTGGGCTTAAAAAGCCCCCAGAAGCGGAAAAAAACAGGCTTACCTCTCACAAGATCCCAGTCCCATGAATTTATGGACGCGGCATACACCTTTACCAGCACTTCATGATCTCTTGGAACAGGTTTCTCTACTTCTTTGAGCTGAAGAACCTCCGGTGGTCCGTATTTTTCATAGACAATTGCCTTCAACTGGACATCCTTCCTTTCATCCGGTGCACGTATTTGAACCGTGTCGATCTCTGATCAGCCATACGCGGAGCGTTTGCAGTTGCATTGTTTCCTGTACCGATCAGCCATAGTGTTGGATACATTTGCTGCACCGCTAAAAGTTGCATACGTTTCGATCCATTTCCGATCAACTCATCAACACAGTTTTTACTGTTTAGTTGTTTTTATACTAGTGCATCAGACTGAATGCCTTCATGACATCCAGAAGGTCATCACCGGTATAGGTTAATTCCCAGTCACCCGTTCTTACAACACCGGGATATAATTTCTTCTCATTGACCATTTCTTCATTTTTATAGGTTACCACCAATTTATAGGGTGAAGACAACTTATACGGTTTGTATTTTTCCAGGTCAAGCAGCGCATTCTTGACACCCTCTCGGATTCTCTCTCTCGACTCTTCTGGATGTAAGTTCACCGCTGCACTTCCCATTCCTTCTTTTACTTCAACAATTTCGATGTCACCTGTGAGCTCTTTGATCTGGCTGCATAATGCTTTATCTCCAGCCGCAAAAACAACGGGGATATCAAAATAACCGGCTATCAGGGCATTGATGCCGGCTTCCGGTAATGAAACATTATTGATCGCTACATCGACAATATTTCTGCTGCTCATCGTGTGTTCAAGAATGGCATTCGGCGTACCTGCCTTGGCATGGTAGCCTATGAAAACAACCGCATCAAAGGTTTTATCGATGCCTTCCATCATGCTCAGAAATCCACCGGACCAGTCACGGATGAGTTTTGCCTGGTGATGCAATAATTCGGGCAGAATATTGCGTGCGCTGCCGTGAGAGTCCCTGACAATAATCTCCGTCGCACCCGCCGCCAGTGCACCTTCGATAGCCGCATTGGTTTCCTTGGTCATGATCTGGCGAAAATAATCGTAATCTTTTCCATCTCTGCTCACATCTTCCCAATTCACAACGCCTGTTATTCCTTCCATATCCACCGAGATAAAGATCTTCAATTTCTTTTGAGTTTGTGCAAATCCCGAAGTAACCAGAAAAATAAAAGCCAGTAGAACAGTGATTTGTTTTTTCATAGTATGCTCCCTATGCTTTAGGTTTTTTTAATGCTTGACATTGACAGCAACAGCGTGATCTTGATTTATAGTGAAATGAACAAATTTGTGTGGATTGGCACTTTTGACCAGGTTTAATGTAATCAATGTAATGGCTGGCACGGTCTTCAAAAATTTATATTGATGTCAGTGCTTCTGGTATCCATCGGATCATTTTAACAGATTGAGATTATCAACAGGCTGAAAAATATAATATTTTTCAATATTAAACGTGGAAAAATTCGAAAAATAAAATCGAAATGATAGTATTTATATTTTTAAGACTGCCAACGCCCACCTGCCGCAATTTGCCGTATTGGTATCGCTTAGGAGGGGGCAGTGTTTTTCAGATTTCGTTATTG
>WOR8_10000327_pt1 | contig 49159 bp, 36 predicted proteins | sample DeeMarSeWOR38_10_FD_19890 | JGI IMG/M metagenome (IMG submission 19890)
ACCGACTGGTCATCGGAATCAATGTCGGCGTGCCGCATCCGGATTACAAACCGCCCAAGAAAGTTTACAAGCCCTTATCAAAATGGATATTCAATGAGCGCTGGCCGGCAAAATGAAAATTCTAGCAATGGCTAAAATATCCCTAGCGAAAGCAAAGGCAGTGGTGCTTTTGGGACTTTGAAAAACTTGCGATATTCGATTTTAATCACAAATGACGAAATTAGAAAAGACGGTTCATTGCGCGGTCGGTTTCATATATCCAGATCATATCTGTAAAATTGGCAAAATGCATGTATTCTCAATATAGTGCGCCACGAGCGCATTTTGTATAAAATGTGCCTAACTGCACAGAAGATGAGGACGGGCCCCTCGGAGCCGGCTTGCAGGAGCAGGCTTCAAACCATTTAGAGCTGCGCTGGTAAAGAGCCAGGGTAGTGAGCGTTTAGAAAAAGTCACGGCACAGGATCGTGGCAGGTAGGACTCAGAGAGACGAGCGCAAGCGAACCATTCGGTGAGGCGTCGAAAGATTATGGAAGAGATCAAACTGGGCTTCTATATTGGGTCCAGGATAAGTTTAGGGGCAACCTGTTTACTGCCTAAGCGGCCTCCGGCGTAAAGGTGGCGTGAATCTGAGTTAGGCTTTTGTGTGGAACGTGGGAACCTGTCGTTTCGATGCTAAGGGAGAAATTCAAATGGAGATCCCACAAGAATGAGAGTACCGATGCGAAGCACAGGGGCGGACCATCCCGTATTAGTGTTGAAGGTTCTGTAATGGGGCTGGAGCGAAGGGGATGAGCCAGCTCGCAGCAAGCGAAGGTCAACCCCGCTGAAGTCGGGGAGGAGCCGGGTTCTTTTTGCGTAGACTTGAGACCGTGAGGACTCAAGGGGAAGGCTGGCAGGAGCGGCATGACGGGAGACTGTCACGTTCCGATCTGTGGGGGCGTGGGGGTGAGATTCCCCTGCGCTACCCGACTCGGTACTTAGGTGATTTCTGCTCTATAGTTCCACATCACCGATTCTTGATATTTTCAATATAGGCAAATAAGCCTACTTTGGACCTGAAAATTTCACTGCCATCGACTTTGAATTGTCACAATCTTTTCTTGATACAGCGACTCAAGGGATAATGCCAAATACCATTAATAATCTACTCATCTAGAAAGGAGATATTAGAATGAAAGAGCAGCTTGCACTGTTGGTGGTTCTGGTTATCGTTTCTGGATGCGTAGGTACCAAAGTAGTCGCTCCTCAGGACAGATTAAATAAAATTAAAAAAATTGCTGTGGTGCCAATGGAATCACCACCTCTGGAAATCCCTCCTTTTGTATCAACCGATTCTTTGTTTGCATCCAGTGCTATTATGACCACAGTTCCCGTAGAATCAATCCAAGAGACGGGACGGATTGGCGTTATAGTTTTCGGCATCTTCATGCTGGCACAGTTACCGGAGGAGAACAAACGTTCGGCAGAAGTAGCCGAGTCTATTGAGGCTATTCTTGACAGTGGAGAAGCTTGGATACCAACGGTTGTCTTTGCTAGGGAAGCTGCTAATCAAATTACCGCCCAGAAAATATATAATGTTGTTATTCAAGAGGTTCAAAAGTTCCCAGAAATAAAAAATCGTGACCGCACGTGGCATGGGGAAAATTGGCTGGCACCGATACGCTCTTGGTATAATCAAACGAAATCATTATTTGATTACGGCTTGCTTAGAAATCAGGGATGCGATGCTGTATTAGAGGTTGGAATACTCAATTATGCCTATATTGAAACAAATATTTCACTACAAGTGGCGGTTAGATTGATCGATTTAGAGACTGGCCAACTATTGGGGAGATCACGTGCATATAAAGTGCCCAAAATCGAAAATGGGGAACAGCTTCTTGCTAATAAAGGGAAAAGGTTCAAGGATTTATTTGGTGCTTTAGGAGCCCAACTAGTAAATGAAAATTTACAATCCATTGGTTTAATTCCTAAATGAATTGTTTTCTAATTTGCGCTGTGGCAAGCAGAAAATCATGATGGACATGCTATTTATCATAGGTTTCTAATCAGTTTTAAAAACTGTGGTATCTTCAACATACCGGCACTTTTAGGTGCGATAAAAAAGTTGAGATATTCTTTCCATATCTGCAATTTTGCCAAAATGCATGTATTCTCAATCTACCCGACACGGCAAGATTTAAAATCAGAATAACCTATTTTATTTTTGATTATGAGAAAGATAATATTTATCGCTTTAATGATTTCCACCCTGCTTGGATTAATTGGATGTCAAAGTCTTTGGTATCAGCTCTTAAATATTATCGTTGACATTGCACCAGATCGGTTTGTCATTGAAGAAGATCATCAAAAGCTATCAATTCCAATAGTTACATCACATCCCCTGAATAAAAATAACAATGAAACTGACTATCCAATTATAATGATCCATGGCGCTGGTTTAAACGCAGACAAAATGTATACGACAGGGCAACAAATTATTGAATCGTTGAAAATGCCTAAAGACCGTTTTTGGGTTCTTGCGTCACAAATTATCGTGGGTGTGAAATTAGACGAGAAAGGATTACTCTTTTGGGATCGGAGATGGAGAAGTGGTGGCATGTCCTTATCGACCGGATTAAATCAGGATTTACCCAGCCTAAGTAGCTTCGAAGTGATAGACAGGTTAATAGACTTCGCGGTAAAACTGAATCCTGGCATTCGCCGGATTATTATTCTGGGTCATTCAGCTGGCGCCCAGTTTATTGTAAGGTACGCTGCGATAAATAACGGCCATGAATTCTTGGGAAAACAAGGAATTTCTATTCGATATGTTGTAGCAAATTCTTCCAGCTATCCTTACCTTGATCAAACTCGATTTCATTTTAACTCCGCAGCGGAGATTCTAATAACCTCACGAGAAGAACTTATGAATTGCCCCAGTTACAATAAATATAAATATGGATTGGAAGAACTGTATGGCTATGCCGAAACATTATCTCCACAGATCGTTCGAACAAGATTGTTAACCCGACCGATTATGTTTTTACTCGGCACGGCGGATACAGGCCGTGACTGGGGTCTGGATAAATCTTGTGAAGCAGACGTGCAAGTAAAGAACAGGTATGAACGGGGTTTGCTGTATAAGCACCATCTGAGGTCTTTTGTTAAAAGCTTTCCCAAATCTCAGCATATCTGGCTTGAAATCCCAGAAGTCGGTCATGAAGCCACTGAAATATTAACTCATCCAAGATTCATAACACAATTAAAGGCGTTAGAATTTTGGTGATTTTCCCGTTTATCTGAATGTATCCGGCTTTTGCTGGCTAAAAATTTCTAATGGTAACACTTGACAATCAATGATGGCTAACATTCATATGAATTAATCTTATTCGTATTCTGAGTTTGCTTTTCGTGCTCAGGGAAGGTCAACGTGCCAGCTATAGCCAACCGCTGGATTGTACTTGCGCTACTGTTCTTTGCACGAGCGAGCATGGCTGTGCAATTTCAGTCTATACCGCCCATTTCCACAATGATGGTTGAAGAGCTTGGCTTCAATTACACCCAGATTGGTTTATTGATTGGCCTATTCATGTTTCCAGGTGTTTTTATTGCCTTGCCCGGAGGGCTGCTTGGTCAGCGCTTTGGAGATAAGGCAGCTGTGATAGTCGGTTTGGGATTTCAGGCAACAGGAGCATTAGTACTTGCCAATTCAGCTGTGTTTTCGGTAGCATTCGCGGGACGTTTGATAGGTGGCATGGGAGCAGTGATATTGAACGTTCAACTAACCAAGATCACAAATGATTGGTTCGCAGACAGAGAAATTGCCACTTCTATGGGGATTCTGATGACCGCATGGCCGTTCGGAATCGCTTTGGCCTTCTCCACTCTTGGGTATATCGCTATAAGCTCCAGCTGGTCAACGGCCATCTATTTAACTGCTGTATATTCATGTGTATCACTGGCCCTTGTAGCATTGTTTTATAAAAATCAACCAACGGTTGCATCTCAGGCAGTTGCCACGCGTTCGTCCCTCTGGATGATATCCACTCAGGAGCTGATTCTTATCATCTCTGCAGGTATCGTATGGGGACTGCCCAACGCCGGTTTCATCGTTCTGTTGGGATTCATGCCCGCCTTTCTTGTTTCAAACGGCATTGAAATGGCCAGGGCGGGTATGTTAGTTAGTCTAATTTCCTGGATATCCATCGGATCGATGCCACTGGGTGGTTGGCTGACAGATCGTACAGGACGCATCAATACTTTTATCATCGGTGGCATAATTCTAAGCGCCTTGTTTACAGTCCTTCTACCGGTTGGATTTTCGGTACTTGGATGTATTTTGCTGCTTGGCTTGGCCTTTGGAGGATGGCCGGGGGCGATCATGGCATTACCCAGTCAGGTTCTATCCCCAAGAGGACGTTCTACTGGCTTCGGCGTTTTTTACATGATTTATTATGGAATCATGGCGATCTTGCCACCGATGGCCGGATGGCTGAGAGACTTCACGGGTGGAGCTACGGCTCCGGTTTTGTTTGGGGGTATGCTTATGGCTCTGACTCTTGCGGCGTTGGCAGCTTTTCGCATTTTACAACGGCGGTGGCCGGTTTAAAAATCGGGACAGTTGATAAAAGCTTCCGCCTGATCACAGAACCAGAAGTGTCCATAAAGGAGAAAAATATGGGAGATGTTTATCCAAAATTCAAGGCGGCGGCTGTTCAAGCCGCACCTGTTTTCCTGGACAGGGAGGCCAGCGTTGAAAAAGCCTGTTCATTGATCGGGACGGCAGGACAAAATGGGGCCGATTTGATCGTACTGCCCGAGGTGTTCATACCCGGAGGGCCTTATTGGGCCTGGCATATGGGAATGGGAGAGGGTCTTCGATTTTCGGCCGAGCTCTACCGGAATGCCGTGGACGTCCCAGGGGACGCAACCAACCAGATAGGCGACATGGCAAAAAAGCATGGCACCTATGTCGTGATCGGTATTAACGAGAGAGAGAATAAAAGCATTTTTAACACCCTCCTTTTTTTCGATAGGGAGGGAAAAATTATGGGAAAACACAGAAAATTCAAAGCCACAGGCGCAGAGAAACTGGTCTGGGGAGAGGGCGACGGAAGTACGCACAGGGTGTACGACACGGACATCGGACGCCTTGGCGGTCTTATTTGCGGGGAGCACACCATGGCGTTACCCGGGTATACCTTAGCGGCCATGGGCGAGCAGGTCCATATCGCATCGTGGGTAGGCTTTGCATTTGCAGACACCTCATTGACCGAAATTTGCTCACGATACCATGCTATTGCCTATAACACCTATGTGATATGCAGTCAGTCCGTTGTCGATGAACGTGTCAATGAAAAGCTCGGATTTGATCGTATCAAACCCGGAGGCGCATGGAGCAGTATTATCGAAGCCGGCACGGGGCATATTCTGGCAGGTCCTCTCTTACCCGATGAAGAGGGGATCGTTTATGCTGACATCGATTTGAATAAAATGGTCAGCCACTATTTCATACACGAAACCACGGGGCACTATTGGCCGAAACAATTTCAGGTGACCTTCGATGCCCGGGAAATTAAACCGCTCACCATTAACCGATCCAAGGACTTAAGCGACAAGAAAATTGAAATGGAAAAGGGAGAAGCGGAGGATGAGTTCTAATCTGTGAAAGCAGTGGAACAGCCTCTGCATATCCGTAAACCGCCCTCATCGATGAGCCTGGATTCCATGGTAGGTTCGCCGCATCGGGAGCAGGCAATCGAGGGTTGGATTTGGGCTTTTGCGGGCGGGTCGAATTGAGCTTCTTTTATATCGAAGATTTCATCAGCAGGTTTTTCCAATATAGCGTGCGTTCTTTTTTCAAATTGCCTCTTGAATTCCTCAAGCTCGGCGTCACTTGCCGTACCGTTTTGCTTTTTTTGAATCAGCTTTAAATGTTTTTCATCCGGTCTTAGGGCATCTGATTTAAGAACCACGCGGACGCCTCTGCCGGATTGACGGCTGAAAAAAGTAAATGCCATTTTGCCGTGGTCCTTAAAGATAAAATTCCCTTTGCCGAAGGTGCATCCGGTCATCACCTGCACCGCATCTGCACTGCAGGCATCGGTTTCCACAACGGCCACAATTTCTTCATCCACGGACCGGTGCGCTTTGAGCCATTCGAGTCCGGCTACCGATGCCTTGTACCCCATGGTAAGCCCGGGGCACAGGTGCCCGTGAAATTCGACGCACTTTTGAAAATCTTCACTTGCAATAATATCTTCTGGTTTCATTTTATGCCCTTTGTCAAGTTAATGGTTATAACGTTCAAAATTCAGGCTTCATCTTTTGAAATTGTAAAAAAAGCACGGTTAAGTTGCTTGACAGGTTTTTCTATAGCGTATACAAAACGGTGTCAAGCCGGCAAAAGGACTCACTTTGGAAAAGATACAGCTTTCAATCATCAAATTCGATTTTTTCGCATTCTGCTGGAGAAAAGGCCGGATCGATCTGCGAACTTAGAAGCTTTGCGATTACGCATCCCTTCATATTATCCGCTCAAAAATCCACCATAAATGACACTGGGGTACAAGAATCAGGGGGCATAACATGAAAATCTTGGTCAGCGACAATCTCGGAGAAGCGGGCATTAAAATGTTTGAAGAAGAACCGGGCCTGGAGGTGGACGTAAAAACCGGTCTTGAGCCCGGAGAACTCAAAAAAATTATCGGCGATTATCACGCGCTGGTTATCCGCAGCGCCACCAGGGTTGATGCAGATCTCCTTCGGGCTGCCAAGAATCTAAAAGTCGTGGGCCGGGCGGGAATCGGCCTCGATAACGTCGATATACCAGAAGCGACCAAACACGGTGTGGTTGTTATGAACACGCCCACGGGAAATGTGGTTACAACCGCGGAACATACAATCGCGATGATGATGGCGCTGACCCGCAACATCCCCTGGGGAACATCAACGCTGAAGGACGGTAAATGGGAAAAGAAGAAATTGCAGGGCCGCGAGATTTATAACAAGGTGCTCGGCATTATTGGCTTTGGAAAAATCGGCTCCATTGTTGCCGATCGTGCCCGCGGTCTGAAGATGCAGGTGATTATCCACGATCCCTACATCCCGGGCGAGCAGATCGAAAAGGCCGGCTTTGAAGCCGTTTCGATAAAAGACTTATATCGCAGGTCAGATTATATCACGGTGCACGTGCCGAAGCTCAAAGACACGCTTGGATTAATCAACAAGAAGGCTTTCGATCAAATGAAAGACGGCGTCATGATCATTAACTGCGCCCGCGGCGGAATTGTTGACGAGGCCGACCTGAACGAGGCCCTCAAGTCCGGCAAGGTTGCCGGGGCAGCCCTGGATGTCTTTGAAAACGAGCCTCCCGGGGTGTGCCCGCTTTTTGAAATTGATCGGGTGATTTGCACACCGCATCTGGGCGCTTCGACCCTGGAAGCCCAAACCAATGTGGCTGTTATGGTAGCGGAACAGATCATTGCCTATTTAAAAAACAATACCGTTATTAATGCGGTCAATGCGCCTGCGGTCAGTGGTGATTTGCTTGATAAACTCAACCCCTACTTAACCCTCGCCGACCGGATGGGCTGTTTGCTGGCACAGCTTTCCCGGGGGCCGATTAAGGAAATACAAATCGAATATACGGGTGATTTTGACGATCTGGATCTTTCTCCGGTCACAACGGCAGTTTTAAAAGGCCTGATGACGCCCATGATCAAGGACGATGTCAATTTTGTGAATGCCGGTGTTTTGGCCAAGGAAAGGGGGGTTAAAGTAACCGAAGCGAGGATTGCCGAGTCCGAGGAATATCTTAATTTGATTACCGTCAGGTCCGTTTCCGATAAAGATAAGAATAAGGTCGCCGGGACGATATTCGGCCGGAAAAATCCCCGGGTGGTGAATATCAACAATTTCCGGCTCGAATTGGAGCCGGTCAGCCGATTTGTCCTGATCCACAACCATGACAAACCCGGCGTAATCGGGAGTATCGGGACACTTCTGGGCGGCCATAATATCAATATAAGCCGCATGCGTGTGGGGCAGGAAGAGGGCAGTGACAAGACCATGATATTTCTGCGAACCGACACACCGATTCCGGACGATGTTATCGATAAAATGAAGGAATTACCGTTAATAATCAGTGTGGCTTCATTTGAGTTGTAACGTGTTGCGGGTGGCGCGTTACGAGTTGCGTATAGCGGATTAGCCTGTATGCTAACAAAAAATAGAGGTTCAGAATTTTAACATCGGGCGCTAGATGCATTTTTGAGAGAGGAACTAATTCTGTGAGCAAAAGCAAAAGAAGACTGTTATTGGGAAATGAAGCGATTGCGCGGGGTTTGATTGAAAGCGGGTGTGCCATTGCAACCTCGTATCCGGGGACACCGGCTTCCGAGATTCTTGCGGCGGTGGCCTATTTTCAAAATGAAGAATCGCTATCCATGCATACGCAATGGGCGGTTAACGAAAAAGTCGCTTTTGAGATTGCCTATGCTGGCTGCCAGACGGGTTTGAGGGCCGCGGTCAGCATGAAGCAGGTCGGTTTGAATGTGGCCTCGGATCCGTTGATGAGTGCCGCCTATATGGGAATTAAAGGCGGATTTGTTTTGATCAGTGCCGATGACCCCGGTCCCCACTCTTCACAGACCGAGCAGGACAGCCGGTTGATGGCCATGTTCGCCAAAATACCGGTGCTGGATCCGGACTCACCACGTCAGGCCAAAGCGCTGATGGGAGTTGCCTATGAATTATCCGAATCCTTTAATACCCCCGTGATGGTGCGCCCCACCACCCGGGTGTGCCACTCACGGCAGGATATTTCGCTGGGAGTCATTCCGAAAAACAAACGCCAGGCGCAGTTTGAGAAAAATCCGGCCCGCTGGGCGGCAACCCCCAAATTCCGGCTGCAGCTGCACCATGAGTTGGAAGAAAAACTGGCCGCCATTGCCAGATATCGTCCAACAGCACCCCAAAAACTCAACCGCAAGGCCAAATCCGCTAAAGCGATTATCGCCTCGGGTGTGGCGGCCGCGCATACCAAAGACATTTTAAGGGAACTGAAAATCTGGTCGAAAATCCCTTTTTATCAGGTTCTGCAACCGTTTCCGCTGCACAGTGAATTTGTTGAACATATCATCCATAGCCACGAAGATGTTCTGGTTATTGAAGAAACCATGGGTGTGATTGAGATGCAATTGGCCGATCGCTACCGCATCAAAGGCAAGTTGTCGAGTACGGTGCCAAGGGTCGGAGAACTCAGCCCTGAAAAAATCCAGGAAATTGTCAGTCAATTTGTCGGGCTCAAATCTGAAACCATTACCATAAAAGCAGCTCCCGGAAGGCGTCCGACCCTGTGCCCCGGATGCCCGCATCGCGCCAGTTTTTTTGCCATAAAAAAGGCCGCCCCACGAGGAATTTACACCAGTGATATCGGTTGCTACACGCTGGGCCTTAATCTCGGGGCCGTCGATACGGTACTGTGTATGGGCGCTGCCATCAGCCAGGCTTCCGGATTTTATCATGCCTATAAGAATGAAGAAAAACGGCCGGATATCGTGGCCACCATCGGTGATTCAACCTTCTTCCATGCGGGTGTTCCGGCACTCATCGACGCGGTGGTTCAAAAAGTTGGCTTTGTGCTGGTGATCCTGGATAACCGCACCACCGCTATGACGGGCAATCAACCCACACCGGCCAGCGGCCAAGGGGCTACCGGCGAGCCCACCGATACCGTTGAAATTGAGTCACTGGTTCGGGGGTGCGGCGTTAAGTTCGTCGAGGAAAGTAACCCCTACGAACTCAAAGCGTTTATCGCTCTTCTGAAAAAGGCCGTTAAGTACAGTCGCAAAAACGGGCCCGCGGTGGTTATTTCAAGATATCCGTGCGTGCTTCACCGGGCCAGGCAGGGTGAAACCGGGGAATATATTCCGGTCGAAGTGACCGAAAAATGCGACGGCTGCGGATATTGCATCAAGCATTTCGAGTGCCCGGCCCTGATCTTTCATGACGACCCGGAAGACAGGCACGTCAGCATCGATCCCATCCTGTGCACCTCATGCGGCGTGTGTCTCGATGTCTGCCCCAAGGGGGCGTTCGTAGCGAAATAGTTATTTGTTATTCGTTATTGGTTATTAGAATCTGAAGTCAGTGAAACATTCCCGGTCGTTGTTAGGCAAAGCCTATTGGGTTTCATACGAATAACGAATAACCAATAACAAATAACGAGGCGACAATGAGCAAGACAATTAAACAGCAAATTCTGATCAGCGGCGTAGGGGGGCAGGGGGTTTTGTTTGTGACGGGCCTTCTGGCGGAAGCGGCCATCAATAAAGGATTGCCGGTGTTCACATCAGAAACCCATGGTATGGCCCAACGCGGCGGAACGGTGGTATCGCATTTTAAGGTCGGCAACTTTTCAAGCCCTTTGATCAGGCCGTTTAAGGCCGACGGACTGCTGGTTTTGAAAGACGAAAATATTGCCCAGCACGGATCTTTTTCGAAAAAGGGGGGCTGGGCGGTGGTTAACAGCGGCAATGATTTGAAAATCGAAGGGACCTCAGGGGCCAGCGGCGTCGATGCCGACAGACTCGCTCAGGAAATCTCGAATCCGAAATCCGTTAATTTGATTGTGCTGGGCTTTGCCCTGGCGAAAGCCGACCAGAAGGGCAGGGATGCCATAAATCTATTTTGTTCTTTGAAAGATATTAAGAAGGTGTTGCGGAAAAGATTCGGCAACCGCAAACAACTGCTGGATGCCTCGCTGCTGGCATTGGACACCGGGTACAAGGCATCAAAAAAATAACGCGAAAAATGCAGCGCACAAGGTCGTTAAAATTAACCCGACTCCGGGTCGATCTGATCAGTTTGCCGGGGCGATTTCCAGATGGCGGCATGATCGGGAGAATGATCCTTCGGCGTTATAGACACCGGTTTTTTTGTTTGGCTGAGGTATGTTTTTCAGAATACAGCGTTAAGCGGATCCCAAATATTTAGAACCCATCTCATGTACTACCTAAGCGAGGACAGAAAATGCAAGAAAGCGAAACGCGGTCTTATCGACTGGCAAAGGAATTGTCGCAGCTTTTCGATTTAGAGAGCAAAATAGATACCGTGCTTTCTGTTTCTATGTACCATCTCAACCAGTTTATGGATTCTGAAAGATCATCGGTATTTTTATTTCAACATTGGAATCAACAACTTTCAGTATATTCATCCCTTGATCTTGAGAAACATGAAATCCAAATCCCAAAATCAATCGGTGTAGCTGGATGGGTGTTTGTAAACCGACAGCCTGCATTAGTTAATAATGCGTATGAAGACAGCCGTTTTTATAAAAAGGTGGATGATATTACAGGTTTTCATACGCGCAATCTGATCTGTACACCTTTACTTGATTCCAAGAATCATTGTTTGGGTACACTTCAATCATTAAATAAAAAAGCAGGGGATTTTACAACCGAGGATCTTGAATTACTGAAACTGGCCGCCGGCATGGTGGCTGTTGCGATTAAAAACAGCAAACATTACAATGAACTTTTAGTGACAAACAGAACCCGCCAAAAATTTATAAAACAGATTGCTGACAATATCGGTAAAATCCCCCATAAGTTTTGAACTTACATAGAACCCATCTTTTAATTGAAAATAATGAAATGCCTCTCGAAATATTCATGTGATAATTACCCTTGACCCCATAAGCTGCTTTAGTTATTTTAAATATCGAGTCAGACACCTATTATTACCCGTCTTCGATTTAAAACCTTAAAAAGGAACCTCTCCTATGCCTCAAAAAGGTTTTAAACGCAAACTCACCGCTATCCTCAGTGCAGATGCAGTCGGATACAGCAAACTTATGAGGGAAAATGAAGAGGCCACTGTCCGTGAGATAGCTGCCCACCGGGTATTGATATCCGAAATTATCCAAAAATATCATGGCCGCGTTGTAGACTCTCCCGGCGATAACATTTTAGCTGAATTTGCCAGTGTTGTCGATGCAGTAAATGGCGCCATAAAAATTCAAGAGGAGATTCAGAGAAGCAACGAAGATACCCCTGTCAACCGACGCATGGAGTTTCGCATCGGCATCAATTTAGGTGATGTGATTGAAGAAGATAACAGAATTTATGGTGACGGCGTCAATATTGCGGCGCGGGTAGAAGGACTGGCATCAGCAGGAGGAATATCTATTTCCGGAACCGTTTATGAACATGTTAAGAACAAATTGCCGCTGGAATATGAATATTTAGGCGAGCAGACATTTAAAAACATACCCGAACCGATCCGGCTATATCGCATTCCAACGAAGTCTTCGCGTGTTTCACCAGAAGAAGCCGGAGAGCCTAATTTTCCAGATCAACCATCCATCGCTGTATTGCCATTTGCGAATATCAGTGGGGATCCTGGACAGGAATACTTCAGTGACGGCATAACCGAGGACTTAATCACCGACCTTTCTAAGATTTCAGGTATGTTTGTGATTGCCCGAAACTCTGTCTTCACGTATAAGGGCAAGTCTGTGAAGGTGCAAGAAGTCAGTAATGATCTGGGAGTAAAATATGTATTGGAGGGCAGCGTCCGCAAGGTTGAGAACCGTGTAAGAATCACTGCGCAGTTGGTTGACGCCACAACGGGAGGGCATCTTTGGGCCGAGCGATATGATCGGGATCTGAAGGATATTTTTGCAGTTCAGGATGAAGTCACAAAGAATATTGTATCCGCCCTGGCAGTGAAGCTGACAAGAGATGAAGCAGATCAGTTGACGCGAAGATATACGAAGAATGTGGAAGCGTATGAATATGCCTTGCGCGGTTTGGAGTATCACTGCATGTACACAAAAGAGGCAAACGCCTATGCGCAGCAGATGTTGCTGAAAGCAATCGAACTGGATCCCGAGTATGCACTGGCCTATTCACGCCTGGCGCTTATCTATTTGCATGAATGGACTCAGGGATGGAGCCAGGATTCTCGATCTCGCGAACAGGCTTTTGACCTGGCACAAAAAGCAATTGCCATGGATGATTCCATCCCCGAGGCTCACCGCATATTGGGAGATATCTATCTCTATAGAAAGGATCTTGAGTCTGCCATGATGGAAAGAAAAAAAACGGTTGCTCTGGATCCGAATTATGCCGAAGGGCTTGCGGGGTTAGGGGAAGTTTTAATCTGGTCCGGGGATTACGATAAAGGCATTGCGCTTGTGAAAAAAGCGATGCAGCTTAATCCCCGTCATCACGCCTGGTACTTCTATATCTTAGGCGTAGCCTACGGCTTAACGGAACGCTATGAAGAGGCGATTGAAGTTCTTCATCGCGCAATCATTCGCAATCCCGATTTTTTAGGGTCACACCTGGTTTTAGCGACCATTTATGGATTAACAGACCGCAAAGAAGAGTGCCAGGCTGAAGTGGAAGAAATCTTGAGGATAAGTCCCGGATTCACTTTAAAACTGATGAGAGAAATGATCCCCGCGTCGGATCAGGCGACGGCAGATAACATAATCGAAATCCTTCGAATGGCGGGGCTACCCGATTAGATTTCAGCTATAACTTACCCAGGACCTCTCTTGAGATAATGATTTTCTCAACCTCCTTGGTGCCTTCATAAATCTCCAGTACCTTGGCGGCACGATAAAAGCGTTCGATATCGTAGTCGTTAAAATAACCGTAGCCGCCGTGCAGCTGCAGCGCTTCGTCCACGACTTCGACTGCAATATGACAGGCATACATTTTGGCCATGGCCGTCAGCTTTGTATCCGGCCGGCCCTGATCGACGAGCCAGGCGGATTTATAGGTCATGTTGCGGGCGGTCTCGATCTTGGTCGCCATTTCGGCAATTTTAAACTGGGTGGCCTGAAAAGCGCCTAACGGCCGGCCGAATTGCTTTCTGCCCTTGACATGTTTTACCGCCATATCCAGGGCGCCCTGAGCCAGACCAACACCGTGGGCGGCGACATATGCCCGGGAGTGATCAAAAAATTTCATCAGCTGGATAAAGCCATTGCCTTCCAGGCCGATCAGATTTTCCCGGGGCACCCGGCAATTGCTAAAATAAATCGCGGCCGTATCCGAAGCCCTGAGTCCCATTTTGCCGTGCATGGGATCGGCCTTGTACCCGTCACGATCCGTTTCCACCAGAATAATGCTGTGCCGGCCGGTTCTGGATTGGGCATCCGGATCGGTGAGGCAGTAAACCAGCATATGGGTTCCCACGCTTCCGTTTCCGATCATCACTTTACTGCCGTTGATGACATAGTCATCACCATCTTTAACGGCCGACGTGGTTGCGGAAGCGGTATCGCTGCCGGCGTCCGGTTCGGTAATGGCAAACCCCAATATGCCGTCAGCATTGAAGATTGGCGGCAGAAATTTCTTTTTTTGTTCTTCGGTGCCGAAGAGCAACAATTCCTCGGCCCCAAATGAAATCGAATTAAGCTGTTGACCGATACCGGGATCCACTTTCCAGAATTCTTCCAGCACCAGGGCGTGCTCGAAATATCCGAGGCCGGGCCCGCCGTATTCTTCGGGGATGAAAAGTCCGACTAGGTCCAATTCGCGCGCCTTTTTAAGGATGTCAAAAGGAATTGTTTCGTTAATGTCGCATTCATGGGCAACATCAGGAAATTCGCCCAGTGCAAATTCACGGGCGGCTTTTTGTATATACTGCTGTTCCTTGCTCAGATCATGGTCCATTTCAAAATTCCTTTCTTAATTCCATATCAAACAATTCCAGTTAAATATTAATACAATTTTAATTCCTGTAAGTTCGTAAATTTCGAAATTCGAAACAATTTCAAATAACCAAAATCCCAATGACCAAAACTTTAAAAATATGATTTTAATTTGACCAACAGAGAGTCCTTAATTTTTTGGTCATTTGAAAATTGAAATTTAGAATTTGTTTTGAGATTCGAATTTCGTATTTCGGATTTGATATAGACGTTCAGCACCTTATCTATAATGAAAGTGCTATTGAAATTCTATTGTAATCCAAAATTTATAACGGAATATTCCCATGCCTTTTATCCGGCTGCGGCCGCTTTTTGTTGCGCAGCATCCGCAATGCTTTGATCAGCTGCGGGCGCGTCTCTTTGGGCTCAATTACGCTGTTCACCAGCATATTGGATGCGGCATGGTAGGGATTCGAATATTTATAATCATATTCTTCGATCTTTTGCTGTCGCAGTTCCTCCGGGCTTTCAGCAGCTTTAATCTCTTTGCGAAATATCAGGTCCACCGCGGCGGCTGTGTCGAGAACAACCAGCTGGGCGATGGGCCAGGCCAACATCAGGTCGACGCCCATGCCGACACAGCACATGCCCATGACGGCACCGCCGTATTCTTTACGCAGGGCCAGGGTGATCTTGGGTACGGTGGCCTCCGAATACGCATAAAGCATTTTAGCACCGTGACGGATTATGCCGGCATGCTCCTGGGCCACACCGGGAAAATATCCGGGTACGTCTACAAAATTGATCAGGGGAATATTGAAGGCATCACAGAAACGGATAAAGCGGGCCGCCTTGTCGGATGCATCCACATCCAGACATCCGGCCTTTATGCGCGGCTGATTGGCAACGATTCCGACAACATGGCCGTCCATACGCGCAAAGCCGATGATTATATTGAGGGCATACCTGGGCAAAACTTCAAAAAATGTCCCCTGGTCGACAACCCGTTCGACAACCCGGTGCATGTCATAGGATTTTTTAAAGTTGGCGGGGACGATTTCCTCCAGCTTTTTATCGATTCGTCCGGGATCATCGCCGGTGTCCACAACCGGTGGATTCTCACCGTTATTAGAAGGCAGATAGCCGAGCAGTTTTTTAATCACCGCGAGGCACTCTTCATCGCTGTCGGCGACGAAATGGGCGGTTCCGGTGATCTCGCTGTGGACCTTGGCGCCGCCGAGCTCCTCAAGGCTGATGTCTTCACCGGTTACGGATTTGATGATCCCGGGCCCGGTGATCACCATGTGGCTTTTGCCTTTTACCATGACGATAAAATCGGTCAGCGCAGGTGAATAAACGGCCACGCCCGCGCTGGATCCCATCATACCGGTGATCTGAGGAATAAGACCCGAGGCAGCCGTATTGCGGTAAAACATGCCGGCCACGCCTCTGGAAGCGAAAAAGCCCTCGTGCAATCTGCCGCCGCCGGAGTCATTTAAAGCCACCAGAGGGGCTTTCACTTTTATGGCTTCATCCATTATACTGCAGATTTTTTGTCCGTGGATGGTGCCTACGGATCCGCCCAGAACCGTGACATCCTGGGCATAGGCAAACACCAGTCGGCCGTCTATGTTTCCGTAACCCGTAACCACACCATCACCGGGCACTTTTTTCTCCTGCATGCCGAAGTCTCTGGATTGACTTTCGGCCAATTTGTTGACCTCCACAAAACTGTCCGGATCAAAAAGCAGGTTCAAACGTTCCCTGGCGGTCAATTTGCCCCTTTCGTGCTGACGGTCCACAGCCTTTTGACCGCCGCCGCCTTCGGCCCGCTGCTCGAGCGACGTCAGTCTGTCTAATTCACTTTGATGTGTTTTGGCATTGGCCATATTCGTGTATCCTTTTAATTTATTATGATTTTCTTTGCTGTCAGGTGACTCTGCGTGCAATCTGTATACTGTATACCTCACAAAACTGTCAATTATTTCCTTGACGCCCGGGGCCACATTTTTGAAATGAGTTCTCGGCCAATAGCCTCGGAAAGGGTAGAATTAAGTTGATTGTCTATCCGCGGTCAACTATAAATGCATGGCAGCCTCGATCTTTTTTATCAACTGAATTTTGCACGAGTTGGAGGTAATCAGTGACCAAAAAGCTTCTGTCGGTACGAAAAAAAAATAATGTATGCACGCTGACTCTGAACAGACCGGAAAAGCAAAATTCCCTTTCAATCGAAATGCTCGACTTGCTCCAATCCACCTTAAAAGAGCTGGCTCATGACAGTGCGGTACGCGCGTTAATTCTGAGGGGGTCGGGCGAAAAAGCCTTTTGTGCAGGATTTGATATCGGGTCTTTACCCACATCTGCCAAAGGGAATCCTAATGAAAGATTGAAAGCTCTGGATTCGGTTGAGTTGCTATTGCAAAGTCTTGCCGGTTTCCCAATGCCTGTTATCGCCATGCTGAACGGTTTTGCCTTCGGTCTGGGTTGCGAATTGGCAATTTGCTGCGATTTGCGGATTGGTGCCGAGGACATTCGCATGGGCATGCCGCCGGCAAAACTGGGTCTGGTTTATCCATGGACAGGATTGCAACGGTTCATTCAGGCCATTGGACTGCAAAGTGCCAAAGAGATTTTTTTTACCGGGCGTACTTATAAGGGGGAAAGAATCAAAGAACTCGGCCTGGTAGACTATTTTGTCTCCAGAGGAGAATTGGAAGAATTTACCAATAACATGGCAGCGGAAATTGCCGCGAATGCGCCGCTTGCGCTTAAAGGGATCAAGAAAGTCATGGATATGCTGCTTCAATCCAGTCAATTGGATGAAGCTCAAAAAGCAGAGGCGGAGTCGCTTTTTAAAGAAGCTATTTTCAGTGAAGACGCGCAGGAGGGGCAGGCTGCTTTTCTGGAAAAGCGCAAACCGCGGTTTAAGGGAAAATAGCGCTGAAAAAATGCTCACGCAAAGACGCAAAGTCGCAAAGATTTTCAAAATTATATGTAACGAATTTAATTTTTACGGTTCAATAGTACAACCCAATTGAGTTTAAACTCAATTGGGCGTTATCTGTTATTCGTTATGTGTTATTCGTTCAATAGGAACTTAAAATAAGGTTTCCATCGAATTCTAATAACGATTAACCAATAACCAATAACGCCTAATTGAGGGTTTAACCCTCAATTAGGGTAAAGAGGAGGAAGATATGGAGCCTACATCGTATAAAGCTGAAGATCTTTTTGAATGGGTAACCCAAGGGGGAGAAGACTTTTTGTTGCTGGACGTTCGCGTGAATGAAGAGTTTGATCGATTTAAAGTCGAAGGCCCCTTTCTTTCCGAGATGGTCAATGTTCCCTATGTGGAGTTTGTTGAACATGAAGAGGAGAGTGTTGCCAAAGTTCCACAGGCTCAAAAAGTCCGAATAGTATGTGCCAAAGAAGGTTCGGCCAAATATGTCGGAGAAATTCTGATGAATCACGGCTTTGAAGATGTCCGCTTCCTGGAGGGTGGTATCAAAACCTGGGGAAATATGCTGGCGCCAAAGCGGGTGGCCTCCGGGGATGATTATCAGCTTTTTCAATTCATCCGTCCGGGAAAAGCCTCCTGCAGTTACGGGCTCATATCCAATGGTGAAATGGCTCTATTTGATCCATCCCGAAATACGGAATTTTATCAACGCTTTGCCGAAAGCAGGGGCGCCAGGATCATCAAGTCTTTTGAGACCCATCTGCAGGCCGATTATATCTCCGGCAGCAAGCAAATCGCTGCCGACAGCGGTGCGCATATATTCGGACATGCAAACGACTTTAAAGAGGCCACCTTCAAGTACCAGAAGATTGTCGATGAGCAGGTTTACTCCTTTTCAAAAGGCGGCCCGGAAATTAAAGCCCTGCACATGCCGGGCCACACGCCGGGCAGCACGTCATACCTGATTGATAATAAATACCTGATTACCGGCGATACGGTTTTTATATTGTCGATCGGACGCCCCGATCTCGGCGGTAAGGCCGAAGAATGGTCGAAATTGCTCTACAATACCCTCAAGACGAAAATTGCGGAACTGGAAGATGACCTGGCTATTTTGCCCGGCCATTATATGGATTGGAGCGAGGCGGACGAATCTCAGATATTTTCAGATACACTGGGAAATATAAAGAATAAAAACGCCGACATTTACAACATTCAAAATGAAGATGCGTTCATCGGTTTTATAAAAGACAACATGCGGCCCCAGCCGGAAGTATACGCAGAGATACGCAAAGTCAACGCCGGACTGTTGGAAGTTGATGCGGAAGAGCAGGAGATAATGGATCTGGGCAAAAATGAGTGTGCCGCCAGCGCGCAGCACGCACACCGATGATGGCAGATACTTTTATGAATGTGTCTGGATGAAGTCTCCTCGAGCCGGAGTCGACGACCACCCGCATAGCGGGTGGCTTGGATTTTACCGCCATAGGCGCTAAAAGACAGGGGCATGAAGTGCCCCAATCGTTGCGGGTGGAACCGGGGGCGAAGTCCCGCTGTGGCGGGATTTGGAAAACCCAATCACCCGAGGTGAATCCGGCTCGGGATCTGCCGATGTTCAGTAGATGTCGTTGGCCGTGTTGTATACGTTAAACTTTCCGGTGGGAGTCGGTAGGTCCGTAAAGCGCCTGATCTCCGTCAGAGTTGTACTATCCAGAACAATGACCGCGCCATTCGGATCCCAGTCGGACACCCAGACCTCAGAGCCGTCCATATTGAACTCCATGTGCACCGCCCTGCCGTTCGTGGCCACGGTGAAGCACCGATCAAGAATGCCGGTCGCCTTGGAAATGGCGCAGATATCCTTCTCATCGCCGGTTGCGCTCAGTGTCATGTCCACGAGCACCCACGGAGAAGCGGGATGCGACTTGATGAACAGTGAGCCGGAGGAGGGGAGCGCTATCTCCCGTACGATCTGCCAGGCGATATCCGGACGGTTTGCCGGGTCTGCACCGTACACCGATACTTTGCCCTCACCGATGTGCGACGTGGCATTTACCCAACCATAATCCGGATCCCGCCAGTTCACTCCCCGGCCCGGGTGGGGAACAGCTCCTGTATTGATGGTGGCCTCCAGGGCCTGAGTTTTGAGATTGACGACCACCATCTTGTTGCTGGCGTTGGCGGCCACCAGGAAGTAATCCCCTGTGTGATCAAACCCGCCGTCATGCAGGAATTTTTCAGCCGCGATGTTCGCAACAATCGGGAAATTGAGACCTGCCGGATCGGAGTAGTCGACGATGGAAACAATCCCCGCTTCCTTGAGGGAAACTACCCACACCGGGTCGTTGTGCGATGCCACGATCGAAGCCACACGATTTTCGATAAGGTTTACACCGTCGATGTCCACCATGGGGAGATCCACCCGCTGTTTGGGCTCAAGGGTAAGGCCATCGTAGACAACATACTGCGGCGGCCAGTAGCAGCCCTCGATGATGTAAGCGTCCTCGTATCCCGCAAGCTTACTGGCGTCCACGCTTCGGGCATCGTGGCAACCTTTCACGTTTGCCACCACCTGTGGTACGCTGGTCCAGAGGTCAATCATGGTGACCAGCCCATCACGGCCGATGGCGTAGAAGTAGCGTCCCGTCGAAGAAGAACGCAGGATGTGAACCGCGAAACCGGTGCTCAGGCGTGCGACTTCTTCGTTGGTGTCGCCGTCAAAAATCGCCACCTGACCCGCATCCCGGAGGATGACGCCCGTGTAATTCTGCCAGTTGCGTGAATGCTGAGGTGCGGTGGGGCGATCTGCCACGGGGACGATGAGATTCCAGCTTGCCTGGATGTCCGCCATCGGCAGCGGCGGTGCATCCGGTGGCGGCAATTGCAGGTAGGCCTGAAGGTGGGTGATCTGATCTTCAGTGAGGATGCCGGTCTGGCCAAAATTGCCCATACCCGCAGGTGTGCCATAACGCAAGATCGCACCGAGTCCGTCGGTGCCGATCGCCTGCGACCGCGCTGCACCGATATCAGGCCCGGTTGCACCCGTACGGTAGAGCCCGTGGCAACCGGCACAGTTATTGAAATAGACCTGCCTGCTCTCTTCGAATTGTTCCGGAGTCAGCCCGACCGGATCGCTGTCGAAAACAGGGCCGATACTCTCCTGTTCTACCAGAAATTGCACAATATCCCAGACCTCTTCCGCTGAGTGTTTGAGATCGGGCATCGCGTAGGGATAATCGGCAAGTGCCGCCGGGTCGTATGCACCGGCCGCGATCATCTCTTCGGGGTAATCGATCCAGGCGCCGAGCCAGGTGTTGGAGACGGCCGTGGTGATACCCATCAGGTCAGGGCCGGGCCGGGGCGGCTCGATAGGCGTGCCGCCGAAGCTGTGGCAGTAGGCACAGGATTGCCGGAACTGCATTTCACCGTTGCCAAAGTCACCCTGGCGTGGAAGTTTTTCACCCCACGGCACGTTGGCCAGGAAAGTTTCGATGTCCGTAAGTTCCGGGTAGGACAGGTAAGATAGGAAGAACATATCCGGCCACTTGTTTATTGCGTAGCGGATACGGCCGGCTTGCGCCCCCCTGATGCGACGGTGTGCGTATCCTCCAGCGCCATTCTCCCCATGGCACACAATACATTTTTGGTTAAACAACGCCTCACCCTCAAGTGGCGCTGGCTGCGGAGATTCACTTACATCGAAGGTCGCTTGTGCAATCCCGTGTATCTGGTTTTTCCATCTTAAAGAAGCCTCCACGGTATAAGGGCCTAATGCATCGTCCAAGTTTAGAGTGTATGTGGATGATGTGGCCTTACTGCAGTCTGATTTAATGCGATATATAATCTTTGTCTCAGAACTCAACGTTATTCCGCTTGGGTTTTTGAATAGGAAGTCGACGAAGAAATACTTTTTTACTTTGGCATAATTGTTCGTCACGGTGGATGTGACTGTAACAGTATCTCCTTGGCGGTAGCTTGCCGAGTCAGCGACTATACTTATGTTCAACTTTTTTGCATGTACAATATCTATGGGGAGCATTACTAAAATAAATACTATTAAAGTCAGCTTTTTCATATCCAGCACCTCCCTAAAAATTCATTAATCCACCCTTAAAAAAAATTCTTGTCTCTTAAACGACCTTAAATTTAATCGCTTTTTGCGACTTCACAGGAGTAGTTCGAGAATGCATCCAGAAGTGAGGGTCATTGGCCAGAGAAATTGGAGCTCGAATGAGTACAGACGCCGTTTGAGGCTGATCCTACTTCAACGGTAATGCGCGATCGTATTACCGTTTCCATCTATTTCATTTTGTTATTGGCATAAAATTAGATCTGCTATTAGTTTCAAACGCATTTTAAAGATTTGGCGGTTGAGGTAGCATCTTCTGTGGAGTGTTATTTTATTTGGATAATTCTGAAATAGCATCCCTATAAAATAATTTATTGAATGCCATGTTATGATGCAGAAGCATCCTTATCTTTGACTTAAGTCAAATTTTACTTTTTTTATTTGTTAGAAGAAGTAAAATTTCAGGTAGGTATTTTCCTGGTCAGATTTATAATTGCGACTTTGGCGGCAAGCCATACGCTTCCGGCTGATCGACGAGCAGGTAAAAATTTCCAAGACCACCCAGATAACCTTTATCAGCACCATAAAGATAAGCGCTTGTCTCCCCCTGTTCGTGAAGCTGCCTGACGCGTGCCTTTGCTTTCGGGATAAGTTCTTTCAGCGGGCCGAATTGAATTGAATCTGTCGGGCAGGTTTTGGCACATGCCGGCATCAAGCCAGCTTTTAGGCGGTCATAGCACAGCGTGCATTTGCGAGCGATTTTGATCTCTGGATCTCCCTCGATCACGCCAAATGGACATGCCCCCGCGCAGGCAAAGTAGCCTTTACATAATTCCGGCTGGATTACAACCGTATCAAACTCTGTGCGTATGATCGCATCCTCGGGGCATGAATCAATACAGGGGGCATGCGTACAGTGCTTGCACGTATCGCTCATCATGAGCCAGCGTGCATCACTCCGCTCTGCATTGAATTGCTCGATGAATTTAACATGACGCCAGTGAAAGTCGTCCAATTTTAATGTGTTATCATAACTGTCCCCATATTCTCGGGCAACACCACCGTCGGTTGCCGCCAGGCGATTCCATTGTTTGCAGGCTACCTCACAGGCTTTACAACCAATACAAACGGTGGTGTCGGTGAAAAATCCTATACGTTCGGTCATTATGCTTTCTCCACATTGCAGATAAAGGCTTTGGCTTCGTGAATACTGACATTCGGATCGCCGATCAGCGCAGTGAGTTGGTTGACGACATCACCGACAGCAACTCCCTGCCAGCCCCAGTGCCACGGCATACCGACCTGATGAATGCGTCTGTCTCCGATTAAAAATGGCCGCATACGGCCGGTTACAAGCGCTCTGGCCTGAATCCCGCCTCGGGGTGTGCTGATTCGCACGCGTTGATTATTGTTTATTCCTTTTTCCCCGGCAAGTTCAGGACTGATCTCAATAAACAGTTCGGGCATAAGCTCGGTGAGCCACGTATTCCAACGGCTCATGGCTCCGGCAAGAAAATGCTCTGTTAGCCGAAACGTGGTCATCACATAGGGAAAGCGGGCGTCAGTTACTTCTGCGAGCGGATTATCTTCATGGTGCCAGTACTTCAAAACCGGATTGTTCTGCTGGTAATAGAGTAGATTCTTTACCGGAGACTCGACCGGCTCGTAATGCGTCGGCAGCGGCCCGTCTACCAGTCCATTCGGCGTATAAAGCCATCCGACGCCATCCGGCTTCATTATAAAGGGATGCCGGCCGGAATGGCCTTCGAGTCCAATACCTTCCGGATCAGGCGATGCATCTGGCGCTTTATTAATGGGGAAATCCGGCGTATCGTGACCCGTCCATTTCTGGCCGTCCCACCAGATCCACTTTTTGCGCTCGCTCCAGGGCCGACCATCCAGGTCGGCGGAAGCGCGGTTGTACAGCACCCGTCTATTGGCCGGCCAGGCCCATCCCCAATTTAAATGCGCGCCGATCACCCCCGGGGGGTCAGGCTCCCTGCGCTTCGCCAAATTGCGATCCGGCGACGGGAATACGCCACAGTAAATCCAGGATGCGCATGTTGTAGATCCGTCTTCCTTTAATTCCGCAAATCCGGCAAGGTGCTGATCTGGATCGTCAGAATGAAATCCGTTTATTTCTTTGAGAACCTTTTCGGCATCGGGCTCCCCGGGGATATCCTCCGGAACAACCGGATCATAATCCCATACGAGATTCCGGATTCCCTGATCGCGTGGCAGGGAACTGCGAGCGTATAACTTTTTCAAACGTAAGCCCAGCTGGTAAGTAAACCAGGCATCAGACCGGCAATCGTCCGGCGGGTCCGCGGCCTTGAAGTGCCACTGCAGCATGCGCTGGGTGTTTGTAAAGCTGCCTTCTAATTCAGCGACTTGCGCAGATGGGAAGAAGAATATCTCGGTTTGAATCTCCTCCGGATTAATGTCATTGTTTACGATCTCAGGTGCTTTATTCCAGAAAGATGCCGTTTCCGTGATGAAGTTGTCCTTTACCACCAGCCATTTGAGATTTCGCAATCCCTGACGTTCCAGGCGTGCGTTTATCGAAGTGGCCGGATTCTGGCCGATGCAGAGCATGCCCTTAACATGCCCTTTGGCCATGGCCACAAACATGGGCATATGCGAATGATCCCCGCTAATTTTTGGGTGCCAGCTGTAGCCGAAATCGTTTTCCGGTTTGGCCGCCGTTCCGTACATGGACTTCAGGTAGGATACCACAAACTTCGGCATATTTGCCCAGTATCCCGTAGCATCGGCTTCAGAGGCAAGATAGGCACGAAGTGAGCTGTGATTCTTTAGTGCCGACGGTGCTGGCATATAGCCATGAATACTGTGGTACAGCGTCGGTATGTCACTGGATCCCTGAATGGAGGCGTGACCGCGGAGCGCCATTATACCGCCGCCGGGTCTCCCGATGTTGCCCAGCAGAAGCTGAAGAAGGGCGCAGCAACCGATAATTTGGGGTCCATAGGTATGTTGTGTCCATCCAACAGCGTATACCCAGGAAGTGGTGCGGTCGCGGCCCGAATTTTCCAAAACAGTACGGACAATTTTGAGAAAGATCTCTTTTGGACATCCGGTAATTTTCTCAACCATTAAGGGTGTGTAACGTCTAAAATGCTGCCTGACGAGTTGAAAAACTGTGCGGGGGTGCTGTAATTTTTCGTCTTTGAGCACCGGGGGCATTTTCAGGGACCGGATCAATTCCGTTAATACCGTATGCTCTAATGAACGTTTACGTTGCAGGCTTTCGCCTTCATGGGCATATTGCCATGAAGTGCTGTCATAACGGCTGTTGGAACCGTTATATGGCCATTTATCCGCTTTGTCCGAACACTGCATGAATCCTGAAAAAATGCCATCAAGATCATCGGTATCACGGAAATCTTCGTTTATAATCGATGCTGCGTTGGTATAGTTCACCAGGTATTGCTGAAAAAAAGAATCCGTGTTCCACCGCCGTTCATTTAATACATAGTTGATTATACCTCCCAGAAGTGCAATGTCCGTACCTGCTCGAATTGGAGCGTAAATGTCTGCTTTCGCGCTTGTGCGCGTAAAACGAGGATCTATATGGATGATTCGGGCACCTTTCAGCTTGGCCTTCATCGCCCAGCGGAAAGCGACGGGGTGACACTCGGCCATGTTGGATCCCTGAATCACGATGCAATCAGAATACTCCAAATTGCGGGGATAAATCGTTGCAGCGCCGCGGCCAAGCCTCGCCCCCAGACCGGGGACGCTGGAGCTGTGTCAGATGCGCGCCTGATTCTCAATGGCCACCACTCCCAATCCTCTCATCAGCTTTTGCTGGAGGTGGTTCCATTCGTTGTCCAGAGTTGCGCCACCCAGAGCAAAGATGGTGGTTGTATGATTAACTTGTGTATCATCTTCCAGGCGCTCGACGAATGTTTCATCGCGTGTTTCTTTAACCAGTTTAGCTACGCGATTCATCGCCCAATCAAGGGTAACCTCATCCCAATCCTTTGCACCGGGTTTTCGATGAAGCACGCGCCTGGCGCGATTGCGATTATAGTGCAGCTGTAACGTGGCTGCACCTTTGGGGCAAAGACAGCCCCCGCTGTGAGGACTTTGGGGATCGCCTTCGATATTTACGATTCGGCCGTTGATGGTGTAAACAAGGATGGCGCAACCTACTGAGCAGTAAGGACAAACGCTGGGCGTAGGTATGGCTTTATCCAATCGAAATTTTTTAGGCTTCATTGATCCTCCTGTCTAATTGGACTTGCATTGCGACAAGCCATTTTGTGATATTTTGGAACCGTTTAGATGAATGAGATTTTCGCTGATGATGGAAGCCTTACTTCAGATACGATTTCAAGCAGCGGGAAGTCGCATTAGGTGATAGAAAGAACAGATTCTGGTCGGATCTAAATCGGCTGAAATTTTATTGACCAAAAACTTAGGATATCATGGCAGACAACCAAATATCAGATACATAAGGATCCGGTTAAATTGGGTTTAAACATGATGATATAAATTTTTTAATGTTTGTTTTTTACAATGCTCACCTCGAATTCGGGATGTTTCGTTTTTCCGATTAAAAACCCCGTCTGCGATTTAAAAAACTTAATAAAAATAAATTTGCCGACTTTTTTTCCTCCTTTTCGATAAAGTGATTTTAAGGAGTTGAAATTATCGAAGGCGACCACGCCGATAAGGTGATCATATCCAAGTTCTATCAGTTCCCTGGTCGCAGTCGAAAACCCAATTGAAACGAGTCTCTGGCCCCTGTAATCAGGATGGGTAAAAGAGTTATATTCATATAAATATTTGTCACCGAACCTTAATTCCAGTTCTCCGTCCAACAATAATGAGGGTTTATTCGAATACCAGGTATAGCCTGCAACCTTACCATTGTTTAAAATCCCGAAACAGATATCACGCTTACGCCGGACTCTGCTTATAAAGCCTTCATCCATTTGATATTCTTCTAAATCAACATTCCGGGACAGCCAGTCAGGATCTAAACGCGTAACCTGAAATCTGTCATCAATGGTTAAGTTATTGTTATTTAGAGCTTTTAGGTCAAATTTTATCAGATGTCGAAATTTCAGGGTGAATACTTTATTGACAGATTGATTGCACAATCTGAAAGCCGTTCTCAGGAACCCGTGTCTTTTTAAATGCCATCTGTAATATTGAATATCCATCTGTAAACCGTAACGCCTATAAGGATTTGCCGCCGGACGTTCTGAAATGAGCAGGGCTTAAAATAGAATCCGCAGGCCCTGCCGGTTGATCCCGAGGAGCGCTCGATGCAGGGTGCCGGATATTAGAATAGGAAATAGGCGCTTATCCAAAAGATGGATAAGACAATGTGGTACTCAGGTCAAGCTATTTTTGTGAGGCTGCGCCTTCTCGATCGGCCTGCGCCTTTTGAGCACCTTAATATTAATAGGGGCAGATGCGAAATCCCGCAATTTGCGGGAGCCCTTGAACCTGATCTAAGGTTTTGAAACCACTTCAAGAGAAGATCCAAATAAGATTAAAGTTATCCGACAAACGATCCGATATATTACTTGGATTATTTGTTTTTTGAAAACAAGATTTCCGGGATGGGCAGATCCTTTACCGTGTTTTGATCTTGCTTGAAAAGAAGATCACCAACAGCACTGAAAGTTACTTGAATTAAAACTTTATATATATACGGATAATTTATTGTATTTTCTATCAATTAATATAAAAAATAGGTTGATATGAAATCACCTGCAGAAGCATTAAAAAAGTACAACGTCGTCATTCCTAAATTGTTTCAGATTATTTTAAATCTACCTGAGGACAAGCAATCGCTGCTTTTGCAATATGCCGAGGAGTTGCTGGTAAAAGAAAGGCGCTCTTTTATACGTAAATCTTGCTCGATTCCGGTAAGCTATGCAACCTATGACCGTGTTTATACCAACACCATAAAGAATATCAGCCAAAAAGGCGTCTTTATCGAAACCCGTCGGCCTTTATTTGTTGGAGAAGAACTCCTCCTGTCCTTTACAATGGCCGGTGTTGAAAAACCCCTCAAGGTAAAGGGCGAAATTGTGCAGGTGAACCGAAGCGGAATAGGGGTCGAGTTTAAAAATATGAGCCCTTACATTGAGGAGATGCTGGCCACTCTGATCAGCCGGATGAAAACAGAGCTGGAGTAATCTCCTCTTCATGAATCAACAAAACCCGGGTGTTTTTTGGATTTGCCAAACCGGGTGCTTCAAGCCTAACCGTCATCCGGGTTCCAGCCCTGTAGCCGCGGGATCCAGCGCGGAACTCGAGCCTTGTATCGACGATAGTCATCGCCGAATCTTTTTTCCAGGCCTTTTTCCTCGATAAACCGAAAATAGACTGTATTGCCGATAAAAAAGACCGCCGTCCAGGCGGCCAGCGGCCAGGACTGAAACAGCAAGGCCTCAGATAAAAGGACCAGCAGCGCGCCGGTGATCATCGGGTTTCGCACATGCCGGTAGGGGCCCCGAACAACCAATTTTTCAGGAGGATCCCAGGGAGCAGGTGTCCCCCGGCCAACCTCCTTAAATAATTTCACCGTCCAGAACGCCAGTCCAAGTCCGACACCGGCAGGTAGAAGCGCGAGCCAGAATACAATCTGATCAGGGTTCGCGAATTGATAAGAAACACCTGAATTTTCGGCCAATTTGAGGATCATTGCCGGAACGAAAACAAGTGCGGTTCCGGGCAATACGATAATTGCGAATATCAGTCTCAGATGCATTTTGAAGCTTTATCTAAAGTCTCGGATACCTGCTTTAAATGGTCTTGCAGATGCCGCAGATAATCGGTCATCAATTCTATGGTCCATGGCTCTCTCCCGTCATGGCGCCCTATCGGTGTCAAATATGCTAACCCATCCCCGGTTTTCTTTATAAACCACCTCCAGCCACTTTACTTTGAAGGTCCCGATCGTATAATCCGCGATGCCTTCAACTCTTAAGACGGTTCCCTGGGGTATCCGGGTGATATGTTTATCCGGCCCGCAGCCGGGATTCGGGCAGAGTCTGGCAACCGTCCCGGCTGTAACGATGGTTATTTTATCGTTCTGTTTGACTTCTCCGGCAGAGGCAAACGAAGCCATCGCCGGAATCATCGCGATAGAATTGAACAGGAAAACAAAACAGATGAAGGTTTTCATTACGATGCGACTTTCCAAATTATTTATAAAAGATATATTTAAAGTGGCTGCCTTTGAGATCCTTTCTTATCGACGCTGTTTTAACATTCAGCCGCTATTTGTGCAATCAGAAGAGCGTATCCGATAAAAACGCTCCGATTCAAAACATTTCTTGACATCCGCAATTTGTATACAGTATACAAAAAACACAGAGCTCACGCCCAATCTCATAGGCGGCTCGGGTATAAACGCCTCGCAGTATTTGCCCCCCAAACCCTGATGTTAATGGAGATGATTATGGATTTTTTTAAGGATCTTACCGTTCTATCTCTGGAGCAGGCGACGGTCTTGCCCTATTTAACCTACCGCCTGGCCCATGACGGAATGAATATCATACGCCTGGAACATCCGGTTTACGGAGATCCCAATCGGTTCATCGGTGAAAATGTTCTCAATGAAAAACGCATGAATTCGTATTTTTTGTGCATCAATGCAGGCAAAAAAGCGCTGACGCTGAATCTTGCCGATGACGCTGGCCAAAAGATCTTCCACGCTCTGATTAAAGAGTTAAATGTGGATATTTTCACTACCAATCAACTTCCCAAAAATTACCAAAAACTCGGGATTGATTATGAAAGCTTAAGGTCGTTGAAGCCGGATATCATCTGGTTGGGGGTTACCGGTTTTGGCCCTGACAGCAATGAGGCAGCCTATGATCCGATACTGCAGGCCAGATCAGGCTTAATGGAACTGACAGGTGAGGCCGAGGGAGATCCTCAGGTCGTTGGTATTCCTCTGCCGGATATGGGCACCAGCGAGCATGCCTATGGTTTGATAATGAAGGCGCTTTATAAACGCCAGGTTACCGGTGAAGGCAGCTGCATCAACATGGCCATGTTTGAATCTTCGGTATCGTGGTTAACGGTACCCATCACGTTGGCCGGCAGTTTCGGAAAAACCATCACCCGTCGTGGCAATACCCATGAATTCTTTGCACCGGTTTCTGTTTATCAAACCCGCAACGGATTTGTTTATCTTGCTGTCGGCAACGACCGTCAATGGAAGACGATCGTTTCCCAGGATATCTTCAAATCCCTGGATAAGCCGGAATATGAAAAAAATGCGGGCAGGATTCAAGACGTTCAGAATCTGAATCAGTCGATCAATGCAATCACAAAAAATCACTCTTCCGAAGAATTGATAGAATTGTTTACCGCTATTACGGTTCCAATCAGCAAAATTCAAACCGTCAACGAAGTCATCGAAGATCCGCTGGTGGACAAGAGACTGCTGTTCTCCCAGGATCCTGTCACCGGTCAAAGAATAAAACTGGCCCCGCCGCCGAATATGACCCCGTTTCTTGAACAATCCGATCGGCAACTTTCCTTTCCACCTCGATTCGGAGAGCAAAATAATGAAATTTATGGCGGAAAATTGGGTTATTCGGAAGATGAGCTTGCCCGTTTGAAAGAAAACGGCGTTATTTAACCTGATTTCCACGCATTTTAGGGGACCGATCATGAGGAAAAGGGCTGAATTAAACAATTTAGACGTTGGGCCGCTGCAGGCCCTTCAGGAACGCAAGTCTCTGGGCGAGCATGTTTTTGAAAGCCTTAAACAGGCAATTATCCAGGGCAATATCACTGCCGAAGAATGGCTGGTAGAAAGCCACATTGCCGAAACGCTTGGAATCAGCAGAACACCTGTGCGCGAAGCGATTCACAAACTTGAGCGCGAAGGCCTTGTCGAGCGGCAACCGCGAGGCGGGTTTACAGTTCTGGGCCTAAACCGCAACGATATTGAAGAGACTTTCGGAATTCGGGGTGTGCTGGAGGGTTATGCCGCCCGCCTGGCAGCTGAAAAACACAATAAAGCAGAATTGGAGCCGTTGGAAAAGAAGATTGAAGAATTTCAAAAGGCCCTGAATCAGAAAAAAATGAATGATCTGCCCGCCATTAATACCGAATTTCATGATTTGCTCTACGCATTGAGTAAAAGCCCCAAACTCATTAGCATCATCAATGGCCTGCGCGACCAGATTTACCGCTTTAGAAAGGTGAACCTCAAGGAGGAAAAATTTGCGATCACCAGCAACCGGGACCACAGGCAAATGCTGCAATCCATTCGCAAGCGAGATGCAGAGGGTGCCGAGCGGCTGACACGGGAGCATATCCTGAGAGGCCGGGAAATCGTATTAAGGGAATTTGACAAGCAAAAGCGGGACCGTAGAAAAGAATGATGGAGGAAAATCCGACATGACCGCAAAGAAAATAAAAATACTGATCGGCAAACCCGGCCTGGACGGACACGATCGCGGGGCCAAGATTATCGCTCTGGCCTTAAGAGATGCCGGTATGGAGGTCATCTATACCGGACTCCACCAAACCGTTGAGCAGATTGTCAGAACAGCCCTGCAGGAAGCCGTGGACGTGGTCGGCCTGAGCATCATGTCCGGTGCCCACCTCCCAATCTGTCAGAAACTTTTAAAGATAATGAAAGCCGAAGGGCTTGGAAAGATTCCGGTGGTTGTTGGAGGTGTCATCCCCAAACAGGACATACCCGGTTTAAACAAACTGGGCATTGTCGGTGTTTTTCCCGGAGGAACGCCTTTTGATGAAATCGTGGCCGGCATTCGTGAAGTTGCTAAATGAGATGATTTTATTATTTACCGCAGAGGACACAGAGTTCACAGAGAATAAGTTAACACCAATTTTTAAATCAAACTCTGTGGTCTCTGTGCTCTCTGTGGTTAAAACCTTTTTGAGGAGTCGATATGGGCGTTGCCAAATACATTAAAGATGAAAAAGATGCGATCAAAGAGGTCATTTATCAATCCGGCATCAAAGTTAGACCCGTTTACACGCCGAAAGATCTCGAAGCAGTCGGTTTTGATTATGGAAATGATCTGGGGGACCCCGGAGAATATCCATTCACGCGCAGCCTGCACCCTCTGGGTTACCGCTCGCGGGCCTGGACCACACGTCAGTATACCGGTTTCGGTACACCGCAGGAGACCAATCAACGCTTTAAATTAATGATTTCCCACGGGCAAACCGGTTTGAATGTCGCCTTCGATTTGCCGACCCAGATGGGATACGACTCAGATGATCCCAAGGCCCTGGGTGAAATCGGACGCGTCGGGATGGCAGTTGATTCGTTGCGGGATTTCGAAATTGCCTTTGAGGGAATACCGCTGGACCGCATCGGATCGGGATTAACGATTAATGCGGTCGCGTCAATTATGCTGGCCATGTATCAGGCAATGGCCGAAAAATTCGGCTACCCTAAAGATAAAATCAGCGCCACACCCCAAAACGATATTCTCAAAGAAATGATCGGCCGCGGCGCCTGGATATATCCGGTCGAACCTGCGGTGCGCCTTGTGGGTGACAGCATCGAGTATGCCGTCAAGGAACTTCCGCGCTGCAATCCGGTGAGCATTTGCGGTTATCATATCCGCGAATCCGGTGCCAATCCGGCCCAGGAGATCGCATGCGCCTTTGAAATCGCCAAAGCCTATATCGACAATGTCCAATCCAGAGGAATGAATGTCGAAGATTTCGTCGGGCGCTTTTCATTTAATTTGAACGTTTTCGGCAACCTGTGGGAACAGATCGCCAAATTTCGAGCAGCGCGCAAACTCTGGGCTAAACTGCTGAAGGAAGAATACGGTGTTCGGGAAAAGAAAAAGCTGTTTCTGAGAGGACTTTTCGGCGGGGGCGGCAGCGGCCTGACCAAAGATCAGCCGGAAAACAATATCATGCGGGGGGCTTTTTACGCTCTGGGGGCGGCACTGAGCGGCGCTCAAACAACTGCGCTGTGCTCTTTTGATGAAGCCTATACGATTCCAACCGAAAGAGCCGCCCTTTTGTCTTTGCGCACCCTTGAAATCATCATGGATGAAGTCGGCCTGCGCGATACCGTAGATCCGCTGGCCGGCTCCTACTTCATCGAGACGCTGACCAAGCAGATGGAAGAAAAGATCCTGGATGAAATGAAACAGATTCAGAAAGCCGGCGGAATGGTCCACGCGGTTGCCACCGGTTTTATCCAGAGAAAAGTCGCCCGGCAGGCATACGAGTACGAGATTGGCATTCAAAAAGGCGAATATATCAAAGTTGGTGTCAACAAATACACAGAGGGCAGCGACGCCCAAACCGATGTGGAACTGCACGAATACGAAGAACAATGGGTCGACAAGCAGGTTGCCAGCCTGAAAGAACTCCGCCGAACACGCGATGGTCGGGAGGTCACCCGCCTGCTTAAAGATCTGGAAAAAGGCGCACGGGACGGGAAAAATGTGATGCCCATTCTGGTCGATTGCTGCCGCGCTTATGCCACCGTAGGAGAAATGGCCGGCGTATTTCGAGATGTTTTCGGTGAGTGGAAGGAACCAAGTATTTTCTAAATTGATAGCTCGGGATTTTAACGGTTACAATGATTTATTTGTTTGGTCTTAAAATCTATTTGTTAAAAAAAATCGAAACACGAAATCCGAAATCCGAAACAAATTCTAAATTCGAATGTTCCAATGTTTTAAACTTCTATGAGAAAAAAAGGAAAATATGAATAGTGCACGAATTTCCATTAAATCTAAGAGTTTTGAATTTATGTCATTTGGTATTCGGATTTGTTTCGGATTTCGATATTCGATATTCGAATTTTGGCACCAGTTAAACATTGTAAATTAGGTTTTGTTCATTTGAGGAGGTTTTGGTGCAAAACGCTTCATATCGATTGGGTTGTGACATCGGCGGAACCTTTACAGATTTCGTGCTGGTCAATGATGAAACCGGAGAATTTCAGATCAACAAATGTCTGACAACACCGGCTGATCCATCGGATGCGGTGGAAGAGGGTATCCGCGGCCTGCTGGAACGCATACCGGGGTTCATGCCCAAGATCGGTGAAATCATCCACGGTACAACCCTGGTGATTAACGCCATCATCGAAAGGAAGGGCGCCAAAACAGCACTGATCACCACCCGGGGGTTTCGGGATGTGCTGGAACTCGGTCGCGAGATCCGATATGACGCCTACGATATATTTGCCGAATATCCGGAACCGCTCGTGCCGCGATCCCTTCGCCGGGAGGTGTCCGAGCGAATAACGGCCGACGGGCGTGTAATTGAGAAGCTGGATTCCGAAGAGGTCGCCAGGGTACTTTCCGGGCTTCTGGATTCCGGGATTGAATCCCTGGCCGTTTGTCTGATTAATGCGTATGAAAATCCGGAACATGAAGTCCGCATTAAAGAAATCGTGAACGAACAGGCACCTGATCTGTTTCTATCTACCTCCTGTGAAGTACTGCCCCAGATTCGTGAATATGAAAGAACAAGTACCACCGCCACCAATGCGTACGTCAAGCCGATTACGGCAAAATACCTGGCGAAGCTTTCCAGCAGATTAGAATCCCTCGGGTTCAAGGGCAAGCTTTTCATCATGCTCTCGAGCGGCGGAATTACCTCCGTGGAAACCGCCCGCGAATATCCGGTAAGAATCATTGAATCCGGGCCGACCGCGGCCGTGATTGCTTCGCAGCATTACGGTAAAATGTTTCAGATCAAGGACATGTTCTGTTTTGACATGGGGGGTACAACCGCCAAATCCTGCCTGATCCAGAAAGGTCAGGCCGGCCTGGTGTCCACCTTTGAGGTCGGTCGCGTGCAACGCTTTAAAAAAGGCAGCGGTCTTCCGATTCAGGTGCCGGTGGTGGATTTGATGGAAATCGGAGCCGGCGGCGGAAGTATTGCCCGCATGAGCAAAATGGGGCTGTTGCAGGTCGGACCCGAAAGTGCCGGCGCCGATCCCGGACCGGCCTGTTACAACCGGGGCGGCCGGAACCCGACTGTGACCGATGCCGATCTGCTGCTGGGATATCTGGACCCGGGTTATTTTCTGGGCGGAACCATGCCGCTCGACAAATCCGCCTCGCAAAAAGCGGTTAAAGAAGAGGTTGCCAGGCCCCTTAAGACCGGGGTAATGGAAGCTGCCTTCGGCATTCACGACCTGATTAACGAAACCATGGCGGCCGCGGCCAAAACCCATATTGCCGAGAAGGGCGGCAATCCGAATATTGTCACGATTTCTGCATTTGGGGGTGCCGGACCGGTCCACGCTTACGGCCTGGCGAAAAAAATCGGAGCGCCCCGCATTATGGTGCCGCCCCTTGCCGGCGTCGGATCGGCCCTTGGATTTTTTACGGCCCCGGTGGCATTTGATCTGACCCGCAGCCATCGGGTGGCACTGGATGATGCCGATTTCAGTCAGATCGAACAGCTTTTTGAAGAACTTGAGAAAGAAGGCGCTGCAATCCTGCAGGAAGCGGATCGGAATCAAAAAATTATTTTCGAGCGCACGCTGATGATGCGATTCGTGGGGCAGGGTGCGGAAACGGATTTGAGTATTGATCCGAAACCGTTTAACCAATGGAAGAAAGCGCAGATCAGGGAACTTTTCGATGGCGTCTATCAAAAGCTATACGGTCGAACCTATCCTGAAACACCGGTGGAATTTGTCACCTTTAAGGTGCGCGCAAGCCTGCCGGAACGGCCTTTTCGCATTCCGCCGTTGAAAAATACGGCATCCTCAATCGAGGATTGCATCAAAGGCGACCGCCCGGCGTTTTCGTTAATTCGAAAAGAATATATTCCCTTTAAAGTTTTTGACCGCTTCAAACTTTTTCCCGGCGCCAGGTTGAGCGGGCCGGCAATCATCGAAGAAAAGGAATCCACCATTGTCGTCGGAGAAGACGCCGAAGCAAACGTGGATGAATACGGATTTGTATGGATCGATTTGATGCCAGAGGACAGATGACAGAAAACAGAAGTCAGAGGGCATAGGACATGCGCCGGGCAAATAAACAAGATGATTGGATGTTGGATAGAGATTAAAGAACAGTAAAGGGCAGAGAAATGAAACGGAAAGGCAGAAGCGGAGATAAAATTACAGATAAGAAAACAAATCCGCAATCCAAAATCCAAAATCCAAAATCGAAGTTTGATCCGATTACCCTTGAGATTTTGTGGCGCAGGCTGATCTCTATTGTTGATGAAGCCGACGCGTCGGTTGCCCGCACCGCCTTTTCGAGTCTCCTGCGCGATGCCCATGATTATACCTGTATGTTCACCGACAGCCGCGGACAGGAACTGGTCCAGGGAACCTTTTGTACGCCGGGCCAGGCCGGGGCTATGGCTTTGGGTGTAAAGACCATCATTAATTCGATACCATCGCAGGAATATCAACCGGGCGATGTATTTATTGTGAACGACCCCTGGCTGCTGGCAGGTCATTTAAATGATGTCTGCGTTTTGAGTCCGATATTTTATAAAAATAAACCGATTGCCTTTACGGCCTGTGTCTTTCACCACTCGGATATCGGTGGTCGGGTCGCTTCCGACAACCGGCAGGTCTTTGAGGAGGGTCTGTTTATCCCCCCCATAAAACTTTATGATGCCGGTGTTTTAAACGAATCGGTGCTGGATATGATCCGCTGGAATGTGAGGACTCCCGAAGAGGTCACCGGGGACATCCGTTCCCAGGTCGCCGCCAATCATGTCTGCGCGCAGAAGATCATCGAGATGCTGGAAGACGAAAGCCTGGATACCCTCGATGGCCTGGCTGATGAAATCATCGATCGCACGGAAACCAGTATGCGCAAAGCCATTGGCAAAATACCGGATGGTGCTTACCCTTACGAAGGCGTTATTGAAGGGGCCGGGAAAAGAAAAGATATCAATATCAAACTCACGGTGGAAGTGAAGGGCAGCGATATTCATATCGACTTTGACGGCACCTCTCCCCAGGTCGATTGGGGCGGCAATGTGGTCTATAATTTTACTTACGCCTATGTATTCATGGCCGTTAAAAGTGCTTTCGATCCGGATATCCCCATTAACGAAGGCGCCATCCGTCCGGTTAAGATGTCGGCTCCCAAAGGTACCGTGGTAAATTGCGAATTCCCGGCCGCAGTCGCCGCGCGCATGCAAATTGGCCACTTTATGACGGAAATGGTGTTCAAGGCCCTGGCAAACGCAACTCCGGACAACATTATTGCCGAAAGCGGCGGCACCCCGGCGCAGACCAACATTTTTTACGGGAAGCGGTTTAACGGCAAACCCTGGCTGACCATGATTATTCGCGGGGGCGGAATGGGCGCCAGCAGTAAAATGGACGGCCACCATTGCGCTATATTTCCGGCAAACGGTGCCAATACGCCCGTTGAAATCTTTGAAAGTGATACCCCGCTGGTTGTAGAAGAGCGCAGTCTGATCTGTGATTCCGGGGGACCCGGGAAAATGCGCGGCGGGCTGGGAAGAAAATTTGTGATCCGGATCCCCGAAGGCGATAGCGCCCCTGAGCCGCCAACTTCCATTGCCATTCAGGCAGGCAGATTCCGTTATGCGCCCAAAGGCCTGTTCAAGGGCGGTTCCGCCAACAAAGCCAGATTTATTGTTAATGATCAGGACGGCGACCCCAGCGGATTAACCTTATGTGAATCCGGCAGTGTCATTCAGTTTCACAGCGCCGGCGGCGGCGGCTACGGTGACCCGCTGGAAAGAGATCCACTGGCCGTTGAGCAGGATGTTTTCAGCGAATATGTCAGCATCGAGACGGCCCGGGAAGATTATGGTGTGGTGATTGATTCAAAAACGATGAAGGTGGACTTAACGGCAACCGCAAAACTGCGTGCAGTAAGAAAAGGAAAATAGTAATCTCAACAGATTTCGGATTTATTAACAGGATGATCAACAGAGTAAGAAATTCGGGTTCATTTCGATCTACAATCCAAAATCTAAATTCCAAAATCCAAAATCGAGGTAATTGACCATGCCGAAAACCTTCATGCCGTCATTTAAGGATATTGCGGCTCTCAAAAAACATCAGTTAAAAGGTCTGCAGTGGACGGCTGCGCATGCCTACCAGGGCTCTGACTTTTACCGCCAAAAAATGGATGAAGCCGGTGTGCAGCCCGATGGGATCCAGACCCTGGAAGATATCCGGAAACTGCCGTTTACAACCGCCGAGGATTTGCGGGAAGGCTACCCTTTTCCGCTGCTTTCTGTACCCGAATCCCGGGTTGTGCGAATACACGCATCCTCCGGCACTACCGGTAAACGTAAAATCCTGGCCTATACCCAGAAAGATATCGACGATTGGATTTGTTTTTTCGCAAGGTGTTATGAAATGGCCGGCCTTACCCGGGAGGACAGGGTACAGATTGCAGTCGGGTACGGGGTTTGGACTGCCGGAGTCGGATTTCAGCTTGGCTGTGAAAAATTCGGTGCCATGGCGCTTCCCGTCGGCCCCGGAAATGTAGATATGCAATGTCAGTTTCTGGTGGATCTGCAGTCCACCGTGATGTGCTGCACGGCATCCATGGGCCTGCTGATGGCAGAGGAAATCAAACGAAGGGGCTTGAGAGATAAAATTGCCCTTAAAAAAATGATATTCGGATCCGAGCGCAGCAGTGATGCCATGCGCAGGCGTATAAAAGACCTGTTGGGCCTGGCGGATATGTTTGACATTCCCGGCATGACGGAACTTTACGGACCGGGCACCGGCCTGGACTGCGATCGCCATGAAGGCATTCACTACTGGGCGGATTATTATATCATTGAAATTCTCGATCCGGACAATTTGGAACCAATACCCGCCGGTGAAACCGGAGAAATGGTGATCACCACGCTCTGTAAAGAAGCAGCACCTTTGATTCGCTATCGGACCCGCGATCTGACCCGTCTGATCGACCATGCCTGTTCGTGCGGCAATATTCTGCCGATGCACGACAGAATTCTGGGGCGATCGGACGATATGATTATATTTCGCGCCGTCAATATATATCCCGGCCAGATTGACCAGGTGCTTTCGACCATTCCGGACGCCAGCTGCGAATATCAGGTGCATCTGGATCGAAAACAAGACGGAAAGGACTATATGACCATCCGCCTCGAGTGCGCGGAAGAATTCGATCAATCCCGCAAACCCGAACTTGCAAAAAAAGTTGCCGACGAAATCAAAAACAAAGTAATGGTCAGTGCCGCGGTGGATGTGGTGGAGTATGGTACGCTGCCACGGTCGGAAAGGAAGTCCAAACGGTTTTTTGATAACCGTCCCGAGTAAGTTAATACAATTTTAGAAGACTATAAAAATTTGAATAACAATTATTAGCTAAAAAGAAAAACCGTTTGTTATTTGTTATTCGTTAACCGTTATTCGAATTCAATCGAAAAGATTATGCGAACCGTTCAAGCTAATAACCAATAACAAATAACCATTAACGGCAAATTCAGCTTGGCTGAATTTGCAGCTAGGAGGATTTTGAGATGTTGGAAAAAGCGTATATTCCGTATGGGGGCTACTTCAGTTCACCGTTTGCACGCTGGCAGGGAACGCTGGCAAATGAGAATGCGATTACCCTGGGTGCCGAGACCGCCAGGCGCTGGATCGAGCAGAAAAGCTGGGATCCCAAAATAATCGATTATGTCTACCTGGGCATCACCGTTCACCAGATTGCGGGATTTTTTGGCGGGCCCTGGGCTTCCGCTCTAATGGGAGCCGAGCGCGTGCCCGGTTTACTCGTCAGCCAGGCCTGTTCGACATCCACAGTGGCTGTCTACCATGCCAGCATGGGAGTTGAAGCCGGTCTTTACGAAACCCCGTTTTGTCTGATGGTCGATCGCTGTTCGAATGGCCCGCATGCGGTCTGGCCGAATCCACTGGGGCCCGGAGGCCAGGTTATATCGGAAGACTGGGTAATGGACAACTTCAACAAGGATCCCTGGGGCGGAACGGCGATGATTCAAACGGCTGAAAATGTGGCGGCCGAAGCCGGTATTACCCGGGAGCAATGTGATGCGGTTGCATTACGGCGCTACGAGCAATATCTGGATGCACTGGCCGACGATCGTGCTTTTCAAAAACGTTACATGTTTCCGGTGGGGGTAAAGGTATCCAAAAAGCAGACCGTTACGCTTGAAGCCGACGAAGGCGTCATGGAAACCACAGCTGAGGGACTGGCCAAATTGAGACCGGTTCTGCCCGATGGCGTCCATACTTTCGGTGCCCAAACCCATCCGGCCGACGGCAATTGCGGCATCACCATTACAACCAGGGACAGGGCCAAGGAATTAAGTGCGGATCCGAATATAGAGGTTCAGGTGGTTTCTTATGGTTATGCCCGTGAAAAAAAGGCTCACATGGGGGCGGCTGTGTATCCATCGGCCAAAATGGCTCTGGATAATGCCGGTATCGGCGCTGATGACCTTAAAGTCATAAAGACCCACAATCCATTTGCAGCCAATGATGTCCATCTGGCCACAAATCTGAATATCGATGTCAACAGCATGAATAATTTTGGCTCCTCCCTGGTTTTCGGGCATCCCCAGGGACCCACCGCAGGCCGTATTATCATTGAAGGAATTGAAGAAGCGGCGATGAAGGGCGGCGGTTACCTGCTCTTCGCGGGGTGTGCGGCCGGTGATACGGCAGCAGCGCTTGTGCTGAAGATTGGATAAATCAAGGGGTGGCAATGTGCTTGTATTTACGATTAAAAACTTAAATTATCAGTTTAAGCTATATCTATAATAGATTGATTTTAAATGGGGTATTTATGACACCATTCAACTACCTCGTCCCGAAAACCTTAGATGAGGCCATCTCATTGCTGGTATCTCATGGAGAGCGTGCCAAATATATTGCCGGTGGAACCGACGTGTTAGTCAAAATCAAAGAGGGCAAACTGGCACCGGATTACCTGATTTCCTTAAAACATATTATCGGTCAGGATCGCCCTTTTTTGAATCATGAAACCGGAGAACTCTATATTGGCGCTTTTTGCACGCATCGATCCATTGAGCAGTCGACTCTCATACAGCATCAATATCCCATCCTGTATGACGCCATCAAAAATATCGGATCCGTACAGATACGCAATGTTGCAACCATTGGGGGAAATCTGGTTAATGCCGTGCCATCGGCCGACGGTGCCATCCCGCTAATCGCTCTGGACGCCAAGGCCCATATTTACGGGACCAAGGGTCAACGTTCGGTGGAATTGAGACGGTTTTTTCTGGGACCGGGCCAGTGCGATCTTGAAAGCGGTGAAATACTGACTGAAGTTGTCATCCCGCCTTTAGCGCCACGTACCGGCGGTGCCTATATCAAACACGGCAGACGAGAAGCCATGGAATTGCCCATGCTGGGGGTGGGGGTACTGCTGAGTATGAAAGAAGACCTGCGCACCTGCGCCAAAGCTCGGATTTGCCTGGGGGTGGCCGCCCCCACACCTTTCAGGGCGCTGGAGGCGGAGAAACATTTAGTCGGCAAAACCGTAGATGAGGCCAACCTTTCCGAAGCCGGCCGCATTGCCGGACAGGAGTCAAAAGTCAGAGATAGCATCCGGGGTGTGGCCTGGTACCGGCGTGAAATGGTCGGCGTCCTTGTCAAACGCATGGGTTTAAAGGCCCTCGAACGTGCCAAAGAGAGGAATAAAGAAGTGATGCGGACTGAGGACTGAGTGGGTGCATTTAAAAAAATCGAACCACGAAATCCGAAATTCGAATTTTATATATGTAAGCATTGGATATAGGGCTTGCTTCATAGAGATCTAGAACTCGGAATAAGATCTGGAATATAAATAAATTAATAAAATCCGGGAGGATTTTATGGCAAGAGAAATATCGTTTGTATTTAACGGGAATCCCATGAAAACAATAATAGAGGACCATTGGACCCTGCTGCATTTTATCCGCGAGGAACTGGGTTATACGGGGACCAAAGAAGGCTGCGGCAGCGGTGAATGCGGTGCCTGCACGGTCATTTTGGATGGTGAGGCCATAAATGCCTGCCTTTACCTGGCAGCAGAACTGGACGGAAAAGATTTACTGACCATCGAGGGACTTGCGGCGGCGGATGGAACACTGCATCCCATCCAGAAGTCCTTTGTCGACAATGGGGGGATTCAATGCGGCTTCTGCTCACCGGGTATGATCATGTCGGCCAAGGCCCTGCTGGATAAAACGCCGTCCGCTCCCGAAGCGGAAATAAAGGAAGCTATCGCCGGCAATCTATGCCGCTGTACAGGCTATGTTCAGATCATCGACTCGATTAAAGCCGTCAGCGGTCATGAAGAAGAACCGCATGTGGTGGCATTTAAATCCGAAGATAACGACAGGGGTGAATAAATTGTTAGGGAGATAATAGATGCAAAATTTGTGTTCAGTCGGCCGGAGGGTTCCCAAACTGGACGCGGTGGCTAAGGCCACCGGGCGGGTGAAATATATTCAAGATCTGAAGGTTCCGGGGATGCTTTACGGAAAGATTCTTTACAGCAAGTATGCCCACGCCAAAATTGTGAAAATTGACACGTCCAGGGCCACAGAGATGCCGGGTGTTTTAGCGGTGCTGACCGCTGAGGATGTACCCGAGATACGAATGGGCGTCTATAAAGACAATCGCCCGCTGAAGACTGGAAAAGTGCGCTCCTACCGGGATGAAGTGGCGGCCGTGGCAGCCACCACACCGGAAATTGCCGAAGAGGCCCTCAAGCGTATCGAAGTGACCTATGAAGCCCTGCCGGCCATATTTGATCCTGAAGAGGCCATGAAAGAAGGCGCAAATTTGATTCATGAAGCCCATAAATCCAATGTGCTGAAGATGCCCTGGACATTGCATTATGGAGATGTGGAGGCCGCCAAAAAAGAAGCTGCGTATACAGTGGCCGAACGCTTTAGCACCACCTGGGTAACCCACTGCTGCATGGGAACCAGCGGTGCGATTGCCGAATTCGACCCTGCCAATAATCTGACCATTCATTCCAATACCCAGATCCCGTCACTGGCGCAAAAGGATTTTCTGGAGGCCCTCAAAGCGATGGGTTTAAAAGACCGCAGGGTTCGGGTTATCAAACCCTGCATCGGCGGCGGTTTCGGCAGCAAGCTGGATACCTATGCGTATGAATATATTGCGATTTTACTGGCGTTTTACACACGCAGACCGGTGAAAGTCGAATTCGATCGCACCGAGGAGTTTATTGCGACCTCCACCCGCCAGCCGACCATTACCCACATATCCCAGGGGTGCGATAAAAACGGCAGGCTCCTTTTTCGGGATGTATCGATGATTTTAGACAACGGCGCCTATACCTCCTGGGGTGCCACCACACCGTCGGTGATGATGATGCCGATCACCTCCCTGTATCGGGTGCCCAATGTGCGTTACGAAGCCAAATGTGTCTATACCAACAATACCTATGCCCAGGCAATGCGGGGTTACGGAAACCCCCAGGCAACCTTTGCGATTGAAAGCACCATGGACATGCTGGCCGAATCTGCCGGCATTGATCCCGTCGAATTTCGACGGTTGAATGCCAACCAGGCCGGTGATGTTTCCATCCAGGGACTGCGGATTACGACATGCGGCCTGGAGCAATGCATGGATTCGGTCAAGACGCAGCTTGAATGGAATCAGCCCAAAAACGAAGGCGAGGGGGTCGGTATGGCATCTCTCATTCACGTGGGCGGCGGCGCCCGGGTCTATAAGTCGGATGGTTGCGGAACCATAATTAAAATGGACGATTTTGCCAAGATCGATCTGTTCACCGGTGCGACGGATATGGGACAGGGATCCGACACGGTCATCGCTCAGATCGTCGCCGAAGAGCTCGGCCTGGAAGTGGATGATATTCACGTGATTCATACCGACACCGACGTGTGCCCTTGGGATGTCGGAGCACACGCCAGCCGCACCACTTTCATCGCCGGCAACGCCGCGCTGGGAGCCGCCCGCAAGCTGAAAGCCCGCATCCTCGAACTGGGCGCCAAACAGCTGGAAGCGCCCCTGGAAAAGCTTACGCTCCGGGACCGTCATTTGATTCATCAGGACGATCCCGAAAAAAAGCTCGAGATCGGCAAACTGCTCCGCAAAGCGCATTTCAGCCACGGGGGCCAGATGCTGATGGCGGAATACTTCTTTGATCCGACCAATGAAAACATGGGAAAAGATTTCCGGGGCAACATGTCGATGACATACACTTTTGGAACCCACGGGGTACGCGTGAAGGTAGACAGGGAGACCGGCAAGATTAAAATCCTGCAATATGTCGCCACCCATGATGTCGGCAGGGCCATTAATCCCATGCTATTGGAAGGCCAGGTCTACGGCGGTGTGATGATGGGCATCGGCTACGCCCTGACCGAACAGGTTCTTTCCGAAAAAGGACAGAACATGAATCCCAATTTCAGGGACTACAAGATCCTGACAGCCAAAGATGTCGTTCCGATTAAAGCACCGGTTCTTGAAACCTATGACGAAGACGGGCCCTTTGGTGCCAAAGGCATCGGTGAGCCCGGCTGTGTGCCGACCGCACCGGCCATCGCCAACGCCATCTATGATGCCATCGGGGTTCGCATAAAAGATCTGCCCATAACACCCGAACGCGTCCTGGCTGCCATCCGGGAAAAGCAGGGCTTGGACCTGTGCGGACAGGAAGCGGGCAAAGACGATGCTGGAGAATGCATCATCGAAGAATAGCAAATCAAACGCCAATATAAACGCTTTAATTCAAAAATAGTAATTAATTACAGACCTGAGTATTGAAATTCGAAATCCGAATTTCGAAATCCGAAACAAATCCGAATACCAAATGACCAAAAATCTAAACAGTTTTGAACATTTGTATTCCGTATTTTGAATTTGTTTCGAATTTAGAGTTTCGTGCTTCGAATTTTTTTATTTTTAGAGGAATATGAACTTAAAGATAGGCATAGACGTTGGTGGAACATTCACGGATTTTTTGCTGGCCTTTGATGACGGTTCCTCCAAAATCTACAAGGTTTTATCCACTCCGATAGATCCTTCCATCGGCACCTTGAACGGCCTCAAGGAAATGGCGTCCGACCAGCAGTTGAGCCTTGAAGAATTTCTGAGGCATGTATCGGTAATCGTTCACGGCACGACCGTGACGACCAACGCGGTACTGACTTACACGGGCGCCAAAACCGCCTTGCTGACAACCAAGGGATTAAGGGACACCCTTGAGATGCGAAGAGGCATTCGAGAACGTCAATATGATAACCTCTATCCGAATGTTCAACCCCTTGTTGAGCGTTACATGCGGCTGCCGGTGGAAGAACGAATGGACTACAAGGGCGAAATCGTTACCCCCTTAAATAAAGATGACGTTGAAAAGGCGGTCAACTTCATGATCAATGAGGGCGTCGAAGCCGTGGCTGTTTGCTTCATGAATGCATTTGCCAATAACCGGCACGAGGAAGCGGTGGGCCGCATCATCGCTGAAAAAATTCCGGATGCCTATTTGACGATATCCAACCGCATTTTACCATCCATTCGCTTTTATGATCGCGTCAGTACAACCGTTTTAAATGCTTACGTCGGTCCCACACTAAAGGGTTACCTTTCTTCCCTGATTTCCAGCCTGCAGAAAGCGAAGTATGGCGGTGTTCTTTTGATGATGCAATCCAACGGTGGGGTCATATCACCTGAACTGGCAATCGAAAAGGCTGCCGTTACCCTGCTATCCGGGCCCGCGGGCGGTCCTGTGGCCGGGGTGGAATACTCCGCTGTGCAGGGATATGATGACTGCATCACCGTTGATATGGGGGGTACCAGTTTCGATGCCTCAATGGTCAGGAATAAAACCCCGATGGTCACGACCAGCGGAGAAATCAACCGCCTCAGACTTGCGCTGCCGATGCTCAATGTGGTCACCATTGGCGCCGGCGGCGGCAGCATTGGCTGGATCGATGAAGGCGGGCTCTTAAGAATGGGACCCCGGAGCGCCGGCGCCAATCCCGGACCGGCGTGTTATAATCTTGGCGGTGAATTTCCTACCTGCACGGATGCCGACCTTGTGCTGGGATATCTGGATAAGGACTTTTTTGCCGGCGGCCGTATCCCGCTGAATCTCAACAATTGCCAGGAGGCCATTCTAGAACATATCGCCAGGCCGTTGAAGTATGACCTTGAGGAAGCGGCGGCCGGAATGTACCGTGTCATCAACGTAAATATGGCCGCAGCCGTACGCGAAGTTTCGGTTAAACAGGGATTTGATCCCAGGGATTTTCCACTGGTGGTCGCCGGAGGAGCGGGTCCCAACCACGCGTGCATGATTGCCCTGGAACTGGAGATTCCGGTGATGATCATTCCCAAGGAATCATCTATTTTCTGTGCCGCCGGCATGCTGAGGTCGAATTTAAAACACGATCTGGTAAGCACCTATGTGACGCTGCTTGATGATGCGGATCCAACCGCTTTTAAAAATATCTTCAGAGATATGGAAGCGGAAGGAGTCAAGCTCCTTAAGTCAGAAGGAATTCCGGATAATCGAATCGAACATATTTACGCTTTGGATCTCCGGTATCTGAAGCAATATCATGAGGTCAATGTGGAGATAAGTTCCGGTGAAATTCAACAATTCGACTTAAACTCTATTTCCGCCCGGTTTCATAAAAAACATAACGAGCTTTTCGGGTATTCCCTTGAAGAAGAACAAACGCCGGTTGAATTGATTAACCTCAGGATTGTGTGCATCGGTCAAACACGGAAGCCGGAATTTAAAACTGAAACCTTTAAAGGCCCTGATCCATCAACGGCCTTTAAGCGAAAGCGCAGGGCTTTTCTTCCGCTTCAGAAGCGCTTTGAGGAACTAGATGTGTTTGACGGGGCCAGACTCGGCTTCGGCAACCGGGTCGTCGGCCCTGCCATCGTCGAACAGGTCAACACGACCACTTTCGTCACACCGGAGTACAATTTGCTGGTGGATAAATACGGTTCATACACCATGTACATGAAATCGAGTGAAGAAGAGGTCACAAAAAGAATCTTGAATTAACTTTGCACCAATGTTAAGGCTCACGCAAAGGCGCAAAGACAGATAATCAAAATAATAAAAAAGATTTTGGCATCTTTGCGTCTTTGCGCCTTTGCGTGAGGCCAAAGTCTTTAGATCATTTTAGTTCATTTGCGGCACTACACTAACTGATTATGTCAAACGATAGAATCATTTTTGCGCTGGAAGGCATTTCGATCAGTTTTGGCGGTCTGCAAGCCGTCAGTGACTGTTCTTTTAATATCTTCGATGGCGAGATTTTTTCTCTCATTGGGCCTAACGGTGCCGGTAAAACCACCATATTTAACATTATTAATGCGCTTTACAAACCTGACAGCGGTCGCGTTTTGCTGGAAGGCGAAGATCTGGTTTCAATGAAACCGCATCAAATCGCCAGGCGCGGGATCGCCAGGACATTTCAAAACATCGAGCTTTTCGGTGAAATGAGTGTGCTGGAAAATATTCTGGTAGGCCGTCACTTTTTTTTCAAATCAGGCGTCTTTACCAATAGTCTGGCAATTGGCAAATCTAAAGCCGAAGAAATCCAAAACAAAGAAACGGCCTCTGAAATTATCTCATTTCTGGAATTGAAAGAATATGCAAACCAGAAAGTCTCCGATCTGTCGTTTGGAATTCAGAAACGCGTGGAACTGGCGCGAGCACTGGCAACAAATCCCAAGGTTCTGCTTCTGGATGAACCGGCCGGGGGCCTAAATCCCCAGGAGACCGAAAACCTGATGCAAGTCATCAAATCCATCCGGGATACGCGCGGAATCACTGTTTTTCTGGTGGAACACGACATGCGTCTGGTGATGGGACTTTCAGATCGGATCTGTGTACTGCATTTCGGCGTTAAAATTGCCGAAGGAACTCCGGAAGTCATCCAACAGAACCCCAAAGTGGTCGAAGCTTATTTGGGAAAAGCCCGGACCCATGCTTGAACTCAAATCAATAGAGTCGTTTTACGGCAAGATACAGGCCCTCAAAGGAATTACGCTGGAGGTTCCCGAAGGCGCGATTGTTGCCATTCTCGGTGCCAACGGCGCCGGCAAAAGCACGACCTTAAAAACCATTTCAGGGCTGATTCAACCGCTACGGGGCCAGATTCAGTTCCAGGGGCAGTCCATCCATCGAAGCGAGCCGCATCAAATTGTACGGATGGGCATCTGCCAGGTGCCGGAAGGCCGCGATATTTTTATGGGACTGACCGTTCAGGAAAATCTGAAAATGGGGGCGTTTACCCGCAGTGACGGCAAAGCCGTTCAGAATGATCTCCACCGGATTTTCCAGTCGTTTCCGATATTAAGAGAACGCGCAAAACAACAGGCCGGTACGTTGAGCGGCGGTGAACAACAAATGCTGGCAATTGCCAGGGGATTGATGTCCGATCCCAAATTAATGCTGCTGGACGAGCCGTCCCTGGGGCTGGCGCCGCTGATGGTGGAGGAAATCTTTCGGATCATCACTGAAATTAACCAGGAAGGCGTCACTATTCTGCTGGTTGAGCAAAATGCCAATATGGCGCTGCAAACGGCTCAGTTTGGTTATGTGATGGAAACGGGAGCCATCGCCCTGCAGGATACCGCCGAGAATCTGATCCAGAACGATTACGTCCGCAAAGTATATTTAGGCGTCAGCTAAAAAGATCCAGTGTTGCGTCCCCCAAAAATATTACAATAGCTATCCCCGGGGCCCAGATAGGTCCCCGGGGATAGCTGTTCTTATTGCTTTAAGGGTACGAGTGTGCCTTCTTTCAAGGTTAGCCAGTCCGAGATGGGCCGAAAGACGCTCTTCTGAACTTCAACCATAAAACCGGAATTCTGAGCCAGGTGATTGCTCTCTGAAAAACTCACGGCAGGAATCATTCCATTCTGCCAATCTTTGATGCCTTCAAGCGCAGCGATGTAGCTTTCCCGGGTGACATCCTTACCAGCCCTTTTAAGGCCTTCCACAAAGAGCTTGGCATAAAAGTAGCCAAACAGACTATAGCGATTCGGCGTTTTGTCCCGATCCTTGCCGTACTGGTCTACGATTTTTCGGTATTCGACCAAGGCCGGGTCCTCGGAGTGCACCGGATCGGGCCACACCGTCAGAGGACCCGAAGATATGATTTTGGTTTCTTTCCAGCCCTGTTTGTGCGCTTCTTTCAGAAAAGTGGCTCCCGGCGGGGGCGTGGCCACCAGCAGGATCCTTGGCCCCGCGTTTGTAAGACTCCGCTGCGGACCATTTCAGCCCTAATTTTTTGAGTGCCTCTTGACCGGGATCCCTGAAGGTGTAGCCATAATTATCGTCCTGATACAGGATTCCGATGCGTTTGAATCCCTTGACCTTTACCAGCCAGGTGACCACCAGTTCAGATTGGGAGGGATAGCGGGTGAATGAATTGAAGATGTACCTTTGTCCCGGTGTAGATTCACCCCAGAAGGGAAAAAGCAGGGGCACCTTATTCTGAGTGAGATACTTCACTGTCGCAC
>WOR8_10000697_pt1 | contig 49149 bp, 36 predicted proteins | sample DeeMarSeWOR38_10_FD_19890 | JGI IMG/M metagenome (IMG submission 19890)
TGGCAGTAAGCAGCGTTCCGGTTGTTATATATACTGAGTCATAACATTTGGCTGACCAGCCCGGCTTCCTTTTTTGATCGATCATCAGTTTGCGCTTCTTTTTCCGTGAATCGGTAAATGTGATTATTGAATTCTTGTTCAAATTCTTCAACCATTCGCCGGATACCGGAATAATCAAATCTGCTTCATCCTCCGGAAGCGTCCCTTCGGGAGCAAGCCAGACCAGGGCAGGCGAAGTTACCCTGCCCAACAGATCCCTTTCAGGTTGGATATGCATTACTTTTGGTCCCATGCGCATTGTCCCTGTGCGTAATTTTGGTCCGCAAAGATCCATGGATATTTTTATATTTCTGCCGGTCTGCGCCTTTGCTTTGTTAATTTTCTCGATCATCAATTTCCATACTTCTTCATTATCATGGGCGCAGTTTATCCGTGCACAATTCATACCGGAATTTGCCAGTTCTTTCAAAAACTTATAGTCATAGGCTGCATCGCCCGGCAGCGTGACCATTATGCGTGTTCTGCTCCCTTTTAACTTTTTGCCAAATAATTGGGAAGTATTTGTCTTGAGTATTTTTTTTCCTTTATTCACCGTTACCGGTGATTTTTGAATATCTGCCTGTTTTGTGGCAAGTATTTTGTGCAGTAGATTCTTAATAGAGAGAATACTCGCCATGACGTGGCCCTCAGCTCTGCCAAGCCTGGATATGCCCAGCTGACCGAGGGTGGTCTGCAAATCTTTTATGTCCTGACTTCGCAACGCAATATAATGAAGCAGATTTTGTGCGCTTTTCAGGTTTGCCGGATGAATCTGCCTTAAAAGTGGTTCATATTTTTTCTCGAATTTGATCGCCTTTTTTTCGATCAGCTGCAGCTGGTCAAGCAATTCCAACACCACCTTTTTTTTAATTTTCATTGGAATATCCTGAATGTTATAAATGCTTTATATACCTTTGGGAAAGGTATATTCTGTTTGATCTGGAAGCTAAAAATCACTTTCACCTATTGTTGTCGATGTCCTCGAATCCGGTATGTCCGGCAGGTATGGCAGCAGATATGCCCGCCTGTGCCAGGCGTAATCCAGATTATACCGATGTCAGCAGAGCCCGGGCGCTTTTCAGGTCAGCGGTATCCAGCCCCTCGTGAAACCAGTTATAGGCATCTTCAAGCATTTTAAGCGGTTCCTTTTTGCGGCCGCTTATGCGCACAAGGCTCATTACAGCACGTAATTCAAGGATTTTCGAACCCTGCCGCCGGGCAGTCGCAATTGCCCGCCCGATGACCAATTTTGCCTTTTTTGCATTTTGCTTGTTTAAACTATACAACGTATCACCTTTAAGCCGGTATATTTCCGCATCAAAGAAGTGTTCGGTATTGGCCTGCGCAGCCGTTTCCGCCTTTTCAAGCCAGGCCATGGCGTCCTCGGGCTGGCTGTTTTCAAGGTAAACATCCGCCAGGATCGCAATAAAATATGGCATCACCGATCCTGCCCCGGTTGCCCGGAATGCCTTCATACTTTGCTGCATCTGCTCGATACCCTCTGCGACATTACCTGATTGCGTGGCCGCCCATCCTTTAAATAACGAGCCGGTAACCTGCCAGAATGGAAAACCGTACTCCTGCGAGACGGCGATCAGTTCGTCGGCACTTTGCATAACCTGCTCCGGTTTTTTTAAGAACTCATACAGCCATGAATGATGATTCAGGGCAAAAGCCATGCTGAACGGATGCTCCATTTTTTTAGCCATTTGAAGCGATCTTTTATCGTACTGCATAGCCTGCTCAATAAATCCGAGCAGGCTCTTCGCCAGCGCCGCATAAGACAGGCAGGTCACAGCAGGATCCGAGCCATAAAGATGCGCATGGCTGCTGTGTTGCTCCGGATCATAGATTTTGATGCCCTCTTCCAGATATTGCAGGCATGTTGCTGTTTCTCCCATATGAAAGAGGGTTGCGCCGACCGCACGGTTCGCTTCCAAAAGCAGATCTGATTCACCGGAGGTCTGCGCCCAGCTCAAGAGCAGCTCGGAAATATCGAGGGCTTTGGAAATGTCTCCCCCCAGCAGATAGAACCGGTATTGACCAAGCATGGCCGGAAAGAGACGCGGAATATCACCCGACTGCTGGCTCAATTCTTTCGCGCGTTCATAGACCCGGCCGACTTCGGCGGCGCTGTAACCTTTGGTCGCAACCAGGGCAATGCCCAGTATGATATGTATATCAAGTTCAAAGCGCATGCGCTTTTTTTCATCTTCCACGTTATTGAGTAATTGCAGCCCTCTGCGTAACTGATTGATCGCTTCTTTATGGGCAGATTTCTCTATCAGGAGTCTCCCCGCCTTCAGATGATATCGGATTGCCTGAGAAAACTGACCCGATTCCGCATAATGATGGGCTAAAATCTCCGGATGCTGTTCCAGAAAATCCTCAAAATGCATTTCCAGAATATTTGCTATCCTGCCGTGCTGGATCTGCCGCGTACTTTTTAAGATTGAATTATAGGCCGCATCCTGAATTAAGGCCTGTTTGAATGTATATTGAATATTTTGACGGTCATTCTGCGCTCCGAGTATGTCTGCATCCACTAAATTATTCAGTTCTTTTTTAAGTGTATTTTCATCCAGGGTTACTATTTGACGTATCAGGTCAAACGAAAATTCACGTCCGATGACAGCAGCACACTGGACGACTTCCTTTACCGCTCCCAGATTGTCCAGGCGTGCCATCAGGGTATCCTGCAATGTGTCCGGAACAGCTGTTCTGGGCAGCGGTCCGGTTAATTTGTAGGTATTATCGTCTTCGGTCAGCAGGCCGGATTCGAGCAGCATCTTGGTCAGCTCCTCAACAAAAAGAGGTACACCGTCCGTTTTGGTCAGTATCAGATCGATAACCTCCGGCGGTACGGCCTTTCCTTTGCTGACTTCCATTACCATGTGTTCAATCTGCTGGCGCGACAGACGGTTCAGTCTTATCGATATTGGGCGGAATTTATCCGGAACGGGTGCATGAAACCGGGGATGGAAGGTAAGAATGATCATGATCGGGTTGCTGGCGATTGCGTCGATCAACGATCTGAGATGTTCCAGGGTTGAGGCATCAGCCCAGTGCGCATCTTCGATTACAAACAACAACGGCCGCCGGCGGGAAGACTGGATCAGCCAGTCGAGTAAGATCCGGATGGTTAATTCCTTTTGTTTCTGCGGTGAAATCTTCAGGCGCTGGGAGGGATCGGCAAGTGGAATAGCCAGCAGGGACGCCATGACAGGCAGTGTTTTCGGGACATCAAAATCAAACATGGAAAGGGCTGCTTCCAATTTTTCCAGTTTAACACGATCACTGTCATTCGAATGGTACTGCAAACGATTTTTGATCAGATTGATCACCGGGTAAAACGCGCTGTTTTTGTAATACGGGATGCATTGGCACACCAGCCAGGTATGCGGTTCATTTTTTATGTGCCGCGCAAAAACCCTCAAAAGGCGTGACTTTCCGATACCCGGTTCGCCAACAAGCAGCGCTATTCTGCCGTTGCTTTTGATGACCTCTTTCCAGGTCATGATCAGACTCTGTACTTCATTCTCCCTGCCGACAAACGGTGTGATCCCCTGGGTGACCTGTGCCTTGTAGCTGTACGCAAGTTCTTTCTCACCGATCACTTTGAAAATATCCATTTTGCGGGTGACACCCTTCAGGGAACGGGAACCTAAAAATTCACACTCGAACAAATTTCCGACCAGACGGTAGGTCGCCTGGCTGATGATGATCGAATCCCGTTCGGCCATTGCCTGGAGCCGGGCGGCAATATTTGGTGTATCCCCCAGGGCGATGCTTGTCTGGGATTGATCCCTGCCAATCTCATCGACGACCACCAGCCCTGTATGGATGCCGATGCGCACGGCCAGAGTTATGCCCTCATACTGTGTCTGCAATTCATTTATTTTCTGCAACTCACTTATGATATCGAGGCTGCAGCGGACAGCGCGTCGCGAATCGTCTGCATGGGCCTGAGGATAGCCGAAATAGATCAGAACACCGTCTCCCAGGTATTGCGCGATATGACCTTCATACTGATCCACCGCGTATCCGCAGGTATCCTGGTAAACATGCAGCAGCCGGCGGAAATCTTCGGGATCAAGTTCCCCTGACAGCTTCGTCGAGCCGACCAGGTCACAGAAGACCACCGTTATATGACGCCGCTCGGCATCAAAATGATGGTCTTGTGGAATGACAGGACGAGATAATCTCCGCGGTCCGTGCTGTGGAATGGAGGAGACCAGTCGGGTTCCGCATTGACCGCAGAACTTAAACTGGTCCGGATTATCAAAACCGCAATTCGGACACTTCATGATGTACTCTCAGAAAGAAAAATAGATGGGCACAGGGACAATATGCAAAAATTTACCTGCGAATGCTAAGAAAAATATCGCTTCAGTTAAATAAATCCCTGCTTCGGAATGGAATATAGTATATGATCACCGGTCTGTGGCATAGCTTATAAAACAGAGACTTTTTACTGTCATTGCTCCGAAGGAGTGGCCTTGCCACGAGGACCCCGCCCTGGCGGGAGACGAAGCAATCTTTTGTAAAAATTGAACCTTCTCCCGATTAAATCGGGATCGTGGCGAAGCCACTCCCTCTGAGGAATGACAATAATAACAATTTTTCAGAAGTCTTAAAATATTAATTGCGGATAGGCATTTTTTGACTGGCTGCTATGCGATATCACTTATGATTACCAAACATCAGGCTGCACTCACGGCATAAATGTTGACCGGATTTTCTTTACCTTTCAGGATAACATCCCCTAAAAATTCGAAGCCGTAATGCGTCTGATCGTTAAAACAGGCTTTTAATTCCTCCGACACCAGTAGTTTACGGTTGTAGTCATTACACCTGCCCTGGATGCGGGCGGCCGTATTGAGGACATCGCCATGATAGGCCAGTTCTTTCTTGATCTCACCCACTTCGGCCACCGTTACCGGTCCCAGATTCAGCCCCGCTTTAAACTCGGGAACCACGCCATACTTACTTTCATAATAGCTGCGCCTGTTTCGCAGCAAGTTGTCATAGGCAAAAAATGTCCGGAGGCAATTCTGATGATCGATCCCTTTATCGATATCCCAGGATAACACCACTTCATCTCCGACATACTGGTAGATTTTCGCCCCGTGTGACAACACGATATCGGTCAGATCAAAAAAACAATCCTGGATGAATCCGCTGTATCTGATATGTCCCAGTTTTTCCGCATACTTGGTGGATGACTTCAGATCCATGAACATAAAAATGCGTTTATCCTCTTTCGGGCGGTGATACCGGCCCAGCAGAAAGTTGATCAGAACCCCCTGGCCAAACTTTTCATTGATCTGAAGAAAAAACAGGGCAAGCATGCAGGCAATCCCCCAGTAAACGATCATCATGACTACGCGTACATTTAAAAAAGTATTGACATAATGGTACAGGACTTCTCTGCTGAACATGGGCCGGGAAATTTCCGCACCGTACAGATACAGTGTGCTCATCGAGGTAAAGAAGAGAATAAAAACAAGATAAACGGACGTTTTGATAAGTATACTGACGCCCAGCGGTTTTTTGCGCAGTAATTTTCCCAGAACCAGCACTTCCAGTGATCCGAGAATCGAGGCACCGATCAGGCAATTTATGACGCTTGATATCAAAACACGAGTGAAATTATAATACTGTCCGTCAATTTCCGATCTGAATCCTGAGACAGAAGCATCATAATACGTAATGAATATGGCACACAGTTCCCAAAAACATATCAGGAAACCAATCTTATAAAGATCGCGCTTTTTCATTTGGTTGACCTTTAAAAAATTAGACATGATAATCGTGTGGGTCTTTTAAAGTATACAGAATATTTTACTCATCACAAAGGAGAATATTGCAGGGAGTGGGTGGGTAAATCCGGGAAAAAATTTAGTATAATCCACAATATTACATCAATTACTAACCATCCGGCGATATTCTGGATTAGCTGCGTCAAAGGGAAAAGTGAAATACGTATGAACAATTAATCTGAAACCAGGCCGAAAACAGAAATTACCAGATGCGCGGATGACGGAGCTGGTAAATGAGCCAGATTCATAATCTGGTGTATGATAGTATGTGAAGATAGGTTTCCTCTTTCTAACGTAAGTGATTTTTAATTTCCAGCCGAATCAATTGCATATGACACACGCGGTTTTGAAGAACGCTAAAATATTTTTATAACTTGCATATTAATAATGATTTATAAAACCGACTTTTCGCTAAAGTGGGAATTAGGTGGCAATTTATTTTTCACCCAATAAAAAAATCCCTCTATATATCTGCTTAGATGGATTTCTTATATATTACTTACAATTTTATTTTATTAAAATCATTTTCTTCACATCCCGCCACTCACCAGCCTGAATCCTGTACAGGTATAATCCTGAGGCAAGATTCTGTCCGCTAAATTTAACTTCATGATTTCCTGCTGGTATACTTTTGTCTAATACTGTTTTTATCTTTTGCCCGACGATGTTATAAACTTCTACTTTAACCTTTTCTGGTTTAGGAATGAAGAATTTTATGGTTGTAACAGGATTGAAAGGATTTGGATAATTTTGGTATAGGGTTAGTTGAACGGGCATTTGAGATTGCACCTCGTCGGCTATGGGTGTAGCACCCCATAATGATAATGTAACAAAACCTTTATTATTATTTTCATGTATCTCGGTTATATTATTATCTGGATCAATTTCAGCATATATTCTGGTATCCTCGGAAATCTCAGCAGGTACTTCCCAGTACATATCAACAAAAGCGACATCCCGGCTCGCTATACTAAATGAAGTTGTTACTTCTGTTTCTCCATAAATACTCACAATTGCTGTACCCCCGGCATCCGGATCCCCTTCATAAAAACGGACTGACACAGGGTTATCTGTATCAATCAAACTGTAATTATGAATTCGTGCTCTGATTTTTACCGTATCTCCCGGTTGGGGTTGGGCCGGAGTAAATGTGATCTCCTTGGTCAGATGCCGTTTGGCTTCTTCCTGCAGTGTATTACCCTTCTCCGGGTAATAAAGCCAGGGCAGAATAAAAGCAGGATCTGGATTATCGCTGTAATAATTCTGCCACCAGGTAACAGGATAACCGGGAGCGGCCTCCGGTATTTCGACATTATAATCGATAACAATCGCACCGTTTTTCGACCGGTAAGAATAGGGGCGGACCCTGTAGTTTACTTCCCCTATTCCAGTATCAATATCATACATATCTAGGCTGATTCTAAACTGATCAGAAATACTTGTCGTATGCGTGTTTATCTCGCCCTTGTTATAATGTGCTTCTGTACTCAGAGATACACCCCAGCCCCAGACGGAAGAATTGATAGACAGACCGAAATCCCAGGAAGTCTGATCACTGATTGAGGTAAACTCTGTATAAGTTAAAGCCATATGATTTTCAGAGGTCCCATGCAATTCAACTGTACCAAAATCATAGAGTAACTGTTCCAGGTCTGGATTGTGGGTAACATTTGAATAATTCGGATAGGATAAAATATTGCCTACTTCATGGTTTGGTATGTGAGAAATTCCGGTCCAGCTTGTGCTGGGGAACCAGTTATTGCCCTTAAAATATGGTATCGCTGCCAGAACATATCCATGATGTTCCCCTCTAAAATAGACCGGGTATTCCCAGAAACTGTAATCCGTGATCGTGGCATAAATTTCATCATCCACACGGGCAGATGCTATTTGTTCTATAACCATTGTATGCCTGTTCAGTTCGGATTTGGAAAATCCCTCCCCATATTTTGTTGTCAGAGTCGTTTTTGCTCCAACGCCCAAAAAACTACCACCTGCTGAAAGACTGGCTGATATACCCCAGTCACCATGGACTTCTGTTTCCACCTGTCTATCCGAACTGGTTGTATAGTCATACGATGATACAAATTGCGGATCATTGTCATTATAGCTCAAACACACGTCATACGTTGTGTCATTGATAATATCGAAGTGTACAGGTGGGGCATTTAGTATAACCGTGGGCTGTACAACGTATTCTCTGGAAAATAATCTCGGTTTGCCCAGCCAAACCGCATCGCCGTCAAAGTCCCCCAGAGCAATTACACAGGAAGGCATATATGTGCCGTCAACCTCTGTCGTCAGCATCGTCGGGTTTGAAATGCCTGTGATAGTACCTGATTCATCAATCTCCGGCTGATATACCCAGATTCGCGCCATACCCGGATTGTCAAAATGATAGTACGGATCATTGGTAAAATCTATGAGTACGATTTCAGGATTCCATATACCGGCTTCCGCTGCAGATGTATCGGCATCCAGGTCGGTTACGGCCATCATCCGATGACTATCCAATCCATATTTTGAGTTCGCACCAACTTGCGCTACCCTGTTCAAAGAGAGATTTTCACCTATAGTAAAGACGGCGAGATTTCGTGTGCCGAATCCAATAACTTCATCAATGCCGTCACAATTAAGGTCATGACAATCAACAGACATTGAAAAACCGGCGGTATAATGATTTGACCTGCCCCAATAACCTATCTCACCCCATCTGCCATCATTGAAAGTAACAGAATTTAAGGAAGCATCAATTTCAAAAGTACTTACACGGTTATAGAAAGCAGCCATAGCTATAAAAGCACTATAATTATAGTCTATTTCATATCCATAAACCACTTCATCCTGGGCATCACCATCAAAATTTCCGGCGGCAATAACCAGTCTTGGCACTGATGACGCTACATCATTGGCATCAAAATGATTAATAACTGAAATTTCATTGGTGTTACAGGAAATAAACTCTTGGCTATGCAGATCATAATCATAAACTTTAACGTTGGATCTCAATCTATAATTGGCATTACCAATATAATCCGAAACAAGATATTGTATCAGAACAATCTCGTCCAATCCGTCATAGTCAAAATCACCTGCGGTCAGGTCAAAAAGTGTGCTCGTCCCCAGTGCAAAATCGGCAATCTCTGCTAGCTTTTCAAGAACCAGCAGGCTGTCGGTCTGGTAGAGGGAGATATGTACAAATCCGTCCAGACCATAATAGGCAAGGACAAACTCCTTTTGACGATCCCGGTCAAAATCGCCGGTGAATAAGCGGAGGCGGGAGTTGAGCACGGAGTCAATCACCGTGATATGACTGCTTGTCCAGCTCAGGCTGTCCTTGATTATGTCGGGAATACAGATGGCGATGGAGTGATTGGCACATTCCCAGGCTGCAATAATGTTGTCATACATATCACCGTTTAAATCACCGCTGGTTATATCCATCGCTTTACCGCCTGCAATCTCCAGCAATGTATCTGTATTTACATCCTTAAATTTTCGTGTTATTTTAGCAGGATCGCTTTGATAATCAAATATTCTCCAGCCGTGGTCTCCGGATGTTGGTGCAGCTTGCATGATTATCTCAGCGGAGTTACCCAGAATATAACTACCCAGTAATGGATCGAGCTCATCTCCCGGTTCCTGAGCAATCAGATTTAAAGGAATAGACAGTAATAATGAAAACACCATATACAGAAAAGTGCGCATAATTCTCTCCTTTGATCATGATTGATCGCTTTATTTGAATTAATTATAAATATATCAATTCAATATCTTCTCTATACCAACTTTGTGGTTCCTTATAAAATCATGTTATTGTAGCGGTTCTCAACATGAGGATTAATCCAAAAAACTACGTCTGAATGAATACTGGGAAGTATTACAATATAAATATAATACAGGGATATAGTATTACAAAGTAAATATTTCAATATGGTTTTTCCGTTTTCATATGATAATTTGACTTAAAAATGGTTAAAATGGTGTGTTTTGAAGGTTTAACGTTATTAACAGAGCAAGAAATTTACACCCCTATGATACTTGAACAGGATTTTACTCATAATCAAATATTAGCGGGTTAATAAAAGTCCCCAATCTTAATATTTACCGATTACTCAATAGTTGTACTGCCCTTATCCGCCAGAGGCGTATCTCCGCTTCACTACGAGAATCGAATCCCGAAAAACGGGGCTTCTGTTCCAACTATGTTGTCAATCCAGCTGGCGATGCACGGATTTTCAGACCGTTAAAACGCGTTTGTAACTTACATATTAACATAGACAAAAGTGGTAAATAGGTGGTAATCTGCTTTTTTATATATTAATAACAAATCTCAGCGTGATTAGAGGTCTAAGGGATTTTAAATCCCTTTAAAGCAATTTTCATATCATCAAAAAAAACAGCATATTATATTGATAATAATTAGGTTAAGTTCCTATAGATATGTCTGATCACTTTACATAACAGTTCATAGCATCACCTTACATGGCTATCGACTAAGGTTTACTTAATTAACACCATCTTCTTCATATCCTGAAATTCACCAGCTTGAATTCTATAAAAGTAGATGCCACTTGAGAGATTCTGTGCCGTGAATTCAACTTTGTGAGTGCCAGCTGTCATCTGCTGGTTTACCAGAAGATCAACTCTTTGTCCTATGGTGTTATAGATTTCGATTTTTACTCTACTAGGCTTGGATAAAGTAAAACGTATCATAGTAGATGGATTGAATGGATTGGGGTAATTCGGCTCTAGTCTCATCTCATTGGGAATGTGTTGATTCATTGACTGTATACCGGTTACAGAACTTTTATATTCATAAACCACTGAATTCATATTATAATGCAATACTATTTCATCCAGACCATCGTTATCCACATCACCAATAAACACGTCATTCACTGCTGAATCATCTTTACTCCCCAGGTCTGTGCTAAATTCGATTTCTCCTGTCAGTCCGTTGCGAATTTCCAAAGTGATTTCATTTTTATCAACCGTGTAATTGACTACACTGTAAATACTATCGCCTTTAAAGTTTCCTTCTATTTCCCCTGAGAAAGGAATCTCATTATATTCAACTTTATAAGTACTTAAATTCAGGTTATGCTCGATGTGCCATTTTTCTATTAATTGGGCATCAATATTCCCAGCAGAGAACAAAATTATTACGCAGATAAAGAAAATTCTATTACACTTTTTATACATTATTCACCTCCCTCAATCGCAATTTTGTCACAAAACTGACATATATATAAAGTGTGATCATTTTCAACTTTCCGAACTTTTTGGTTTCATTTAATTCCACATTCAATGGGTACTTATTGTGTGTGCATTATTCATTAATAAAAACTTACCATGGTACCTTGTACAATAATCCGGTATCGGTTGTTGAAATGGGGTATTTTATGCTATACGCTTTGATTCCGTGACTGTGACAAAACGGATATGCCCAACAGTCATTCACACATATGAGTCCCCAATCTATATGTCCGGCTGGACAGTGCCAGCAATCAAAAGTAGTATCTCTATCTCCGGCTTCACACTGTGATTTCTGGCATCCATTTGTACCAAAAAAATTCGCCGGACCTCCTTTGCATGACATTAAATAGCATGGAGGTATGTAATCCCTTGTGGGATGAGTACTGATTCCCTCATGGCCCCAGGAGAAATTGCCCACAAGATCAGCATCCATCCATGGATCGCCACCTGAGGATGACGGCTTTAATTCAATCAGAGGACCCAGCCAGCTGTTCATCCACGGACCACCGCCATCCCGGTGATCATCAAAATATAAGGCGGTTTGGACGGCTTTTTGTGTATCGTGGTAACTACCATGTTGTGTTCTTCCCGGATACACAACCGGATGTGTACCCAAAAAAAGTTCGAATCCATATCGTGCCCATATCCTTGTATACCATCCCGAATGCTGAAAATATGTTACTGCTGCAACACGGGTTTTATCTTCGCTTAACACGACCATAATGTGTTCCCAATCGCCATGGTGCTCGCCGCTGATGCAGTCAGCGTCAAACTGATATCCGTAAAACCAGCAATAAAAAATCCGCACCTGATTCCCGCATTGGGTTGCTTTCCAGTAAGTTGGGACCTGATTATTGATAATTGTATTCCCGTCTGAATTATAAAATTTAATATTCGGATTACCTTTCACCACAATTGAATCGTAGTATAATTGAGCAGACATGGGGTAACTATCAGGTCCGGGGCATGTCCAGTTCCCGCTGTCAAAACGTAACTGCGGGGCAAATTTTTCGATTAGTTCAAAAGATATCGTATCTGCAGTATATTTTGGAGCATAGGTTATTGTTATGATTGAGTCACCCACATTGCCTGCTGCATCTGCTGCTTTTACGTCGATAATATTTTGACCTACATTAAGAGGTATATAAATTGAGAATGAATCTGTCACAGCTGACCAGCTGGTCGGTATGCCATTACACATAACAACATCTATTCCGGAAAGGTTGTCTGTGACTGTTCCTTTGACATCTGCGGGCGTGGTTTCTAAAGTAGATTCCGGAAGAGGATTGGCTATGGTCACTAGCGGGGCAGATTTGTCTAAATTGATGACTACACTTGTCGTCGCAGTGTTACCCGCATAATCCACCGCTGTTCCTGAGATTACCTGTGCTGAGTCTTCTGTTTGAATGAGTACAGGATCAGTGCAAGAAAAAATTCCACTTATTGTATCTGAACATACAAATTCTACTGTAACATCGGTATTGTGCCAGCCATAGGCATTTGCATCAGGAGTAACTATGGCCGAGATTTGTGGCGGCTCGTTATCAATGCCAATTATTTCAATAGTAAGACCACTTCCAGGAGCACTACGCAGTTCGACGCTTAACTCATTATCTTTATTTAGTGTGATTGGTCTTTCTATTGCACTGACGTTCTGATTAAAATCTTCCGGAAAAATAATCAAAGAGTCATTAATCATAATCAATGCGCTGGAAACCCCTTTTTGATATTCAGCGTTTTTACCGCCATTATATACATGCAGGGTGTAAAATGTGTTTGGATTATACACAGAGAATGGATGTGTTTTTATGTCAGGTTTTCCAGAATCGCGAGTATAATCTATGGGACCAAGAGCGATGAATGTACCAGCCTGTGCATTTTGGGAAAGAACCAAGAATGCAAATAACAAGAAAGTCGATTTATAAATTAAGAAGGATCTTTTGTATTTACACATTTCAGTACCCTCCTATTCAATTTTTAAATTTCCTAACGCCGAAATACTCTCTCCGATCAATGTTGAAATAATTCCACCTGGGGCACTTCCGGTTCAATCACAGTCACTTTTAAAAATAATCGCAGAATCGGATATTTAAAATCATTTGAATAAACCACAACTTTTTTCATGTGCGCACCTCTCTGCCCCTTGGAATCAAATGTTACCTTAATTTCTCCAGAATCAGCGGGCACAACGACTTCTGAACTCAGAAGCAGAACCGTGCAACCTCAGCTGCTAAAAACATTGATTATCCGTAGAGTATCTTCTCCGACATTGACAAATTTGAATACATGTTCCGCAGTTTCACCTCTGGAAATTTCACCAAAATCAAATAATTCATGGTCAAATTGTATTCGCGGTCCGTTCTGACCCAAAAGGATCAACGGAGAAATTAGTAGGTTTAAAATAATCTGTGATATTATAGCCTCGCTGAATTTCAAGATCCGTACTCCTTAACTAAATATCATTCTGAAAAGTTAATTTTCAAGGAATATTTTGTTAGATATTTCACTAAATATAATAAAACACATCCCTCACATTGATATAAACATAAATCCTCGTTACCGGCTGAAAAAGATTCGAAGCACGCTCTCCAGCATATAGTCAGAGGACTCACCTTGTATGGGCTACTCGCAACATGATAAGCATACTAACTTTGTAGACTTTTTAACAGCAAAAGAAAAATAAATTATTAATATATGATCGTATGCTGAATCTACTATTCAAGACACTATATTTCAGAATCATTTATCATTCGAAGGCATGTTTTATATATTCAAATGTACATCTGTTAAAAATCAGAAATGTGATGGATAGTACACAATTCTGATTTTTTTCATCAAAGTCCTGCAAGCGCCGTTTTCCGCCAATATTATTCCTATTGCTAAATATTCATTACGATTTCAGTTTTACGAAACACTACAGCTTAAATTATATCACGAATTCAAATCGAGATCATCAATTGATTAAGAAAATCCCAAAATCGCCACAATCTGCGAACTATATATCACATGGGTTATATACAGCGTAAAAATAGTCAATTTAAAGCAAAAAAATAGGCCCTGTAAGTTTTATATTTACAGAGCATTGTAAGTTGTGTCGATTCCCATCCCGAGTAAACGGGATCTCCGCTTCGCTTCGAGAATCGAATCCCGAAAAACGGGGCTTCCGTCCCAACTACGTTGTCACTCTAGCTGGCGATGCACGGATTTTCAGTCCTTTAACAAAACTAGTACATCAAGCTAACAATTACAGTTTGATAACACGCGGTCTAACTAACCGCGTGTTTGCTGTTTAATCTATAAGAATTTCATTACTGTAACCTAATGTAAATATTTAGGTTAGTGATATATTATTATCTACGATTTTTTAATATATATTACCAAAGTGGCAAAGAGGTGGCAACCTGCTATAATGTAAGATCAAAATCCCCGGGCAGTAAATATTAAAGCCACATCGCCTTCCCGCCTTGAAGTTCAGCACCCTTCCCGTTTATACTTTTTTACCATGTCAGATTCCCCGGTGGCGCCGGTTTTGGGATACCCGCCGAAATACATGCTCATGATCTTCCGCCGGTTCAGGGCCCGTTTGTCCGCTGCTGAAATATTGGTCAGATCAGGGTGTAAATAATTGCAGAGGTTTTATCTTCAAATGCTATATCCCCGGTCAACTCCTGCGCACCCGGAATATGATACACACGATACTGCCGCGGCGACCGCAGATCCAGAATGACAAAATCATCATCCTTGCGCATCAGCCGCGTCGCCAGTTCCTCCGCAGTGATCATACCCTGCAATTGCGTTGACATTTCCTGTTCGGTCAAAGCTTCATCAGGACCGGCGATCCATTGCGCCAGAATCAGGACGGTCAAACCAACGCCCGCTGCATATGCAAGGACCCTGCCCTGAGTTGATTTTAACCGCTGTGTGACCGCAGTCTGTTCTTTTTTTGTTTCATATTTGGCGATCAGGACAAAAATCACAATCGCCGCAACAGTGACCAGTATAACCATAATGACCTGTGGCAGGCCAGATATTTGTGCCAGCGTTATCTGTCCATAGGAAGACATATACAGGAATCCGGTAAAACTGTCGAAGAGTTCGCCGAAAACAAATATACCGCATAATATGCCCGCCAGGGTCACCAGGCCGTCCAGCTTGCCGGTCGCCGCCGCCACCAGACTGGTCCCCGGACAGAGTCCGCCGATGACAAACCCGGCACCGAACAGCACACCGGCGGTCAGCTGCGGGATCAGATAGGCCGGATTGACATAAACCCGGCTCAGATCGAGCAGACCGACCGCATCCAATACGTTCAACCCGATCATGGCGGTAATGATGGCGGTGAACATGACCTTGATCACGGTAAAATCCTTGAGGTAGAACTGTCCGGCCAGTTTCCTGGCGTTTCCCAGCCCGCCCCTTCCCAGAAAGAAACCGAAAAAGAACCCGATCAGAATGGCGATCAGCAGTGCGGCATCCTGTCCGAAATATCCGTATTTATAATAAGGTGCGATCATATCCATTGCCTCCTGACAAAGTAAGCCATGGCAAACGCGCCGATAAAAAGGGAGATCATAAATACCCATCCGCCGGCACTCAGCAGGGCCCCGCCGGTGAGAGCCAGGCCGCTGGTGCAGCCGCGGGCGATCTTGGCGGCAAATCCCATCAAAACTCCCCCGCAGAAGGCCAGAATCAGCCGCCCACCGGTCGAAATCCGGGGACCTTTCACCACTTCGGATTTCAAGCGACCCGATAAAAGCCCCGAGATAAATCCGCCGATCAGTATGCCGAAAATTTCAAAAACCACCCAGTCATTCAACGGGCTGCGGCCGAAATTATCCAGATATGCCATATACATGCCGTTATTCTGGGCATGCTGCGGTGCAACCAGATCGACCGCCGAAGAAACAAGGCTGGTATACCCCCCGGAAGCACCCAGTCCCTGCCCCATGATGACAAACGCCGCCAGCAGAGTGAGGCCGAGTCCGACGCCCGCCAGGAAAGGATTTGAATACATTTTTGCGGCTCTTTGAAATAATTTCATTGTATAGTATCCTCTTCTAATTTCTAATTGGGAATCATAATCCGAAGTCCGCCGGACCGATCACGGGCAGACTCTTATCGGCACTCCACTGCTGAAATGCAGGATCATAAAACCGGACATCATAGCCCAGATATCTTGCGATAAAATACACCTGTGCAGCCCAGAAACCGGTATTGCAGTATATAACCAGGACGCTGCTGTCCTGAATGCCGATATCGGTAAAAATCGCTTGCAGTTCTTCCGGTTCTTTAAATAAATGCGGCAAGTCTTCTTTTACCAGAATGTAGAACGGAATATTGAACGAGCCTTTGATATGCCCTTCCCGCGGAAAATCATGGGGATTCGACCTGCCCAGATAATGATCCTCCGGGCGCGCATCGATCACAAAAATTCCCCGCCTGGAAAAATTTTCAGACAGCCATTTTGTGTCAATCAGGACATTGTCTTTCGGATGGGCGGTAAGGGCTCCCGGTTTTGAAATGGGCGGTTTTTCCTGCGGGGTATTATCCAGCGAGTTCCACTGTTGAAAACCGCCATCGAGAATGGCAACGGACTTGCCGATCCCCAGTACATCAAGGGTCATGAAGATACGTGCCGTGGAAGGCAGCAATCCCTCCTCTTCGTGATACAGCACAATGACCGAGCTGTCTGTGACCCCTAATTCTTTTAGATGGCCTGTAACCTGCTCCACAGGCGGAATTTCATGCAGCAGGCCGCCGGCATTCTCCATCACCATCAGCTCTCTCAGAGACAAATACTGTGCTCCCGGAATATGGGCGGAGTCGAATGATTTTTTTCCGCCGACATGGAAGATCACCAGGGCTGGATCGTTGAAATGGTCAATCAGCCACTCGGCTGAAACAAGGCGGGAGGTCTGCCGTGAATTTTCTGCTGCATTCAAATTCATCAGCGATATCAAAAATAAAAGACACATGAAAAGGGGGTTTCTGATATGCATGTTTGATTTCCTTCGTTTTGACAGGGAAAGCGAATTCGTCCAGAAAACTAATACGTATCATAGCAAAATTAGTTGCATATTACAACTATCGTGGAAGGCTGTTATACAAATGGTCAGAAACAGATTTATTTTGTACACGAATATTCACAGCAATGCTCAAACAGCAAAAAAACACCATGAATATGGCAGATTCCCCTGTTAGTTAATTGCTGATCATATACTTCGTCAAAAATCCATTGGCCCAAAATTGCCGCCGGCTACAGTTCCACCAGTATGACAAATAAATCGATATCGAAGGTCTGCGTTCCTGACCCGACGTTGGCATTGGGGCTGGCTGGCATGTCGTCCGGAAGCTGCCCGCCATAAATGCCGAGCAGATCACCGGTCTGAGGCCCCTGGTCATAATTACCGACCACAAAGACCACCGCATAAATATAGTACATGCCCTTGGGCACATCACTTACGGTGTATGAAATTTCCGTACCCGCCCCGCACGTGCCCATTCCGAGTTTGACGTAGCCGTTGCCGCCGTCCATATCATTATCGATCAGGACCGCCCAGGTCTTTCCGGCCGCTGCGAACGGCAGATTTAACGTGCCCCGGACCGTCACGCCGGATGTACCGGTAACATCATCGTCCCCGCAGGACATCAGCCCCGTAAAAATGAGCAGACAAAAGACCGCGCCCGCCGAATACAGTATAAACAGGGATTGCTTTTTCATGATAACCTCCCTTTTCTGTAACCTTGCATTGAAACACATTTGCAGCTAAAGATTTCTTCCACAATCTACTGAATGGTAAATTATATCTCCGAGTCTTTACAACCGGTTCACCGGACACAGTGTCAGTGGTTAAAACCTGAGGCCGTTTTTATGCCGTTGGTGATGGTAGTATTATAAAACAGTAAAAAAGTCTACCGAATCAGCTGCAGCTTGATTGTCCGGGTAAAATCACCGGTATATATGGTGCAAAAATACACCCCGCTCGCCTGATCCGATGCATCCCACTCCACCGAATGCAGCCCGTAATTCAGACAGGCATCTACGAGTGTTTTGATCTTCCGTCCCCGTATGTCGTAAATATCAACAACGACATCAAGCTGGCGGGGTAGCTCAAACACGATCCATGTTCTCGGATTGAACGGATTCGGATAATTCCTTAGCAGCATGAATCTTAGCGCGTGATACGACTCCGGCGAATCATTCAGGGCAGTTGGTATGTGCAAAGCTGATAAAACAAATGTTCGCATCCCGCTAAAACTGTCCTGAAGATAGGCTACTCTCCCGGTTCCGGGTGCATACCATTCCTTAAAAATACCTGCATCCGCACATGGCACGTTGCGCGAAAAGCGGATACAATTTGTAAACACACCTGCCGGGGTTTCCACGGTGTCGGTTCTGCTTTCCAGGGTAATCGTTCCGCTGTAATCACATATGAGGGATTCATTTTCCAGCGGTACTTCCCAGCTCTTCCCGCTGTCAGCCGCAAAATCAAACAGCAAATACTCCCGGACGTGTGATGTATCGAGCTCAATCGCTACAGTATCAACAATAAAAATTTTATCATCTTCTTTCCTGAACCAGACGTATTCGTAGTAAGATTGTTTAACCGCATAATACAATTTGCCGGAAATACGCTGGGTATCTACTACGGCTGCTGTATCGGCGAAAGGATAGCCGGTCGTCTGATAGATCCATTGATTGCCGACTTCCAGGGGAAAACAGGAACTGTCGCCCGGAGTTTGTGAATAGACCTCACAACAGGAAATAAAAAATATAATAATCCAGATTGACGTTTTACTCGCCACTGCTTATTTCCCTCACTTTACCACAACCCCCAGAAGGGCCTCGAATGCCTGCCGGTTGATCTTCTTTTTAAGCGCCGGGACCTCGGCTTCGGGCCCGGAGATCAAAAGCTCGATGGATTTTACAGGCGCGAAGTTGGTAGCCGGTTTTTCTGCGATCAGCGTCTCCTCCTCATTATCTGTACGTGATCCGAAAATCATGTGGAGGGTGATAATTTCCTCTCCGTCCTGCCACGACATAAATGTGGCGCTTTTTTCCACATTGACGGCATCCGGATTACCCCCTTCATCCATCAGAAAAGGGTGCGGCCGGAGCCAGACACTCACTTCGATACGATTCTCAAACATGGTCTGGACTACTTTCGTCGCGGCAAGCGGATCTTTCTGAGGCGCTGCTTTTTTACCCCCATTTTCTTTTTTCAGGTAACCAAAATCGAGGGTATTGTAAGGAGATTCCGGAAAGCAGCCGGCCGGCCAGGAGCGGCATGTTAACACAGCCTCTTTGATGCCTGCTTCTGCGACAAACGGCATGGTACTTGCTTCGGCAGCGCCGTCGGATACATACCGGCTCACATCGGGAACCGGCAGCAGCGCCTTTACAGCCAGCAAGCGCTCCTTAAAGGCATTTGCCTCTTTGGCGGTCATTAAACGGCAGTCCGGACCGATCTCGCCGCAGGGATTCTGTGCCTGCACCTCTTTGCCCAACATCAATATAGCGACTATTGACACCAAAACGATGTTTATGAACCTGACCATTTGTCTTCCTCCTTTTTTTTGATTAAAACCTTCTGAATCATAACATTACTAGTAAAATTAACGATTATACATACCTCAATTCACGGAAGCATGACTCACCATATGGGATCCCGGGTATCCGGAATCTGTATCATGCAGAAGTGGGGGCAAGTAAATTAATTTTGCCGTTTATGCTTTCCCTTTATCCGGCCACAACATTATGCATACCCTATCAAAAAGCAGTGTGGCGACCCCGGCCCGCCACAAAACATCACCGGTAACTGAGCCGGCAAAAAATAATGCTGGATGAAATCGGGTGCCGGATGTCCTTGCTGCAGACAGGTTGTTATACTTCATTGTCAAACTCAAATCAATTCAGCGAACTTTCAGAGGTTTGGGAGATATGCGGATAATTTAAAGATCGGACCAGGCACTTCAAAGAAAATTCCTGATCTAATTGTTAATATGCAGCTTTTATAACAGGTCTGGATACATGCAAGGTGCAGAGGATTTGAAATTTTGTCAGCGTTCCGGTTGCATGGATCAGTTATGTTGGGGAGTGCTTCAGGCGTTATGCATGAATGCTCCACGCGGGTTAATTTCGTCCTCAACCCGTGTTTCTCTAAAGATTACCTGCTTCATTTTCCGGTTGCGGCATAGCGGCTGTTTGATAGGCTTTACAAAAAAGCCTGCATCCCTTTTTTATATAAAATCTGTTTACTGCTTCGAGATTTGCTGCGTCAGGATTGTTCTTACGAAAGATAGATAATCCTGGATAGAGGCTCTGCAGCCATGCTGCGGCTTTTTGATAACTTTCTTTTTCATATATCCATCTAAACATTCCCAGTTTTCCCAGGCACAAATCTTCAATGCCGGCCACTTCCAATGAGTTCTTAAATGCTTCTGCTTCGTCCCATAGATCAATATTCACAGCACTCCAATCACCGTCTTTATTCCGAATGAATCCGATCTGCCCCCTTTCGAATTGTAATGCATGGGTTGCCTCATGTGCAAACCGTACCTGAAGTGAATATGAAAGGCCCTTTTTTTCCATGAAGGTCAGTAAAAGAGTCTGTCCGTCGGTCTCAAAAATTGCATCGTACCAATCTTCATCATGTCCATACCGGATCACGTATCTTAACTCAGACGCTGACAGGATCTCAAATTGTTTCTTTATTAAAGGATACCGGTCACAAAGGTATTGAATGTCTTCCTCAATTTTCTTCCCGGCAAATTTCACAACGGCAAGGCTGAATTCTGGTATGGCAGATGCAAGATTAAAAACTATCAGCAACAATAAGATTTTCGGCTTCATTCTCACACCTCCCGGAGTACTTATAAATATTTCCACGGGAGGTAATACAAGAACGGTGCCGCAGCCTGCATCAGGAAACCGGTATTGACCTGTAATGGATTAAGTTGTATAAAATATGATAGTTAAGCAGGTTAAAACAGGTTTGGGATATGCCTGATACGATAATTATGCGTAAACAATTCTATACGCATTCTGATTTTTACAGCATACAATTGTAGTTCCATGCGTACCTGTTTTTTATTTTAGTCCTAACTGATTCAGCAATCTGAAAAGGTAGGCCCTGCTGATATGCAGCTGTCGGGCGGCCTGGGCTTTGTTATTGTTGGATTCACGCAGGGATCTCAGAATCAAATTTTTCTTGAAGTTGTTCAACGCATCTTCAAAGGCAACCTCTAAAACAGGTTGCGCTTCAGGCGTTTCGCAAAGATCGGGGGGTAGAAATTCCGACTCAATGACCAGGTTTTTGGTCAAAATGACGGCTCTTTCCACCACATTGGCCAATTCCCGGATATTGCCCGGCCATTCGTAATTACAGAGGATTTCCATTGCTTCCCGCGAAAATCCTTTCACCTCTTTCCCCATTTGGGCAGCATATTTTTGTGTGAAATGCTCAGTCAGGAGTGGAATATCGTCTCTTCTCTCACGCAATGGTGGCAGGTTTATTTGGAGCACAGTAAGACGATAATACAAATCCAAACGAAACGTACCTTTTTTACTCTCTTCCTTCAGATTTTTATTTGTTGCCGCGATAAGTCTAATCGATAAATCGATATTGCGCTGGCCACCCACCCTGCGGATCTTTCTTTCCTCCAGGGCCCTTAAAATTTTGACCTGTGACCGCAAACTCATTTCACCGATTTCATCGATAAACAAGGTCCCTTTATGTGCCTGCTCAAAAAGACCAATTCGCTTCCTGACGCCAGTGGCAATACCCTCTTCAATTCCGAACAGCTCGCTCTCCACCAGATTTTCAGGTATGGCAGCGGCATTCAGGTCAACAAAGGGCATATCCTCGCGATCGCTGTTATTGTGTATGATTTTGGCGATTAACTCTTTACCCGTCCCGGTCTCTCCGAATATCAAGACACTCGCAGGGCTCTTAGCGATTGATGTAATCTGTTTTTTTATTTCCCTTATTTTAGGGTTTTCACCAATGATTGCATCCAGCCCGTAGCCTACTCCAATCTGTTTTTTTAGGCGAATCGTTTGTTTCTGAAACTTTTCACTTGATTCATGGACTTCTTCAAAAGTTTTTGCATTTACCAGGAATGAAGCTACCTGGGTGGAAATAATGCTCATGATTCTCTGATCATGGCCTGTGAACGGAGTATGCTTCTTCTTATTAAAAAGGTTGATCAAACCGACAAGTTCATCTCTCAGAATCATCGGCACACTGAGTATATTATAAATGCCTTCTTTTTCAATCTCTGCTCCCTTTAACCGCCGATCATCACCAATGTCATTTATGAGCAGCGGTTTTTGGTTCTTCATCATCCAGCCCATGAGGAATGAACCTAATTTGTAAAGTCGACCCCCGTGCTGTTCATCGACACTGCGAATAAGGGTTCGAAATGAATCCTTTGATTGCTTATCGATCAACATGATCGTCCCTTGCATAACGCCGATGATGCTGATCGATCTGTTGATTATCTGGGCCATGATCTCATCGACATCCATGGTGGAACTCATCGCCTGGGAAAAATCATTCAAAATCTGAAGTTCATCGATCAGTCGTTGCAGGCGCCCTTTTTCTGCAAGCACGTCATCTGTTGTCTCTGTACGCATATATTAACTTTCCGTTTTTGGTATCAAAAATGGCTATTTTTTAATGCGTTCAGCCGTTTTTTCGCATCAGTTAATGCCGGCAAATGCGCATCGGCATTTCTCCAGATCTGCAGAAATCTTTCATAGCGTTCAATGGCCTTTTCGGGCAGGCCTCTCCCCTCATACAGTCTGGCTAATTCATAATGATACTCCGGACGAATCAGGCGCCTGTCCGGACCCTGAGGAACAAATGCAGTCAGCCTTTCGTATTCGCTGATCGCCTGGTCAATATTCCCTTTCCGGTAGTACGCTCTTGCCAGCAGATCTTCATGCGGCGGTAAATTATAATTAATCAGCCATATAGACCAGAAGGGGGGTATTTCCAAAACCTGTAAATTCTTATATATTTCAATGGCCCTGTCTGTTGAATCCACTGCAAGCATTAATTCTGCTCTGAGTAATTCATACGCACGCATCATTTCCGGCCGGGCCCAATTATAGGCGTATCGCCGGGGGGAGATATACGGCTCATTCATCAACAGGCGCATTTGACTGAGCCTGGATCGCACTGAATCAATACACTGTTCTTTCAGATCAACCAGTCCCAGATATAAATTTTTGATAAAGCTGGCATAGCCGATCTGGTCGGGATAATAATCTAAATATGACCGGAACGACATATGATGATATGTCCTGCTCAGGGTTAATCTGCCCGTATGGTAATAATGGACCGCCATCAGCAGTTCCGCATAGAATTTCAGATAATTGGTTCTTTTCAGTTTATCCTTCATGGCGATATTCAGATCACGACTAGCCTGATCGGTCATGCCGAGCCATGAATAATAAAATCCCCTCCATAAATATGCAGTTGTATGATCCGTGATATTTATGAACTGCCCGCTGAAGTCCAGTGCCTGTATGTAATCTTCACTTAAAGCATATATATAAGCAAGATCTCTGTAGGCGCCCTTGAATTCAGTAGTGACTTCCAACACTTCATTAAATTTCTCCTTTGCTTTATCAAGCATGCCCATTCTGAAATAAAGGTCACCAAGTGAATCAAATGGATCGGCATCCCCGGGGGATAATGATTCATACTTTTTAAAATACGCCAGGGCTTGCTCGAAATCGCCCATCTTTTTATAGGAATTGGCAATCATGCTGACAACCAGACCGTAGTAAGGATCCAGCTCAAGCGCTTTTTCGAATGCTTTTAATGCCTGATTAAAATCTTTATTAAAGAAGTATTGAAGACCCAGCCACAGATATGCTCTTTTTTCTTTGGGATATTCCCGGATCATTTTTTGGTATATATATATCGCTTCCTCCCGTGTCGGTGCAATCTCTGCTTCGATAAACAGACTGTCTTTACCCGTGGTTTGTTTCACAAAAAATTTTGCTTTCTCGTAGGCAGTCTTACCTTCTAGGTCGTATCCTAATTGATAACATGCATATCCAAAATACAGGTATGCCAATGCAAAGGTCGTATCAATTTCCAATGCTTTTTCCAGAAATTTTCTTGACTCATTAAAATATAATTTTTCAGCTTCCTCCCTTCCCCTTATAAAATAATTATAAGCTTCCATCGAGGTCGTGGTAACTTCAGCAACGGGCCGCTGTTTTTCTTCTATATGACGATAGCTTAAGCCGATCCCGTTTGAAATTTCCTGAGAGAGCTGATCTATTTGCTCAAACACACTGTTATCCCCCTCACCGCTTGAAGTAGCACTTATCCGGATCTGTTTGGAGGCAACATTCAGGACTTTAACTTCAATGGCGATGATCGTACCTATTTGGGAATAACTCCCGGTAACAGCGAAATCCACTCCATCCATCCGGCACAGATCAAATGCAGTTTCTTTGCTGATATCAAAAATTTCTATCTGCTCCTTTCCCGATTGTTTCAGAAGATCGCCCATTCGTTCCCAGGTGGTAACTTGGAGATAAGGGGATTGCTCCAGTTTGGCAATGAGCAGATTGGCAATCGATTTGCGGTAAATGTCGTACGCATCATTTCCGGTCAGGTTTTCGAATGGAAGGACGGCGATTGGTTCAGGTTCAAAGGAATGGGTTTCTCGGTAAATTGGCGGGAGATAGGTTATGGATAAGAACACCAGAATCAGTACAACAATCGCACCGAACGTCAAGATTATGGATTTGGACCGCTTTCTGCGGGTCGGTTCTTCTGTCTTTCGAACAGTCGTTTCTTCACCCGGCGCAGCGGATAATACTTCTAAATCTTTTTGCATTCTCCGCAGATCGATAAGCATATCCTGCATCGATTGATAACGGCTATTAGAATCTTTAGCTAATGCTTTTATGATAATATGATTTAGTTCAGGCGGCAAATCATTATTTACTGTCGATATTAACTCAGGATCTTCATTTAAAATCGAAAAGATGATGGCCTGTTCATAATTTCCTTTAAACGGTAACGCACCGGTCAACATCTCATACATGACCACACCCAGCGACCAGATATCCGTACGCTGATCAACCTGAATCCCTTTGGTTTGCTCCGGTGACATATAGGCCACTGTACCCAGCGTTGCACCTGTTTTTGTCAGCATAGTACGATCTTTTAATTTCACCAGGCCGAAGTCAATTATTTTGACCTGCCCGTCTTCAGTTATCAGGATATTGGCGGGTTTGATGTCCCGGTGAATGATGCCTTTGGTGTGGGCTTTATCCAGCCCCTGACCTATTTGAATGGCAATATTCAGCGTCTCCTCAGCCGGCAGGGGGCCCCTTTCGATCCTGACCTTGAGGGATTCCCCCCCGTAGCAGGCCATAACGATGAACATCTGCCCGTCCGCGGTCTTATCGATCTCATAGATACTGCAGATGTTGGGGTGATCCAGGGCAGAAGCTGCTTTGGCTTCATGAATGAAGCGTTTCTTCTCCTCTTCAGCCTGGCTGAGATGGGGCGGCAGAAACTTGAGCGCCACAAAACGGTCAAGTTCGGTATCCCGGGCTTTATAAACCATGCCCATACCGCCGCTGCCCAGTTCTTCAAGAATTTCGTAATGAGATATTAATTGACCTATCAATATTAAAAATCTCCATTTTACCCGGAAGTATTAAAAATCAGAGAGCAACATGTGGCTTGTATCAGATGAATAAATCGAGAGTGTCCACTTACCATATATTCCCACACGCCGTAAACGCCGGCCGCTCATTGTATCATTCTGTTATAAAGCGGATATTTTCAGTCTCTGCAGTCCGTATTAACCTTATGTGGTCTATTTCACAAATGATGTTTCAGATATCCGGAATCTGTCTGGAATCAGGTCAGAAACAGAGGTCGCGAAGTGAAATATAACGGATTAAAAGTCGATTTGAAAGATGATTTTTTTTGTATTTATGTTATCTGCGGATGATAAACCAGTTCAAATTCAGCAGGAGAAAACCCGGGGTGATAAGCCCCGGATTTTGTAAGAGCATATACGTCTGGTTTAACAGCAGTATATTGAGACCGCAAAAAGTTAAAATAGTATGGCTTTTATTTATGTTTAATTTTTACCTCAGTGATGCTCACCGTGCTCATGCCCATCCCGATCATGGCCGCCATCATGATCGTCATCGTGATCACCATCCCGGTATGAATCATAACAGTCTTCCTTCAGGGCACGCATTTCATCCGCATTGTTGATCGTCATCATGGTGCCGTCGCGCAGGACCACCTCCACCGGGTATTTCAGGGAAGGACGCCCCTTCGAATCAGGATTGGCCGCATACCAGTCTTTTATCGCCCCCCAGCCGGTGCTGTCCTCCACGGTTATCTCCATGCTGTCGGGCATGATATAGGTTATCGGATACTGCACGGTGAAACAGGCTGCATGCTTACCATTCTCGTCCCCGTGATGATCATCGTCTCCGTCATGGTATGAATCGCGGCAGCCAGCGATAAGATCCTTCAATTCCGCGTCGCTGTTGATCGTCAGAATGGCGCTGTCCCGCAGGATAACCTCGACCGGATACTGCAGCGCCGGCCGTTCCTTCACATCCGGATGAGCCGTATACCAGTCTTTAATGGCCGTGCAAAGACTTTTGCCGTCATCTCCGGTGATCGTTGAACTGTCCGGCATGACAAAGGTCACCGGGTATACCACGCTGAAACACGTATGCACATCAAGCCCGCCGCGTTTACGATCCCGGCTTTCAACAGAGTCGCCGGTGTAATGCAGCTCTCTTCCGTTCAGATCAAAGTATACCGGATAGCGGTCACCGACGGATGTACCCTTTTCCTGTCTTGTGAAAACTTCATATCCGAGTTCCGGGGCAATTTTTACCGCATCGACATAACTCTCCGCATAGTCGGTATTCAGAATATCCTGCGACCTTGCCGGCAGGTAATCTACACTGATGTTCATTTTGTCCGGGGCCGCGGCGATCGCCTGAATCAGTTCCGCATCGTTGACTTGTCCTTGCCTCAGGGGCGCCGTGGTCTCCGTACTGCAGGAAATAAACAGGCCCGCCAGCAATAAAGATATCACAATATATCTGACCATATTCATACTCCTCTATTTATGATCCTATTACAACAAATTTACGGTCACAAATATTCTTTTCGAAAAAAAAAGTGAGCGCGTGGTAAAGCGATAATGACTAAAGTAAAATGGAAAATTATCAGCAGACAGACCTAAATCCAAAAGCCAGAAATCAAAAGAATATAAAGTGGGCAGCAAGCTGCATGTAATTGGAAAAACTGAATTCAAAAGCCAAAATTCACCGGAAGGTGAATGGAGGAGGTGACAATTTGTATCTGAGCCCCTGTTTTGCGGGGCAGTCAAGGACTTGCCTTAAAACGGGGATAATTGATCCCGGGTAGGATGACTTTATGAAGAACAACACATATTTACGGAATATGTAAACACATGGTCAAGACAGTACACATGGCAGATCCGGTCGATATCTGAACACAACACAGTATTTGCCATACCGGCCTAAAGACTTTGCCTTTCCACGAGGAAGGTAAAAGTCAACAGGTCATCATTGACCGGAATATAAATTTTCATATACTTAATACCTGTTCGGTAAGGGAAAAATAACCTTCCCTGCATATATGTATCCGGCAATAATGAGGTTTTTCTGATCGTGCTCAACTCCCACTCATCTCTCAGGGCATTTAGATTGAAAATTTCACTTTTATAGGTTTCGTCTCTGATATATTTACTCTCTTCACGATCCATATCTTCCTGATTTTCTTTTTCACTTTCCTCCCTGGTCTTTTCTTTGCCCATGGTTGACATATCGGCTATTAAATCCAATAAGGAAATTGCTGCATCTGTCCCGGTGTCTGATCGATATTTTGCAGTCTTTTTAGAAATTTCAAGATCAATTTCCTGGAGTTTTATCTCCGGATCAACAGCCAATATTTTCGTTTTAGGATGACCGCCCGCAGTACCGATACTATCCACAGGAAGATAATAGAAATTTTCCGGAGATATCAGGATTGTTTGATTGGAAATATTGCTGATCTCAACATCGAAGATAATGTTTTCGTCAATCATTCTTTCAAAGGCAATTGCAATTTCCATATTTTCATTGGCAGCTCGGGTATATTCCTGGCCAAATAGCCAGAATGTGTTATCGGATAAAGGAGATAACCGGTAAATCGGACTCGGAGCTACATAACACGCAATAACAACCATCGACAGGATTATAAGTGAATACTGTCTCCTGACATATATTTTTTTCATGCCGTTGATTAATCCTCCCTTTTAGTTATAGATACGTTTGATGCGAATGTCAAACGAATACAAACAGAAATCTGCGCGTACCTTATGATTAAATACGGGAAGGCGTGATGTATTGAATTACAATCCAGTAAACGGCATTAAATCTTTAGCTTATGGCCTTCCCATCGCGAAATCATCCATCATGTTATATCCGTCCCCGGCAGATATAGATATCCTAAAATGCACAATTGCTGAATCAAGAAAATAATCGGAGGCTCATGTTCTATAATTCCAGAAGGTGGTGGATATGTGAGAAATATAACCAATAATATGCGGGAATCAAGCAGTTTTGTGGGCAAAATTATAATTTACTTGAATTAACGGTTATAATATCCGGATACGGTCTAACATCCGGAGTAATTAATGCGTAAAAAAATGTAACAGTGAGTTTGAATTTCAGCACGATATATCCCCAGAGTGCTGCTTCCGTGATACCTGTTCATAGCCGAACATCTGCAGTTCGCCGAAATGTGGCGCATAAGTGACCTGGCAGATACGGCACAGCACATTTTGCCTTACTCTCTGCCGGCGATATAAAGAGTACGACCTTCACCATCCTCTATGACCGGCATCCTGCTCATCCGGATTTCCCGTGTCGGTCGTTTGGAACGTTCTGATAAAATTTCTGCAAATATTTTACCATACCATATCATTTCATGCGTATATTATTTCAGTGCTTTCTTCCTCTTTAGCCCGTGATTGAGGCGACTACTACCATGAATTTTTGACTGAAATCTGTCCATGATCATGAATTCCAATACCATCATAAACCACGATCCCGGAAAGAGGTATCTGCGAAAGCAGAAATTAACAAAAAAGCGAGGAGCAGTATGCAGGTTGCATTAAAAACCTTAGTGGGTCTCTCTTTTATCCTGTACGTTTTTACAGGAATTGTCGGTGCCCAGGATGAAGAGGAATCCTCTCGGGGTATAACCACTGAGAGAATGCGTATTCTGATTCTGCCAGCCAAAGAGGATACATCACAGGATTTTTCCATCGATGAGGAGGTGACCGGCGTGGTCGCCAATGTTGCCGTTCAGCTCGGCCGCTTCGAAGTAATCGACCGCCGGAATCTCAGAAGCATTCTGGCAGAACAGGCGCTGCAGCAGACCGGGCTGGTGGCCGATTCGGACATCGTCGAGCTGGGTAAACTGGCCGCCAGCGATCAGGCCATTCTGGTGGATGTCCTGAATTTTCACCAGGTTGGTGTTGCCCCCGCCGAGGAAAAAAACCATGACGATGATGACGACGAAGGCGGCGGTTTCTGGGGCAATCTGGTTGCAGGTGTAGTGGAAGGCATCTTCAGCGGCGAACCGGAAACGGATGAGCCCTACGCCAACAATATCCAGACCCAGCTGTCGGTAGAGATCAGAAGCACCGATATTGCTACCGGGAAATCGGAAAAATCTTTTGATATTACCGTATCACATACCGGCGGCGGCCGCGGCGTTTCGCGCGCCAAAGCCATTGAAAACTTCAAAGAAGCGCTGGTCACCGAACTGCGGTTGCTCTACGCGCTCTCGTCCGAGGTGATATCTGTCGAAGGAAATGAGGCCCTTTTGTTTTTAGGCGCTGAACTGGGCGTGGGGAAAAATACGCTGTTCGAAATCAAGGAGCCCGACACCTACAAGACGATCAAGGACCGGCAGGTGACCGTCCCCGGACGCAGTGCCGGTCTGGTCTGTGTATCCGATCTGAGCACCGAAACCAACCGTTCTCTGATTGTTCGCCAGTGGCGCCCGATCGAAGAGGGGGATCTGGCGCTGGAGTATACCGGATCGATTCACGGATTTCAGGTCTATGTGCTTCCGCCGTTTCCGGAAAAGAATTTCCAGCTGGGAATCCAGTTTCAGTTTCAGCCGCTGGCGGCATATGATTTTGGCCTGTTTCTGCGGTACAGCCAGACCGACGATTCCTATGATGTTAAAACGCGGGGATTCGGTCTGGGCGGATTTGGCGCCATGCGCATTCTTGTCGCTTCGCCCGTTCAGATCAATGCGAAGCTGGGTCTTGACCTGGACATCTTTTTTAAGAAAGATGATGCAGATCATTCCGTTGTCGCCGTAGCTTTTTCCGGCACACCAGGTCTGAATGCCAGCCTGATGCTAGCTCGAACATCGGACATCGAATTTAATTTTGGCTACCGTCTTTCAGGGCCAATCGGCACCTGGACCTACTCGGCAGATGAAAAAACATACGATGCGGTGTGGGACCGTCCGGCTCCGGAAATAAACCTGAGCGGATGGTTTTTCACAGTCGGGTATAAATATATTATTTTTTAAAGATTTTCGGTGATACGGGCATTCAGGATCATTAATCCCAGCTGCAATCCTGCATCCCCCGGATCAACCCATGCACCATCCGTATCATACCGCTCAACAAATACCAGTTTCCATTCCGGAATAACCAGCATGAGATGTATCCCTATCCCGGTATGGAAATAACCCGACGCGCCGATTAACTGTGCAAAGGCGGATCCGTCCGGAATAACATACCACAAATAACCATAACCGGTACCACTGGCGGTATCCATAACCGAATAGGAGGTGGTGCTTTCACTTATCCAGTCGGCCGGAATAATCTGGGATCCATTCCAGTTCCCGTTTTTCTGATAAAGTACCCCAAATCTTGCCATATCTCTTGCACTCATCCTGAAGCAATAGGCAGGATGCATAGATAGCGATTCTTCATACTGATAATAGCAATTATCAACGCTGAAATCCTCCATACCGATCGGGTCTGCGATTCTTTTTTTGAATTCTTCGAAAATTTCCGTACCGGTTTGCTGCTCAAGAATCGTTCCCAGCGCATTGAAATCCCAGTTGTTATAATAATAGAAAGTACCCGGAGGATGGCTGCCCCTCGCCGGTCGTTGATCCTTCATCTCCTGCGTCTCGGCTGCAGCATCGTGATAAACACCTGAACGGGACATTAGCAAGTCTCTTACAGTAGCCTGTTTTTCCTCCTGTGTCAGTACCGGTGGTATATCATCGATACCCAGGTCATGCAGGGTGGCGTCGGGGTTGATATGCCCTTCGGCTATATGGATCCCGTAGAGCGCACCCAGAAACGGTTTTCTGATAGAATGACACCAGTAATTTTTTGTAATATTTCCCCAGGAGAAGAAGACTTTCCCGTCATACAGTGCCATGACCGCCGCATAACCACTCTGTTCGGCAAATTGTTTGGCGTCATTCAATAGTTCAGATGAATAGCCCACCTCTTCAGGGGTCACATACTCGAGCCGGTTTTCATCATTTTCAGACGAGACAGGATCTTCCGAACAACTGATAAATATACCGGTACAAAGCAAACCAATTATTAAGGCTGTGTTGAGCAGCTGAATACGGATAAATATTTTTGTTATATACCGGTCCATACCTGATTCCCTTAATTTATCTCTGATCTTTGAAGTTAAAAAGATGATGGCACTTCCCTGTTATCCATACACACAGATCCTGTTGATAGTCCAAATCAATCGAACATATCCGGTTTTCATTTTTTTTTGTTTGTAGATAATACGTAAAAATTTGTTCCGGGATGCTTATTTGTTTGATATTTTTTCCACGCGGGTGGGATGATCAGGTAATAGATTATCAGCTACGCTGTTCCTGCCGGATACGTCTCATGTCTGACCGGAGCGGGATTTACCTTAAACAGAACGGCCGACACGAGAGATCTTTCAGTTTGCGGAATTGGAGCTCCTTTTACAGATATACCGGTTGCATGTGGAATATTTGATGCACTGCAGGCAGGCCGAGTACACCTCCTACCAGACAGGCATCCGATACAAATCCCCTACCAGCTGCCGGAAGCGCCGCCACCTCCCGATGATCCGCCCCCGGCGGAAAAACCGGAGCTGCCGGAACTCCAGGATCCGCCGGAACCACCTGACGAGAGCCTGAAACCGCCGATAGAAGCGCTTCCCTTCGTGCGCAGATCCTTTTTTGCTTTCTCGTACCAATCGGTATTTTTAAGCAGAAGTTTTGCCACAGGGAAGGCGATTATATAAGTGATAAGACATGTTAAGGCACCTCCGGTTCCCACCACGATAATCGGAAACATGGCCCAGAATGGAATAAGAAAAAAGTACAGAAACCATCCTGCTCCCGGCGTAAGAACACCAATCACTGTGAACAGTCCGATAATGCCAAAAATAAAGGCTCCCAGAAGAATGCGTTCTGTAACCGGGAGATCAGGCATATCAAAGTCCGAACCGGCAGACTCTTCTGACGCACCGGTCTTACTTTCTAGGTCCGCCAATTCGCCACCTTCCAGTACTTCTATGACAGCCCTTACACCGTCGGTGATCCCGCCATCATAGTCCCCATTCCTGAACCGGGGCGTCATAGCGAACTGAATGATCCTCCCGGCCAACGCGTCCGTGAGTGTTGCTTCAAGTCCGTAACCCACTTCGATACGCATACGCCGGTCATTGGGAACGACCACAATCAGAATGCCGTTATCCCTGCCTTGCTGCCCGAGCTTCCATGCTTCGAATACATCAGCTGCGTATTCTTCAATGCTCTCCCCGCCAATCGTGGGAACAGTGAGAACAGCAATCTGGTTGCTTGTGCGGTTCTCATGCTCCTTCAGAATTTCAGCGAGCGATCGGCGTGCTGCCTCGGAAAGAATTTCTGCGTTATCGGTCACCCGGCCGGTCAGATATGGAATATCCGCTGTTGAAAGAAGGGAATTCGTAAGAAAGAATGACAGCAGCAAAAAAATTTTTAATGTGGTCTTCATACACCCTTCTCCTCGATGATCTCATCGGGTAATTCATTTTTTCCTGTTCCCTGTACCCTGGTTCCCAGAACCTGCGAAAGCTGTTCCAGACCAGTTTCAAAAGCCCGTCTGATCTCACCCCGCTTCAGGAACACTGTCATTGACGCAATTATACTTTGCATAGCGTCCCCGGGTAATTGATCGCTTAATCCCTTATCGGGCAGAATAACAATTTTACGCTCGAAAATACTAACCAGCACAAGTATACCGGTACGTTTGCTGGTACCGAATAACTCCCGGGATAAAAAGAGAGATTCTGCATATTGCCTTACTTCCACCTCGGCGCGAGAGGCGGATAGGAATCGCTTCGCAAATCCGGGTATCAGTAAAGTCAAAAGCGCAAAAACAGCACCGCCGGCCAGAATTCCTGCCACCGTGATAAGAGCCGTAACCCCTGGAAACCAGCTGTAAACTAACAGATCCTGAATAAAAACCACTAAGCCGGTAAAGGACGCACCAAGGGCAAAGGCCTTCCAGGGCAGCTCCGCATAGCTGTCGCAGCGCTGGATGAGCGCCATAACGATCTGGGTATTTGTGCGATTTTCCACTTCAGCAATAAACGCATCAAGCCGGATGCGGTCTTGCTCAGATAAGGTCTGCTTCATTTTATCATGTCCTTGTAATAGGTTTATATTGATGAAAGACGCGTCCCTGGAATTCAGTTGGAAAAAACAAAAACTGGCATTCAATTAAGACATGCCGGGAAAAAAGTAAGGGGAAAGATTTGCCATTATGCCCCGAATTAAATCCCGGGGCCGGGTTATGATTATCTTTTGAACAACATTCATTTAATGCATTAAGGGTCATTTTTCCTTATCAGCTTTTATCTTTGGTCAGCGTCTTATGCGCAAAAACCATCGCCCCGCCGACACACAGGATACCGCCAATCAGCAGTGTGGACGGCGCACCAATTACACTGGCCAGGCTGCCGGCCAAAAAACTGCCGAAAGGCGCCGTACCCATTAATGCCATCGCATAGATGCTCATTACCCGCCCCCGTTTGTCGTCATCGACGACAGTCTGGATGATCGTGTTACTGGAAGCGAGCTGAATCATCATCCCGAGACCGGTGATGATCATCAGGGCCATGGAAAGCCAGACGAAGCGGGACAGGGAGAAAAATACCAGCCCCAGGCCGAACAGGCCGGCTGATATCGGAATAATTTTTTCCAGGCCTTCGGCATTTCTGCGCCCGGCCAGATAGATGGCGCCGGTCAGTGCGCCAACTCCCGCCGCGCCCATGAGAAAACCAAACGTGTGTGAACCCCCCTGCAGAATCTCACTGGCAAACACCGGCATCAGGACGGTATACGGCATACCCATTAGACTGATCAGAACGATCAGCAGGATGATCGATTTTATCGGTGTGAAACCAAACGTGTACGAAAATCCCTCGCGCAGTGCTTTGAAAACTCCGGGATGCTGGCTGGGCACAGGCCTTGACCGCACCTTCATGCGCAGGAGTGAGACGATCACGAACAGGAAACTGAGGCCATTGAGTAAAAAGCATACGCCCTCCCCGGTACTTGCGATCAGGATACCGGCGACCGACGGGCCGAGCAGCCGGGCGCTGTTGAACATCGTGGAGTTCAGGGCGATCGCATTCCCCAGATCTTCCTTTTTATCGACCATCTCGATAACAAAGGATTGCCGGGCCGGAATATCAAACGCATTTAAGCAGCCAAGCAGGATGCTCAGCATGATAATATGCCAGAGTGCTATCATACCGGTGAAATAAAGCACAGCCAGCAGGAACGCCTGCACCATTGACAGGATCTGGGTCATGATCAGGATATGATAGCGGTTCCAACGGTCGGTCAGCACACCGGCAAAGGGGGATAAAATAAAAGTAGGGATCTGATTGGCAAAACTAATCAGACCCAGATAAAAGGCAGAACCGGTGAGATCATAGACCAGCCAGGGAACGGCGATCCGCTGGATCCAGGTGCCGATCAGCGAAATACTCTGGCCCCCGAAGAAGAGGCGGTAATTTCGGTACCGCAGGGAGCGAAAAATATTTTTCACCCCTGCGGGGTCTGCGTGACCACTCGTCCCTGACAATTGTTTATCCTGATATCATCTACCTGATCCAAATGTAAACCACAGAGGTCACAGTCATGTGATCTATCGATTGCCCGACGGATCATGCAGGTAATATAAATAATAATATGTTAAGCAAACAGGGTGTTTATCAACCCGACCTGCGCATACCCCGTGGATTTAAGCTGACAGCTTTTTTATACCAGACGGCTGCTTATTTCTTCCCGGCAGTTATCAGATTCTGCAGCTGAAATGCATGCCGGATCGGGTGCATCACGGCATGTTCGAGCATGGCATCGATACAATAGTTTACTCCCCAGCGGGAGGTATAGGTGGGTGTATGGAATTTTTCTTCCGGTATATCGGCCAGGGGCAACCGCCATTTTTCAAGCAGATGTTCTATATATTCGCCCGCCTGTTCTTCAATCAGATCCGTTTCAGGCACCTTTTCGATCCCGGGATCCGGCAGATCTAATTGCTCACATATCCACGTCATATAACCCCGCGCCGCCCGCAGGATATGCCGGAGCAGTGTTTCCAGGGATTGATAATCCTGATCATCGGTATTCGGCAGGGTGACATTCGTGCGTTTGGCTTCGCGCCAGGTATCCATACAAGATCGCAGATATTGTTCATGTAACAGAACCAGCGCACGCGCTCCGTTGTATTTGTATTTTTTATTGGAATCAGAATCCATAGTTACTGCTCCTGTTGAAACATAATTTAGGTGTTTGACCAAAAATTATCTACTGAAAGTATTCACATAACCCGAAAACCATGCCATGTTTGAATAAAACCGCTGTTCTGTGTAGAATATTTCAGGCATGGCATCAACGGTGTGTAAAATCGAATCGCGCTGGTCTGGGCACCGGATCGAGCGACATGGGAACTTATGGCGGAGGCGCATTAAATCCGACCGTCATCGCAGATGAAAATCGTATTTCCGTTCTCCAAACCCGTGGGATATCGATAAAGCCAAATCCCTTTAATAACCGTACACAAATTGAATTGAATCTCCTCCAATTTTCCCCGGTATCTCTGACCATATATGACATGTCAGGTGCGAAAATCCGTACATTGTATCAGGGATCCGCTGGTCCCGGAATAAAAGTGTTCCGCTGGAACGGTCGCGATGATCGGGGAAACCCATCCGCCAGCGGGATTTATATCATCAGCATCCGCATGGAAAACCGGGTCTATGACCGGAAAGTGGTGTTGTTGAAATAAAAAACAGCGAATAAATCCTAATCTCTGACCTCGATCACACCTTTCCCCGCTTTGGTAAACCGCCCGATATTTGCAGCATGTATGACACCGGCATGTTTCATTGCTTTGACCATTTTACCGGCTTCCGCCGCGGGCAGACTGATTAACAACCCTCCCGATGTCTGCGCATCACACAATACCATCTTTGATACCTGAGAAATATTCGCCGTCCAGTTTACCCAGGATTCAAGATAGGCCAAGTTATTTTCCGTTCCGCCGGGCACGATCCCTGCCCCGGCCAGTTCCATGGCCGGTTCAAGAATGGGAATCTTTCCTGATGACACTTGTGCGTCAAGTCCACTGCCGGCACACATCTCATGTAAATGGCCGAGAAGACCGAAACCCGTGATATCCGTGCAGGCATGCACGATATACTCTGACATAATTTCAGCTGCCGTTTTATTCAGGGTTGCCATGGTGTTGATCAGGTCATCGATGTATTTACTATCGAGCGAACCGCGCTTCAGGGCAGTCGCCAGGATTCCAGTTCCGATCGGTTTTGTCAGGACCAATACATCGCCGCGCTGTGCACCGGAATTGGTAACGATCTTGCCGGGATGAACCGTCCCGCAGACAGCGAGGCCATATTTTGGTTCGGTGTCATCGATGGTATGACCGCCGATAATTGCGATACCGGCTTCAGCGGCTACATCCTGCGCTCCTTTGAGGATCTCTTCCAGAATGGTCAGTGGCAGGCGGTTGGAAGGAAATCCTACGATATTCAGGGCAAACAAAGCCCGTGCTCCCATGGCATAAATATCACTCAGTGCATTCGCGGCGGCGATACGGCCAAACTGGTAAGGATCATCGACAATCGGGGTGAAAAAATCCACGGTTTGAACAATAGCGGTTTTATCATTTATCCGGTAAACAGCGGCATCATCTGAAGTCTGGATTCCGACCAGGATATTCGGATCGGAAGGGATCGGCATCTTTGCCAGTATTTTCTCCAGTGCCTGGGGACGCAGTTTGCAGGCACACCCAAGGCCATGGGTAAAGCGGGTCAGCCGCACACCAGCTTCATCGATCGCTTCCGGGATCAATTCTTCCCCTCGCTGCAGTCGCCGAACTGTTTGCGACACAACCGTAACCGCCGTATCAATATCTTCCCGCGTCGTCGGAACACCGGTTGAGAAGCGGAGCGTTCCCATCGCGTAATGCAGCGGAACGTTCATGGCCTGGAGTGTCTGAGAAATATCGATATCGTCGGCATGGCAGGCTGCACCGGCAGAAGCCGCCACACGGTCTTCAATCTCTGCCAGGAGAGTATTTGCCTCGAGATTAGCGAAGCTGACGCTCAGCGTATTCGGTAAACACTCCCGTTCCGACCCATTACGCCGGATTTCAGCCACATCCACAAGGGCATCGCGCAGACCACTCCATAACCGGTCACGCATATACTGCATATGCAGCGTATTCTTTTTCAGTGATCTGGCCGCCGTTTCACAGGCCTTTCCAAGTCCGACAATTTCGAGTACATTTTCGGTTCCAGCCCTCAGGTTATGTTCGTGATCGGCGCCATGGATCTGTTTTTCGAGCCTGATGCCCCGCCGTATGAACAGAGCGCCGATACCTTTCGGGGCATACAATTTATGCCCGGCGATCGAGAACAGGTCGATCCCAAGCACCCGGACATCGGTTGGAATCTTTCCGGCAGTCTGCGCGCCATCGCTATGGAATATGATATCTCGCTCATGCGCAATGCGTGCCAATTGCGCAATGGGCTGGATCGTCCCCACCTCGTTGTTTGCATGCATAACGGTGATCAAAATGGTCTCCGGCCGTATGGCTTCCGCCAGTTTTTCCGGTTCCGCGACACCCTCTGATGTGACCGGAAGGTATGTCACACTGAAGCCTTGATTTTCAAGATATTTGCAGACTTCCAGAACGGCCGGGTGTTCGATCGCTGAGGTAATAATATGATTTCCTTTTGCCCGGTTCGCCAGTGCCGCACCTTTTATCGCATAATTATTCGATTCACTTCCGCCGCTGGTAAAAATAAGCTCATCCGCATGACAGTTCAGCAAACCGGCCACCTGCCGGCGGGCTGTTTCAATCGCCTGTTTTGTTTGCCGGCCATACCAATGCGTACTGGAAGGATTACCATAGATTTCGGTCATGAAAGGTTGCATGGCCGCGGCAACTTCCGGATCGACAGGAGTGGTTGCATTGTAATCAAGATAGATCGGTTTCATGAAAAGTGTACCTCAAATTAAGTTCTGTATAATCATTGATTCGTTGAAGCATTAAACTGTTTAATCAGGCAGCATTCATTACTGATATGTTTTCGTTTGAACTATATACCATTCGGGACAGTCTTTTTTTAATCTTTGATCGCTGCTCTTTTGTCTTCTCCATCGGCGTTCCTCATTTTTCGTATACCCTGTCCAAAGTGACTGCTTATTTTAACAGCAATTTTGGCTTGAAATCTGCCGTCTGCCCACTGCCTGTTTTAATTATATCAAACAATCAGTCTATACCGGTGTGACGATCGCAGCTTCAGCTCGCTGCCGCTGGAGTACACCGATGCGATCGGATCTCCCCGATACGCCAGTATATAATAGGCCTCTTTGTCACCCCGATAAGGCAGACCCTGCCCAAAAAACAGCCGTTTCAGTTCCAGTTGCCCGAGTTCTATACAACGTTTTTTTATCCTTTTGCCTAGGAATTGAACACTGCCGGTAACCAGCTTCCAGCCGGCCAGTTTTTTTTCGGCAAGCAGCAATCCGGCGGATACCAGATGATCTGCCGGAACTGTCTCAATCTCCCGGCTGGTCATCCACAGACGTGCTTTGGTCAACAGATAGCGGTATCCGGACCAAAAATCAGGATCAATTCCCCAGGTCTGGCTGATTGCCTGAAGTACAGCAAGGATTGTCGGTAGGCTGGGATCACTGGTTTTTAAGATATTCAGCTTCCTGGGGGGTGCATTCTTAAACGAATCTTCCTTGCGCAGGCGTATGGCAAAAAATCCTTCCATGTGATGCCGGTGTGGAAATATACGTACCGCCCCGGAAAGATCCGGGTGCAGTTTTTTGCTGCCATATTTAGTAAATCCCTCATCGAACCGGCCGGCAATCTGTTCCGGCGGCGGCAGAATCGAAACCGGGTATTTTTCAATGAGCCGCTGCACCACCAGCTCATTTTCCTCAGGGGCTACCGAACAGGTGGCATAGACCATTTCACCGCCTATTTTAAGACTTTTAAAAGCTGAGATCAGCAACTGATCCTGAATATGAGCCAGTTTCTCCAGTTTTGCCAGGCGCCACCAGTGTCGTACTTCGTTATTTTCTCCCAGGGTGCCGAGTGCGGTACAGGGTGCATCCAGTAAGACTTTATCAAAATATTGCGAATACAGGAGGCCGAGCCTTTCGCCACGCAGATTAAGCGTGTAATGATTGACCGCCCCGGATCGCTGCATATTGACATTCAGCGGTTGCATTCGCTGAACAGAAGAATCATTTAGAACCAGGATACCAGCTTGTTGCATCCGGGAGGCCAGCTGGGTCGATTTTGATCCAGGAGATGCGGCCATATCAAGAACCTTTTCACCCGGTTTTACCGTCAACATATTAACCGGAAGCTGTGAAGCCACACCCTGATACTGAAATTTACCGGTGAAGAAAGCCATTGAGTGGCTCAGCGGAAGATCATCACGATCCAGAATCAGACCATCAGGACTGAATGGTATTGTCCGGTATTTTTGCCCATGCGTGTCCAGATATCTCAGAAATTCAGTACGGGAGGTTTTCAGAAGGTTTATTCTGATTGCCGGGGGTTCAGGCGTACTTTGCAGAAAGGGTACCAGATCGTTACCCAGCAGGGCTTGTAAATAGGTCTGCAATTCAATATTTTTTATACCGATATCCACGGAATTGAATATATATATTTTCATTTATAAAATAAACGCTCAGGAATGATTTCACAACTGGATTTGGCGATAACACCTGCCTGCAATCTTAGCGGCGGGTATTTTCAAGATACAAACAAATTTTAAAATCTTACAATCAAACCATGATGCTATGTACCTGTATTTATTGAAATTTGGCAGCACCATACAGAAATATCGTAATATTCCGGCATTTAACTTCCGGATTTTCGAGTGCAGATTTTGGAATTTGGATTTTGCCTGCCCGTACGACTGCCAGACGGGCCGGCAGGCAGGGATTTTGGGTTATGATCAAATTGCAGATCAAACATAAGGAGTAAGAATAGTGACTAAACCAAAAATTGCCCAGCGGGGGCCATATGTTCTGGCCGTCGAGCCTAAAAAATATGCCTGGTGTGCATGCGGTCTGTCGAATAATCAGCCTTTTTGTGATGGATCGCATAAGGTTACCGAAATCAGACCCGTGATCGTCGATATCAGGGAATCGAAGAAGGTCGCCTGGTGCGGATGTAAACACAGCGGGAATAAACCGTTCTGCGATGGCACTCACAACAAATTATGAAAGATTCGGATCAGCTTACGGCAGGTTGAACCGAGAAATTGCGCCGGATTTTGTGATAATGATGCACTGTCAGGCGGTTGGAGAATATCAGAATCAGGGATTTTAAGAATTCTATGCGAATGGCGCGGCGTGAAATTTTAATGCTGTCGATACGCAAAAGTGCCAGGGTATTCTGCTGGATAATTTTAAGCGTCTGCATCGCCCAGAACATGGGCAGGAGGCAAAATAAACGGATACGCGCCTCTTCTTTCGGAATGGTGAGTACATATGCCAGCGCATTGTCGAGGTGACTGATTGCAATTTCTATAAGTTCATTGAACATCCGCTCCGCTTGTTCCCTGTTTTCCGCTGCATAGATTGATCTGCGGGTAAGATTGTATTTGCGCAGTATTTCATCCGGGATATATGACTGACCGCGTTTAAGATCGGCATTGATATCCCGGATGATGTTAACCAGCTGCAAACCTTTTCCGAACGAAGAGGAAAATTTTTCCAGGCGCTGGACAACAGCCGGGGTTATTGTTTTTGAAAAATGGGCAAATAAGGCTGTGAGGAGATGCCCGACCGTCCCGGCCACGTAGTACGTATATTCATCGAGCTCCTTCATCGACTTCAGGAACTGGAATTTCCCCTTGCCTCTGGCCTGCGCGAATTTCTTCATTCCCATCACCATCTCGACCACCCAGATCCCGATAAGACGCTGAACCTCGGGTGTAAAACTATAGAATACGGCCACAACCCGGTGCAGGTTTTTCATCAGCATAACATCCTGGTTATGTTCAGGGATATGCGCTACACCGCGGGCAAACTCATCCAGCAGATCGGGATTGGTGAACATGGCTGCATACAGTGCGAGATATCCTTGTTTTTGTTCTTTAGACAAAGAAGGCTCATCTTCCACAGTATCCGCGATCCGGCATAACAGGTAAGCTACAGTTACCGGCAGAAATAATTTTTTGGGCAGCATCCGGATGGTCGGTGCGAAAGTACGTGAAACACGCGGAAGCATTACTGTACAAAAAGTGATGTGATGCTGAATATCATGCCCCATGGGAATATCCTACTGGCTTTCCGTAATATAAAACCAAATCGTTAAAGACACAATGACACAAACAAATTTACATCGCTTGCAGCCCGGAATGGATTTAGTTAAATTAATATTTTATAATTTATTAGCAGGATTTGTTTATTGATTCGGAACAATGCACTAAAGGCGCATTTTGAAACTTCAGTCTTTCCTTTTGTGGCCAAACCGGCACGTTATCTGGGGAACGAACTGAATGTAATCCATAAAGATCCCGCCGCGGTTGATGTCCATTTTGCGATCGGTTTTCCGGAAGTTTATGAAATCGCTATGAGTTCGCAGGCGGTTAATATACTCTACCATCTTTTGAACCGCGAATCGTTCATCTATGCTGAAAGGATTTTTGCTCCTTGGTTTGATATGGAGCAACGGTTGCGCGCGCTGGCATTACCACTGGTCTCTCTGGAATCATTCACCCCTTTAGGTCAATTCAATATTGTCGGTTTCACACTACAGTATGAACTAACCTATACAAACGTTCTCAATATGCTCGATCTTGCTGGAATTCCGGTATATGCATCAGAGAGACGTGAAGATGACCCGGTAATACTGGCCGGTGGACCATGCAGTTGCAATCCGGAACCTCTGGCAGATTTTATCGATGTCTTTTATATCGGAGATGCGGAAGCGGGTTTGAGCGATTTCTGCCAGAATTACCGTGATCTTAAAAATCAGCGCAGATCCCGTTCGGAAATCCTTCGGTCTCTTGCCAGTATGCGGGGCATATATGTCCCGGCATTATATACAACGATCCGCATTCCGGGGACCGATACAGACAAGCTGGAATCCGCAACGGCTGACGCACCAAAGCGGATCAAGACCAACATAGTTTCCGCTCTAAAAGAAGAATATTATCCTGAAAAACCACTGGTTCCCCTGATTGAGATAACCCATGACCGTCTGGCGGTAGAGGCAATGCGGGGTTGTACAGAAGGTTGCCGTTTCTGCAATGCGGGTATGATTTACCGACCGACACGGGAACGGGCAGCTGATGATATGGTGGCGTACACCGTAAGAACTCTACCGAATACTGGGTATGATGAAGTTTCGTTTCTTTCGCTCTCGATATCGGACTATACGGCCCTGTCCGAACTGATGCACAAACAACGGATTGCACATCAGGATGAACAGATTAATTTTTCCTTCCCATCAATGCGTCTCGACAATTTCAATCAAGACATTGCCGAATTTGCCCGCAGTGTGCGTAAGTCAGGCTTCACATTTGCACCCGAAGCCGGCAGCGTTCGTTTGAGGAACGTAATCAACAAAAATATCAGCGATGAAGATTTATTTACCGCAGTTGAGATTGCGCTTAAAAATGGGTGGAAAACACTTAAGTTTTATTTTATGATCGGCTTGCCGACAGAAACAAAGGAGGATGTAGAAGCAATAATAAAACTATTGGAACGCTCAGTAGAGCTGAGTAAAAAATTCGGACGGGTGCAATTTCATGTATCCGTTTCACCATTTTCACCGAAATCACATACACCATTTCAATGGGAACGACAGAACACTAAAGAGGAATTCCGCCAAAAAACAGATCTGCTCAGACAAGGATTTTCCAGAATGCGGCAGGTCAAATTCAGCTGGCGTGATCCGGATGTGTCGAAAATTGAATGCGTACTGGGGAGAGGTGATCGAAAATTAGCACGAGTCATTTACGCAGCCTGGAAAACAGGCGCCAAGTTTGATGGATGGAGTGATCATTTTGACTATCAAACCTGGGTGAAGGCCTTCGAATATGAGGGGATTGCCATGGCAGACTATACCCGGGAATTTAATATTGATCATCCATTACCATGGGATCACATTGATAAAGGTGTGGTCAAAAGTTATTTTTTACGGGAACGGAATAAAGCCTATGCAGGAAAAATGACCATCGATTGTAAGGATGGAACATGCACCAGCTGCGGTCTGCAACGTAAATCTGGTTTTCGGACTGTTGCACAATGCACTGCAAATGTGCGGATCAATGATCAACGGGGGGAGATCGAAACCAGTAATCGGATCGTGAAAAAAGTATTGGGAAATAAAATTGAACGCCGACCGGTTAACCATTCGTTGCGGCTGCAATTCGAAAAAACCGGTGATGCCCGGTTTCTGGGACATCTCGATGTTTTACGGGCTTTTGAACGTGCCGGACGACGTGCCGGCATTAGAATGGCATATAGCAGAGGATTCAATCCGCGCCCGAAATTTTCATTCGGCCCGGCACTCAGTCTGGGATTCAGCAGTTCTGCTGAATATGTCGATATAACCATTGATTCAGCACCTGCCGGTGATATTGACCGGTTACTCAACCGGCATTTACCGCAGGGTATTCAGATTCTGGCAGTCTGCGAGATACCCTCAACAGTGCCGTCCTTATCCAACAGTATCAATCGCACTGAGTATGAGATCGACTTAACCGGTCATCGCGTAACCCGTGAACAAATTCGTGACTTGCTGGCTGAAAAAGAATTAATGGTCAGGCGAAATCATAAGGGCAGGGAAACTGAACTCGATATCCGCCCTTATATTCACAGTATCACATGCATTAACGGTAATCTCATTCTTGAGACCGATAGTATTGCCGGACGTACCGTGCGTATTAATGAAATACTTGGTTTGCTGATCAAAGATTCACATAAAATAAGATCACTCCCCGTGCATCGACGGAGACAGTTAATCAACTCCGGTTCAGACACGCGTACACCTATGGAATTCTGATTGCTTTAGTGCTTCTGCAACTTACTCTTGAGGAAGCACGATGAAGAAAGATATTATTATTAACGCCACGAACGAGGAAACACGGATTGCCATTCTTGAGGATGATCGTCTGGTGGAATTATTCGTGGAGAAACCGGAAGCGCAGCGGACGGTAGGTGATATTTATAAGGGAAAGATAAGCCGGGTTCTACCCGGTATGCAGGCAGCGTTTATCGATATTGGGCAGGATCAGAACGCTTTTCTGCATTTTTCGGATGTCTCTGATGCGACCAACCAGTTTATTGCCGATCTGGCCGAGGAAGATGATGAGGATGAGGGGCGCAAACGGGAGGAATCCTTCAAAGCAGCCCGTGAATTAAAACAGGGACAGAATATAGTGGTCCAGATCATGAAAGAGCCGATCGGGACCAAGGGACCGCGGGTCACTTCGGAGATATCAATACCCGGCCGGTTTGTGGTACTTGTACCCAATCAGACATACATCGGCGTATCCCGGAAAATAAGTAATTTCAAAGAAAAAAAACGATTACGCCACATCGCCAGGCAGCTCCTGCCAAAAAATTTCGGCCTGATTCTTCGTACCCAGGCAGAAGAAAAAGGGGAGCGGGTGATCGCTGAAGATGTCAAAGGCCTGTTAAAGCTCTGGCAAAAAATAGATCAGAAAATAAAGGATGCCGAGGCACCTTTTCTGGTCCACAAAGACATGGGCCTGACGTCATCGATTATCCGGGACCTTTTCACACCAGATGTCGACCGGGTGGTAATCGATTCGCGTAAATTGTCACGGGAGATTAGCGCCTATGTACGCGAAGTGGCCCCAAAATTAAAACACAAGATTGAATATTACCGGAAGCAAAATCCGATCTTTGAACAATTCGGTATCGAAGATGAAATCCGGAAGAGCATCGAAACAAAAGTCTGGATGAAAAACGGCGCCTATCTGGTAATCGAACAGACCGAAGCGATGGTAGCCATCGACGTTAACAGCGGTAAATTTATCGGCAGGAAGGATCATGAAGCCAATTCGCTCAAAATCAATCTTGAGGCCGCGCGCGAATTCGCACGACAGGCCCGATTGCGTGATCTGGGCGGGCTGATCGTAATCGATTTTATCGATGTATTGCAGGAAGAAAACAAGAACAAAATATATCAGGAACTCAAACGTGAGTTTTACAAAGACCGTTCCATTACAAAAATTGAGGAAATGAGCCGGTTTGGATTGATCGAGATGACCCGCCAACGCGTCCGCCCGAGCGTTCTCCATTCAATCCATGAGGATTGCCCCCAGTGCCACGGTACGGGTCTGGTACCATCACTGAATACGCTGGTATCCGAAATGGAGCGCTGGATACAAAAATACCGTGCTTCACGCGGTGACCGACGGATCTGTATCCGGGTAACCCCGGAAGTTTTTGATTATATCATGAAAGGCAGATTTTCCCGTCGCCTGCAGTTAATGTGGAAATACTGGATGAAAATTGTATATGTGAAAGACAGTACCCTGCGATATAGGGAATTCCGGGTTTTCGATCGAAAAAATTTAAACGAAATTACCTTGAATTAAGTTGACTCATCTTAAATTTGATTTTAAATTTAAGGCTCGATTTTTCTGATGCGAAGGAGAAAGAAAAGCATGTACGCAATCGTCGAAATAGCGGGCAAGCAGTTCCGGGTTGCCAAAGATATGAAAATCAAAGTACCTTTGCTCGATACGAAACCGGGCGAGAGTGTTGATTTTGACCGGGTGCTGCTGTTTGAGAATGACAAAGGTGAGATCACCATGGGTACGCCGACTATCGGCGATACCAATGTAAGTGCCCGGGTTATCGAACATGGCCGCGACCGGAAGATCATTGTGTTTAAGAAAAAGCGTCGCAAAGGGTATAAAAAGAAACAGGGCCATCGGCAGGGATTTTCCCTTATCGAGATTACCGGAATCGGTGCGGCCAAAAAAACCAAAGCGCCCCAGAAAGAGGAGCGTAAAGCGGAAGCGGCACCGGCTAAACCAGAAAAGCCAAAACCTGCCAAAAAACCTGCGGCAGCTGAGAAAGCGGCAAAGACAACCGCCACAAAGGAAAAACCGGCCCCTGCCAAAGCAAAAAAGGCTGTGGCTAAAGTGGAAAAGACGACATCCGCAAAAAAAGAACCTGCAGCTGCCAAAGTGAAAACACAAACGGCAAAGAAAACAACTGCTGCTAAATCCAAGGCCAGCCCGGCTAAACAACCCACCAAGGCTGCGACCGCAAAGAAAAATAAAAAGGAGGATTGATATGGCTCATAAAAAAGGTGTCGGCAGTTCCCGCAACGGTCGTGAGAGCCACTCCAAACGCCTCGGTGTAAAGGCTTTCGGCGGCCAGTTTGTTACAGCCGGATCAATCATTATCCGCCAGCGGGGCACCAGAATCCATCCCGGCAAAAATGTCGGTCTGGGCAGTGATGATACGTTATTTGCAAAAGTCGATGGGGTGGTTACATTCGAACGGAAAGACCGTACCCGTAAACGGGTGAGCGTTTATCCCCAGGCCTGATAAATTACATTTCAAGCCCGCTCGACCGAGCGGGCTTTTTTTTACCGAAACCAGCCCCCGATTATCGATGATTTTATTCCTTTATCAACACCCGGAAATTTTCCTTTTATCCTTACCCTGAACGCATTTTATACCACTCATCCATGATGATCCTGAATAATCCCGATTGGATCAAATGATGTCGGGGGAGGGTAAACAGTACATCATGCTGCAGTCAAAAGTCCCTTTACCCGCCCCATAATCCACTCCCTCAAAATAAAAGGGAGCAGAAATGCAGGGTGGAGAAAGCTCTATGATCTTTATTGAAGGATGGCAATATCTGACAGATTCATATGTGAAGTTATCAAAAATATTTTTATATTCCGCATACGTAACTTTACCAGTCATATCACATCCAAATGTTATATTAGTCGAGACTTCTGATAAATTAGAATCTTTACTGTAATTGCGACCCCGACCAAGCGGGCAAAGATTTAATCGGTAGACAAAGCAGTCTTTTTAAAGATTGAACCTTCTCCTGATTAAATCCGGATCGGAGCGATAACTAAAACAACTTTTAAGAAGTCTCTAGATCATTAATCTAGGAGGAAGTAAGATGAAAAAGAACATGGGTAGTGTCGACAGGACTTTACGGATTATTGTCGGAATTATTCTGCTTGCCCTCGTTTTTGTTGGTCCCCAGACACCCTGGGGCTGGATCGGTCTGATTCCATTGTTAACCGGGTTAACCAGTTTTTGTCCGGTTTATGTTCCATTCAAATTTTCAACCTTAAAAAAGACTGAATAATCCAGAAAATCCATTATTTCAGAAGACACCGATTACACGGAGGAAGAGATCAGGCATAAGGGATCAGGGATTAAAAACTAATTAATAATCGATACCAAAACATACAGGAGTCTATTCCGTTATTTATAATTCCTCATCCCTTATCACTGATGCGCATCATCTCTTTGTTTTTTTATGCTGTCCAGGCGGATTTTTTTGTTTTTCGACAGATAGTAATGCCAGAGTATCCGAGCTGCAACGGCCCGCCACGGCTGCCATTTTTCCGCTTCCGCTTCCATTGATGTATCGTCCGGAATTTCAGTACGCCCCTTGAGCTGCGCAAATGCTTTGCGTAAGGCGAGATCGCCCTTCGGCCAGATATCTGATCTCCGCAGAGCCATGATCAGGTAGATGCTCGCCGTCCATTCACCGATCCCCCGCACCGACGTCAGCGATCCGATCACATCCTGTGTATCCATGTGATGCAATTGATTCAGGTCAAGCGTTTCATCCTGGATCCGCCGTGCCAAATCACGGCAATAACCGGTTTTTTGCCGGCTGAATCCAAGCTTTTTTAATTCAAGATCATCCAGTTTCAGAAATTCCGCAGTGGTTATCCGGCCCAGTCTTGCTTCAAGACGATCAAACGCCGCCCGGGCTGATTGCAGGGAGACCTGCTGTTCCAGAATTATCAGAATTAACGTGGCAAATCCGGGTGGGCGCAACCATAATGGAGGGATGCCATATCGACTTATTACCTCTGCGAACGATGCTTCGACGCCTGCCAAATACCGGACTCCTTTATGCAAAGTATATGTATTGATGATCGGCATGATCAACTCTCAGCCGGCCGCGAATGCACCGATTCCCAGGCCAAAATTATCTTTTTCCGGGTTTTCCCACCCTGATAATTACCAAATTCGCCCGGTTTACGGATAACTCGGTGACAGGGTATCACAAACGAGACCGGATTACTCGCGACTGCGCCGCCCACCGCACGGACCGCCCTGGGAGAACCGATGCGCCGGGCAATTATTTCATA
>WOR8_10001168_pt1 | contig 48989 bp, 44 predicted proteins | sample DeeMarSeWOR38_10_FD_19890 | JGI IMG/M metagenome (IMG submission 19890)
CAGGTACATGTAGATCAGCGCGACCAGCATGAACACCGAGCCGAAGAAGGTGTAGAGGAAGAACTTGATGGTCGCGTACACCCGGCGCGGCCCGCCCCAGATACCGATGATCAGGAACATCGGCACCAGCATGGCCTCCCAGAAGACATAGAACAGCACGGCATCCAGCGCCGCGAACACGCCGTTCATCAGGCCTTCCATGATCAGGAAGGCCGCCATGTACTGGCCGGTCTTGTTCTGGATGACCTCCCAGCCGGCGATCACCACCAGCACGGTGGTAAACGTGGTCAGGATGATCAGCGGCATGGAGATGCCGTCGACGCCGAGGTGGTAATTGGCATTGATCGCGGCGATCCAGGGCAGCTGCTCCTGGAACTGCATGGCCGACGTGGTCATGTCGAAGCCGGTATACAGCTGCAGGCTCAGCAGGAACGTGGCAATCGAGACGACCAGCGCCGTCTGGCGGCTGGCCGTATTACCCATGGCACCCATGGCCAGCAGCACAACTCCACCGGCAACCGGCAGCCAGATGAGCGCGCTCAGCAGCGGGAAACCGGTCATGCGGCACCTCCCGGCAGGAAGACGAACCAGGCAAGCAGCAACAGCAGTCCGATAATCATGCTGAAGGCATAGTGATACAGGTAACCCGTCTGGACGTGGCGCACCATGCCGGCCACCCAGCCGACGACACGCGCGCTGCCGTTCACGATCAGGCCGTCGATGATCAGGCTGTCACCGATTTTCCACAGCAGCTTGCCGACACCACGCGCCCCGCCGGCGAACACGAAGTCGTTGAATTCATCGGCGTAGTACTTGTTGATAAGCAACTCGTAGATACCACGGAAGCGCTGGCGGATACCGGTCGCGATATCGGGATTCTTCATGTAGATATACCAGGCCGTCACCACGCCACCGATGGCGAGATAGATTGCCGGGCCACCGAAGGCATGCATGACGAAGCTGACCGGACCGTGGTAATGCTCGCCGATGCCGGTGAGCACATCGTTGGCCGGATTCACGTGGATGACACCGTTGAAGTAGTCGCCGAACACCACCGGATCGATCAGGTAGCCGGACAGCACTGACGGGATCGCCAGCAGAATCAGCGGCAGCGTGACCACCCACGGCGTCTCGTGCAGGTGCTCGCGGGTATGCTCGTCCATGCGCGGCTTGCCGTGGAACACCAGGAAGTACATGCGGAAGCTGTACAGCGCCGTGATGAAGACGCCCGCCAGCACCATCAGGTAAACCAGCCCGGCGCCCGGCAGGTGCGAGTGGTGCACCGCCTCGATAATGGTGTCCTTGGAGTAGAAGCCGGCGAAGAACGGCGTGCCGATCAGGGCCAGCGAACCGATAAGCGAGGTGATCCAGGTGATCGGCATGTACTTGCGCAGGCCGCCCATGTTGCGGATGTCCTGGTCGTGGTGCATGGCGATGATTACCGAGCCGGCGCCGAGGAACAGCAGCGCCTTGAAGAAGGCGTGCGTCATGAGATGGAAGATGCCGGCGCCGTAGGCCGAAACACCCAGCGCCACGGTCATGTAGCCGAGCTGCGACAGGGTCGAGTAGGCCACGACGCGCTTGATATCGTTCTGCACGATGCCGAGGAAGCCCATGAACAGCGCCGTGATGGCGCCGATGACCATGACGAAGACCAGCGCCGTGGTGGACATCTCGAACAGCGGCGACATGCGTGCCACCATGAAGATGCCGGCCGTGACCATGGTCGCGGCATGAATCAGTGCCGAGATCGGCGTCGGACCTTCCATGGAGTCCGGCAGCCAGACATGCAGTGGCACCTGCGCCGATTTGCCCATGGCGCCGATGAACAGCAGGATGCAGATCAGCGTCATCAACTGCCACTCGCTGCCGGCGAAGAGTTCGATGCTCGTGCCGGCCATGGCGGGTGCCGCGGCAAACACGGTCGCGTAGTCCATGCTGTTGAAGAAGGCGTAGATGGCACCGATGCCGAGCAGGAAACCGAAATCGCCGACGCGGTTGACCAGGAAGGCCTTCAGGTTGGCGTAGATGGCCGTCGGTCGCGTATACCAGAAACCGATCAGCAGGTAGGACACCAGGCCCACCGCCTCCCAGCCGAAGAACAGCTGCAGGAAGTTGTTCGACATCACCAGCATCAGCATGGAGAAGGTGAACAGCGCGATGTAGCTGAAGAAACGCTGGTAAGAAGACGGCGCGCCGGCCTTCGAGTGCGCCGGCCAGTTGTGATCATCGTCCGCCATGTAGCCGATGGTGTAGATGTGCACCATCAGCGAGACAAAGGTCACCACGGTCATCATCAGCACCGTGAGGTTGTCGATCAGGAAGCCGATCTCGAATTTCACGCCGTCGGAAATCAGCCAGGTATAGACACTGGCGTTGTAGGGTTCGGCACCGTCGATGGCGAAGCGCTTCAGCATGATGACTGACAGCACGAATGCCGCGCCAACACCCAGGATGGTAACGGTGTGCGCACCGGCGCGGCCGATCTGCCTGCCGAACAGGCCGGCGATGATCGCACCGATGAGGGGGGCCAGCGGAATGGCAAGCAGCATGTTTTCCAGGGACATCGGGGTCAGCCCTTCATGGTATCCAGATCATCGACGTTGATGGTCTGCCGGTTGCGGAACAGCACCACCAGGATGGCCAGGCCGATGGCGGCCTCGGCGGCGGCGACCGTCAGGATAAAGAATACGAACACCTGCCCGGCCACGTCACCGAGGAAATAGGAAAAGGCGACGAAGTTCATGTTCACGGCCAGCAGCATGAGTTCGATGGCCATCAGCAGAATGATGACGTTCTTGCGGTTCAGGAATATCCCCGCCACGCTCAGGCCGAACAGGACCGCGCCAAGGATCAGGTAATCGGATAAGGCAATCATTGCAGGCGTCCCATGCTAGTGCCGTCGTTCATGTAATCACCGCAGAGACGCAGGGGACGCGGAGAAAAAACAGGGCAAACACAAAGCACACGGCCGGCAAGTGGTACGGCACTGAATGTAGGCATTCTTTTGCACATGTTTCCTCTGCGTTCTCTGCGTCTCTGCGGTGTTCTGTTCTTACTGCTTCTTCTCGGCTTCCATGTCCACCAGCCGCACGCGGTCGGCGCGCTTCACGGCCACCTGCTCGACGGGGTTCTGCGCCTTGGTCTCGGGCCGCTTGCGCATGGTCAGCGCGATTGCCGCGATGATCGCCACCAGCAGGATCACCGAGGCGATCTCGAACGGGTAGACATAGTCGGTGTACAGCACGCTGCCAATTTCACGCGTATTGCTGTAGTCCGCGCCGTGGCGTGCCGGGATCGCGACTGCCTCGGCACCGAAGTTCTTCACCCCGAGCACCATGAACATCTCGGCGAAAATCAGCAGCGCCACGGTAAAACCCACCGGCAGGTATTTCACGAAGCCCTCGCGCAGCGGCGAGACATTGATGTCCAGCATCATGACGACGAACAGGAACAGCACCATCACCGCGCCGACGTAGACCAGCACCAGCGTGATGGCAAGGAACTCGGCCTCCAGCAGCAGCCACAGGCCGGCACAGGTAAAAAACGCCAGCACCAGGTGCAGCGCCGCGTGCACCGGGTTGCGCACGGTGATGACACGCCCGGCGGCAAACACCAGGATCGCGGCAAAGACGTAAAAGATGAAGCGTTCGAATCCCATAAGGCTTACCTGTATGCCGCATCCTGCAGGCGGTCTTTCGCGATCTGCTCTTCATACCTGTCGCCGATATCGAGCAGCATCTCCTTGGTCATGATGTTCTCGCCGCGGTTCTCGAAGGTGTACTCGAAGTTGCGCGTCTCGACGATGGAGTCGACCGGGCAGGATTCCTCGCAGAATCCGCAGTAGATGCACTTGAACAGGTCGATTTCGTATTTCGTGGTGCGCCGCGTGCCGTCGTCGCGCTCCTCCGCCTCGATGGTAATCGCCAGCGCCGGGCAGACAGCCTCGCACAACTTGCAGGCGATGCAGCGCTCCTCGCCGTTGGGGTAGCGGCGCAGGGCATGCAGGCCGCGGAAACGGTTCGACTGCGGTGTCTTCTCCTCCGGGTACTGCACCGTGATCTTGCGCCTGAAGAAGTGCCGCCCGGTCACACCCAGCCCCTTGCGCAGCTCGGTAAGTGTCAGGCTTTTCAGGAAGTTGGTAAACCTGTCCATAATCTACCTCAATCGAACCAGGGGCCGACATCGGCGACCACGGCAGCGCCCTCCACCGCCAGCCAGACGATGGTGATCGGGATGAAGACCTTCCAGCCGAGCCGCATGATCTGGTCATAGCGGTAGCGCGGGAAGGTCGCGCGGAACCACAGGAACAGCAGCAGGAAGAACGAGGTCTTGAACAGCAGCCAGTGGATGCCTGAATCCAGCAGCATGCCTATCACCGGCCAGTCAAACACACTGTCCGGCACAATCCCCTGCAACGGCGTCAGCCAGCCACCCATGAACATCAGCGCCGTCAGGGCGGCGATCAGGATCATGTTGGCGTATTCCGCCAGGAAGAACACGGCGAAGGCCATGCCGGAATACTCGACATGGAAACCGGCAACGATCTCCGACTCGCCCTCGGCGACGTCGAAGGGTGCGCGGTTGGTCTCGGCGACGCCGGATATGAAGTACACCATGAACAGCGGGAACAGCGGCAGCCAGAACCAGTGCAGCACACTGCCCTGCTGGGCCTGGACGATATCGACCAGGTTCAGACTGCCGCCGGCGATCAGCACACCAACCAGCGCGAAGCCCATGGCGATCTCGTAGGAGACGATCTGCGCCGCCGAGCGCATGGCGCCGAGAAAGGCGTATTTCGAATTGGAGGCCCAGCCGGCAATAATCACGCCATAGACGCCGACCGAGGTCAGCGCCAGGATATACAGCAGGCTCGCGTCGATGTTGGCCAGCACCATGTTGTCGGTGAACGGCATCACCGCCCAGGCCGCCAGCGCCGGGGCAATGGAAATCATCGGTGCGATCAGGAACAGGAAGCGGCTGGAATTCGCCGGTACGACGATCTCCTTCATCAGCAGCTTCAGTGCATCGGCAATGGGCTGCAGCCAGCCTCGCGGACCGACACGATTGGGGCCGATGCGCACCTGCATGTAGCCGATGATCTTGCGCTCGGCAAAGGTCAGGTAGGCCACGGCCAGCATCAGCGGGATGAGGATGGCGACAATCTTGAGCGTTATGAAAAACGGCTCCCTGATCAGTTCCCAGAATTCTGCCATGATGTATGTGCCCGCTAGCCCCTGTTAAGCCCGTTCGATCCTGATTGCACCAAAGCAGGGCCCGAGTCCTGCCGCTGCCGGCGTGCCGGCCGGCAACCAGACGCAGCCCCGGGGTACCCGCTCGTCGATGACAAGCGACAGGGTGATGCTGGTCCCGTCCTGGCGGACCTTGATAGTATCGGCACCGAGCACGCCACTGGCCTCGGCCTGCTGCATCGAGATGCGCGCCACGCCGCCCGCCACCGCGTCAGGCGTTGCCTGCAGGGAAGCCGCACGCCGCACCAGCGCATCGGCGGAATGAATGGGAACGTCGCCGATACGCTCCAGCACGCCCTCGCCTGCCACCGGCTCGGCTGCAGCGGCATCCGCGCTTGCCGGCACCAGGGATGCGGCATCGACCTCGCGGCGCAGGGCATCGCGGACTTCATCCGACGTGTTGTAGCCGAAGCCGTCCAGTTCCAGCAGATTGCCCAGCACACGCAACACCTTCCAGCCCGGGCGGCTGTCACCGTGCGGCCGGGCAACGCCGGTGAAACTCTGCCAGCGACCCTCGAGATTGACAAAGGTGCCGGAGGTCTCCGTGAACGGTCCGATCGGTAACAGCACATCGGCGCTGTTCATCATGGTCTCGCTGGCCCAGGGACTGAAAGAGACGACGAAACCGGCCGTCTCCACGGCCTTTACTGCCGCCTCGCTGTCCCAGCAATCGTGTTCCGGCTCGACGCCGAACAGCACATAGGCCTTGCGCGGACTGGCACACATGGCATGCGCCGTCAGTCCTGCCGTGGCGGCCGCCTGACCAGCCGGGCCGCGATGGGGCAGCACACCGGCCAGCCAGCCGCCGACGCTGTTCGCCGCAGGCGGCAGGCAGCCGGCAGTTGCACCGGCAGCATCGGCGATAACGCCGGCAAGCGCCCTCAGCAGCGAGGCCTGCGGGTGCGCCGCAACCGTGTTGCCGAGCAGTACGGTTGCACGTTCGGCATCCTTCAGGGCTGCCGCCATGGCGCGCTGCACATCACCGGGCGTGGCATCAGTGACCAGTGCGCGGGCGGCCTCCGGCAGGCGGCTTGCCGTGTCCGGGAAGCAGGCGGCGATGCCGGCCAGTTCAGCCGCCATCTGTGACGGGGCAACAATGGCCTTCGCGTGGACCGGCATATGGAACTCGTAGTCGACCGGGTTGACGAACATGATGCTGGCGCCGGCCATGGCGGCCTTGCGCAGGCGATGCCCGGCAATTGGCTGTTCCTTGCGCGGATTGGCACCGATCACCAGCGCGGCATCGACATGCTCCAGGTCTTCCAGCGACTGGCCCAGTTGCGGACTGAGCGGAGCACTGTCCTGGTCGCGGTAATCCACGCGACGCAGGCGGTGGTCGATATTGCCGGTACCGAGGCCGCGGGCCACGGCCTGCAACAGATAAAGTTCCTCCAGCGTCGAGGTCGGCGCCGCCAGCACGCCAAGCTGGTCCGCGCCGTGCTGCGAGACCACATCGCGCAAGCCCCTGACGGCTGCCTGCAGGGCATTGTCCCAGTCGGTCTGCTGCCAGTTGCCGTCTACCTTCACCATGGGCGCAGTGAGGCGGTCATCGGCATACAGTCCCTCGTAGCTGAAGCGGTCGCGGTCCGACAGCCAGACCTCGTTGATCTCCTCGTTCTCGCGCGGCACGACGCGCATCGCCTGGCCGTTACGGGTATGCACGTACAGGTTGGAACCGACCGAGTCATGCGGTGCCACCGAGGCATGCTGTGCCAGTTCCCATGCGCGCGCCTTGAAGCGGAACGGCCTGGAGGTCAGCGCCCCCACCGGGCAGACGTCGATGACATTGCCGGACAGCTCGGATTCCAGCGAGCCTTCGATGTAGTTGCCGATCTCCATGTTCTCGCCGCGGCCGGTAGCACCGAGCTCCATCTTGCCGGCAACTTCCCGCAGCATGCGGATGCAGCGCGTGCAGTGGATGCAGCGCGTCATATCGGTGGCAACCAGCGGTCCGATGAACTTGTCCCTGACAACGCGCTTGCCCTCGGTGAAGCGCGATACGTCGCCGCCGTATTCCAGCGCCACATCCTGCAGCTCGCACTCGCCGCCCTGGTCGCAGATGGGGCAGTCCAGCGGATGGTTGATGAGCAGGAATTCCATGACGGCCTTCTGCGCACCCTTTGCCAGCTCGCTACCGGTGAAGATCTTCATACCGTCGGCAACCGGGGTCGCACAGGCCGGCAGCGGCTTCGGCACGTTTTCCACCTCCACCATGCACATGCGGCAGTTGGCGGCGACGGAGAGTTTCTTGTGATAGCAGAAGCGCGGCACGCTGATGCCGGCCGCGTCGGTGACCTCGATGATCATCGCGCCCTTGCGCGCCTGGTAGGACTGGCCGTCGATCTCGACGGTGACGGCATCTTCCGGCGGAATCCCGGGGCGCGCGCTCATGCGGCGACTCCTTTCTTCGCGCCCTCACCCGCCATGCAGCACTTGTGGGTGATGTGGTATTCGAATTCCTCGCGGAAATGCTTCAGGAAGCTCTGTACCGGCCACGCCGCCGCATCGCCGAAGGCGCAGATGGTGCGGCCCTCGATCTGGCCGGCGGCCGACTCCAGCAGGTCCAGGTCTCCCGGCTTGCCCTGCCCTTCCTCGATGCGCTTGATGACGCGGTACATCCAGCCGGTGCCCTCGCGACACGGCGTGCACTGGCCGCAGGACTCCTTGAAGTAGAATCGCGAAATGCGCAGCAGTGCGCGCACCATGCAGGTGGAGTCGTCCATTACCATGACGCCGCCGGAACCCAGCGCGGAACCGGCCCTGGACAGGGAGTCATAGTCCATGTCGCAGCCCATGGCGACATCGGCCGGCATCACCGGCATGCTTGATCCGCCCGGTATGATGGCCTTCAGTTCATGGCCGTCGCGCACGCCGCCGGCCATCGCCAGCAGGTCACGGAACGGCGTACCCATCGGCACCTCGAAGTTGCCCGGTTTGTTGACATGACCGGACACCGAGAAGATCTTCACGCCGCCGTTGTTCGGCTTGCCGAGCCCCAGGAACCACGGACCACCATTGCGCATGATGGCGGGCACCGACGCCAGCGTCTCGGTGTTGTTGATGGTGGTGGGCTTGCCGTACAGGCCGAAGTTGGCCGGGAACGGCGGCTTGAAACGCGGCTGGCCCTTCTTGCCTTCCAGCGACTCCAGCAACGCGGTCTCCTCGCCGCAGATGTACGCGCCGGCACCGAGGTGGGAATGCAGCTCCATATCGATACCGGAACCCAGCAGGTCGCGGCCGAGGTAACCGGCCTCGCGCGCCTCTTTCAGGGCGTGCTCGAAACGTTCATACGGTTCGTGGTGGAACTCGCCGCGCATGTAGTTGTAACCGACGGTCGCACCCATGGCGTAGCCGGCAATCGCCATGCCCTCGATCAGGGCATGCGGGTTGTAGCGCAGGATGTCGCGGTCCTTGCAGGTGCCGGGCTCGGACTCGTCCGAGTTGCAGACAATGTATTTCTGCACCGGTGCATTGCGCGGCATGAAACTCCACTTCAGCCCGGTCGGAAAACCGGCACCGCCGCGCCCGCGCAGGCCGGATGCCTTGACCTCCTCGATGATCTCGGCGGGGTCGGTCTTCTCCTCGAGGATCTTTTTCCACGCCTGGTAGCCGCCGACCTTGAGGTAGTTGTCAAGCGTCCACGGCTCGTCAAACTGCAGCGTGTCGAAACAGACCTGTACCGTCATAACTTACTCCAGCGCATCCAGTATCTCGTCTACCCTGGCCGGGGTGAGATTCTCGTGATAGTGCCCGTCAACCGCCATCATCGGACCGCCCGCGCAGGCCGCCAGGCACTCCTCCTCGACCTTGAGCGTGATGCGGCCATCCGGCGTGGTCTCGCCGAGCCTGATGCCGAGTTTGTCCTCGATGTAGGTGACGATGCTGTCCGCGCCACACAGCATGCAGGCGATGTTCTTGCAAACCGCGATCATGTGCCTTCCGACCGGCTCCAGCTCGATCATGGAATAGAAAGTGGCAACCTCGTAGACAAGCACGCGCGGCATATCGAGATAGTCCGCGATGGCATCCAGCAGTTCGCGGCTGACCCAGCCGCCGTTCTGTTCCTGCAGGATGTGCAGCGCCGGCAATATGGCCGACTGCTTCTGCTCAACCGGGTACTTGGCCACCCAGGCGTCGATCTTCGCCAGCGATTCCGGTGTCATAAGCACGGTGGTTTCCATGGATGCGCTCATCAGCGGTCGATCTCCCCGAACACGATGTCCTGCGTGCCGATGACGGCCACGACATCGGCCAGCATGTGGCCGCTGACCATTTCATTTAGACCGGCGAGATGCGCGAAACCCGGGGCGCGCACCTTCAGCCGGTATGGCTTGTTGGCACCGTCGGAGACGATGTAAACGCCGAACTCGCCCTTGGGGTGCTCAATGGCGGCGTAGGCCTCGCCTTCCGGGATGCAGAAACCCTCGGTGAACAGCTTGAAGTGGTGGATCAGGGCCTCCATGTCGGCCTTCATCTCCTCGCGCGGCGGCGGCGCCAGCTTGTGGTCGTCCACCATCACCGCGCCCGGGTTGCGGCGCAGCCAGTCAACGCACTGCCGGATGATACGGTTGGACTGTCGCATCTCCTCGATGCGCACCAGGTAACGGTCGTAGCTGTCGCCGGTCACGCCGACCGGGATGTCGAAGCGCATGCGGTCATAGACCTCGTAGGGCTGCTTCTTGCGCAGGTCCCACTCGACGCCGGAACCGCGCAGCATCGGGCCGGTGAAGCCCATCTGCATGGCGCGCTCGGGGCTCACCACGCCGATGCCGACGGTGCGCTGTTTCCAGATGCGGTTGTCGGTCAGCAGCGTCTCGTATTCGTCAACACAGCCCGGGAACCGGTCGGTAAAGGACTCGATAAAATCCAGCATGGAACCCTGGCGGTTCTCGTTCTTGCGGTCGATTTCCTTCTGGCTGTGCCATTTCGATGCCTCGTACAGCGGCATACGGTCCGGCAGGTCGCGGTAGACGCCACCCGGCCGGTAATAGGTCGCGTGCAGGCGCGCACCGGAGACCGCCTCGTAGCAGTCCATCAGGTCCTCGCGCTCGCGGAAGGTATAGAGAAACATGGTCATGGCGCCGATATCGAGGCCATGCGCGCCCAGCCACAGCAGGTGGTTCAGGATACGCGTGATCTCGTCGAACATGACGCGGATGTACTGGGCGCGCACCGGCACCTCGACGCCGAGCAGTTTCTCCATCGCCAGCACATAGCCATGCTCGTTGCACATCATGGAGACGTAATCGAGCCGGTCCATGTAACCGATGCTCTGGTTCCAGGGCTTGCTCTCGGCCAGCTTCTCGGTGCCGCGGTGCAGCAGGCCGATATGCGGATCGGCACGCTCGATGACCTCGCCGTCCATCTCCAGCACCAGGCGCAGCACGCCGTGCGCTGCCGGATGCTGCGGGCCGAAGTTGAGTGTGAAGTTGCGAATCTCGGACATGGGGCTACTCCGTCGCCTCCGTCGCACCCGGCGTATCGTCATCGCGGACGTCGGGCGGCGCGCCGCCGGCCTTGCCTGCGCGGATGACCTTGGGCACCAGCACGCGCGGTTCGATACTGACCGGCTGGTAGATCACGCGCTGTTTCTCAGCGTCGTAGATCACCTCGACATTGCCGCTGAGCGGGAAGTCCTTGCGAAAGGGATGACCGATAAAGCCGTAGTCGGTCAGCAGGCGCCGCAGGTCAGGATGGCCCTCGAACAGGATGCCAAACAGGTCGAAGGCCTCGCGCTCGAACCAGTCGGCACAGTTCCATACCGGCGTCAACGACGGCACCACCGGCAGGTCGTCATCCGGCGCGAAGACGCGCAGCCGAAGCCGCTGGTTGTTGGCAACCGACAGCAGATGGTAGACAACGGCGAAACGCCGTGCCTCGCGCGGCCTCTCCACGCACAGGTCGTCGTCCAGCGCTGTCAGCCGCCCCGGCGTGGCGGCATCCACGCCGCGACTGAAGCCGGAACCGGAGGACTCCCCGGTTATCCACTCGTCCTTGCCGAAACTTGCATAGTCGATACCACACAGGTCAATCAGTATTTCGAAGCCAAAGCCCGCGGTGTCACGCAGGGCGGTGGCAACCCCGATCAGGTCGCCGGGCGCCAGCTCGATGGTCACCTCGCCGACATTGACCGTGACTGACTGCAGGCTGTCGCCGAATTTTTCCTGCAGTCGTTCTGCCAGTGCATTGCTGTCTGTCATGGATGCGCCCCTTACCGGGCAATCGTGTTGGTGCGCTTGATCTTGTTCTGCAGCTGCATGATGCCGTACAGCAGTGCCTCGGCAGTCGGCGGGCAGCCAGGGACATAGATGTCCACCGGCACGACCCGGTCACAGCCACGCACCACGGAATAGGAATAGTGGTAGTAACCGCCACCGTTGGCACAGGAGCCCATGGAAATCACCCAGCGCGGCTCCGCCATCTGGTCATAGACCTTGCGCAGCGCCGGCGCCATCTTGTTGCAAAGGGTGCCGGCAACGATCATGACATCGGACTGGCGCGGACTCGGCCGGAAGATGACCCCGAAGCGGTCGAGGTCATAGCGGGAAGCGCCTGCCTGCATCATCTCGACGGCACAGCAGGCCAGACCGAAGGTCATCGGCCACATTGAACCGGTGCGCGCCCAGTTGATCAGGGCATCCGCGGTGGTCGTGAAATACCCTTCCTTGAAGACGCCTTCTATTCCCATTCGAGCGCCCCTTTCTTCCACTCGTAGATGAAGCCGATGACCAGGATGCCGAGAAACACCATCATGGCGACAAAACCGAACATGCCGACAGACTCGAGCACCACGGCCCAGGGAAACAGGAAGGCGATCTCGAGATCGAAAATAATGAACAGAATGGCGACCAGGTAGTAGCGGACGTCGAAGCGCATGCGGGTGTCTTCGAAAGCCTCGAAGCCGCATTCGTAGGGTGACAGCTTTTCGCTGTCCGGCCTGTACGGCGCCAGGATAAAGCCGGCGACGATGGGCAGAACGCCAATGGCAATGCCGATGGAAATGAATATCAGGATTGGCAGATAGTTTTCCAGCATGTAAAAACCGCCTCGTGCGCCATGATCCGTGACATCCGGCGCGCTCCCCTGTGTGGTATCAGGTGTGCGTCTGACCCGGAAAAAAGATTGTGCAGTCTAGGCCAGAGGCGCAACAGGTGTCAAGTTGACGCCTGGCCTAATATTCCTTTTTATTCAGTTGCTTATACTGATTTCTGGGGGCATAAAAAAACCGCATGAACCCCCGTGGAGGGGATAACAATTGGTGCCGATGGCCGGAGTCGAACCGGCACGGCTCTCGCCACTGCCCCCTCAAGACAGCGTGTCTACCAATTCCACCACATCGGCAAATGCAAAAAAACGGGACTGCACCGGCTGGCCTGCCAGCCCGGCTACTGCGGCAGGTCGTCAGCCCCCCCGGCAGGGGCCGTATCACCGGCTGACGGCAGGTCTTCGGTTGCCGCTGACGGCGCCATGGCCGGAACATCATCGGCCGGCAGCGCCTGGCCTTCGGCCTCGAGCTGTTCCAGCACCTCGACAACCTCTTCCCGGGCTGCCGCATCCTGTTGCTCGACAACCTGCTGCTCGATCTGGTCCGCGATACTCTCCGGCTCACCGGTGGCGGCCTTGCGCACCAGCGGCGAGGCAATCAGCAGGCAGTTGATAAAAAAGATCGCCGCGAGGATGCCGGTTGCCTTGGTGAAAAAGGAGCCGGAACCGCGCGCACCGAATACCGTGCCGGATGAACCGCTGCCGAAGGCGGCGCCCATGTCGGCACCCTTGCCCTGCTGCAGCATCACCAGGCTGATAATGGCGATCGACACCAGGATTTGTACGACCAGCAAGAAACTGAACATGTTGATACCAGGGTTAAGTGTAGGTTGCAGGAATCAGGCCACCCGGAACAGGACCGGGGCGGGCCCGTCAGGCGTTGCCGGCACGTCCAATCGTCAGGAATTCAGTGGCCTGCAGTGACGCGCCGCCGATCAGGCCGCCATCGATATCTGGCATGCCAAACAGTTCCGCGGCGTTGCTGCCCTTGACGCTGCCACCGTACAGGATCTGCAGGTTATTCGCGATGGTGGCATCTTCCTTCGCAACCATGCTGCGGATAAAGGCATGCACCTCCTGCGCCTGGTCCGGCGAGGCGGTCATGCCGGTGCCGATGGCCCAGACCGGCTCATAGGCGATAACGGCATTGTCCAGCGCGCCGACGCCCTCGAGATCGATAACGGCATCGAGCTGACGGGCCACGACCTGCTCGGTAATCCCCTGCTCGCGCTCTTCCAGCAGTTCGCCCAGGCAAAGGATCGGCACCAGGCCGGCCATGCGGGCCGCGGCAAACTTTCGCGCCGTGAATTCGTCGCTCTCGCCATAGATGCTGCGCCGCTCGGAATGGCCAACGATGGCGTACTTGCAGCCGACGTCGCTCAGCATCCCGGCAGCCACTTCACCGGTATGTGCGCCGGATTCCTGATCATTGACATCCTGGGCACCCAGCGCAATCGCTGTGCCCTTGAGCATGGCGGCTACCTGCGGAATGTAGACATATGGCGGGCAGATGGCCATTTCGGCCGTCGTAACGGAGTCCAGCCCCGTCTTGATACCCTCAACCAGCTCCGTGATGCTGTCGAGCGACCCGTTCATTTTCCAGTTTCCGGCAACCAGTGGCTGGCGCATTGCGAACTCCTCTTTTAGCGAGCCGGGTAGCTTAGCCACCCGGCATGGAAAAATCAATTAACACAGGGAACTAACTGAAATGCAAAACACCTGCTCCCGGCTATACTACCGCCCGGAAGCAGCCGACAGGGAGAACGGGCAATGAAAACGGCAAAACCCAGCGAGAACGAACTGGAAATGGCCATCGTCGCGGCCGAACAGATGCTGGAGAGCGGGCAGGACGACCACCACGTCGCCAGGACCCTGCTGTACCTTTACCAGCGCCAGCAGGACCTGGAAATGATCCGCGAGGCCGCCGGGCACCTGCTGCGCTCCGGGCAGGACGAGAGCCGGCTGGCGTCATTGGCAGAGGCAATAGACAGCGCACGCGCAAGGGAAGACCAGGGCACCGGCTGAAACCGGTAACAGCCCCGTTCGCAGCCAGCTGCTGCCGGCAGTCAGCGCCCGAGTATCTCGTCGAGCTCGTCCTGGCTCAGCACCTGGGCCCGGTAATTGCCTTCACCGATGATCTTCTCGATATTGTGCACATAGGCCTGCAGGTGGTTCTTTGAACCGTCGAGCAGGGAATCATACAGGCGCTGGATATCCGGCTCGTCTGTATAGATCCTGCCGCATTGCGACACATCGTCAATGCCGTTGTCGGCTTCGATAATCTCCTGCGGACACTGCATGATATCGATCATGTCCAGCTCCTCGATAAAGGCACCGACGTAGTAGGCCTCGAGCACACTGACCGACCCGCGCTCGACCAGCTCGTTATATTTCTCAGTGAAATACGCACCGTAGGCCTCACCGGTAAATACGCCGACGTTGTCGCTGGTGCTGGGATTGGGAATGCCGTACTTCTCCAGCATGTCGGATACCGCACACTTGTGCTGTTCCTCCGAGTCGTCGATGTTGCCGAACACACTGGCTTCCGGATGTTTCGTGCCCAGCGTGATATAGACGTCCCGCGCGAGCTTTTCCTCTTCACACATGAATTCCAGGTGTGTCTGCTCGTTGAAATCCAGCTCACCCGGACTGCCGGTTGCCGTCGCGGTCACTGGGAAAACCAGCATACCCAGCAGGGCGATGCCTGCTGCGGCCCGCACGCAGGGAATCAATGCCTTTGCGTTAGTCATTTCCGCACCCCCTTGTTCCTCTGCCCTTTGTTATATGAAACCGCTTTTGGCGGGATTTGTATTTGACAGCTATCAATCACCAGATAAATAATTCAATCGCAGTGGATTTCAGGTTGTAAAACATGGGGATGCTGAGAACGATGCCAATGCCGCCCGCGCGAGGCGACACCCGGGGGTCCGGCGCAACTAGCGCAATGCCCGGTTAATGCCGATATGCGCCGGCCCGGTCAGCGGCCCGCGGGTAAACAGCACCAGCACGCCACGGTCGGCCCGGCAGACGGCAATCAGCTCTGAAGATGTGTCGGTGTAGTAAATGATGTGGCCGAGCTCCCTGACGGCAACCCCGTCCGCGGCAAGCGAGTGGAACACCCGCATCGCGGTCTGCCGGCACTGCGTTTGCGTGAGCGTGATGTCGTAGTCCCGGACAACGGTATCCACATCGGCCCGGGCCGGTGAAACCAGCGCCAGCAACAGCAGTAAACAGAACAGTCTCATCGACACGTCACAGCCGCCCCTGCCCGGACCGAATGACGTCACGGTGCGGGAAAACCCGGCGCCTCAGACCGCCTCGGCCACTTTCGCGGCAAGCTGGCCGGCCTCCTCGATCACCTGTTGCTCGTTCTCACCCTCCACCATCACACGGACAACCGGCTCGGTGCCGGAAGGACGTAACAGTACCCTGCCCTTGCCGGCGAGGCGCTGTTCGGTTGACCTGACCGCATCCTGTACCGCGGGCGTGGCATCGAGGTTCACGTACCTGCCTACCGGCACGTTGATCATGTGCTGGGGATATTTCTTCATGCCTGTCTTCAGGGCATTGAGCGACTTGCCACTGCAGATCATGGCGGCGAGCACCTGGAGTGCGGAAACAATGCCGTCTCCGGTAGACGTGCGGTCAAGACAGATAATGTGACCGGAGGACTCACCCCCGAGCACACCGCCGGTGGCCTTCAGCATTTCCATGACATAGCGGTCGCCGACAGACGCCCGTTCAAAACCGATACCCTCGGCCCGCAGCGCATGCTCCAGTCCCAGGTTGCTCATCAGCGTACCGACCACGGCCCCGTGCAACTGTCCCTTCGCCTTGCGCGACAGGGCAATGATGTACAGCAGTTCATCACCGTCGACCAGTTCACCCCGGTTATCGACCATAATGAGCCGGTCGCCGTCACCGTCGAGCGCAATGCCGACATCGGCACCGTGCTCGTGCACCGCGGCCTGCAGCATCGATGGAAGGGTGGAACCGCAGTCCTTGTTGATGTTCAGGCCATCGGGCCTGATGCCAACGGCAACGACATCCGCACCCAGCTCGTCGAAGACGCTCGGCGCAACGTGATAGGTGGCGCCGTTGGCGCAGTCGACAACAATCTTCAGCCCCTTGAGGCTCATGCTCAGCGGGATGGTGCTCTTGCAGAATTCGATATAACGGCCGGCTGCATCATCAACACGCTCGGCCTTGCCGAGCTCGTCGGAATCCACCGTCACCATGTCCTTCTCGAGCTCTGCCTCGATGGCCAGCTCGACCTCGTCCGGCAACTTGGTGCCGTTGCCGTCAAAAAACTTGATGCCATTGTCCTGGAAGGGGTTGTGCGAGGCGCTGATAACGATGCCGGCACTGGCATGCAGGGTGCGCGTCAGGTAGGCAATTGCCGGTGTCGGCATCGGTCCCAGCAGGCGGATATCGATGCCCGCCGCAATCAGCCCGGCCTCCAGCGCGGATTCGAACATATAGCCGGAAATGCGCGTGTCCTTGCCGATGATGACAAGCTCGCCGCCCCTGGAAGCCAGCACGCGACCCGCGGCCCAGCCCAGCTTGAGCATGAACTCGGCCGTGATCGGGTATTCGCCCACCCGCCCGCGGATGCCGTCGGTACCAAAATATTTTCTCGACATATTCCTGTTCCTGATAACGGGATTATAGTGGAATCCCGTCCCCCAGCCGGCCGTGCAGAAGCACCATACTACCGAATCCGGGAAATTGTCGCGGCCTGCTGCTTGTTATGCGCGCACCGGGCTGCATTCAGCCATCCATCACGGCCCGGCACATCAGTACGGCTTCCCGCGTCTGCCGGACATCGTGGCAGCGCACGATCGAGGCCCCCTGCCAGACCGCCAGCACCGCCAGCGCGATACTCGGGGACAGACGTTTATCGACCGGCAGGTCCAATACCTTACCGATGAGTGACTTGCGTGACAGGCCCACCAGCACCGGGTAACCCAGCGCCACCAGCGCATCAAGCCGGCGCAGCAGTGACAGGTTGTGCCCGACGCTCTTGCCGAAGCCGAAACCGGGATCCAGCACGATCCGCCCGCGCGCTATCCCGGCCGCCTCGCAGGCCGCCGCACGCTCGCCCAGAAACGACACAACCTCGGTGACAACGTCCCGGTAGTCAGGTTCTTGCTGCATGGTTTCCGGGACGCCCTGCATGTGCATCAGGCATACCGGCACCGCGAGTGCGGCCGCAGTCTCGACAGCACCATCGGCCTGCAGGGCGTTGACGTCATTGATCATGCCGGCGCCGGCGGCTACCGCCGCGCGCATCACTGCCGGCTTTTGCGTATCAATGGAAACGGGGACATCGATGCTTGCGCGCAGCGCCTCGATCACCGGGAGAACGCGCTGCATTTCCTCCCCGGCAGAGACCGGTGCCGAACCGGGGCGGGTCGATTCACCACCGACATCGATGATATCAGCACCGGCATCGGCCATCTGCCGGGCATGCGCCACGGCCTTCTCGACAGTAAGCCAGGCACCGCCGTCGGAGAATGAATCGGATGTGATATTGAGTACACCCATGATCCGCGGCTGCTTCAGGTCCAGGATCTGGCCGGCACAGTTGATGGATACGGGGGTGCCGGTCATTGCGTATCACGCCCCCTCATCTGCAGAGAGAGGGGATCAGTTTGACAAAGCCCCCGTCAGCGCCGCATCAGGGCGGGCGTAGGGAGAAGACAGGCCGGCTCGAGCCACTTCTTCAATGCTGTCCCGCCGGCCCGCCGATGGCGTCGCCGGCCTTGTCATCGCCATCCTGGCTGCCGGCCGATGGCGTACCGGAGCTTGCAGTCGGCTCGGAGTCGTCCCAGTCCTGCGGCGGACGTGGTGGCTTGCCGGACATGATGTCGTCAATCTGGTGGCTGTCGATCGTTTCGTACTTGATCAGTGCTTCGGCCATACTGTGCAGCTTGTCGATATTTTCCCGCAGGATGGTCTCCGCCCGGTTATAGGCATTGTCAATGATAGAGCGGATCTCCTTGTCGATATCATGCGCGGTTTCGTCCGAGACATTCTTGTGCTGGGCAACCGAATGGCCGAGGAAGACCTCCTCCTGCTCGTCGCTGTAAGTCAGCGGCCCGAGTTTCTCGGACAGGCCCCACTTGGTAACCATGTTGCGCGCGAGTTCCGTCGTGCGCTGGATGTCGTTGGACGCACCGGTAGTCACCTTGTCAGCGCCGAAAACCAGCTCCTCTGCAATACGGCCGCCGAACAGGCTGCAAATCTGGCCTTCCAGGTGTTCCTTGCTGTAGCTGTAGCGGTCCTGCTCCGGCAGGAACATCGTCACGCCCAGGGCACGTCCGCGCGGGATGATACTGACCTTGTAGACCGGGTCATGGGTCGGCATCAGGCGGCCAACGATGGCGTGTCCGGCCTCGTGATAGGCGGTGAGCTTCTTCTCTTCCTCGCCCATGACCATGGACTTGCGCTCCGCGCCCATCATGATCTTGTCCTTGGCCTTTTCCATGTCCTCCATGTCGACCAGGCGCTTGTTGGCACGCGCGGCAAACAGCGCCGCCTCGTTGACCAGGTTGGCAAGATCGGCGCCCGAGAAACCCGGTGTGCCGCGGGCGATGAGACCGGCCTGGACATTGTCGGCAATCGGCACCTTGCGCATATGTACCTTGAGAATCTGCTCGCGGCCGCGCACGTCCGGCAGCGGCACGACTACCTGCCGGTCAAAGCGCCCCGGGCGCAGCAACGCGGGATCGAGCACATCCGGGCGGTTGGTCGCGGCAATGACGATGACGCCCTCGTTACCCTCGAAGCCGTCCATCTCCACCAGCAACTGGTTGAGGGTCTGTTCGCGCTCATCGTGTCCGCCGCCAAGACCGGCGCCCCTGTGCCGGCCGACGGCATCGATTTCGTCTATGAAGATGATGCAGGGTGAATGTTTCTTTGCCTGCTCGAACATGTCACGCACGCGAGAGGCGCCGACGCCGACAAACATCTCGACAAAGTCGGAACCCGAGATGGTGAAAAACGGCACCTTGGCCTCGCCCGCAATGGCCTTGGCCAGCAGCGTCTTGCCGGTGCCGGGAGAGCCCACCATCAGCACGCCGCGCGGAATCTTGCCACCGAGACGCTGGAACTTGCTCGGATCGCGGAGAAACTCGACCAGTTCACCAACCTCCTCCTTGGCCTCCTCGACACCGGCCACGTCGGCGAAGGTGATCTTGACCTGGTCCTCACCCAGCATGCGCGCCTTGCTCTTGCCGAAGGACATCGCGCCACGGCCACCGGCACCACCCTGCATCTGTCGCATGAAAAATATCCATACGCCGATCAGCAGCAGCATCGGGAACCAGGAAATGAATATCTGCATCAGCAGGGACTGCTGGTTGGGCGCCTTGACGTTGACCTCGACGTTGTTGTTCAGCAGGTCATCGACCATCTTCGGGTCATCCGGCGGGGTCTGGGTCTGGAAACGGCTGCCGTCGGAACGCAGGCCCTCGACGCTGTGGCCCTCGATATCGACCCGTTTCACCATGCCCTGCTGAACTTCCGTGATGAACTCGGAATAGGTGACTGTCTGGGTACCCCCGGTCCTGGTCGGACCGAAGTTGTTGAATACCGACATCAGCACGATGGCGATAACAACCCAGAGAATCAGATTTTTTGCCAGATCGTTCAAATCGAATACCTCGACACGTGGCCTGAAAAAGACAGAAAACCCTTACACTTGCGGCGGAAATAAGACGCAACTTGAATAATTATGACACATTAGCGCCGTTAAAGTGCCGCGCCAGCACGTACACTTCCCGGCTCCTCGGGCGGGAGGCCTTCGGCTTGCGAATACGCACCTGGCGGTACTGCGCGCGGAGCGTTTTCACCATGGCATCGAAACCCTCGCCCTGGAACGCCTTGAACAGCAGATCACCGCCCTCACGCAGTACCTGGCCGGCAAAATCGATGGCCAGCTCGGCCAAATACATGCTGCGTGGCTGGTCAACGGCTTCCATGCCGCTGATATTGGGCGCCATGTCGGACATTACAAGGTCAATCCTGTCACTGCCGAGGTTTTCCATCAGCAAATCAAGCACTTCATCCTCGCGAAAATCACCCTGTACGAATTCCACCCCGTCCAGCGGGTCCATTGGCAGAATATCCATGGCGATGATGCGACCCCTGCCTTGCAGCTCTTTTGCAGCGTACTGCGACCAGCCCCCGGGCGCGGCACCAAGGTCAACAATGGCCATCCCCGGCTTCAGGAGCCGGTCCTTCCGCTGAATCTCGTCGAGCTTGTATACCGCACGCGAACGATAACCCTCGCGCTGGGCGCGCTTGACGTATTCATCATCAAAATGTGACCGCAGCCAGCGATGACTGCTCTTGCTTCGTGCCATTGATACGCAGACCTTGTATCCGGGGATCAGCCGTCTTGCGGAACTATTATATTCACCACAGTAGCATCAGCGGCGCAGTGGTGTCGTCAATCACACGGCACGCCAGCTCCCGGCAATGATTTTCTTTGCGTTCCCTGCCCCTTTGCGGTTAGCTTGCCCTGTAACGCTGGCACTCCTGCCAGGTCAGCGCAGCAGGGATATTGCATGACACTCACTGAACAGCAGAAACGCGAGTTTCGCAGCCGTGGCCACCAGCTGAAGCCGGTCGTCACCATTGGTAATTCCGGCCTGACGGATGCCGTCATGCGGGAAATCGACCTGTCACTTGAACATCATGAACTGATGAAGATCCGCATCAGCGGCGCCGGCCGCGACGAACGCCGGAAGCTGATCGATGCCGTGTGCGATGCCTGTGATGCCGAAACCGTTCAGACGATCGGCAACATCGCACTGCTGTATCGCAAGGCCAGCAGCCCGGATTAGACGCGAAGTGCCGTACTCCGGCAATGCACAGTCAGGATACGGTGCCATGCACCTGATCCGGCCTATGGATTGTGTTTTTCCTGCCTGATTGCCACCAGCACCAGTCCGAGCAGGCAGTTCACGCCGTAGAGCAGCGTGGCCAGCCCGTGCAACTGGCCGAAACGTTCACTGCCGGTCTGCCCGGTGGTGCGCAGTTCGCCGATCATCGGCGCCAGCAGGAATTCTCCGGCCACGATCAGGACAAACATCAGCGCGATCACCAGCAGTTCGCGGCGGCGTTCGCCGCAGGCACGCTGCAGCCAGGCCAGCAGCAACAGCGCGCTGCCGCACAGCAGTCCGATGCGGCTGATGCTGCTGAACAGCGACCCGGCAACCGTACCGGCCGTGGCGGTGTCGGGAAGCGTCAAGAACAGTGTCGGTGCGACCACGAAGCCGATCACCCACAACCCGCCGATCCACAGCGTCAGCAGGATACGTTCGAGGACGGAAAAGAGTTTTTGCACCTGGCAGATCCGCGATCGTGGAAAAACAGAAAAAATACCCGCGAGAGCGGCTTGAACAGTTATTCGTAGCGAACTTCAACAATTTCCAGGCTGCGCTCGCCGCCGGGTACCGTCACGCTGACTACATCGCCTTCCATCTTGGCAATCAGGGCGCGGGCGATGGGTGAATTGATGGAGATCATGCCGACCTTGATATCCGCCTCGTCCTCGCCGACGATCTGGTAGCAGACGGCCTCTTCCGTGTCCTCGTCAACCAGCTCGACCGTGCAGCCGAACACAACCTTGCCGCCGGCGTTCATGGTCGTGATATCGACGATATGGGCGTGGCCCAGCTTGCCTTCGATGTCCTTGATACGGCCCTCGACGAAGCTCTGCTGTTCGCGGGCGGCGTGATACTCGGCATTTTCCTTGAGATCGCCATGGGCGCGCGCCTCGGCAATCGCCTTGACGATGCGCGGACGCTCCACCTTCTTGAGCTGAACGAGTTCCTCGCGCAGTTTCTCGGCGCCACGGGCAGTAATGGGTACCTTGGTTGTCATGCTGTCTGCTCCCGATGCAGGGCCTGCAGGCTGTTCACGATACCGGTGTCGAGAAATTCCAGCGCCATGCAGGTCGCACTCGCGCCGGCCAGCGTGGTGCTGTAGGACACCTTGTGGTGCAGGGCCGTTCGGCGAATTGTATAGGAATCCGCAATGGCCTGCTTGCCCTCGGTGGTGTTGACGATCAGGTCTACCTGGCCGTTCTTGAGCATGTCCACGATGTGCGGCCGTCCCTCCATGACCTTGTTGACCACTTCACAGGCGATCCCGTCCGCCTTGATGGCCGCCGCGGTACCGCGGGTGGCGACCAGACGGAAGCCGTGCGCGGCAAGATCACGGGCCAGTATGACTGCTGCAGCCCGGTCCGCCTTGCGCACGCTGATGAAGGCCGTGCCGCCTTTCGGCACCGCATTGCCCGCACCAAGCTGTGCCTTGGCAAACGCCTCGCCGAAGGAATTCCCGACCCCCATCACCTCGCCGGTCGACTTCATTTCCGGCCCCAGCAGCGGGTCAACTCCCTGGAACTTGATAAACGGAAACACGGCTTCCTTGACGGAATAGAAATGCGGCACCCGCGCCTCGGTCAGTCCCTGCGCCTTCAGGCTCTTGCCGGTCATGACACGGGCCGCCACCTTGGCCAGCGGCACCGAGGTCGCCTTGGAGACGAACGGCACGGTGCGCGAGGCCCGCGGGTTGACCTCGATGACATAGATATCGTCGCCCTTCACAGCGAACTGGGTGTTCATCAGCCCCCTGACCTCGAGTTCCATGGCCATGCGCCTGACCTGTTCGGAAAGGCGCTGCTGGATCTCCGGGCCAAGGGTATAGGGTGGCAGCGAGCAGGCCGAGTCGCCGGAATGCACGCCGGCCTGCTCGATATGCTCCATGATGCCGCCGATCAGGACATCCTCGCCGTCACACACGGCATCGACGTCCACCTCCACCGCGTCACTCAGGAAGCGGTCGAGCAGCACCGGCGAGTCGTTGGAGACGCGCACGGCCTCGCGCATGTAGCGCGCCAGGTCCTCTTCGCTGTAGACAATCTCCATGGCACGACCACCAAGCACGTAGGACGGACGCACCACCAGCGGGTAGCCGATTTCCCTGGCGAGCAGCAGCGCGCCATCCGGATCGGTGGCGGTACGGTTCGGCGGCTGCTTGAGCTGCAGTCGCTCGATCATCTGCTGGAAGCGTTCCCGGTCCTCGGCGTGGTCGATGGCATCGGCCGAGGTGCCGATGACGGGAACACCGTTGGCCTCCAGTCCCCGCGACAACTTCAGCGGCGTCTGCCCGCCGTACTGCACGATCACGCCCTTCGGCTGCTCGATGCGAATGATCTCGAGCACGTCTTCCAGTGTCAGCGGCTCGAAGTACAACCGGTCGGACGTATCGTAGTCCGTTGACACCGTCTCCGGGTTGCAGTTGACCATAATGGTCTCGAAGCCGTCCTCGCGGCACGCCTGGGCGGCGTGCACACAGCAGTAGTCGAACTCGATACCCTGGCCGATGCGGTTCGGTCCGCCGCCCAGCACGACGATCTTGTCGTTCTGCGTCGGCTCGGCCTCGCACTCTTCCTCGTAGGTTGAGTACATGTAGGCAGTGGAGGTAGCAAACTCGGCCGCGCAGGTATCGACCCGCTTGTATACCGGGAAGATGCCGAGTGCGTGTCGCCGCGACCGCAGTTCGTCCTCGGTAACGCCGGCCAGTGACGCCAGCCGGCTGTCGGCGAACCCCTTGCGCTTCAGCAAGCGCAGCCGGTCTGCATCCAGCGACGCCATGCCGCCGGCCATGACCTCGCCTTCCAGCGCCACCAGTTCGCCGATCTGCGTCAGGAACCAGGGATCGATTGCCGTCAGCTCGTGCAGGTCCCCGACGGACAGGCCGGCGCGAAAGCCATCGGCGACATGCCAGAGCCGGTCGGGATGCGACGTGCGCAGTTTCTTTACCAGCTCGTCACGGGCACCCGCCTCGGCGAGGTCGAAAATCCCGTTGAGGCCGTCGACACCGGTCTCCAGGCCGCGCAGGGCCTTTTGCAGTGACTCCTGGAAGGTCCGGCCCATGGCCATCACCTCGCCGACCGACTTCATCTGCGTGCCAAGCACCGGCTCGGCCTGCGGGAATTTCTCGAAGGTAAACCGCGGCACCTTGGTGACGACATAGTCGATGGTCGGTTCGAACGATGCCGGCGTCGCGCCGCCGGTGATCTCGTTCTTCAGTTCATCCAGCGTGTAACCGACCGCCAGCTTGGCGGCCACCTTGGCAATCGGGAAACCGGTGGCCTTGGAGGCCAGCGCCGAGGAACGCGACACGCGCGGATTCATCTCGATGATGACCATGCGTCCGTCTGCCGGGTTAATGGCAAACTGCACGTTGGAACCGCCGGTCTCAACGCCGATCTTGCGCAGCACGGCCAGCGAGGCGTTGCGCATGATCTGGTATTCCTTGTCTGTCAGTGTCTGCGCCGGCGCGACGGTTATCGAGTCGCCGGTATGCACACCCATGGGATCGAGGTTCTCGATGGAACAGATGATGATGCAGTTGTCGCTGCGGTCGCGCACCACCTCCATCTCGTATTCCTTCCAGCCGAGGATGGACTCCTCCAGCAGCACCTCGGTGGTCGGCGAGAGATCCAGGCCATGCTCACAGATGGTGACGAACTCTTCCTTGTTGTAGGCAATGCCGCCACCGCTGCCACCGAGGGTAAACGACGGCCGGATAATGACCGGAAAACCGATCGAGGCCTGCATCTGGTGGGCCTCTTCCATGCTGTGCACCACGGCAGCATGCGGTGTCGACAGGCCGATTTCCGTCATGGCTTCACGGAACAGGCCACGATCCTCGGCCATGTCGATGGCCTCGCGGCTGGCGCCGATCAGCTCAACACCGTATTCCTCAAGCACCCCCTCGCGCACCAGGTCGAGCGCACAGTTGAGCGCGGTCTGGCCGCCCATGGTCGGCAGCAATACGTCCGGGCGTTCCTTGTCGATGATGGCGGCGACCGTCTTCCAGTGTACCGGTTCAATGTAGACGGCATCCGCGGTGTCCGGGTCGGTCATGATGGTCGCCGGATTGGAGTTCACCAGCACCACCCGGTAGCCCTCCTCGCGCAGCGCCTTGCAGGCCTGGGCGCCGGAGTAATCGAACTCGCACGCCTGGCCGATAATGATCGGGCCGGCGCCGATGATCAGGACGCTTTCGATGTCAGTGCGTTTTGGCATGTGTCTAGTTTTATACTTCAGTGCAGGTCGGGTTAGCGGAGCGTAACCCGACAATATCCAGGAGCCGGGTTACGGCGTTACACACCTGATCAGATTCGACTGCTAATCCCGTTTTTCCATCATTTCAATAAACCGGTCAAACAGCGGTGCCACGTCGTGCGGCCCGGGGCTTGCCTCGGGGTGCCCCTGGAAGCTGAAGGCCGGGCAGTCGGTGCGCGCAATACCCTGCAGTGAGCCGTCGAACAGCGAGCGGTGCGTCGCCGTCAGGTGTTCCGGCAGGCTGTCTTCGTCCACGGCAAAACCGTGGTTCTGGCTGGTGATCATGACCCGCTTGCTGTCGAGATCCTGCACCGGGTGATTGGCGCCATGGTGACCGAATTTCATTTTCATCGTGCGCGCGCCGCTGGCCAGTGCCAGCAACTGGTGACCGAGGCAGATACCGAATACCGGCAGCCTTGTCGCCAGCAGTTCGCGAATGGCGGTGATCGCATAGTCGCACGGCTCGGGATCTCCCGGCCCGTTGGACAGGAACACACCGTCCGGCTGCATGGCGAGCACCTCGCTGGCCGGCGTCTGCGCCGGCACCACCGTCAGGCGGCAACCACGGTCGGACAGCATGCGCAGGATATTGAGCTTGACGCCGAAATCATAGGCCACCACGTGGTACGGCAGGTCCTGCTCCGGCGCGTCGACCGGCAAACCGCCCTCAAGCGACCACGTGCCCTGGCGCCACGGATACGTCCCGGGCGTGGAGACTTCCCGGGCAAGATCCATCCCCTTCAGGCCCGGGAAGGCCTGCGCCCCGGCGATAGCCGCCTGCTCGTCGATGGCATCTCCGGCCACCAGGCAACCGCCCTGTGCGCCCTTCTCGCGCAGAATGCGGGTCAGGCGACGGGTGTCGATACCGGCGATGCCGATGACGCCGCGCGACTGCAGGTAGTCACCCAGGGAGGCCGAGCTGCGGAAATTACTGGTGCAGGCCGGCAGGTCGCGGATGACCAGGCCGGCGCAGTGGATGGCAGCGGCCTCCTCGTCTTCCGGGTTGGTGCCGACATTGCCGATGTGCGGGTAAGTCAGGGTGACGATCTGGCGGGCATAGGAGGGATCGGTAAGGATCTCCTGGTACCCGGTCATGGCGGTATTGAACACCACCTCACCGCTGATCTGGCCTTCAATACCAATAGAAACGCCCCGGAACAGACTTCCGTCTTGCAAAGCCAACAGGGCCGGTTTCCTCAAGAAGACCTCCGCGTCTGGACGTAAAACGGGAGGGTCCCCGGCGGAACCATCCCGTTCTGGATGCTGCGATGTACTGGCCTGAATCTGGCGGGGGATTGTAATGGATTCCCGGCCGGGCTGTCTACGCAGTGAGCCAGGATGGGCGGGGTTCGCCGCAAAGACGCAGAAAAATTCCTGAAAAATAACTCACTGCAAAGGCGCAAAGGACGCCAGAAAACGCTTCAGGTGCTTTCCAATGTCATGCACGCCTGCTCGGGAATGACTTGATTTTCAATAATATTACAGCCTTGCGTAGTTTGCGCCTTTGCGGTGACATTGTTTTCCGGGTGTTGTCTGCACTCTCCGCGTCGCTTCGCTGACCACCCTGCCGGCCTTGCCCGGCCTCAGTTCTTAAGGCCGAGCACGTCCTGCATGTCGAACAGGCCCTTCTCGCGCTGCATCAGCCAGGCCGCGGCACGCGCCGCGCCGTTGGCGAAGGTCATGCGGCTGGAGGCCTTGTGGGTAATCTCGACGCGTTCGCCGCTGGCGGCAAACAACACGGTATGGTCGCCGACGATGTCGCCGGCGCGAATGGTCTCGAAGCCGATGGTCTTGCGGTCGCGTTCACCGGTGAGCCCTTCCCGCCCGTAGACGGCGCAGTCCTTCAGGTCACGTCCGAGCGCCGCGGCCACCACCTCACCCATGCGCAGCGCGGTACCGGACGGTGCATCGACCTTGTGACGGTGATGCGCCTCGATGACCTCGATGTCGACCTCGTCGCCGAGCACGCGCGCTGCCATGTCCAGCAGCTTCAGGCACAGGTTGACCCCGACACTCATGTTGGGCGCGAACACCACGGCGACCTCATCGGCGGCCGCGGCAATCTGCGCGCGCTCCTCGCCGGTAAATCCGGTGGTACCGATCACCATGCGCCTGCCGGCGGCACGGCATGCCGCGAGGTTTACCAGCGTGACGGCCGGCCGGGTGAAGTCGATCAGGACGTCGAAGTCATCAGTCACCGCGGCAATGTCCGCAACCACGCTCACGCCCAGCCGGCCCACACCGGCCAGTTCGCCGGCATCACTGCCCAGCAGGCTGCTGTCAGGGTGTTCCAGGGCAACGGCAACTTCCAGCCCGTCGGTGTTGTGGCAGGCCTCGATCAGGCTGCGGCCCATGCGACCGGCCGCACCGGTAATGGCGATTCGTGTCATGTTGGTGGTATCTCTTCGTTTTCTGGTGTGGTGAGGGTGTTAGGTAATGTAAATCAAGTCAACCGGGTTTTCGTCAGATACAGGTTTCGCCCTGTCGGGCGAGGTACTTTTCTTTGCGCCGCCAAAGAAAAGTACCCAAAAGAAAGGCGGCCCTGAGGCTTGCCCGCTGACGCGGGTACCCTGCGCTTCTCGGCAAAACCGGCGCTCGCCCAACTCGCGCACTCGCTGGCGCTCGCTGCGCTCAGACATGGCCTCGCTTGCCCCGGTTTTCCCTGCGATGCTCGGCTGCGCCTGCGGGGTTGGACCAACTACCCACCAGTCCCGTAGGCCGCGCCGAGTACCGCAGCCGTTCCGGGGAGAAGGCGCGCATCCTGTCTGAGGCAGACCTGACAAGGTCTGCCGAGTTATGCGCGCCCCCGGAACGGCGAGGAACGCAGGGCATCGGCGCAGCCGACGCGGGCTCCGGGTGCCCTTCTCTTTAGGTACTTTCTCTTGGGCACGCAAGAGAAAGTACCTCGCCCGACAGGGCGAAACCTGACCAGGATATGCATAGTGAAAATCAGGGAGCAGCGATGAATTGAGAGCCCAATAATTGAACTACAGATCAACCCGCCAGATCGTCAAAAAACTTCTTCACCCCATCCAGCCAGGAGGTATGCTGCGGGCTGTGGCGGCTGCCGCCCTCGTCCACCTCGGAGGCAAATTCCTTCAGCAGTTCCTTCTGTTTGCGGTTCAGTTTCACAGGCGTCTCGACAGTCACCTTGCAGATGAGATCGCCGGTCGGACCACCGCGTACCGGTTTCACGCCCTTGCCGCGCAGGCGGAACATCCTGCCGGTCTGGGTCTCCGGCGGGATCTTCAGGCTGACACGGCCGTTGAGGGTGGGAACCTCGAGTTCGCCGCCCAGGGCAGCCGTGACAAAACTGATCGGCACCTCGCAGAACAGGTGATTTTCCTCGCGCTGGAAGATGGGGTGCTCCTTGACATGCACCTGGACATACAGGTCGCCGGGCGGACCACCGGCCTCGCCGGCCTCGCCCTCACCCGCCAGCCGGATGCGGTCGCCGGTATCGACGCCCGCCGGCACCTTGACCGACAGCGTCTTGCGCTCCTCGACCCGGCCCTTGCCATGACAGCTCTGGCAGGGATCGGAGATGATCGTGCCCTGCCCATGGCAGCGCGGACAGGTTTGCTGCAGGGAAAAGAAACCCTGCTGCATGCGTACCTGGCCATGGCCGCCACAGGTAGTGCAGGTTGTCGGGCTGCTGCCCTTCTTCGCACCACTGCCGCCACAGCTGTCACATACAACAAGCGTCGGCACCCGGATCTTGACCGTGGTACCGGCAACGGCGTCCTCCAGCGACAGCTCCAGGTTGTAGCGCAGATCGGAACCGCGATAGACACGCTGGCCGCCACCACCGCGGGCACCGCCGAAGATATCGCCAAAGACGTCACCGAAAATATCGCTGAAGCTGGCCCCGCCTGCCCCGGCCGCCCCGTAGCCGCCACCCATGGAGGGGTCGACGCCGGCATGGCCGAACTGGTCATAGGCCGCCCGTTTCTGGGAATCGCTCAGAACTTCCCAGGCCTCCTTGCACTCCTTGAACTTCTCCTCGGACTCCTTGTCGTCCGGGTTGCGGTCCGGATGGTGCTTCTGTGCCGCGCGACGGTAGGCCTTCTTCAGATCGGCCTCACTGGCGTTTTTCGAGACACCCAGCACTTCGTAGTAATCGCGTTTAGCCATGACTTGGTCTATGTACAGTCTCGTATTGGTGTTCACCGCAGAGACGCAAAGGGCGCAGAGAAGAAAAAAATCTTTCACCGCAATGCAGCAAAGGACGCAAGGATAAGATCATTAATGTAAACAACATTTCATCCCTGTTCCCGCAGCAATGATAATGGGGTTTGTGTTTTTGCCCTCATCGTTGCTTTGAGCCCTTGGGCCTTTGCGGTGAGTAGTATTTAAATGTTTTCTCTGCGCCCTTTGCGTCTTTGCGGCAAGAGTATCAGCCCGGTAAAGCAAAGATCCGGGACCGGCTGAACCGGCCCCGGACTGCAACACTCGACAGCGCCGTTGCGTTACTTGCTGTCGGCGTCCTTGACCTCTTCGAACTCGGCGTCGACAACATCGTCGCCGCTGCTACCGGCATCGCCACCGGCTTTCGCCTGTGCCCCGGCGTCGCCCTGCTGCTGAGCCGCCTGTTCCGCGTAGACACGCTCGGCCAGTTTGCCGGACTTCTCGCCCAGTTCCCTGGTCTTTGCCTCGATGGCTTCCTTGTCGTCACCCTTCATGGCTTCCTGCAGGGCCTCGACGGCGGCCTCGATGTCCTTCTTCTCGTCCTCGCTTACCTTATCACCAAGTTCCTCAATGGACTTGTTGGTGGCATGGATCAGACCGTCGGCCTGGTTGCGCGCGTCGATCAGCTCATGGAACTTGCGGTCCTCGTCGGCATGCGCCTCGGCATCCTTGACCATCTGGTCGATCTCTTCATCCGACAGACCGCTGGAGGCCTTGATCTGGATCGACTGCTCCTTGCCGGTTGCCTTGTCCTTGGCGGACACGTGCAGGATACCGTTGGCGTCGATATCGAAAGTCACCTCGATCTGCGGCACACCGCGCGGTGCCGGCGGGATGTCGCCGAGATCAAAGCGGCCAAGCGACTTGTTCGCCGTGGCAACGTCACGCTCACCCTGCAGGACATGCACGGTAACCGCCGTCTGGTTGTCGTCGGCCGTCGAAAACACCTGGTTTGCCTTGGTCGGGATGGTCGTGTTCTTCTCGATCAGCTTGGTCATGACACCACCCAGCGTCTCGATACCCAGTGACAGCGGCGTCACGTCGAGCAGCAGCACATCCTTGACCTCGCCGCCAAGCACACCGCCCTGGATCGCAGCACCGATGGCGACGGCCTCGTCCGGGTTCAGGTCCCTGCGCGGCTCCTTGCCAAAGAAACCCTGTACTGCCTCCTGCACCTTGGGCATGCGGGTCTGGCCACCGACAAGGATAATGTCGTCAACCTCGCTGGCGGACAGGCCGGCGTCCTTGAGCGCGATCTTGCACGGCTCGATGGTGCGATCGATCAGGTCCTCGACCAGCGATTCCAGCTTGGCGCGCGTCAGCTTCATGTTCAGATGTTTCGGCCCACTGGCATCGGCCGTGATGTACGGCAGGTTCACGTCGGTCTGCTGGCTTGAGGACAGCTCGATCTTGGCCTTCTCGGCACCCTCCTTGAGACGCTGCATGGCCAGCGGGTCACCGCGCAGGTCCATGCCCTGGTCCTTCTTGAACTGGTCGGCCAGGTAGTCGATCAGGCGCTTGTCGAAGTCCTCGCCACCGAGGAAGGTGTCACCGTTGGTGGAGAGCACCTCGAACTGGTGCTCGCCGTCGACGTCGGCGATTTCGATAATGGAGATATCGAAGGTACCGCCACCGAGGTCGTAGACCGCGATCTTGGAATCGCCGCGCTTCTTGTCCATCCCGTAGGCCAGTGCGGCCGCGGTCGGCTCGTTGATGATACGTTTCACGTCCAGGCCGGCAATGCGGCCGGCGTCCTTGGTCGCCTGGCGCTGCGAGTCGTTGAAGTAGGCCGGGACGGTGATCACCGCCTCGGTCACCGGCTCGCCGAGATAGTCCTCGGCTGTGCTTTTCATCTTCTGCAGCACGCGCGCGGAGACTTCCGGCGGCGCCATTTTCTTGCCCTGGGCCTCGACCCAGGCGTCGCCGTTGTCGGCCTTGACGATGCTGTACGACACCAGGTTGATGTCGCGCTGCACCACGTCCTCGTCGAAGCGGCGACCGATCAGGCGCTTCACGGCAAACAGGGTATTGGTCGGGTTGGTGACCGCCTGGCGCTTGGCCGCCTGGCCGACAAGCACCTCGCTGTCATCGGTAAAGGCCACGATCGACGGCGTCGTGCGATCGCCCTCACTGTTCTCGATGACGCGGGCCTTGTTGCCTTCCATTATGGCAACACAGGAGTTCGTCGTGCCGAGGTCAATTCCGATAATCTTGCCCATTTTCTCTAATCTCCGGATAACTTCATGAAATGTTTATAAATAAGTAAATCCCGTCATTACCGCATAGATGGGGACGGGGCAGCGAAAATTCAAGCCTCACCGTTGGCCCTGGCAGCATCGGGTGCCTTCGAGACAATCACCATGGCAGGTCGTATCAGGCGCTCGTTCAGCAGGTAACCCTTCTGCACCACCGTGACCACCGTGTTCGGGGCAACATCGTCGCGTTCCTGCATGGACATTGCCTGGTGAAAATCGGGATTGAACGCCTCGTTTTCCGGGTTCACCTCGGTGATGCCGAACTTCTCCAGCACCCCGGTCATCATTTGCAGGGTGAGTTCCACGCCTTCACGCAGCTTTTCCGGGTCAGTATTTTCCTGCACCGAGGCCGACAGTCCCATTTCCAGGCTGTCCCGCACCGGCAGTAAATCCTGGGCAAAGCGGTCCAGCGCATACTTGTGCGCGTTGGCCACGTCGCGCTCGGCACGCCTGGTCAGATTCTCGATATCGGCCTGCAGCCGCAGGCACTGGTTCCAGTGCTCGTCCGCCTTGCTGCGCGCGTCTTCGAGCATGCCGCTGAGCTCGGCATGATCAGGTTCCATCGCGGCATCCGCCTCACCACCACCCCCGGTTTCAACACCGGCACCAGCTTCAGCCGCGTCCACCACATCCTCAACTGATTCATTTTCCTTCTTCGACATAGGGTTACTCCAGCTTTCCAATCTGTAATATGAAACAAGGCGCGCAGCCATGCGCGTCCCGCATGGACGGGAACTACAGCGAATATGGGGTTTATTCCTTCTGCTTCAAGGCCGCGCCGAGCAGGCGCGCGGTTGCGTCCACAATCGGGATGACCCGCTCGTAGGCCATGCGGGTCGGGCCGATGACACCCAGCACCCCCACCACCTCACCGTCCACCTGGTACGGCGCAGTAACCATGCTGCACTCGTCGAGCGTCTGGTAGCCGGACTCCTCGCCAATGAAAATCTGAATACCCTCACCGTGCACGCACTGGTCGAGCAGGTTGAGAATCTCGCGCTTCTGGTTGAAGGCATCGAACAGCTTGCGCAGGCGTTCGATGTCGCACAGTTCCTGGAAGCCCATCAGGTTGGTCTGCCCTGACATGATGAAGTCTTCGTTGCGGTTGCGTTCCAGTACCTGGTCAGCCATGTGCATGGCCGTCAGCATCATCTGGTTCATGGTGGAGCGCGCTTCCTGCATATCCTGCAGCAGGGTATTGCGCACTTCGGCAAGTTCCCTGCCCGAGAACAGGTCGCTCAGATAATTCGACGCCTGCTGCAGTTCGGACGGACTGCATTCGCGTTCGGTGTGCACAATCCGGTTCTGCACCTCACCCTCGCTGGTCACGAGGATGGCCAGCACGCGTCGCTCCGACAATGGCAGGAACTCGACCCGCCGGAACACCGCATGCTCGTGCTTTGGTAACGTAACGACGCCAGCCAGCTGCGTGATACCGGACAGCAGGCCGGTGACCGACTCCAGCAGGTCCTTGGCCGTGGTATCGGCATCCAGCTGGGCGCGTATCTCCTCGAAGGCACCGCTCTCGAGCGGCTGCACCTTGAGCAGCGTATCAACGAAAAAGCGGTAGCCCAGCACGGTCGGGACACGCCCTGCCGAGGTGTGCGGGGACTGCACGAAGCCCAGTTCCTCCAGATCCGACATGACATTGCGGATGGTGGCCGGGCTGAGGTTGAGTCCGGCCTCGCGCGCCAGCGTCCGCGACCCGACCGGCTGCCCCTCACGGGCATAGCGCTCGATCAGCGCCTTCAGCATGTGCTGGGCACGATCTGAGATGTCGGGAGACAGATGCTTCATAAGTCAGGCGGCGGTTGCGGTTCGTGTAGCGGATTGGCACTCTCGGCTGCCGAGTGCCAACATGCAACGTACAGCCGCCCCTGATGCCTGTCAACCCGCATGACATGCGCCCGCCGCAGGTGTTGGCGCATACCGGCAGTCGTGTTAGTTTTCCCGGTAACTCAACCGGATACCCCATGACAACAGCCATCTTCAAGCGCATCGGCCTTATCGGCAAGAGCGGTGACAAGAATGTCTCGGCAACCCTGCGCAAGCTGGTCGAACAGCTCGAGGCCTGCCAGGTACAGATCCTGCTGGACGAGGGCATCGCCGACATGCTGGTCGACAGCGCTCACCCGGTCGCAGACCGTGACTCGCTGGCGCGGCAATGCGATCTCGCCATTGTCGTCGGCGGCGACGGTACGCTGCTGAACGCCGCCCGCAGCCTGGCGGAACCGGGTGTGGCGGTACTCGGCGTCAACCTCGGCCGGCTCGGATTCCTGGTCGACGTCTCGCCGGAGGACATGGGACGGCAGCTGCAAAATATCCTTGCCGGTGACTTCGACGAGGAAAAACGCACCCTGTTGCACGCCACGGTCACCCGTGGGGATGACATCATCAGCGCCAGCAACGCACTCAACGATGTCGTCATTCACAAGAAAGACATCGCCAGGATGATTGAGCTCGACACATGGATCAACGGTCAGTTCCTGAACACCAACCGCTCGGATGGCCTGATCATCGCCACGCCGACAGGCTCCACGGCCTACGCCCTGTCCGGCGGCGGCCCGGTGCTGCACCCGGCGCTCGAGGCCATCACGCTGGTGCCCATCTGCCCGCACACGCTCAGCAACCGCCCGATCGTGCTCAACGACGACGCGACCATCGTGGTAGTCATCCACCCGGGCGCGCTGCAGGCGCAGATCTCCTGCGACGGCCAGGTCAACTCGACACTGGACCCGGGCGACCGGATCACGATCCGCAAGCATGACCACACCCTGCGACTGCTGCACCCGCCGGGGCATGATTACTACGAAGTGCTGCGCAAGAAGCTGCGCTGGAGCGAGCACCCGTCGTAGCGTTCCATCCATCAATGCTATCCCACATCCACATACGCAACTTTGCCATCGTCGACGAGATCGATGTGGAACTCGATGACGGCATGACCGCGCTGACCGGCGAGACCGGCGCCGGCAAGTCCATCCTCGTCGACGCCCTCGGCCTGGTGCTTGGCGACCGGGCCGACAGCGGCGTCATCCGCCATGGCTGTGACCGCGCCGAGATATCGGCCGGCTTCGAAACAGGCAGCCACCCCGCTGTCAGCGCATGGCTGGCCGAACGGGAACTGGACATGGACGGCGAGTGTCAGCTGCGCCGCGTCATCAACCGCGGCGGGCGTACGCGCGGCTATATCAACGGCCAGCCGGCGCCGATGCAGTCGCTGCGGGAACTTGGCGAGATGCTGGTTGATATCCACGGCCAGCACGAGCACCAGTCACTGCTGCGCAGCAGCGTGCAGCGGCAACTGCTCGACGACTTTGGCGGCCACAGCGCCCTGCTGTCGAAGGTTGCCGGTCTGTACGGTGAATGGCTGGCGACCAGGGAGGAACTGGATGCTGTCATCAGCGACGATACCGAGCGCGATGCCAGACTCGACCTGCTCCGCTACCAGCTACAGGAGCTCGATACCCTCGGGCTGACGGTGGAAGACATCCGCAACATCGACGAGGAGCACTCGCGGCTGGCCAATGCCGGCCAGCTGCTCGAGACCTGCCAGCTGGGGCTGGCGCGGCTGGACGCGGACGATGGCAATACCGCCTACAGCCTGATCAACCGCACGCTGGAAGAGCTGACGGAGCTGGCGGGGCTGGACAGCCGGCTCGGGGACAGCACGCGCCTGCTCAGCGACGCGTCGATCCTGCTGCAGGAATGCATCGACTCCCTGCGACAGTATACAGACCGGCTGGAGCTGGACCCCGAACGCCTGCAGTGGCTGGAAGAACGCATCGGCATTCTGCACGACCTGGCACGCAAGCACCGCTGTCCGGCGGATGAACTGCCGGCAGTCGAGCAAGCCCTGCGCAGGGAACTGGACAGCATCGAGCACGCTGACCAGCACCGCGAGGCATTGCAGGCAAGGCTGGAGGAACTGGAGGCCCGCTACACGGACAGCGCCAGGCAGCTGAGCGGGGCCCGCAAAAAAGCCGCTGTGAAATTCGGCAGGGAAATCACCCGCGCCATGCAGACGCTGGGCATGTCCGGCGGTGTGTTCGAGGTCGCTGTCGCAGCGCGCAGCAATGAATCATTCAGCGCGCATGGCGTGGACAGCATCGAGTTCCGGGTAAGCGCCAACAAGGGCCTGCCCGTACAGCCACTGGCAAAAGTCGCCTCGGGCGGCGAACTGTCGCGCATCAGCCTGTCGATCCAGGTCATCTCGGCCGGCAGCGACACCACCCCGACCATGATCTTTGACGAGGTCGACAGTGGCATTGGCGGCGGCGTTGCCGAGATCGTCGGCCAGAAACTGCGCGCCCTGGGCGCGGACCGGCAGGTGCTGTGCGTCACCCACCTGCCCCAGGTCGCGGCCCTGGCCAATCAGCAGATGCAGGTCAGCAAGCTTGCCGGCGAGGACACCACGCACACCCGCATCCGACCGCTGGATGACGGGGAGCGGATCGATGAAATCGCACGCATGCTGGGCGGGGTAAAAATCACCCGGCAGACACGCGAACACGCGCGCGAGATGATCGAACAGGCACAAACTCGCGGCAGGTCAGGCAGGAAAAAGACACAGCCGAAACGGGCCTGAAGCCGGCCACTCAGTCCAGCGGCACCTCGATCAGCAGCACTTCAGCCCTGCGCACAGCCTGCAGGGAAAAGCGGTCGGCACCACTGACACCCATGGCGTCCCGCTCGCCCAGCGACTCGGCAGCGCAGCTGATTTCCCCGCTGATGACGAACAGGTATACCGCGTTGCCGGGATGCTGCACGGCATACTCCACGGCCAGACCGGCATCAACTGACGTCAGCGAGAACCAGGCGTCCTGGTTGATGACCAGCGAACCGTCACGGCCGTCCGGTGACACCACCAGCTGCAGACGGTTCTGCCGTGCCGCCGGATCAAAGGCCCGCTGCTCGTAGCGGGGCGCGGTATCGCGCCGTTTCGGCAGCACCCATATCTGCAGGAAATTGACCGCTTCCGTCTGCGAGTCGTTGTACTCCGAGTGCGTGATGCCGGTGCCGGCCGACATGAGCTGCACCTCCCCGGCATGGATGATGTGCACATTACCCATGCTGTCCCGGTGCCGCAGCGTGCCGGCAAGCGGTACCGAGATGATTTCCATGTTGTCGTGGGGATGGGTATCAAATCCTGCCCCCGGGTCGACCACATCGTCATTCAGTACGCGCAGCTTGCCGAACTGCATCCGCTCCGGATTGCGGTACATCGCGAAGCTGAATGTGTGCCGGCTGTGCAGCCAGCCATGTTCGGCCCGGCCACGGCTGTCCGCCCGGTGAACTGTCTTCTGCATGGTCAACCTCCTTCAGTTAACATGATTGCAGGCCGGCGCACGCACAGAGCGTGGCAGCCCGACGGCAAAGCATCCGCCAGCGGGCAGTGCCGGCAGCTGGTCCGTCATGATATCAATGTAGTAGCCGGGCGGCGACCAGCCGGAAGGTTCCTCCTCGCCACGGCGAGTCAACCACCACAGGCCGCCGCCATCGAACGCTTGCATTCAGGCTGCATCTGATTGCAGCATGCTTGCCGTGCAAACAGAATATCCGTGCAATGGATTAACGAGGCCAGTCATGCCGCGTCGCTAGTACCGAACGGATGACATGCCGGCACCGGGCAGCAACACTGCAAATGACAGCAACCCCTGAACGTCATTCCCTGATGTAATCCGCCACAACAAGCGAAAGCGGGATACCATGCGGGCCGTTACCCGGCCGGGGCAGCATCCGGGAATGCGCCCTGGATATGCACATCCCGCTGCGGGAACGGAATCGTGATGCCCTTCTTGTCGAAGCGTTCTTTCACAGTACGGGTGACATCCCAGTAGACATTCCAGTAATGCTTGGTCCTGACCCAGGGGCGGCAGACGAAATTCACGGATGAGTCCGCCAGCTCGTGTACGCGCACCACGGGCTCGGGATCATCCAGCACGAGCTCATGTTCGCTCATGACCTGCTCCATGATCTTCTGCGCCTTCCCGATGTCATCTTCACAGGCAATACCGAATACCAGATCCACCCGGCGAGTGTCCGTCCCGTTCACGTTGGTAATGGCGTCACCCCAGACGTTATTGTTGGGGATGGTGACCGCCCGGTTGTCCGGGGTATGCAGCTGCACGGACAGCAGGTTCATGGACTTGACCACACCGAGGTCAAACGGCATGAACACCATGATCAGGATGCCGCTGGCGAAATTCCCGAGGGAATTCTGCAGGGCAAAGGCAATGAGGAAGCCGGCTGCGCCGATCACTGCCAGCAGGGGTCCGATGTTCACTTCCAGAGCAGCCAGGCCAATCAGGAGTCCGATGGCAAGAATAATGCGCCGGGTGGTCACAACGAGGAAATCGCCGAACAGGCGGGAGGTCTGCGCTGTTCTCGCGATAACCGTTTGCATCGCCTTTGACACAAGGCGGGACAGAAACATGGTTATCAGGATGATGACGACAAAAATTGCTGGATTCTTCAGCCAGCGTACACCGCCCTCCTAGGAGAGCGCCCAGCCACTGATCGTTTTCCAGGCGGCCTGCCAGTCAGAGACATCCACCTTTACACCCGATACCGCGGCAAGATACTTGCGATACTCCTCGACCTCTTCGACAGCGCCGCCCTTGGCCTCGAACACATTGACCACGGCAGTGGCCCGGTCGATCAATGCCGTTTGCTCGGTACGCAGGACCGTCAGGTATTCGAGAAGCACATCGCGCTGCCGGTGGCGCTCCCTGACCGCCTTCTCCAGTCTTACCTGCGTATCTGCAACGGCCTTGTCTTCAGCGCCCTGGAGACAGGCCGCCCATGGCACGCACCTGGTCAGCGGGAACAACTGATCTTCCTGCGGGGGGATATCGATATTGAGGCAGGATATGAACAGCAGTTTCTTGTTCCGGCAATCCTCCGCTTTCACGACGGCGCGAAAGGTCCGGTCGAATTCAGCCTGCGTGTTCACCTGGGCGGCAACCAGCAGCGGGTTTGCCGATGTGACAATCCACACACGCCCGGGTGATAGTCAACGGTGATATCAATCTCGCAAGGACGACGGGAGCAGATGGCGATCGAACACAACGCACACGGCATCGCATGCTGAGCGGCATCTGGTAGCGCGCCGCTCAACCTTTGGAATCCGCCGTCTCCGCGTTCTCGTCTCCGTCCTCCATGTCTGCATTGACCGTACCGGCCGGCCCGAACACGGCAAGCTGGAGGGCATTGGCCCTGCTATCCTGGAAGTGCCTGGGCGGTATGTGCTCCATCAGGCCGAGGCTTTCCATACGCTTGCGCGGCTGCTTACCGGCACCGGCCACGTATACGGCCTTGCCCGCCCGCACCATGTCAAGTATGGCCTGTTCCAGCGCCAGGGCGGACGATACGCCAAGATGCTTCATATCGGTCATATCGACGACGAGTGCCTCGCGCCCCTCGACTTCCGAATTCCTGCGGCTGATGGCGCGCGAGGCGCCGAAGATAATCGATCCGCGCATGCACAGCAGCAGCACCTTGTTGCCGGCCTCCTGGAGCATGTCTTTCTCGTAGGGCGTCAACTCGATATCGGGACTGTTAGGATCGGTCACCGCCTTCACGTCGGCCGCCTGCAGCTCTGACAGGCGCATGACCGTCATCACGTTGGCGACGAACAGGCCGATACCGACGGCGACGATGAGATCGACGAACACGGTGAGCAGGATAACGCCGTAGGTGATCACGCTGCCCTTGGGCGAGATCCGGTGCGCCCGTTTCAGGAAGCCCCAGTCGATGATATTGATGCCGACCTTGAGTGCGATGCCTGCCAGTACGGCGAGCGGGATGACGGCCGTCAGGTTCGCGGCCCACAGCACGACCACGATGAGTATCGCCACCCTGACCAGCCCGGCCAGGGCACTGCGGGCACCGGCCTGGATAGCGACCACCGTGCCCATGGTCGCGCCGGCGCCCGGCAGGCCGCCGAACAGGCCCGACATGATGTTGCCGATACCCTGCCCGACCAGTTCCTTGTCCGAATTGTGTTGCTGGCGCGTAAGGCTGTCGGCCACCACCGAGGTCAGCAGTGCATCGATACAGCCGAGCACGCCGAGCACGATGGCGTCGACAAAGACGATCTGCCACTGATCGATACTGAATACCGGCAGCCTGAACTCCGGCAGCCCGGTCGGTATCGCGCCAATCCGGCGCACGGCATCCAGGTCGAGCAGCACCAGGGAGGCCAGGGTGATGACGACCAGTGCGGCCAGCTGCGCCGGAATGTAACGGGTCAGCCGGACAGGCATCAGGAACAGGATGGCGAGCGTGGCAACGGCCAGCAGGGTTTCTCGCGGCTGGATGCCGGCCACCAGTTCAGGCAGATTCTGCAGGACGCCGATGACACCGCCGGCCGGTACGGGCTCGCCGAGCGAGGGGGCCAGTTGCAGGATGATCAGGATGATGCCGATGCCGGACATGAAACCCGAAACCACGGTGTACGGCATCAGGGTGACGTACTTACCGAGACGCAAGATACCCAGCAGGATCTGGAACAGCCCGGCGAGGATAACGACCGTGAAGGCCATCGCCATACCATTGGCGGGATCGGTGGCGATCAGCTCGGTGATAACGGCAGTAAAGACCACGGTCATCGGGCCCGTCGGCTCGGACATCAGGCATGGAGAACCGCCGAACAGCGCGGCAAACAACCCGACCAGTATCGCACCGTAGAGCCCGGCCTCCGCGCCGGCACCCGAGGCAACGCCAAAGGCCAGCGCCATCGGCAGGGCGATCACCGCGGCCGTGATTCCGCCAAACAGGTCACCGCGCAGGTTGTCGAAACGGATTTCATTCAAGAGCGGCATCCGGGGTTTCCTTTGTTGTAAATATGCAAGCTTCGACAGGCATCAACTGGCGGAATTGTAAAGCGTTAGTTCGGTCCGGCGCTATCGATAAATATCCATGTCTCCCGTCAGCCAATGCAGCCGCCAGTACTCAAGCACCGGCACGAGCCATGGCTGGTTCGATCGCACCCCGGGCACGAAAGTCCCTGGTGCATTCAGTCCGTGCATTTTGCTGCAGCGACAAACGCCCCCCCGGATGCCTGCCCCGCAGTCGCGGCATTTGTAACGTGAAGGGAATCATGGTTGCCGCGAGCACAGCGGCGCCCGGGAGTGGCTTGCTGCGCAACCGGGCCAGCGACCGGAATCAGTGGCAACCCTGCCGTCAGGCGACCTGACCCAGTTTCCCTTGCTGATAACGCTGTTCCATCGCCCTCAGCGCATTTTCCTTGTTGCTGAAGATATTCTCCTCGCCAATCACCTCCTGGAGATCAGCCCTTTCCAGCGCCTCGCGTACCTGCCTCTTCAGACCAGCCAGCATCAGCGTGATACCGGCCGCCCGCAGGTCGCGAGCCAGTGCCCGCAGCTTCTCCTCGCCAGAGGCATCAACACGGTTGATACCCTGACCGATGATCAGGATGGCCCGGGCATGCGGGAACTCGCTCAGAGACTTGAGAACGGCCTGCTCGAAATGCGCTGCATTGATGAACACAAGCGACGCATCAAAACGCATGACGACGTAATTTTCACTGATCGGCGCCAGATCATGTGTGGCCGCACCGGCGAGTGAACCGTCCGCACGACGGCCAAGCACCTCGCTGCGCGGCTTCATGGTCCCGGCCAGAAACAGCAGGATCGTGCACGCCACACCCACCAGCACGCCATCGGCGAGCTTCGGCGCCATGATCAACGTTGTGAAGAAGGTGACCACGCCGACAATTCCGTCGGTGCGGCGCACCCGCCAGGCATGCACCATCGATTTGTAGTCAATCAGGCTGAACACGGCACTCATGACGATCGCGGCAAGCACCGCCTTCGGCAGGTGGTACAGGTAGTCCGTGAGAAACATCATTACCAGCAACACGCCGAGCGCACTTACAATGGCATAAAAACCTGTCTTCGCGCCAACCCGGGCAGCGACCGCCGAGCGTGAAAACGAGCCACTGACGACGTACGACTGGAAGAAGCTGCCGACAATGTTGGCCAGACCCTGCCCGATCAATTCCTGGTTCGGATCAAGTTTCTCGCGGGTTTTGGCAGCCAGTGCGCGGGAGATCGAGGTTGCCTCCATGAAGCCGATCATGGCCATGATGAATGCCACGGCAAACAGGTCGGACATGATCCCGAGGTCCAGCAACGGCACACTGAAACCCGGCAGTCCGCTGGGGATACTGCCCACAACAGCACCGCCCGCCGATAACTCGAACCGGGTGCCGGTGTAGCCGGCCCAGCGCCAGACAACGGTGAAAGGACCGGTGTGGCCGGCAACCTGATAATGCAGCTGGCCGTCGTCCTGCAGCACGGGCACCAGCGCAATCTGGTGGACGTCGACACGCTCCCTGTACAGGCTGTGCTTCAGGCTGCGCTCTTCGCCCTTGAGGCGCAGCAGTTCGGCCTGCAGGGTATAGGCCTGCCGGTCTTCCCCGGCAGTATCCTGGAGCCTGTCACTGATGGCCTTTTGCTCTGCCTTAACCTGTTTCAACCGCGCCTGTTCGGCCATCAGTGACTCGAAACTGGATCGCACCGTCGCATCGGCAATCTGCTGCGGCTCAACCACCCGGATCTTCTCGAAACCGAGACCGGCGCTGAACAAGGTGCCCACGATGACAACAAAAAGCACACCGGGCAATTTCGGAAAACGTGTCCGCAGCAAGTACAAGGCCGCCAGTGTGCCCAGCCCGAAAACCAGTGTCGGGCCGTGTGCGGCAGGGATCTGGTGTATTACCTGCCAGAGGTCGGCGAGAAAACTCTCCGAGCGCGGCATGGGCACTCCCAGGAAACTATTCAGCAGCGACAGGCCGATAATCAGCGCTGCGGCGTTGGTGAATCCGAGGATCACCGGGTGGGAAGCGAGGTTGATCAGGACACCCATGCGAAACAAACCCAGCGCCAGACGCAGGACACCCACCAGCAAGGCCAGCAACATGGAGAGCTGGATAAACTCATCGGTACCACGGCTGGCCAGCGGCTCGATCGCCGCTGCAGACATCAGCGACAACATGGCAACCGGCCCGGTATGCAGGAAGCGCGATGCACCCCACAAGGATCCAACAATCACCGGCAGGAAGGAGGCATACAAACCGTATACGACAGGCAAACCTGCCAGTGAGGCATAGGCCATGCTCTGCGGCACCAGTATCATCGCAATCGTAATACCGGCGATCACGTCTGCGCGCAGGTTTTCCCGGCTGGGCGGGAACCAACGCAGAAACGGAAATAATTTTTCTAGCACACTGCAACCACGCTTGAGTTTGAATCGGGAGGTGCATGCATGCACTGTATCTTGCCCTGCATGCACAGCTCTCCAATTCTAGCAGAAAGACCCGCTTTTATTAGCGATGCTGTTCTCAGGCCACCTCTGCGCCGCTGCTGTTCCTGTTCGAGGCCGGCTGGGCCTGCGTTCCGCCACCCTCTGTCGCCGTGGTGATAACCACCACCGGCACGGGCAGGGTGTTCTTCCTCTGGCTCTGGGAACCGTACAGGTAGCTGCGCCCCAGGTAACCGGCATCCCTGCAGGCCAGGAATGCGACTTCCGGGTGGCTGCGCAGATACCGCCGCAGGCCGGCGAGAGGCTCGCCAGTGAGGCTCTCCAGCTGCATGTTGACACCGGCCGCCTCGAGCGCCTTGCGGTACGGATCCAGCAGGATTCGACCCGAGCTCTCGGACTGGAAAGTCAGCACCGTGAGTTCATGCTGCATGCGAGAGCACGTATCGATGACATAATCCATCACTTCGGATGACAGCTCGCTGCCTGCATAAAGTGCAATTCGCCGTGCATTGCTGTTAGAGCCGACCCTGGCCGGCTCGGCGCAGCCTTCCACGGGCTCGGTGCCAGCAGGTTGCGTGTTGATCGCTTCGGGCTTGTGGGCCAGAATCCTGGCCTTTTCGCGCGCACTCAGATATTCACCGGCATGGGCGCAGGCCAGTGCATCCAGCATCTGTTTCATGGTTTCGGTTAGCTTTTTCATGACGTACTCCTGTGAGAATCTACATACTGTACAAGCATGGAACGTGCCAAAATATAATATATATTAATAACAAGTGCTTACAGAATTCCCTTCAGCGAACGACTGTTGCATGTTGAAACACTTTCCCCGCGTTATGCTGGTGACAAGCTGCAACAGTGTTGTAATATGCAACACCTTTAAGCTCTGGGGTGCTCAGCCCGATGACCAGCCTGCGCAGCAAGATCCTCACCTCCTACGGGCTTTCCAAAGCGGCTCTGCTGATCTTCGTCGCCGTGGTGATCGCCGATCTGCACTACCTGCAGACCCATATCGTGGAGGGCGAGGCGGTCGACGACCTGTACGTGGTGATCCAGGAAATTCGCCGTGAGGAGAAGAATCTGTTCCTCTACCACGATCCAACCGCCCTCTTACAGCTACAGCAGCAGCTCGATGTGGCGAGAAATTCTCTCGGTATGAATGAACATGCGTTCGCCGCCATCGCCGGACCGAAAGAACTGCGGCAACTCGAACAGGCGCTGGACAACTACTATGAGCAGCTGAACGAGTACGCCAGCCTGTCCAAGGCCGCACGGGAAGGCAGACAGGGCGAGATCCGCGCCAACGGGCACCAGCTCTATGCACTGACCCAGGACATTTACCAGCGCCAGCGCGAAATCCTCACCAGAACCACTGAAGTAGCGGCCCGAACCCTGATGGTTGCCTCGGTTACCGTGATTCTGATAGGCCTCGTCAGCGCCCTTTTCATGGTGCACCGGGTAGTTCGCCCTCTCCGGCAACTGGAAAAGCAGCTCGGTCAGCTGGCCGCCAGCAAGATCCAGAGCCTGACCCTGCCTTCCGGGGACAAGGAAATCGAGTCCTTCGTGTTCCACTTCAATTCCATGCTGGAGCAGCTACGCGAGCAGCAGAACCAGATGCGCCGCCACGAGCGGGCGGCAGCACTGGGTGTGCTGGTTTCGGGTGTGGCACATGAACTGAATAACCCGCTTTCCAATATCTCCACCTCGGTACAGCTGCTGATAGAGGACGACGGCACCACGCGCAAGGATATTTGCAGGCAATGGCTGTCGCACATCGACGCGGAGTCGGAGCGGGCGCGTCGTATCGTCAGGCGCCTGCTCGACACGGTGCGTCACTCGAACCAGCAAATGCAGCTGATGAGTGCGGCAGAACTTGTCCGGGCGGCCGCACTGCTGATTCACCGCCAGCTGCCGGAGGATCTGTTCCTTCATATTGAGGATATCGACGACGGGATGCTGCTGGTGGATCGTGATCGCATGCAGCAGGTCTTCATCAACCTGATCAGGAACGCGACACATGCCGGTGCCGTGAATATCTGGATCACCGGCAAGGAGACCACCTGGAAGGCGTCCAGGCCGGTCAACACGAACAACATAGCCGGCGACACCACCGGCATCAGCCGCTTTGCACACGTAATGCTGATGCAGGTTGATGACGACGGGCCGGGTATTCCGCCTGATCACCTGCCGCAGATCTTCGACCCCTTCTTTACCACCCAGTCCGGCGGCGAAGGCACGGGCCTGGGCCTGTACCTGGTCGAAGAAATTATCAACGAACATCGCGGCTGCATCACGGTCGAGAACCGCCCGGAGGGCGGTGCAAGGTTCTCCATCTGGCTGCCTCTCGAGCAGTCATCGGCAGATATACAGGGGGCGTCATGAGTGAAGACCAGCCACATATCCTGATAATCGACGACGAGCCCATCGCTCTTTCGAACATGAGCCACGTCCTCGAGCGCGAGGGTTATAAAGTAACGGCTTGCGAAAACGGTGAAAGCGGTCTTGCTGCGATGCAGAGTACGGAGTTCGACATCGTGCTGACCGACCTGCGTATGCCAGGTATCGACGGCATGGATGTCCTGCGCCACATCCGCGAATCCATACCCGATTTGCCTGTCATCATGATCACCGGGCAGGCCACACTCGATTCCGCCGTCGACGCGATGAAGGCCGGCGCCTTTCACTACATCGCCAAGCCGTTCCGCCTTAACGAGGCGCGCGAGGTCGTGCGTTCCGCACTGGAACTGCACCGGGTCAAGCGGGAGAACAGCCAGCTCAAGGAGCGCATCAACGAGATAGTAAGCCACGCCTCAATCATTACCCAGGACCTGGGTGTGCAAAGGATGCTGGAGACTGCCCGCCAGATCGCAGCCACCGACACCAGCGTCGTAATCCATGGCGAGTCCGGAACCGGCAAGGAACTCCTGGCCAGGTTCATCCACCAGCAAAGCCAGAGATCCGATGGCCCGTTCGTGGCATTCAACTGCGGCGCACTGCACGAGGAACTTGCGGCCAGCGAGCTGTTCGGTCACGAAAAAGGCGCATTCACCGGCGCAAACGCCACCAAGATCGGACTCTTCGAGGCAGCAAACGGCGGCACAATCTTCCTGGACGAAGTCGCGGAAATGCCACTGCTTATGCAGGTCAAGCTGCTTCGCGTGCTGCAGGAGCGCGAACTTATGCGGGTCGGCTCGACCCAGCCCATCAACATCGATGTACGCGTAATCGCCGCCAGCAACCGCGACCTCAAGAGTGAGGTCGATGAAGGCCACATGCGCAACGATCTCTACTTCAGACTCAATGTTGTCACCCTGACGCTACCCAGTCTGCGGGAGCGACGCGATGATATCCCGCTGCTGGCATACTATTTCCTGCGCAAGTTCTCCACGATGATGGAACGTGACGTACAGGAGATCAGCACCGAGGCCATGCGGCGCCTGGTGGATTACGATTACCCTGGCAATATCCGTGAGCTGTCCAATTTCATAGAGCGCGGAGTTGCCCTGACCCAGGGAAACACGCTGGATATCCAGCATCTGCCGCAGAATCTCGGTTCGCTCAGTGTGCGCGTGTTCAAACCGGAAATGGCGGCAACCGCAGCGACTCTGAAGGAGCAGGAAAGGGAACATATCCTGCAGGCATTGAAAGTGGCCAACGGGAACCGCACCCAGGCCGCCAGGCTGCTCGGCATCGACCGGGTCTCGCTATGGCGCAAGCTCAAGAAACTGGGTATCGAATCCGACTAGGGCCTGATAACACCGACGCCATTCAGCAAACATCCCGTATTATTACCCCGGAGTCGCATTCCGCGGTAGATATCGGTCAGTAGTCAGACGAATACCCGGCCATCTCCGGTTGCCCGGCGAGCCGGCCCCGGGGAGGGTTCGCCACCAGTTGAAGACGCCCTGCCGTGACAGCAACATGCATGTGGTATTCAAGCCGCTGGATTTCATGGCGCGGCTGGCGGCGCTGGTGCCAAGCCACGGGTAAACCCCTGACCTGTTACCATCTGGTGTTTGCGCCTATCAGTCCCCAGCGAGTGGCAATCACGCCGGCCGTGATGCCGCCGAAGACATCACCGCGGATATTGCGCAGGCTTATTTCGTTGAACAGTTTCATCTCGTCGTGGCCGACCATCAGGACAGATGACCTGCCGGTCCTCACCTCATCTTTACGCCGGGCTGTTCCAACAGATCATGCAGCGACTACAGCTAATACCTTTGCGTTGTTAACTCACTACCGTATAGAACGATGATCATATGCGCTTGTTGAACAAGTGCAGGGGCCTCTTTGCCTGGACCTGAAAAAAGTCATCGGAAATCACCCTCTGATCAGGTCAAATCGGTACCAAAAAACCCACTTCAACTCAAACTCAGCCGGATCGAAGACATCCATCTGCTTTACATCCCTAACCTTGAGCAAATCACGGGATGTGGCCGACTGTGAGAAATCCGGGCCAGACAGCCGACGCTGACTCCTGTCAGTCGTCTTCGCCGAGTTCCGGGTCCCAGCCGCGTTCGCGAGCACGGCGGGTCGCCCAATCGTAGAGTTCGGTGTGCTTTTCCAGCAATCCGGGAGGCAGACGGCTGGGGATATTGCCGTACTCGTCCCAGCGATTGTTGACCTGATCCATCAATTTCTGCATACGCTGCAGATCCCAGCCGGCACAGTCCTCGCTGCGGGGAATCAGGTCGAAAAGCCAGGCATCAAGCACGATGCGCCCGAGCATGGTCATGCCATGCGGGTCCTCGTTGAATCCTTCGTACACCATCTTGCCGCTCAAAGCCTTACTCCGCCCATTTACCCAGGTAGGCGTTGATCACGTCGATCACCGCCTGCGCCTTGATCACCAGGCCCAGGTCGATCATCTCCGAACCCATGACCATGCTGGTATTATTGGCCGGAACCGGTGCCGGGACAATGTGATTGGCTTCCTCGCGGAAGAACACCGCGGCGATGACACCGGCGAACAGGAATTTGCGCCCCACGCTGTGATTCGGACGCAGCGGTTCGGGCTGAAACACGAATACCGGGCTGCCGCTCGAGCCCGGGTAGACGGCGGCGTCGACAAGAAACTCCGGCCTTCCCTCGAAATCCAGCGCCATCGGCGTTGCCGTGGTGCCGCGGCGCAGGATCGGCATCAGGTTGACCTGGTCCCAGACACCGCTGGGATAGCCGACGAACAGGATCTCCTCCAGTGCATCCAGCGCACACCCTGATCGCGCGCGGCCTGTTCCAGCGGCCGCATGGGCACGATCGCCAGGTCCACCTCGGGATCGGGGTGCATGAACCAGGCGTGCGGAAAGTCATCGATATTGAGCTGAAACCGTTGACCCAGCAGGGGCTTGCCGTTGCGCTTCTGGGTGAACACCAGTCCGCCACGACGCACGCCGTCGACCAGGTGCCGGTTGGTCACGACAAAGGTATGGGTACCGCGACGGTGGGCATGACTGACGACGAAGGCGGTGCCTGATCCTTCGCTGCCGTCGTCAAGCTCGGTATCGACCCGGATGGTGTTGAACAGCAGTTTCTTGGTGATGGAATTGATGTCCATAGCTGGCTCAACGATCAGTAGTCGTTCCTGGCGTTCCGGTTCAGACCCTCGATGGCGCTGGCTGCAGCGCGGGCCGCTTCTTCGGCCTCGGCCTCGTTACCCATCATGGTCAGGCGCCCGAAGTTGCCGAAGGGTTTTACATCGACCAGCGTGACATGCGCGGCCTTCTCCGCCTCGTTGGCGGCATATACCGCGTAGCCTGCCGGCTCGACCTCGAGGATGAACATGGTCTTGCCCGGCAGGATCATGGAGCCCTTGCGCA
>WOR8_10000540_pt1 | contig 48885 bp, 35 predicted proteins | sample DeeMarSeWOR38_10_FD_19890 | JGI IMG/M metagenome (IMG submission 19890)
CCTGCTGCCGAACCAGTCGTCCTTGTCCATTACAAGAGAAATGGTTGGGGCAGACTTCAGGTCGTCGATGATGGTGTTTGCATAGAGTCCGTTGAAGCGATCCGTGCCGTTCTGTCCGACGACATCCGGATCGACCTGGTAGTCGCCGGTGACCGAGCCCCAAGAGCTTGGGTAACCTGGCGGGGTAACCTGCGAGCCGGTGAAGAAATTCGTGGCCTGATTAATGACATCGTCAAGAAATATATATGAATGCGTATCGACATTGGTAGATTTGAAGCCCGGCAGGAACGCCATTGCCCGCAAGCAGGTTGTTGTGCTGACTGTGATCGGTGAAGCGGGATTATAAACTGAACCGTGGTTCATAGTCGGAGTACTTCCGTCAGTGGTGTAGCGAATTATCGCATCTGGTGTTTCGGTAGTAATCTGTACTTCGAACGGCTTGGTATAAAAGCCGCGGTCATGACTGAATTTCGTATCGGCAACTACGGCTAGATAAGAACCGTTGTTCGATGCTCCAGGAGTCGGATTGAGTGTTACCCAATTGCTTGTGGCGTCGGGGTCTCTGCCGTAGGAAACATCCGGCTTCTGGTCACCGAAGGTAACGCTGTCGAGTAACGTGATACCTTCGGTATCGAACAGGCCGAGTTCATCACCGGCATCTGCGTCAAGCTTGAAGTTTGTGTGCAGTCCGGCATCGGCGATGTCGTTGTCCGCCCAAATCAAAAGATACCCGCCGGCTTCAATTGTTGTAGCAGAGAAGTTATCATTCGGAATCCGCCATTTGGTCGGTTCAGACAAATCGTCCGTTAGGTACATTCCGCCGATATTGATGGCTTCCTGGCCGGAGTTATAGATTTCGATCCAGTCTTCATTTTCACCCTGTGGATCGGTGATACCAAGGTCGTTTCTGGCGAGAATTTCGTTAATAACAAGGATTGCCTCTTCTCCCTCACGCCAGTTATTGGCAAGTATTGCGAAATCAGCCATATTGACACCGTCTCGGGCATTGAGGTCGGCGGGGCTTCTCGGAGGACCAAGCCACTGTGCATTAAAAAGTACGATATCCTTGAAGTTAACTTTATTGTTCCCATCCAAATCACCCAGCATCGGTTCGATTATGGTTATGACGACTGAGCTGCTTTGAAGCTGGAGCACATCATCCCAGACCTGGAGCTGCAGGACGTAGTCGCCGGGCTCGGAAAATATTGCGCAGGGATCCGCGACCTCGTCGCCGGGTTCGAAAGTCACTGAGCCAGGGCCGCTGAGTTTGGACCACTTTATCGTCATTATATTAAGATCACATGGGTCATCATCTTCGATATCCGGGCTTAGCTTCAGGATACTGTTCGGCCATATGAGTGAATCGTAGTTTCCGGCATCGACATCAGGCGGTTGGTTCCCTGCCTTGCCAAGCTCTTCGAGCATGAATCCCGCAAGAGGATATGCTCTTTCATCCCCGGATTCCGGGTCTGCTTCGGCCCTGATTGTAAAGCTGCCGTCGGCAGAGGGCACGATATCATCCCATCGAACTACATATCCGGTAATGCTGTTATTTCCGGCAATAAATTTGGAATAATCCTCGCTCCTTTCGACAATCCCGTCACTGCTGTTATTAACGTAGCTGATAGCGCCTGAGATAGTAACAAGTGTAATCCGGTCGGGGTAGTTATTTGAGCGAATAGCGGTCCCGATGAACGTGTAAGTCTTTGCCGGGTCTAATCCGGTGAATTCTATCTCTACCCACCAGCTACTTCCGCCGTAATAAATGTTGTTTGGTCCAAAGTCCACGATATTATTGAATATCTCGTATGCTTCGGTGCCCGGAGTAGGATTACCGCCGGCGCTACCGCTGCTTACGCTGAGGCCGGCGTTTCCCATCGTGAACGTAACGATAGGCATTCCGGCATCGCTACCTGTTTCGAAGTTCTTCAGCCGGCCTGTCGAATGACCTAAATCGCTGCTATGAATAGTCCAGCCAGTCACGTTCTCCGACGTAGAGTCCCCTGCCTCTCGAAGGCAGTCGTTATATGCGACCCATACGGCACGCGACGTACCTGACGCTAAGCTAACGAACAATATTAAAACGAAAAAAACCAAGTTTTCATGTTTTATTAAGCAGGATATCCTCAAAGATGTGATCACCTTTTAACTCCTTCCTTAAAGAAGAAAACATAAAAAATATCCTAACATTATTTTAACATATAATGTGCCGTTAAGTCAACGTATTTCGGTGTATAGTCAGGCCGTAGAGGTTGTCCGCGAGCTGTCCGGAGCCTGTAGTATTTGCTTTCTAATTCATCCACCTTTTTAATAAATCCCTGCCAGTAGAAGCAACAATTCTGACATTCCCCCATTAAACACTTCCGAAGCCAAATCATTAACTGGCAGGGATATTTGCCTCCAATACTGTTTATATAATCACGTAAAACCGTGTTTGTTTTTTTCCGGACTTGAAGACCTTGCTTTATTCCAAATTCGTTTTCTTCGGCCATCAAGCCCGGTGTTGGAGAAGCTATTTTTAATTATTTCAAAGAACGCTATACTTTTTCGTCACCTCACCACCAAAGCCGGATTATCTTTCTACATGTTCTTTAACAAAATACGTGCCAAGAAAAGAGTACTTGTCCAGAAAAACCATAACTTCTTGTGAAACAAAAACTTATATCGACGAGCATTATTTCGTTAAATACAATGAATATGTCGCTATCACCTTATATATCGTGGGCGACCTGATATATCGGGGATTTACTCAGAGACTCTGAGGGCGCATAATTCCTAACTTCCATCGCACTTTATTCGGCAGTGAATTCTTGCCTGATAGTTGGCAGCTTTGTAGAATCGCGTTGAAACAAAAGCAGGAGAAATAAAATGGGAACTATTGAAGAAGGCGTTAAACAGGCCGTTGAGAATTGTCTGAAAGTCAAGGCGGGTGAAAATGTTGTCATTATTACCGATGTAGAGACAATGGAAATCGGCTCAGCAATAAAAGCAGCCATCGAAAAGATTACTTCCAAAGTTAAGTTCTTCTTAATGGAGGATTTCGGAGACAGACCGATTGACTATCCACAGGCCATTGACGATGCCATTAAGGCTGCCGATGTCAGCGTCTATGCCGCCCAGGGTGCCGAAGGAGAGTTGCAGACTTTCCGAATGCGGATGCTCAGAGCAATCGAAGCAAATCCCAATCTCAGGCACGCCCACATGATTGGAATTACGCCTCAGATAATGAAAGACGGGATGTGCAGTGATTATAAAGAAATCCAGCGTGTCAGCAGGCTTGTTTATGAGAAGGTTAGAAACTCGAGCGAAATTAGGGTGGTGACTGAAAAAGGAAATGATTTCATAGCAGAATTCAGTCCGGAGCTCAAATGGCTCGTCGAAGATGGCAATATCCCCCCGGGTGATTGGAAGAACCTTCCTGATGGAGAGGTATGCACGTGCCCGGTTAATGTCAACGGTAAGGTTATCTTCGACGGCTGCCTCGGGGATTTCTTCGCCGAAAAATATGGCTCTCTTGAGAACTCGCCCATAATCATACAGGTCGAAAACGGTAGGGCTGTAAAAGAAAGTATCCAATGCGAAAACGAGCGACTCAGGAACGAATTTATCAAGTACCTTTTTGAGAACGACCAGAATAGCAACAGGGTCGGGGAATTTGCCATCGGAACGAATACCGGCCTGACAAAGTTAATCTATAATCTGCTTCAGGATGAAAAGTTTCCCAGCGTGCATATTGCATTCGGCAGCCCCGCCCCCGGTAAAACAGGTGCCGATTGGGACAGCAAATCACATGTTGACGGCATGATAAAGGATCCGACTATCTATGTAGATGGCGTAGTGCTGATGAACAAAGGCCAATTCTGCTTTACGGATAATTAATTCGGACAGGGAGAATTAAGATGCAGATAAACAGCCGACGTGAATTTCTAAAGATCATGATCGGAGGCGCTGCCGCCACCTTATTGCCCAGCGGCGCACTACAGCAGGCTTCTGCAAGGTTCAAAAGACAGCTCAATTTCGTGTTCTTCCTTATCGATGATTTCGGGTGGATGGATATCAGTGCCAATAATCCCCACTGTTTCTACGATACGCCGAACATAGACCGGCTTGCTCGTTCCGGCATGAACTTCACCAACGGATACGCCGCCAACCCGGTTTGCAGCCCGACGCGCTTCAGCGTAATGACGGGTAAGTACCCGTCTCGCTTCGACGCGACCGAGTGGTTCAGCGGCAAGCGTTCAGGGCGGTTTAATCCGGCCCCACTCAATGACTGGATGCCGCTTGAAGAAGTCACCCTAGCCGAAGCCCTGAAGGAGCATGGCTACAAAACGGCTTTTATCGGTAAGTGGCACCTCGGCGCTGACGAAAAGTATTGGCCGGAAAATCAGGGTTTTGATGTTAATGTCGGCGGATGGGCAGTGGGTACACCTCGCGGCGGGTATTTCGCTCCTTTCGACAATCCTCGGCTCGGTGATTATCCAGAAGGTTCACACCTGCCTAAGGTCTTGACTGATGAATCGTTAAAGCTGCTGGACGAATACAGAGACAATCCTTTTCTCCTTTACCTGGCATACTACTCAGTTCACACTCCGCTTCAGGGCCGGGATGACCTGATTGCCAAGTACCAGGCCAAACGGCAGGAAATATTAAACGCCCAGCAGCGGGAATTTGGGCCCGAAGAGCAAGTCTGGCCTGTGAACAATCCGCGAGAGGTACGGCTACGCCAGTGTCATGCTGTTTACGGAGCTATGGTTGAGGCCATGGATGAGCAAATCGGCCGTGTGCTGGATAAGATTGAGCAGCTCGGTATAGCGGATAACACGGCTGTTATCCTTATGTCTGACAACGGCGGATTATCGACTAGCGAGGGCTCGCCGACTTCCAATTTGCCTTTGCGAGGCGGCAAGGGCTGGCTATACGAAGGCGGTATCCGTGAGCCATTCCTGATCCGCTGGCCAGGCGTGACAAAGCCCGGTTCGCAGTCCGATGTACCGGTAATCAGCACCGATTTCTATCCGACTATCCTCGATATGGCTGGCATACCTTTGAAGCCTGAGCAGCACCTGGACGGAGTGTCACTAGTCCCACTGCTAACCGGTGCAACGAGTATTGATCGCGACGCTATCTACTGGCATTATCCGCACTACTCCAACCAGGGAGGCTTTCCCGGTGGCGCGATTCGAATGGGCGACTTCAAGCTCATCGAACGTTTCGAGGATGGCCGAGTCCACCTTTACGACGTGCAGAGCGACATAGGCGAACGCGAGGACCTGGCAGATAAATACCCCGAAAAGGTCGAGCAGATGCGCAGCAAGCTTCACGCCTGGTATATAGAGGTCGATGCTAAATTCCTACAGCCCAAAGGTGATAATCAAAATCCTTGGCGTCCGGGATAGCCCGGCATAGTTTTTCATATTCAACTTTGCCGCCATGTTACAGGCCGAATATCTGCAATTTTGGACTCATCCAGCTCAATCCCGAAGCCCGGCCGATTGGGCAATTCCAACATCCCATCTACAGGTTTGGGTTGATGCTTCTCGAAATCGTAATAATTGCTCATTTTCTGAATCAGGTACTCGACGAGTGGACAAACCTCGACCGGCTGGCTCGCTACTACGTGCATGGCGGCGTGAATACTGTGGCCATGCGGGATGACATTGACTCCATGCACCGATGCCAGAGTACACATCTTAACTAATTCGCTGACTCCGCCACACCATTCAGGATCGGCCTGAACCACCATGATAGCATCGTTTTTGAGGAACTTATGCACATCCCATCGACCGTAGAAATGTTCGCCCGTTGCTACTGGAATTGAGGTCTCACGGCTCAGTTCGATAAAGGCGTCAAGGTTGGCCGTCTGAAATGGCTCTTCTATCCATCGTGGATTATATTGCTCAACCCGCCTGGCCCAGGCTAAGGCATAGTTCAGATCCCATTTCCAGAACGCGTCGAACATCAGATCCACATCATCTCCCACGGCTTCGCGGAGCAAACGCACAACTTTTACATCCTCTTCCACACCTTCAGGGCCAAAGTCAGGGCCGCGGTCCCTCACAAACCACTTTTGATGCCGGTAGCCCTGGTGCTTCAATTCCTTCGCTTTCGCGCGCATCATCGACGGTTCCTGCGAGAACCCCAGACAACTTGCATAGGCCCTGACCTTGCAGCGCGAACCACCAAGAAGGCGATAGACCGGCAGACAGAAGATCCGGCCGCGAAGATCCCAGAGGACATTGTCGATGGCACTTAGAGCCATGATGTAATGGCTGCCGCGAGAGTGCCTGTTCGCTCGGAACATCTTATCCCAGTACGCCTCGTATGCCAGCGGGTCATGTCCTATTAGAGTTCTCTTGAAGAATCGATCTACGAACATCGCCACTTCGTTGTCAATTGGACCGTAGAGACCAGACAGGCCGCAATTGGTGCAGACTTTCAGATATAGAGCCTTTCTCTTGTTTGTTCCGGTTAGCTGCAGGATTTCCACTTTTGCGATTCTCACGTCCACATGTTTGGGAGGATCGGCTTCTTTGGCTGAGCCTACGGCGGAAATGGCCCTTGCACGGGCACCCAGACCAGAGGCTACACCCATGGCTGCGAGACCCGTTAAGAAACTGCGTCGCTTCATATAATTAATCATCTGTATCTCCTTCCATGAAATAAATTGTTTTAATTAGTACTTGTACATATTACTCTTAGTTTCCTTTACTATATTCTGATAGTATATGTCAAGGTTGAGGTTGTAGCCACACTTGATTTGTACAAATAGAAGTGATAGGGTTACTAAGGAAATCCAGGCATGTAGGATTTTTGTGTCGGGATTACCGTGAAGTTTCATAGCGGTCAGACAGGTCTGGCAAAAAGAAAGAGGTGCATCTTATGCGTTCGATTATTTGCAGTTCTGTATTGGTAGTATCGTTCTTAATCGCACTTTGCCCGGGGTGTGCGAACCAACAGCATGGTCAGGTTAACCTGCCCATCCTACAGGTTGACAATTCCTGGCCTCAAAAGCGGGAAAGTTTCGAATGGGCCCAGATGCCCGGCATCACTGTGGACGACAGAGATCAGGTTTACATCTTTACCCGCAGCCAGCCGGCCGTGCAGGTTTACAAGACCGACGGTACGCTTGTGCGTGCCTGGGACTCGGGAGATCCCAACGGGGCTCATTTCATCAGGATTGGCCCGAAAGGGAATGTCTGGACCGCCAATATTACAGATCATGTAGTGCGCAAGCACAGCCCCGAAGGCAAGCTGCTATTAACGATCGGCGAACCAGGCGTTGCCGGTACCGACCGGGGACATTTTGATAAACCTACCGACATGGCAATTCTCCCATCCGGCGACATCTTTGTCTCGGACGGATACGGCAACAGGCGAGTCGTCCACTTCGATGCGAACGGCAAGTACGTAAATGAATGGGGGCAAGAGGGAAATCAGCCGGGCCAATTCACCCTGCCGCACGCGATTGTTGCCGATTCGAAGGGAAGGCTTTATGTCGCCGACCGCGAAAACGCCCGCATCCAGGTCTTCGATACCACCGGCAAGCTGCTCGCTGTATGGCAAGACCTCGTTACACCCTGGGGTCTTTGGATGACAAAGAACCAGGAGCTATGGGTCTGCGGTTCTTCCTGCTTTAAGAAAGAAGGAATGGATGAGCATATGGTTCTTCCTCCTCAGGATCAGGTGCTAATGAAACTGAGTCTTAAGGGCAAGGTTTTACAGCGGATTGAGCTGCTGAAGACGGAGGTGCCGCCTGGCAAACCGGGCGAACTCGACTGGGTCCATGCTGTCGTTTTTGATTCGAAGGGCAATTTGTATCTTGGTGACATTCAGGGAAAGCGGGCACAAAAATTTACGTTAAAACCTTGAAGATTCACTCGTTAACCCAACATACTGATATTGTTGAGATGAGGATAAAACCGTGCGTAACATTGTTGTAATCCTTGTTGTTTGCCTTACTTTACTCTTTACAGAAACAGTGCACGCCGGCATTAAAATCAAGCCCGGTCCCCCAGTTGTACCATGTTTTGATATCTATGAAATCATCGTACAACTTGACTCACCACCCGAAGGTAATCCATTCACCGATGTCCATATCAGTGCAACGTTCACACCTCAGGACGGCTCACCGGTAGAAGTCGATGGTTTCTGTGACGACCAGGAAGGTCGCTGCTTTCGTATACGATTCTGCCCTTCACTTGCCGAAACTGAGTATAAATTCTCGCTATCAACGAACATTGAAACAGATAAGAAATACACAGGCTCTTTCCGTACAACCATGCCTAAAGGGATGCAGCCTGTCATTGTCAATCCTGAACATCCCAAGCACTTCCAATTCGCTTTGTCACGGCAGCCTTTCTATCATATGGGGCTGACCGCTTATCACCTTCTGGATCCTTCAAATGACGATAAACAAATCGATGATCTTTTGGACTATTGTGTTCAGCACGGTTTCAATAAGATTCGTTTTCTTTTGACTGGATATCCAAGAGACAATGATACTCGCAGTAAAAGTGTGTATAATTTCCAGGGCGATCCGTGGAAGTTACCAAATTACGGTGCTCCCCCCGGCGAATTGAATCCTCTGCCGGCCTGGCTGGGTAAACCTCATCAATATGATTTCACAAGGTTCAACGTAGCCTACTGGCAGAAAGTGGATCGTACCGTGCAGGCAATGAGGGATCGAGAAATTATTGCTACGTGCATCGTTACTATCGAGAAACAGAATCTTCCGCGTGAATATGGAGTGTTGACCGAGCATGAGAAGCAGTTATACCGTTATGCAGTCACCCGGCTGGCGGCGTTCTCTAACGTATGGTGGGATTTGGGTAATGAGCATAATGAGTACCGCAAGCCGAACTGGGCTCCGGCGATGGGACACCATGTTAAGAAATGGGATCCTTACGACCGGCTGTGTTCCGCTCATGGGTATGCCAACTGGAATTATGGTAATCAGTCATGGGCGGACTATATCATTACACAACAATACGGCAACTGCACTGAGGTCAACCAATGGGTCCTGAAGTATCGCGAAATCCCCAAGCCTTATGTGAATGAAGAATATGGTTATGAAGGGCTGCTGGATGAGCCCAAGCACGGCTTAAACGTCGACTGGGTCAGAAAGTGCCACTGGTCGATTGCGATGGCTGGCGGATATGCTACCTACGGGGATTGGAGCCCCGGAACCCCTTTTTATACTGGTCATATCGGCCAAGGTAAAGCCCCCGCTCAATTGCGTCACCTGTGCGAGACATTCAAGTCGATTCCGTATTCTCTGATGGAACCGCACAACGAGCTTGTTGGAGCAGGTGCGTTTTGCCTTGCCGCCGAAGGAAATATCTACCTCGTGTACTCAGCTGACGTGATAGAAACTGTCTTAAACATCAAGCCGGTTGGACAAAGCTGCACAATTACGTGGATCGATCCCAAGAGAGGTACACGAGCGAATTCTATCGATACAACAAAAGACAAAATTACGCTGAATTCACCATCATCGAGCGACTGGGCTGCGATAATTAAGATTAAGTTGTAGATAAACAAAGATCGCGCCGAGGTTGTGAACACCCTCGTAGTTGACAATAAGTGTACAGTAAAATAGTGATAGTTTGCCAAGGCATGGAAACAGGCTCCGATTCTCGACCATGGATTAGACGTGTTCTATTATAACGAGAAGCTATTCTTGTTACCAAGGGATTTGGACGGCTTCAAGGAAAGCGATGAATAGCTGAGATTAAATGTGTTAACACCATAATTCCCATACAACCACCTGTGGTGTTGGTTTGCCATCAAGGCGAATCAATACGTTTAAATGGAAAGTAGTAAATTATAATGTGAAAGGAGACAAGAATGAGAGCACGAAGAAGTTTAATACTGGTAGTGGTGGTGACATTGGCCTTTACCAGCGGCGTCTGGGCGGCACGCGGTTCGGGCATCGAGTTCGGCGTGTTTGGATCGTACTTGGATGCCGACGATCTTGGCGACGGCTATGGTGGTGGAGCCAAGCTCGAACTCCAGGCTTTCGATTGGATGAGCGTCGACGCACGGGCAAGCTATATTACTTTCGACAATCCGGATGTCGATATGTATCCACTGGAATTAGCCGCCTTTTTCAACATTCCCCTGGCCGACGAGCAGATCGTTCCTTACGCCGGTGTTGGAGCTGGTTATTACATCCTTGATGCTTCCGGCTTTGATATGGACGACGAGGTGGGATTTTTCCCTGTTGTGGGTTTAGAGTTCGGGGCCTGGAACCTGTCGTTTATGATCGAAGCACGCTGGCTGTTTCTGGAAGCGGATGTCGATGACGCTTTAGATGAACTTGGTAACGTGAAGGATGCGGAATTGGATGGCCTCGGGATCAACGCTGGGTTACTGTTTCGCTTCTAACGGCCGGCACAGATAAATCATCTCCTTGGACAAGGGGCTTCCGCTACACGATGGATTCGGTGGCCATAGGTATTCGAACCGTATAACATCGGTGTGGGCGGGGGTCCCTATCCGTTTTTACGCGGAAAGGCTTTCCTTTGATCCACTGATTTCGATGCGCAGGGTTTGTCAGCGGACTTAAAGGACGCTATATGAAAGACCTGTCACAGGTCTTCACATTCTTTGTCCGGTACAATGTATTTCTTCTTGAGTTCTCAGGCAACGTCGGCACTATGTAATTTTCATTCTGTGCAGGTATCTTTTATTACGTCTCCACACTGGCTTTGATCATTCCAAAGCTATGCATATCCTAATCACTGATAAAGGATATTCCGGAAATTTCACTTGACGAGCAGGCAGCAAATCTGATATAAAAAGTATTGGAATTCGTGGATTTTCTGATTCCCGCAAGGAGGTGGCATCAGGCAGAAATTTATCCTAAAGTGTTCGGTTTAAAGGGTGTTGCAGAAATTTGAACCATATTGAATCATTTCTAATTTCCTAATTTAGGAGGATGATTATGAGCAGGCAATCTATTTCTTTCATTTTTCTTATTTTAATGTCAGGTTTTATGCTAACAAACGCCGCCAGTGCAATCGGTCTCGGCGATCCTGATCTTATCGGCTACTGGCAGTTTGATGAAGGAGCAGGTATGACTACTGCCGATCGATCCCTCAATGGCTATATCGGAACACTTTATGGCGGCACAACCTGGACTGAAGGCGTCTATGGAGGTGCTGTGCGGTTCGACGGGAGCGATGCGTATGTTGGTACCGACCAGAGTTTTCTCAATGACCTGGAAGGATTCACATTGGCCTGTTGGGTCAGCGGGAGCAATACTACTACTTATTCCAGCATTATCGGCCAGAACGACTTAATAGAGTTCGGCTTTACATCGGAGAACGGCGGTCAGCTTGGAACCTGGATGGCCGGCAATCAGTGGCAGTTTGTCGGAGCAGACTATGACTTTCCTTATCCTTCCTGGCACCACGTGGCTTTGACAGGTGATCCCTCAGGGGTAGTTATCTACATCGACGGTGAAGTCGCGGCAAGCCATCCCGGTGCCGTCTCGAGCGGCACCTCCGGTTTCCCATTCAATATCGGCGGCTATGTCTTCAATGCGGACCAGCCGCAGACGCTTGAAGGGGAGATTGACGATGTCTTTGTATTTGGCCGTGCGTTATCCCAGCAGGAAATTCAGTCTCTTATGCAGGGTATCGGAAAATATCCCTATGCCCTTGGCCCGGATCCTGCCGATGGCTCCTTGTATCCGGCTACCTGGGTGACACTTTCCTGGAAACCGGGAGACTTGGCAGCCTCTCACGACGTTTACATGGGTGATAATTTCGACGATGTAAACAACGCCACTCGAGACTCTGAACTATTCCGAGGCAATCAGGACTTGAATACAGTATTTTATTTCGCTGGATTTCCCCCAGGTGCCTACCCGGATGGTCTTGTTCCCGGCACGACTTACTACTGGCGAATCGATGAGGTAAATGATGCCGAGCCGGACAGTCCATGGAAGGGCGAAGTCTGGAGCTTCATGGTTCCACCAAAGACAGCGTATTTCCCTGTTCCTGCAGACGGCGCTGAATTTATAGATCTGGATGTCCGGCTTACATGGACGCCAGGTTACGGCTCAAAAATGCACTATGTTGTCTTCGGCGATGATTTCGACGAGGTAAGTAATGCTCCATCGGGTAGTCTTACCACTATTGGTTACAATCCCGGCCCACTTAAACTGGCCAAGACTTACTACTGGCGTATTGATGAGTCCGACGGCGTCGAGACGTATCAAGGCCAAGTCTGGAGCTTTACTACCGAAGGTGCAGTAAGCGGACCAAGTCCTGCCGATGGCGCCGTGGATGTGGAAGCTTCGGTGATTCTTGGCTGGGTCGCGGGGGCTGTCGCCATCTCACACGAGGTGTACTTCGGCACTGATACCGACGCAGTTGCCGATGCAACGAAAGACTCGCCCGAATACAAGGGGCCAAAGGCCCTCGGAGAGGAAAGCTATGATCCCGGCAAGCTTACGATGAATACGGCATATTTCTGGCGGATCGATGAAGTCAACGACGTCAATCCCGATAGCCCGTGGGCGGGCAAAGTCTGGAGCTTTACTACTGGTGATTACTTTGTTATAGACGACTTCGAGGATTACAACGCCGGCGACAACCAGATATGGTATTCCTGGCATGATGGGCTTGGCGCCGGTTCACCCGGCTCGCCTGATTACCTGCCCGGCAACGGTACAGGCTCCGCAGTAGGCGATGAAACCACTGATTCATATACCGAGGAGACTATCGTCCACGGTGGCAACCAGTCTATGCCAGTTGGATTCGACAACGGCAAGCAGGGCTACTCCTTTTATTCACAAGTGGAGCATACACTGACAGACCAGCGTGACTGGACTGAGCAGGGCGTTGCTGAATTGTCACTGTGGTTCAGGGGCTATCCTGCATCCGTGGGCAGCTTCGTAGAAGGCCCTGCCGGGACCTATACTATGACCGGATCGGGCGCAGATATCTGGGCGGTCGATGGAGCTGAAGCCGACGAGTTCCACTACGCCTTTAAGACGCTGACCGGCGTCGGCTCGATATCAGCAAGAGTCCAGAGCATCAACGAAACCCACGTATGGGCTAAGGCCGGCGTGATGATTCGCGAGACGCTTAATCCGGATTCGGCGCACGCAATGATGGTCGTGACACCCGCTTCGGGCATCTCTTTCCAGCGACGACCCGGCACGGGCGCAACAAGCGTCGATGATACGACCGCCGGAATTACTGCACCGTACTGGGTGAAAATCGAGCGTGACCTGGCCGGCAACTTCTCAGCGTATAGTTCGACCGATGGTGCAACGTGGCAGAAACTGGGTGTATCCGAATCCATCCAGATGCCTTCGAACGTCTATATCGGTCTGGCGGTTACCGCTCACAACACGTCAGCTACATGCCAGGCCGTCTTCACAAACGTCACGACTACCGGCACGGTTGGCTCGCAGTGGATGAATCAGGATATAGGAATAGAAAGCAACGATGCCGAGCCGCTTTATGTGGCGATATCAAATGCCGCCGGAGAGCCTGGTGTGGTTATCCATGACGACGCCAACGCAGCACAAATTGATACCTGGACCGAGTGGGTCATCCTGCTGCAGGCTTTTGCCGATCAGGGCATCGACCTGACAGATGTTGACAAAATCGCTATCGGCCTGGGCACAAGAGGCAATGTGACGGTACCCGGCGGCTCAGGCAAGATGTACTTCGACGACATTCGGCTGTACCAGCCCAGAGAGGCTGCCCAGGAGTAAGCACTGCTTTGGCTGCAAGTAAATGAATATTTAAGTTTTATTCGGGGCCTATGCCAACATCTGGTTTAGGCTCCTTTTTTATCTTCTTGTTCACCTGCCTATTTTATAGGAAACATTAGAAACATTTACTGAGTAACTTTCTCTTTCATTTAAATAAATTGTATATTCGTTTTTCGTCATTAAATAAGTGATGTTCGGGTTATGATTTTTAATGTCCTTCATCAGTGATCGCCAATCCTCTTTCGATAAATCGTGAAAAGCTTATACTCATTTTGATTACAAATTGGAGGATAATAGTAATTATAAGCGATGTTCAAAACAATGCTTGCCGGAGGCCCTCGGGACTCCACCATAAGACGTCTATAGCGGGACTAACGGATAGCGCAGAATGAATACACCAGGATCAACCCATTTTGGGAGGAAACATGAAGAACAATAAACGCAGCAAACAACCGGCGATTATTGCTTTTCTATTGCCGTGAATCTTATGAGGGCCTTCTTTGTCGCCAGGTGCGGCTCGATCTCCCCGACGAGGCCTACCTTCTGGCCGATGAAACCGCTCAAGTCCATCTGCGAAGCCGGGCCGGTCGGTAAAGCGTAACAGACCATTTTGCCTGCCTCGTCAAGAATCCGGTAGTGACCTTCGCCGTATGTGATATAAGTTTGAAATTCACCGATGATCGCAAACTTTCCCATGTCTTCGATCTTGGCCATCTTTGTCGCTTTGGCCTTATCGATTCCGGCCTTGACCTTCTCGAGCTGCTGATTCTGAAGTGCTACTTCTTTTATAACCTGCAAAGCTAGCTCGTAGCCCTCGATTTGCCCTAGAACAAACTGTGAGTAACGTGCCGCGTTGCCGGCTTGTTCATCTTCAGCGATTTCGGACAACGCCTTTTTCAAATCAGTGTAATCCTGCTGATCTGCGGGCTTGGCGTTCTCGGCTTTTACCTGCTCTTTCAACTCGCGATACTTTTCGAGCGGCGTCTTGGGAACTGCAGGTGTGGTCACTGCATTGGCGTCACTCGGTTCATTCGGCTCTCCGGAAGGAGTCCCAGGAATGACTTTAGGCCCGACCGCCGTCGGAACCTGAGGAGCAGGCTGCAGCACGACAGGTTCAGGTATTGCCTTCGTGAATTGCGTGCTGACCCAGAGATAGGCGAAAGGCGGGGGGGCGATCTTATAATAATCGTCTAATTGCTCACCCAACAGCTTGACCTTCTCGCCCTTGCTGAGTCTGCCCTGCAGGCTCGTGGAATGATGCGGCTTGACGAAATCGGAGCCGGCATAAACACGAACATTGTCACCGGTAACTGTTCCAACCGTCTGATCATTAGGATTAACATCGACATACTGCATTGAAATCCAGGAAAAGCTGTCGGCCGGTGGAACAATCCGAGACCAGCTAAACTGTTTGTCGACCACTTTTACCTTCTCGCCCGTGTTGAGCTTGCCGCATTGGTAAAAGTTCGTGCCCGGCCCGGAGCGGACGAGAACGTCATTACCTGTTATTTCGGCGGTATAGGGAAAAGACGAGGTATCAACTTCTTTAGAGCCGCCGGTCGGCTGGGCAATGCCAACTGAAACTAAGCATGCTGACAAAACGAAAATAAATATATTCTTGTAAGATCGCATTTTTCTGTCTCCCAAAACTATTTTCGATTTTTGATTGACGAATGCCGATTTCAGAATCGAAAATCGCAAATCGACAATCGTAAATGAAATTAGCAGCCGTTTGGCCGATTGTCAACTTTTTTATCAGATAAAATATCGACCATCTATAAGTGGTTCTCCAGCAATATTTTACCTAATTTTAAAACCTGCTGATACGCAGATTCAGCGAGTTCTGGTAAGAGTATTATTCGGCCCTTACGAGACTGATAACGGGATTTTTATCTGCCGCTGATGAGTTTGTAAAAAAACATATCCGCCGGAATATATAAAAAAAGCCGCCGACGCATTAGCGGGGCGGCTTTATAACGTTTCGTTATAATCGAAAGGTCATTTTTTCTTCTTCTTGGTTGCCTTTTTCTTAGTTGCTTTCTTCTTAGTCGCTTTTTTCTTTGCTTTCTTCTTTGCCATTGTTACACCTCCATGTCATAAAAGTAACAGTTAATAAGCGGACTAAACCTTAACGAATCCGCTTTTTCAGCTTATTTGTCGTTCACAGGATTGTCTTGCAGAACAGCTCGACAGCCTCTAACACTTTACCATATTTCTCTGATTTCGATATAAAAGATGCCCGCGATAGCTCAACTTGTACCCACGGCAGTTCAGCTGCATGTGTGCGAATAATATAGCCGCCTTTGAATGGTGCGTTGACTGCGGGGGCCTCGCCGAAAACACTTTCGAAGCAGGTTGCAAGAGCCTCAAATAACACCTGGGGACATGTCCGACTCGCATTACTAAGACAAATATGAGGGCGTTCAATTCCCGCATCTGATGCGATTGGTGGACCGATGGCCGCCATAGTGTGACAATCCAAACCAAACTTTGCATCTTTGGAAAGTGCAGTCAACCGTCTGTGGTAAGGCCTGTAATAGCGTTCAAGTAAAGTTTCCAGCACATCTTCAGACGGGGGCTCACGATAAACCGGGACCCCGTAACAAGTATTGACCTTGACAACTCCATCAGGTTCGCGGTCTTCTTCTGATCGGTTCACATCGACGAAGGCACGAGCAATATTGGTCGTAATGTAGGATGTTACAACTGATTCGAACGCATAGATATGAGAAGCACACACGTCACTATCGGCCACAATTTCATCGTGAGTAAGAGCACAGAGATCTTTCACCTCTTCGGGAATCATAAGTCCGGCGTGAGGCACTGATATCAATAAAGGCCATCTCATTTTTTCGGGCCTCCAGCGGATCCATCGCGCCGGGGATCTGCTACCCCGATAAACTTTTCACCATTACGCATAACCAGTTGTACACATCCCATGTAAAAGGAATAGGGATCGCGGACATCCACACGGAATCCATGATGTTCCAGCGCAACCGGAATGTCACTCCGCATACGAGCGGCCTCCAAAGACACAAGGCCGTCAACAGAGCAGTGCAGGCGAGGCGCATCAACTGCTTCGAACGGCAGCTGGTTCTTGAGGCGCAGCAGAACCTGCACGATAGAAGACACGATACGCCCGCTGCCGGGAGATCCAATGGCTACCCAGGGTCTCCGCTCTTTGAAAATTATTGTTGGAGCAACACTTGCCCAGGGCACAGCGTTCGGACGAAGATAATACGGATGGCTCATGTCCTCGTCTTCAAAAGCCAACATATAGTTGTTATACAGAAATCCAAGTTCCGGTGTCGCTACACATGCTCCATATACACGTTCTATCGACTGCGTGAGGGCAACAACATTGCCGAATCTATCCATTACTGACAGGTGTGTCGTATCTCCTTGTGTCCGAATGCTACGCAGCGACCTGTGGGCAATAGTTTTGGCATAATCGGTGCTCAACATTTGCTTTTGTGGTACCTGAGCATAAAAACTGGGATCGAAAGGCCTGTCGGTTCGGTCGCGGTTTGCCTGTCGAATGGCTTGGGCAAGCACGACCGCCCCTTGAGGCGTGTCAACATTCCGATACTTTTTTGGAATGTGGTTGATTATGTTAAGCATCTCGACCAAAGTTCTGCCGGCACCCGGCGGGGGAAACGTGACAACTCTACAATCTTCAAACTGACAACAGACAGGTTTTCTCTCGATCGGCCAGGGTATCTGAGCAAGGTCTTCATTGGTAATCAATCCCCCATTGCGAGCCATGTCTTTATAGATTAACTTCGCAATCCGACCTGTGTAGAAATCGGCTATGCCTAAGAATGAGAGTTGTCTGAGTGTTTTGGCCAGAATTGGTTGACAGAACTTCTCTCCAACTCTATAAGTTTTCTTACCACTTTTTAAAAAAAGCTCCGACGCAGAGTTCTGTTGCAAGCTCTCTCTGACCCTTTGTGTCAACTTCTGCTGTAACTCGCTAACTTGGTATCCGCGCTCAGCAAGTCGGATAGCAGGACTTATCACTTTATTAAGCTGCATTGTCCCATAGCGCTCCAGTGCATAGCCCAGGACAGCCGGAGTGCTTGGGACTGTGGTTGCTTTGTATCCTCTGCGGCGATGGTCTCGGGTAAGTTCTTTAAGTGAAGTTCGGTTCGGCGCCCTCGAAGAACCATCTAACGCAAATGACCGTCGGGAACGTGTCAGGTGGATCAACATCATGGTCTGGCCGCCGAGTCCTGACGCAGCCGGTTCACAGACACCAAGGGCAAAGGCTGCTGCAACAGCAGCATCTACTGCGTTACCTCCTTCATCGAGCATCTGAACGGCTGCTTCAGTAGCCAGATAGTGTTGCGTGCTGGCCATACCACAAGGCGAGACAGCAAGACGTTGAGGGCGAGGAATACCCGTGGGGGCCATATCTTTCAAATCGGAATCATCCCACTGATGCAAAACAGTACTCATTTAGCACTATCCTTTTGCCTCTTTAGCCAAAAATTCGGCAATCAACAGAGTCCTCTGAAGAAGGCTGATTCTTTCCACTGCTTCATTGGGTGTGTATAAGTCTCTTGCTACCGGCCCGACACCACAAACTACAGCGATAGAAGCAGGTATAAAGCCGGCAGCAGAAGGCCAGAGAGCTGATTCCTGTCCAAAGGGTATCTCCCAATTAGCTGCAATTTCCGCCAGTTCAGCGGCAAGCCGTTTGTTTTGAACTCTGTTTACCATCGCTGGTCGATCTGATATCACTTCCAACTTATGGTTAAAACCACCCGAAGCCAAAATCTCCCGTATCGACTTCTCACTTGCATCGGCAATCGATTTATTACCATAGCTTAAGGTTAAAATTACTTTTACTCGATGTGGAAGTAACATGTCGAATGCAGTCGGGCGGATGTCCGATACGGCAATTGCTATTCGTTCTTCCCGAGAAGAAAGCTTCGAGATATCCTGCATTTTACTGCACACCCAGCTTAAAACATCAGGCTTCCTTTTTGCTTTTCCGAGTTGTACTGGTGTATCCTCTACAACAAGTTGATATCTCCTCCATCCTCTCCTTTGTGTAACGATTTTGTTCTGTGGATTTCCAGGTCTCAATATGAAAACACGTTTTGCTTTCTCTGCCGCAGTTTTGATTAAACCGGCGCTTTGGGAATTGTCGCTGCCTTCGTCGGTATAATAAAGTACGCCGATCGGTAACTTGTCCAGCAAACGAAGACTTTTTAAAGCCTTCAAAACAAATTCGAGCATGACTAAAGGAGCACGTGAAAGGCCGATCCCTTCGCCATAAAGCCATTCCGGAGTCCTGCGAAATTCCTGGACGGGAATATCAGAACTCAAAGGGACATCAAGATATCCGATGAAAAGCGTTCCATTCGTTAGACCAGCTTGTGTTTGCCATGACCATGTTGATCGATTGTCCGTGAATTCTTCCACAGGTACTAACCCGGTCTCACAGAGCGTTTGACTGAGCTTTTTAATCGCCTGCTGGATACCGAACGGGTCAGACGTTCTGCTATGCATGTTGGTCCAGTTTCTCAATCGTCGCTCTATCTGGTCGCGACGCTGGGTAAGAAACGACATGACAAGCTGACCAGCGTCGGCCTTCTTGCGTGCTAATCGCACTGGTTTGGGAGTACCGAAATATCGGGCAGATGCTACCTCAACCAAACGATTCACCAATGCCCCAAAGTCAAGACCAATCTGCTGGGCTCCTATTGGATATGAGGCATGTTCGCCGAGGCTGGGCAAACTGTTTACTTCGAGCAAATACAGATTGTGATCCTTATCTAATCTCATATCCACGCGCGCACAATCGTAACAACCAAGTGCTTCAAACGCACGACGAGCAAGTTTCTGGGCTTCTTTTACAACGTCCTTTCCAATGCGAGCCGGACATCTGAATTTTATCTCACGACCTGATCTCTGTACTTTGTCCAGATATGTATAAATCGCAGGTCCTTTCCTTCCGAAAACCAGCTCCACCGGAGGGAAAGCTTCGCAAGGATTATTGCCGATCAGTCCTACATTGATCTCTCTGCCCTCAATGTAACATTCTGCAACTACCTGCTGTTGGAATGTTTCAAAAATTGTTCGCGCCGCCTCTTTTAGCTCACTTTCATTATGAACTATTGTTACGCCGAAAGAAACAGCCTCGTTCTTTGGCTTTACAACCAGAGGAAACGATAAATCATCCGGCAACCCATCCTCCCAGGAATTCAAAACCGTATAATCGGGAGTCGGTAGATTGTGCTGGCGAAAAATCATTTTTGCCACGATCTTATCAAGAGCCAATCCATGAGCAAGAGGCCCGGAGCCGACATATGGTATGCCAACCATCTCCAGTATGCTTGGTACATGTGTATAGCGAGCCTGACCCTGAATTCCATATGAAATATTGAAAACCAAGCCCGGCTGTTCACCCTTGAGAACACGAGGCATGAATTCTTCAAGACGATCTATAAGATCCTTGTCGCCTTCGAAGGTTTTGACGCGGTGTTTGTATACTCTGAGAGCGTCAACAATGTTTTTTATGGTTCTGCGGCCGATGCGTTCGCGATTGGGAATTCCGAAAAGGTTGACGACATTTTTAGAATCCCGATTATATACAATAGCAATTTTCATCCCACATCATCTTTGACTTGAAAATAATGACAGTTCTCTTTGTATATAATATTCTCACGTCTTAATCGTCATCATCCGAATCATCGGGAAATGTACCTACATATTCCTGGTAACCTTTTTTCGCAAGAAGCCCCTTCTCTAAAAGCGTTGCACACGCAACGCAATATCTGGCCCAGGGAATCGCCTTGAGTCGCTGTTTGGGGATTGGCTCACCACGACCCTCACAAATCCCATACGTACCGTCTTCTATGCGACTGAGTGCATCATTAACTTCCACAAGAATTTTTCTTTCGCTATCCACCAAACCTATGATGTTATCTATTTCATAGCTGTCCGTCCCGAGATCCGCCATGTGAATAGGCATGTTCGAAAGATCGCTTCTGTCTCTATACAACGCTTCCGATTCCATGCTGGTAACGTTACCGAGTATCTCGGTCAGCTTTTTCACCAGTATGACTTTGAATTTTTTTATCTCTGCCGGTGTTAGCTTGTTTCTATTTGTCTCATTCTTTCCCATAATAATTTCTTAAACCACAAGTTAAAGTAGATAATTCTTAGATCTCTCAAGGCCGACTTTTTAGCTAAAACCGACCGATTGGTCAATTGAAATCTAACTATTTTACCTAAAATTATTATACCCTGATGGGATTAAAACCGGACGTTGAAAGGAAATACATATATTGGCGGCTTCCTGAGCCGCAAAAACTACACGTTTTGTATGCGGGCAAGTTCATCCTGGCACATCTTTAACTGACCCGGATCGATGAGTTTATTCTCTGCTATTTGTAAATGTTTTATCGCTACTTCCGGCTGATTAAGATAGCGTGAATATATGACACCTAACATCAGCTCGACCTGCTCGACGTACTCATAGGTTCCGTAGTGAGATAAAAATTGTTCGTAGGCCCGTGCCGAGAAGGCGTGTTTATTATCACCGGCAAGTTGATTGGCAATATCCAGCAGCTGCTTTGCGGGCAGAATCTGCTCGCTGTCCTGTTCCATAAGCTCGATATAAGCTTCGGTGGCGGCCGGCAAATTACGCTGCATTATCCTATTGCCGATTTCACTGCGAAGCTGCATTATCTTCTCTTCCTTCTGTTTTTCAGCAGCGCTTTTAATGACCTCTTTGACTTTTATCCGCCTGGCTTTTGTCTGACCGGTAAACGGATTGTAGCCGCTCGATACAACGTCTCGATATTGGCGCCGGCGATTCCACCGTTTTATCATCGCCCACAAATCGTAACTGCTGCCGCTGATGATATGAGTCGCCAGAAGACCGACCATCGCTGCGATTCCAAAGGCATATCCCGCCAGATGCGCACCATAGGCAATAGGCATCGCAGGAGCAATGCCTGGTTCCAACAAATTGTCCCAGATAATGAGCTTAAAGGCAATAAAGTACAACGCCGGCAACTCCATAGTTCCGATGAACAGCAACCAGTAGATAACGGTGATTAATGTTTGAGGGAACAAGACAAGATAAGCACCCGTTACAGCGGCAACCGCTCCACTGGCTCCAAGAACAGCCGACCCACTCAGGAATATATGGCCTACGCCGCTAAAAACCGCTCCAGCCAAATAAAAGGCCAGATATCCGACGTTTCCGAGCTTGTCGTTCACGTTGTTGCCAAACAGATAAAGGAAGAACATATTTCCCGCTATATGCATAATACTGGCATGCAAAAATGCGTAACTGACAAACTGCCAAAGATACAAATGCCCCGGCTGAGGATTAAGCACGAACTGACCGGCCCAGTCACGAAGATATTCCGACTGGCCTGGGTATCCCCCAACACGGTGGGGGAAATAGCTCAGCAGAAAAATAACCACATTGACAATCACCAGAGCGTAATTCGCATAAGGTGTTCGTCTCGGCTGAATGCTTGTCTTAATAGGTAATATCATAATTTATGAAAATCCAAATATTACACTCAATCCTTCACCATTGACGAGCATCTCCCTACGTGATACCTTTCGGTGGAGTACCCGGCATCGAGGATCAGTTCACAGGCTACGAACAATGAACCTAGAGCAAATGATACCAGCAAAAGGCGGCATTTACAAGATATAAAAAAAGGACGGCTCTTAAAGCCGTCCTATCCGGGAAAATTGGGCGTTACAAGCAGTTATTCTCCCTCGCAGAAAACACCAACGAAATATCCATTTTTTTACGCCTACCGGTTTCCCCCCCAGCAGGTCTCTATCTACAAAAATTATAAGAAACATCTCAAGCAAAACCAAATGCACCGGCTAAAAAGGCTTTATTTTTCCACGATTTTCTGTAAATATTATAAATATGATAAGATTGACACTGAAGTTTTCGCTATATTTGTTTGCTCCGGCAGTTGTATTTCTTGCTCAGGGCCAGGCCATATTGTGGAGAAGATGCCTTAACCAGCAGCCGGAATTTTATGCTACCGACCAGGCAATTCGTATTGCCGATAACCTTCTTCTGTACCAGCGTGACCCAGGCGGCTGGCCGAAAAATATTGAAATGGCGTCCATCCTGAGCGAACAGGACAAGATTAAGCTGCGCGAGGCGAAAACCAGAAACGATGCCACACTGGACAACAGTGCCACCCGGACGCAGATTCAGTACCTGGCAATGGTCTATCAAGCCACCGAAATCGAACGCTTCAAAACCGCCTTTCTAAAAGGTCTGGATTACGTGCTCGAAGCCCAGTACGACAATGGCGGCTGGCCGCAGCGTTACCCGAATCCCACCGGCTATTCGAAACACATCACATTTAACGACGGCACAATGATCGGAGTACTTAACCTGCTGCGTGACGTAGCCAGGAAAAAGCCGCCTTATACTTTTATCGACGAAGATCGCCGTCAAAAGGCCGAAGCAACTATACAAAAGGGCATTGAGTGCATTCTGAAATGTCAAATCGTTGCCAAAGGCAAAAAAACGGCATGGTGTGCCCAGCATGATGAGAAGACCTTCGTCCCGAGAAAGGCCCGAAGTTACGAGTTACCCTCAATCAGCGGAGCAGAGTCTGTAGGTATTGTCAGGTTCCTTATGAGCATAGAAAAGCCCGGCCCGGAGATTATCGAAGCCGTTCAGGCAGCGATAGCATGGTTCGACGAGGCCAAGCTCGAAGGAATCAGACAAATCAGAAAAAAAGAACAGTCAAAGCCAAGAGGCTTCGATAAGGTAATTGTCGAGGATGCTTCGGCGCCTCCGATTTGGGCGCGTTTCTATGACATCGAGACCAATAAGCCTATCTTCTGCAGCAGGGACGGGATACCGAAAGCGACCCTGGCCCAAATATCATACGAGCGCCGCAACGGATACAGTTGGCTCGGATATTACGCGACAGATCTGCTGGCAAATGAATACCCGGCCTGGCAGAAAAAGTGGGCCCCGGCAAAGAACGTCCTCGACCGCTGAGTATCGGCAAGCTCAAGTAATTGGAGATAAGTCTATATGAATCGGAAAGTGCTAATAAGACGCATCAGGGCGGTTCACCGCGAGCTAAATAAAAAGAAAATAAGCTTCCTGCTGGTTACCAAACCGGCCAACGTCACTTACATTACTGGCTTTCTCGGCGACGATAGCTGGGCGGTCATCGCTAAAGGGCGGGTTTATCTCCTTACAGACAGCAGATATACCGAGCAGGCGCAGAAGGAATGTCCGAGCTGTAAAATCATCGACCGGGCCGGCCAGATGGTCGATGCCGTCAGCGAACTGGTAAAGAAATTAAAAACCATCCGAACTGTGGTCGTTGAGGATTCGGTTTCGATGGCCGACTACGAGCAATTGAAAAAGACCGTCAACGCTCGGTTCAGAACGGTTTCGGGAACTATCGAGAACGCACGCAGCATCAAGGACGATAGTGAGATTGCAACAATCAAGTCCGCCGCTGTTATCTCAACAAAGGCGCTTGCACAAACCCTGCCGTACATCAAACCCGGCATAACCGAAAGCGAGCTGGCCGGCATGCTCGATTTTCAAATCCGCAAGCTCGGAGCACGCAACAGCTTCGAGACGATTGTTGCTTTCGGACCGAACGGCTCCCGGCCGCATCATCAGCCCGGGAAAAGAAAGCTCAAGAAAAAAGATGCCATCCTCATCGACTTCGGCGCCAAATACAATGGTTATTGTAGCGACATTACCCGATGTTTCGTAATCGGCGGCATGACCCCCCTTTACAAGAAGGTCTATGAAGTAGTAGAGCAGGCCCAGGCTGCAGCAATAAAAACAATCAAGGCCGGCGTAAAACTCACACAGGTCGATGCCGCCGCCCGAGAGGTGATTGACAAAGCCGGCCTGCCCGTTTACGGCCACGGCTCAGGGCACGGCTTCGGCCTTCAAATCCACGAAGACCCATTCCTCAAACCGGACGGCAAAGGCAGGCTCAAAGCCGGTCAGGTTCTTACAATCGAACCCGGCATATACATGCCCGGCAAACTCGGAATCCGAATTGAAGACGACATCCTCGTAACTGAAACCGACTACAAAATCCTCACCCATAAATGCCCACATTCGCCGTTATTATCATAGTTTTCCATCGCGATCAACCTCTGAAAACAACAGAAAATACTTGTAAGCACGAATCGTTTTTGTTAAGATAACAAAAGCGGGAAGTTTCGCAGTTTTGCCAGTAGCATCCCAGGATGGGCCTGAGACGTACCAGTTACGGTTCTGAGAGAGGTCTAATAATGAAAACTATATCATTTCTCGTCATATTAAGTTTGTTATTAAATCTCGCCTGTTATGCCGAGCAAGAGCAGACTGTTACTATAGCCGGTCAAGTCATAGATTACCAGGCCCGGCCTGTGGAGGGGGCTACAGTGGTCTGTTATGAGATTCATTTCGAGCAGGGCCACCGCGGTTTTTTCCCATTGGGTCAACCAGGTCAACGTAGTCACAGGCCGCTGGGACGTACATCTACAAACTCCGGTGGCCGGTTCTCTCTCCTAGTGGAAAAAGGGAAATCGTTCTACGTGGTCGCGGGTAAACAGGGTTTGGCACTTGCCTGGAAGAGACTTTACCGTGGAAGTGAATCCACCCTTCGATTGGGTAAACCATGCCTGTTCAAGGGCACCGTTGTAGATGAAGTTGGACGCCCTGTGCCGGGTGCTATGATCAGGATATGCCTGAAGAACAAGATGATGATGGCGGATTGGGCAATTGTGCCACTCATTCCCGAAGGCTGGTTCACTACTCAGACAGATGAGCGGGGACGGTTTCTTTTCGACAATGTCCCTGCAGGGGCAACTGCAGATTTTGGTGTTGAAGCCCCCGGCAAGGCCTTGATGTGGACAATTTGTGATTTTGGTCTAACGGAAGGCGAACAGTACACGGCCGGCCGTACTGACATTCGAATTACATTACCTGATGAGGCACGTGTCAAAGGGCAAGTAGTCAACAAATGCACAGGCCAGGCCTTAGCTGGCGCCCGTATAATGGCAAAGCCAATCGGTCATCTAAGGTGGAAATACCACCGGGATCATGTGTACTCGGACCCGAATGGACGATTCGAATTTACCGGATTGACGCCAGACACATATTTGCTCTGCGCTACATCCCCGAAAGAAGGGGCTGGAAACCTTACAGTGACAGTGGCGTCCGGAGAGGTCGTGAGTGATGTAAGGATTCCCGTGATGGGGATTCCGTTGGAAGTGAAGATTATTGATCTGCAAAAAGGAGAACCGCTCGAGAATGCAGACATCACCGTTACACAAAAAGCAACGACGTCGGAATATACTGTATTTGACCAGACGGCGACCACCGATCCGAATGGCCGAGTCAGTCTGTGTGTCCCGCCGGGAGAATGTCAAGTTCGAGCCTTTAAATCAGACTATGGAATTACATTCCAATCCCAACGTGTACAACTCAATCCAGGGCAAAAGCTACGGCAGGAACTATTCTTGCCCCGTACGGCATGCATCCTATCGGGTGAGGTGGTGGATGAACAAGGAAGATTGCTTTCAGGCGCATCGGTTATAGAACGATACATTGGCTTATATTCCAGTGCTTTCACAGACGTCAATGGTCGGTTTAAGATGAGCTATCACAGAGGCCGCCCGTCTTCGAGAGCATACATTTTGGCTCGACATTCGCCATCCGGCATGGCTGGAACTGGAGTACTTCAGTATTCTGATGAATCCGGACGATTCGACGGAAGGATCGTTCTAAAACCGGCATATACTCTCATGGGGCGTGTTATCGATCCGAACGGAAGGAGTATGCCTGAGGCCAATCTGAAACTGCTGCTGGCAGGAGGAGAAGGGAGTAACTTACAAGTTGTGGGATCACACAGCAGATTGGTCACAGAAGCAACCACCGATGTAAACGGTGTGTATCGTATCCGTTCGGTTACTCCTCTGGGGCATAATCCGAAGGATGACTATGTTATTGTCGCATATGCCGAGGGCTTCGGGATGACTATGGTTAGTCAGATTACATTTGGGGATGATATAGCCAAACCAGTGCGCCTGGAATCCATCATATTGCAGCCGGCTGATCAGTCGATCTCAGGATTCGTTGAGGATGCGAACGAACAACCCATCGCCAGCGCAGTAGTCAAAGTCTATGGTCCCAGGCTCGGTAGCGGGTATGGTCAGCAGCTTTATGGCAGGATGCTTACTGATGCACAAGGTAGGTTCCGCTTTGCGGGTGTATGCGAAGAGCCTCTGTTGATTTACGCGAAGTCACCATGGGGACTGAAACACTCAGGTGTGACATCAGCCTATGGCGGTAACGAGAATATTAAGGTCGTTCTGGGACAAAGGCTTCAGTTAACGCCTTCGCTGATTGGCAAAACGTTGCCTGAACTGAAAAACCTTGGAATAAATCTGTCACCGGCTAATGTGGATGATAAAATAGTTCTTATTTGTTTCTTCGATATGAACCAGCGGCCATCAAGGAACTGCATGCTGCAATTGAGGAAAAAGACAAAAGAGCTTAAGGCAAAAGATGTCGCCGTAGTTGCTGTTCAAACTTCAAAGGTGGATGAAAACAAGCTGAATGATTGGATCAAAAAGAACAATATTCTTTTCCCCGTTGGAATGGTTCAAAGCAATGAAGAAAAGATTCACTTTACCTGGGGCGTCCGTTCGCTGCCCTGGCTGATTCTAACAGATACAGAGAACATCGTCCGTGCAGAGGGATTTTCCATAGCTGAACTCGGAAATAAATGCCAACTCATTGAAGGACAGTAGAATGATGAAAGCTGCACATATACTCTCTCTCGCTGTGGTTTGTTGTATATCGACACGGGCATTTGCCGCAGAAAAACTCAGTGTGTCGGAGTTACTCGATAGGTTAACAGCAAGTCAGGATAAACTCCGATCGCTCGTTGCTAAGACCGAAGAAACAATCGTGAGTACCGAGTCAACCAGCCCTACGACATATATTACGCGGCGTATCTCAGAGGTGAAAGTTGATGGAAACAAGTCATACCAGTATTGGTACCGGTGGAGGAATCTGTCTGCTAAAGATGCACCTATCCCGATTGAAGAAGCCCACTGCTTCTTCAAGCTATGGGATGGCAATTGCTACATTGAGTATTATAAACCTATGAAAGCACCTGACATAAGGAGCGCTTATGTTACAAGTGACAAAAAGCGCATACAGGATAATGTTCGTTTCGGCTACTCTTTCCCTCCCTTCTTAGGTATTCGTTACAGCGATTACGAACGCATAGATTCAGTGCTACGGCAGGCGGAATCCATATCGGTTCGTGACAAACTTGTGGAAGTGGATTCTGTAGCCTGTAATGTTATTGATGCCAAAGCAAAATCCGGGGATTACACCGTCTGGCTTGACCCAGAGCATGGCTACAACGTCGCAAAGGTAAATATACAACTGGGGCCAAACAACCTATACAATGGCAAGCGATTGGATAGTAATGAAAGCGATTCATTATCTGTTCAAAACATTCGCTCCGATAGAATAGATGGTGTCTGGATTCCCATGGAAGCAGATCTGTATTCGGCAAGGAAACGACAAGACGGCTTCATTATGCAGTCTGCTATACACCACAAGGTAACGCAGATAATCCTCGATCCCGACCATGAAGCGTTGGGTTCCTTTGTTCCTAAGATTGAAAACGGCACAAAAGTAAAAAATTTAGATTCCGGCGAAAGTTATACATGGCGGGAGGGAATGAAGTTTGTTGTGGATGAATGGGACGGCCGCATCCGATATGTGCCGGAGGATTGGTCGATACTTGCTGGAGTTGGTAAACCACTGCCAGAGTTTAAGAGTATTGGTCTGAAAATCGCTAACGAGGATATGAAAAACAAAGCAATCCTGTTTTGCTTCTTTGATGTAAATCAGCGGCCATCAAGGAATTGCTTGCTGCAATTGAGCAAAAAGGCAAAGGAGCTTACGGCAAAAGATGTCGCCGTGGTTGCTATTCAAACCTCAAAGGTTGATGAGGACAAGCTCAATGATTGGGTCAAAGAGAACGGCATTTCGTTTACCGTAGGAATGATTCATGCCGACGAAGAAAAGACTCGCTTCACCTGGGGTGTCCGCTCGCTGCCCTGGCTGATCCTGACTGATAAAAAGCATATTGTTACCGCAGAAGGTTTTAGTGTGGCAGAGCTTGATAATAAACTTGGAGGCAATTCTCACTAATAGCCCGGGTTGATCATGTGCTGTTCTTCGTTTCAGGTTCTCCTCGCTGAACTTGCAAGCTTAGATATTTGTTTACCCTCCGAAAGCCACCCGCTATAATAATAGCGTTGAAACTTAAAGCTTAAAACTAATAAGATGGAGGTCATTATGAAGACAAGATGGATATTTCTGTTGGTCATATCGGCGGTTTTATGCAATATCTCGGTAGCCGCAGACGAGGAAGTACGCTTCGAGAAAAGAGTAATAGACAGAACATTCCGAGCCGAGGGAATTGCCGTCGGGGACGTAAATCACGATGGTAAGCTGGACATCCTGACCGGCGACGTTTGGTATGCAGCGCCGGACTGGAAGATGCACGAAGTCCGCAAGGTCGGCCAGTACGACGGCACAAAAGGCTACAGCAATTGTTTCGCCAACTTCGCCCGGGACGTCAACGGTGACGGCTGGATCGATTCGATTGTCATCGGCCTGCCGGACGGGCCTTGCCTGTGGTACGAGAATCCGAAGAACAAACCCGGCCACTGGAAAGAGCGAATGGTAGCGAAAAGCGCCTGCAACGAAACGCCGATATTCGTCGACCTGCTGGGTGACGGCAAACCTGTGCCGGTTTTTGCCGTTCGGCCTGAGGGACAGATGTGCTGGTTCAGCGTACCGAAGGATCTCGATGGACTTTGGGACATGCACATAATCGCCGCCGGCCCGAATGCTCCGGGAACTGAGAAATACAGCCACGGACTCGGCGCCGGAGACGTCAACGGCGACGGCCGATGTGATGTGCTTATCAAGGACGGATGGTGGGAGGCACCCAGGGACCGCACAGATAAAAATTGGAAGTTTAATCCGGCCAAGCTCGGTCCTGATTGTGCCGACATGCTTGTCTACGATGTCGATAATGACGGCGACAACGATGTCATCACCAGCTCGGCACATAACTACGGTATCTGGTGGTTCGAGCAAGTCCCCGGCACAAACGGCCCGCAGTTCGTACAGCACGAGATATCCAAGAAGTTTTCTCAGCCGCACGCGATACGCCTGGCCGATATCAACGGCGACGGCATCGAAGATTTGGTCACCGGCAAACGGCATTTTGCACATATGGGCAACGATCCCGGCGGCAAAGACCCTGCGATGCTTTATTGGTTCGAGCTGCGCCGACCAGAGAACGGAGATATTGAATATGTACTGCATATAATCGACGATGACTCCGGCGTCGGAACCCAGTTCGAAATTGCCGACATGAACGGCGACGGCAAACCAGATATCACGACTTCAAACAAAAAGGGCGTATATCTGTTTATCCAATTGCCTTAGAGCAAGTTCTGTTATGGCAGACGGTGAAGAACACATTCGGCAATCATGAGTATTTACTTGACTGCCAACGGCACAACGCTATAATGAAGCAGTTCACTAGGGGTGGCCCATGAATAAGCGGGCCTGAGAGAGAACCCTTTGAACCTGATCAGGACAATCGCCTAATTGGCGTCAATGCCTGCGTAGGAAAGTGATTGGCAAGAATATAAAAACTTACGACATAGAATGGATCGCTTCCTGCCGGAGCGATTTTTGTTTTAAAGACGGAATCAAAGATAATGGCAACACAGTTACAAATTGCAAGAAGCGGCACAATCAGCGACGAAGTAAAATTTGTCGCGAAGGCTGAAAACGTTGATGCTGAGCTTATTCGGGACCAGATAGCTGCCGGCCAACTCGTCATCCCGGCGAACAAGCGACATCTAAAAACCAATTTAATGCCTTCAGGTATCGGCCGGGTGCTGACCACAAAAGTCAATGCAAACATCGGCACGAGCAGCGTTCGTAGCTCGGTTGAAGTAGAACTCGAAAAGATGCAGGCTGCACTGGATGCAGGAGCCGACTCGATTATGGATTTGAGCACAGGCGGCAACCTTAATGAAATCCGTGAAACATTGCTTGCACAATGCCCGGTTCCCTTCGGAACCGTTCCCATCTACCAGATCATCGAGGACAGGAGTGTTGAGGAAATCGACAGCAAAATTATACTTCAGATCATAGAAAAACAAGCTGAGCAGGGTGTGGACTTCTTTACGATTCATGCAGGTGTTCTAAGAGAGCACCTGCCGCTGATTGAGAAACGGGTGGCAGGAATTGTCAGCCGGGGTGGGGCGCTACTGGCCAAATGGATGCTGCATCACAACAAGCAGAATCCTTTATATGATATGTTCGATGATTTGTGTGACATAATGGCCGATTACGATATTTGTTTTTCTTTGGGCGATGGTCTGCGGCCAGGTGCTATCGCCGATGCCACAGATGAAGCACAAATTGCCGAGTTAAGGACTCTCGGCGAGCTGACCACCAGAGCACAGGAAAAAGGCTGTCAGGTAATGGTTGAAGGCCCCGGCCATGTACCTTTCAACCAGATTCAGTACAACGTGCAAATCCAGCAGGAGATTTGCAACGGCGCTCCATTTTATGTACTCGGCCCGCTGGTAACCGACATTGCGCCCGGCTACGACCATATTACATCGGCTATCGGTGGAACCGCAGCAGCCTTCTACGGTGCATCGTTTTTATGCTACGTCACGCCTAAGGAGCATCTGGGTTTGCCCGATGCCGAGGACGTTCGGGCCGGAGTAATCGCAGCAAAAATCGCAGCCCACGCAGGCGATGTCGCTCGGGGCCTAAAAGGTGCCGCCGAGTGCGACAGGAAATTGAGTAAGGCCCGCACTAATTTGGACTGGAAAACGCACTTAGCCAAATCTCTTGATCCGCAGACAGCCGAACGAATGCACAGCCAGGCCTGCGAGGAAATCAGGGCAAAGCAGCCGGACTCAGCCGATTACTGCTCAATGTGCGGCCAAGCCTGGTGCAGCATCAGGATAAACAGGGAAATTCATAAAGCCATTAAGTCTTAATGAAAGGCGGTGGCCCGATATGAGCAAACGCAAGATCCTTATTATCGAGGACGACAAAGATATCGTCGAAATGCTCGAATACAATCTTCAGGATGAGGGATACCAGACCATATCAGCTCTAAATGGTGAGATGGGGATTGCTCTTGCAGGCAAGGAACGGCCGGACCTGATTATTCTGGATATCATGCTGCCGATTATGGATGGTTTCGAAGTATGCCGGACTCTTAAAAACGATGACAGAGTTGCACACATACCGATTATAATACTCAGTGCAAAATCACAAGAGACGGATAAAGTCGTGGGTCTCGAATTGGGCGCGGATGACTATGTCACAAAACCTTTCAGTCCAAGAGAATTGATTGCAAGAACGCGAGCGATTTTAAGGCGGGGACGGGAAGAACATATCGACAACATAATCCAAAGAGGGAAAATCACCATCGACAGGACCCGGCATAAAGTGACAATCGGGGAAAAAGAGATTTCACTGACCTTAACTGAGTTCAAACTGCTGGAATTCATGGCCAGACGGCCCGGAGCGGTCTTTTCACGGGCCCAAATTTTAGACGCCGTCGCAGGTCAAGACACCATTGCATCTGACAGGACAGTTGACGCCCACATAAAGTCGCTTCGACACAAACTGGGTTCGGCCAAAGATTACATCGAGACGATTCGGGGCGCCGGCTACAGATTCAAGGAAATGTAAATGAAAAACAGAATCGTCTTAAAATTCTTCAGCGCATTTTCGGTTTTAATCCTTATCATTGTTTTCGTTTTAAACTTCTTTGTCAGCTTAAAACTACACGAGCATTTTGAGCAGAAAATCTCTGCCGAACTAAAAAGTAACGCCGTACTGGTCGGTGATATTCTCCAAGCTGATTTAGGAGAAGGCAGATTCAAAGATATTCAGCAAAAGACCAGGCAACTGGCGGACAAACTGGATTTGAGAATCACAGTCATCGAGAAGGGGGGCAGGATTCTCGGAGATTCCGAGCAGCAGCCATCCCTGATGGAAAACCACAGTAACAGACTCGAAGTAATTAAAGCAATCGAAAACGGTTTTGGACAGAGCACTCGTTTCAGTGACACATTGGGTATAAATATGAAGTATGTCGCCGTGCGCGTGGATCAGGGTGATAGAATTCTGGGAGTCGTTCGTTTCGCCCTGCCGCTTTCACGCGTCCAGCCGGAGATACGGATTATCTACAGAGTAGTGCTGTTCGGAACAATCGCAGCCGTTATTATTGCACTTATAGTGGCATATTTCGTTTCGAGGAGTATTACCCTGCCCATAAGGCAGGTGAAAGAGACGGCTCAGCAAATTGCCAGGGGGGATTTCAGCAGGAGGGTACGGATCAAAAGCAAAGGCGAACTCGGAGAATTGGCCGAATCACTCAACACGATGGCCGATGAGTTGCAGCAGAAAATGGAAAACCTTAAACAACTGGATCGTGTGAGAACGGATTTCGTTGCCAATGTTTCACACGAGCTTAAGACACCCTTGACCCTCATTAAGGGCTATATTGAGACATTGCAAAGCAAAGCAATCAATGACAAGGAAAAGACAGATAAGTTTATCTCGATTATTAAAGAACATTCCGACCGACTCGGTTATACGATAGATGATCTGTTGAGCCTCAGTGAGCTTGAACTATCGAAGGATTGTGTGAATAGAACCAAGCTTGACCTGAAAGAGGTTATAGATGAAATTTCGCTGGGATTCGGACAGGCGCTCGCTGAGAAGAAGCATAGCTTAACTGTGAGAACCCAAGGCGATGATTTCAGCATCCAGGCGGATCGCAATAAGATTGAGCAGGCTTTCGTAAACTTGATTGATAATTCTATCAAATACACAAAAGAATCCGGGCGAATCGAAGTTTTGCTGCGTGATGAAGGTCAGACGGTTTGTGTGACCGTTCAGGACAATGGAATCGGCATACCAAAAGAACATCGTGACAGGGTTTTTGAGCGTTTTTATCGAGTCGATAAAGCGCGTTCGCGGGAGCTTGGGGGAACTGGACTGGGTTTAAGCATCGTCAAACATATCGTTCTTGCTCACAATGGAAAAATCGCCATCGAAAGTGAGCCAAACAGGGGAACAAAAGTTTCAGTCACGTTTCCCAAAAATTAGAAAATTTTTCATTTTCACACAATCTTCACACTTCCTTCATACATTATTCACACACTTGGCGTATACTCCCTGCAAAATCCAAAGAGGAACTAATGAATAAAAAACTTGAGATTTTTTATAAAATACTGGCCGTAGCAGCCCTGTTGTATTTGTTCCTAGTCAGCATTAGTCTTATGGGTGCTGCATTCAAAGGTTTCGGCAAGGGCTTCGCCGAAAATCTCATCAGAACAACATCCAACCCGTTTGTCGGATTGTTCATCGGAATACTTGCTACAAGCCTTGTCCAAAGCTCTTCGACAACTACGTCGGTCGTTGTGGGAATCGTGGGCGCGGGCGGCCTGACAGTGGGAAATGCAATCCCGATTATCATGGGGGCAAACATTGGAACTACCGTGACAAACACTCTTGTATCTCTGGGACACATCGGCCGAAGAGACGAATTCAGACGTGCAATCGGAGCTGCGACCGTACACGATTTTTTTAATCTGATCTGCGTATCCATTTTATTCCCAATCGAATTGGCGACCGGCTACCTTGAAAAAGGCGCAACTCTTATGAGCCGCGTTTTCAGCAACGTTGGCGGTATTAAGTTTGTAAGCCCCATAAAGCTGGCTACACATCCCGCCGTAGAGCTTATAAAAAAATTCGTAATCCTGCTTTGCAGCTCTAAACTTGCAGCTTATATAATAATGGCAATATTATCATTAATTATCTTATTTTTCGCTCTTTACTTTATTGTCAAAGTCATGAAATCACTCGTGGTCAACAGGGCCGAGATAATTCTGGATAATGTTATACAAAGAAGTCCCCTTCTTGGACTTTTCGCTGGACTGGCATTCACGATTGTGGTCCAAAGCAGCTCGATCACTACTTCCCTGCTGATTCCTCTCGTGGCTGCCGGTATTCTGACAGTGGAATCGGCATTTCCAATCACAATCGGAGCAAACATCGGAACAACTACTACTGCTATCCTGGCGTCATTCGCAACCGGGAATATATCAGCAATAATTATCGCATTCGCCCATTTCTTGTTTAATCTGACCGGAACAGTATTTATTTATCCTATAAAATTATTTAGAATGGTTCCAATCAGCCTTGCAAAGGCCTTTGGAAATCTGGCTGCTACAAAGAGGCGATATGCTTTTATATATGTAATAGGAGTTTTTTTCCTGGTGCCGACGTTGTTGATTATTATTTCAAAGTTGTTTTAAATTAGGGAAATACAAATGTTTAAAAATCTATTGAGCTTCTGGAAAGGCAAAGATTTCCTCGTCCAGGTTTTGGAAGATTTCAAATGTATGCTGGATGATTCGGAGACCATGTTCGAAGCCGTTTGCGCCCAGCTTTTGGTTGGCAAGGAAGAAGGGAGTTTGAAAGACAAAATATATTCGATAGACAAACAGGTAAACAACCTTCAAAAAGAGATACGCAGGAGGATAGTAGAGCATCTTTCTCTTCAGCCGTCAGTGGATGTCAACGCCTGCCTGATCCTGATGAGTGTCGTCAAGGATGCCGAGCGGTTGGGCGATTATTCGAAGAACCTTTATGAGGTCACCCAGTTGCTGGCCGAGCCGATTGACTGTGCTTTGTACAGCGAGTATTTTGACGAGATGGATAAGGAAATTCTGTCATTGTTTCAACAGACCAAAAAGGCGTTCATCGATGCGGACGAAGAACAGGCCAGATCTGCCTGGCAGCACGAAACAAAGATAGCAAAAGGATGTGACAAGATCGTTGAGCGCCTCGCACAGAGTAATCTGACGGTAAACCAAGCCGTTTGCTTCACTTTGATTGCGAGGCATTTCAAGCGAATCGTTGCTCATTTAGTGAATATTGCAACAGCTGTTGTCTTGCCATTAAGTGATTTGGACTATTATGATGAGAGAAGGTACGAAAGTTAAGTGAGCAATTAGAACGACCAGATTTTATAAGACATTTATTATGGTACTATTTCTCATTTTCTCTGAACGTAGCAATATCGCTGGATACTATAAAGGCGTTATGGTAGATTTGGAGTAAAAATGTTTGAGTCAGGGCGTTGTAAAATACATCGCGCTGCTTCACAACGAGAATCTCTCCTTCGGAAGCGCACTGTACCACAATGCAGAGGCCACCGTGTCATATCTGACAGAACAGGAAATTTTCACCTTTCACCAAATTTTCATATCTACTTCATATTCACTTCATATTTAAAAAGTATATTTATTATGGAAGCACGGTGTGCGTGCCCATGATTTCGAAGATTAGAAAGGAAAAGACATGAGACAAGGAATCCTGGTAATTACATTCATGTTGATGGTTTTCGGTCAGGCACCTGCTGTGAACGCCGACGAAATAGGCGAGTTGAGAGAGCTGATTCAAAAGCAGAATGAGCAGCTACAGCAACTACAGCAAAAACTCGATGAACTTGAGGCAAAGCAAAAACAGCAAGACCTGAAAACCGAGGAAAAGATCCCTGAAGCACCGAAAGACAAACAAGTCGCCGTCTTGCCCGATAGCCTCAAATGGCTCGAAAAAATCAAGATATCGGGGGATTTTAGATATCGTCACGAACATATTGACAGAGAACAGATTCAAGAGGACGGCAGTGTAAGATGGCGAAACGGGCGAGACCGTGACCGTATTCGCGCACGTTTAATGATTGAAGCAATGCTGAATGACGAGTGGGACTTTGGTTTACGACTGGCAACCGGCCAGGCTGATTTCATTGACGGCGAGATATATGCCGATCCAATCTCAAAGAACCAGACATTAACTCAGGGTTTTACCGGCAAGGATTTCTGGCTCGACCTTGCCTATTTCGATTACCACCCGGAAAAGATTGATGGACTTAATGTTCTCGGCGGAAAAATAAAAAATCCCTTCTACACGGTTGGCAGTAACCAGCTCGTATGGGACAGCGACCTGACACCGGAAGGTATTGCCGGAAAATACACCATGCCTTTTAATGACTCGACTGCCCTGCATTTCAACGGAGGTGGTTTCTGGATCAGCGAGGAATCCAGCAGCGCGGACACCTCATTATGGGGCGCCCAGGCTTATATTAAGCAAACCATGGAGACTCCTGACTACATTCTCGCTGGGGCGAGCTTTTGGGATTATGGCAATGTCCAGGGCAAGGAAGACAAGTATGGTGTTCTTCTGGGCAATACCAACGGCAGCAGCGATCCAAACGTGAGTACCTGGGCCAGTGATTTCGACATTCTGGAGGTCTTCGCGGAATATGGAACTAAGTTAGGCAAAGTTCCGGCGGCTGTTTTTGGATCGTGGGTCCTAAACACCGTGGCCGCCACAAGTGGTGACACGGGCTGGCTTGTCGGCGGGAAGCTTGGCAAGGCCAAAGACCCCGGATCCATGGAATTCGTTTATGATTACAGAGACCTGGAGCGGGATGCTGTCATAGGGGCATACTCCGACTCCGATTTCATAGGTGGCTTGACCGGAGGCAAAGGTCATCGGATTGGGATGAATTATCAGCTCACCAAGAATGTCCAGTATGGAATGATATACTTTCACAACGAAGTTACCCTTGAAGATCCCGACCTCGACTACAGAAGGTTGCAAGCCGACTTAAAACTCAAGTTCTGATTTTAGCTGATGTCCGCTAAAATTATAATATAATTTATGATAATACTGATAGTTGGAGACAAATAAAATGAACGAAAAAGAGAATAAAAACGCAAAGCAAATCTTTGTATTAGTAACCACTTTAGTGATTACTCCGATGTTGATATCCGGATGTTCAAGACGGGATAACAGTACCGGATCAGAGCAAAAACTCATTACCATCAAGGGCTCCGACACCATGGTGCATCTTGCCAGTAGCTGGGCGGAGACGTTCATGATGCAGAACCCGGATATAGAAGTATCGGTCACAGGCGGAGGATCCGGAACGGGAATCGCCGCACTTTTAAACGGGACCACGGATATTTGTGCTGCATCACGAAAGATAAAGGACAAAGAATTACAGCTCGCTTTAGAGAAGAATATCCATCCACATGAGATTGCAGTAGCCAAAGATGGAATTGCAGTTGTAGTCCATCCAAACAATCCCGTCAAGGAATTGACACTGGAGCAGTTGAGTAAAATATTCACCGATAATTCTCTTCGATGGAGCGATGTGGGTGGCCCTGATGAGGAAATTCTGGTACTCTCCAGAGAGTCCAGCTCCGGCACATACGTGTTCTTTCAGGAAATGGTCTTAAAAAAGCAGGATTACATGCAGGATGCGAAACTGATGCCCGCTACATCGGCGATAATTCAATCAGTATCGACGGATAAATCGGCTATAGGATATGTAGGCTTAGGCTATGCCCTTGCTGCTAAAGACAAAGTGAAGATCATATCGGTCAAGGCCGACGATATTTCACCTGCTGTGACACCATCGGAACAAACCGTAAAGTCAGGACAATATCCGATAGCCCGGCCGCTCTTTTTGTACCTTAATGGTGAGCCGCAAGGAACGGTTAAGAAATTTATGGATTTCTGCCTGAGTTCAGCCGGACAAAAAGTAGTAACAGATACAGGATATATTGCAGTTCAATAATGAAAGCCGTCTGGAAAGAAAAAGCGATCAGGTTGATGCTTTTTGCTTCGGCCTCCACGAGCATTCTGATTGTCATTGGGATATTCGTATTCGTGGGCAAGGAGGCCGGGCATTTTGCTATTGAGCCAGGATTGAAAGAGCTGTTCGGCAGTAAGTGGATACCAGTTTCTTTTCAAAAGGAATCATTCGGACTTCTGCCGTTAATCACCGGATCGCTTTTGGTTACGGCACTGGCTACAATATTGACGATCCCATTCGGCGTCGGAGCAGCCGTCTATATTTCCGAGTTGGCAAGGCCCGCAGAGAGAGAATTTCTCAAACCGTTCATTGAGATACTGGCCGGCATTCCATCCGTAGTGATTGGCTTTTTCGGCCTTGTGGTTCTGGTGCCCCTTATCAAGAGCGTCTTCGGTCTATCAACTGGTTTGACCGCTCTGGCAGGAGCGGTGCTTCTGGCATTAATGGCCATACCAACGGTGGTATCAATTTCCGAAGATGCCATCCGAAGCGTGCCAGCATCCTATAAGGCGGCGTCACTGGCGTTGGGTGCAAGTAAAATGCAGACGATATGGAAAGTAACGGTTCCTGCTGCGCTTCCCGGCATTGTCGCGGCGATCATGCTCGGTATCGGCAGAGTAATAGGGGAGACAATGGCTGTTATGATGGTGACCGGCAATGCTGCAATAATCACCGCCTCGCCGTTCGACTCGGTACGTACAATGACCGCAACAATCGCGGCTGAAATGGGAGAAGTAGCCTTCGGGAGCATCCACTATCGGGCATTGTTTTGCGTCGGCATCGTACTGCTGCTGACAACGTTCGGACTGAACATTATTGCACAAAAGTTTCTTAAAAAATACAGGATGGGATAATGCGCTCGGCAGCCACACAAAAAATAATCTGCTGGTTCATAAGAGTGATGACATATCTGATTGTTTTTGTCATTGCCTCGATTATTATTAAAATCCTCTGGAACGGCCTGTCAGTCATCGACTGGAAATTCCTGACGACCATGCCGAGACGCGGCGGCTCGGAAGGAGGAATATTGCCGGCAATCGTAGGTACCCTGTCACTGGCTCTTGGGACGATTATAGTCGCACTTCCACTCGGAATGGCGACGGCGATTTATTTATCCGAGTATGCAAAAGCCGGAAGATTTACACGAACCGTCCGGCTTGCGATTGTAACACTGGCAGGTGTGCCGTCGATAGTCTTTGGGCTCTTTGGGCTGGGGCTGTTCGTGATCTTCCTGCGATTCGGAGCTTCGATAATAGCCGGCTGTTTTACGCTGGCATGTATGATACTGCCGATTATTATCGTCTCCAGCGAAGAAGCCCTTCGGGCGGTTCCGAAATCTCTCAGGGAAGGAAGTCTTGCTCTTGGAGCGACAAAATGGCAGACGATATACAAAAACGTGCTGCCCTACTCGATATCGGGAATGCTAACCGGTTCGATTCTGGGTATCGGCAGGGCAGCGGGCGAGACCGCACCAATCCTGCTGACCGTTGCCGCCTTCTATTTGCCGAAGTTGCCTAAATCCATATTCGACCAGGTAATGGCACTGCCTTATCATCTCTATGTATTGGCAACACAGCATCCTGACATCGAAAAGGTAAGACCGCTGCAATACGGAACAGCCCTTGTTCTTCTTATACTGGTTCTCGGCATCAACCTGGTGGCGATTATACTTAGAATTCATATCAGGAAAAAATACAGATGGTAGAAAAGAATTCCAACAATAATTCCGGATTCAAGATACGGGTCAAGGACCTGAATTTCTATTATAGCAGCGTACAGACGTTGTACGACATTACTATAGATATCCCGGCACGTCAGGTCACTGCACTAATCGGCCCATCGGGTTGCGGAAAATCAACATTCCTCAGGTCACTAAACAGGATGAATGATATAATCGACGGAACACGAGCCGAGGGCAAAGTCTGGATTGACCAGCTCGATATTTTTGACAATGCAACCGATATCGTAGCACTTCGGAAAAAAGTCGGTATGGTTTTTCAAAAATCCAATCCATTCCCAAAGTCTATTTTTGACAACGTAGCGTATGGCCCGCGTATTCACGGCATTAAAAATCGCAAAGAACTCACTGGCATTGTTGAAAAGAGCCTCGTACGATCAGCGCTGTGGGATGAAGTCAAAGACCGTCTCGATAAGAATGCCATGGACCTCTCAGGCGGCCAGCAGCAGAGATTATGTATCGCCAGGGCGTTAGCCGTCGAGCCGGAGATTCTTCTAATGGACGAACCGGCGTCGGCCCTGGACCCGCAATCGACGGCGAAGATTGAAGACTTGATTGACGAGCTTCGGCGTGATTTTACCATCGTTATTGTTACACACAATATGCAGCAGGCGGCACGTGTTTCCGATTTGACGGCATTTCTCTACGAGGGGTATCTCATAGAAACCGGCCCGACCAAACAAATTTTTACAAAACCAAAAGAGAAAAAAACCGAAGACTACATTACAGGCAGATTCGGATAAAGGGAAAATTGTAATGACAGTACACATGAAAAGAGAAATCGACAGGCTAAAGCAGATGCTGATGTCCCTGTGTGACGTTGTAGAGAAGAATCTCCGCCAAGCGGTAGAATCAATCAGGAAGCGGGATGCAAAACTCGCCACAACAGTTATCGATATGGACACGGAAATCGACCACATGGAAGTTGATATGGAAGAAGAGTGCCTGAAAATCCTTGCTTTATATCAGCCTGTAGCAATTGATTTACGATTTATCGTCACCGCTTTGAAAATCAACAACGATTTGGAACGGATTGGTGATTTGGCTGTTAATCTTGCCGAACACAGCATATTTCTTGCCGGTCAGCCGAAGATAGACGTTCCTTTCGACTTCAATAAAATGACTGAGAAAACCGAATCGATGCTTCGAAAAAGTCTTGATGCTCTCGTTAAAATGGACTCTAAACTGGCATACGAAGTTTGTGCTGAAGATGACGAAATCGATGCTATGGATCGTCAGATGCACTTGATCGTGCAGGAAGCAGTTCATAAACAACCGGAACAAACCGAGTGTCTAATGCATTTACGCTCGACATCAGGCCACCTCGAGCGTGTGGCGGATCACGCCACTAACATCGCCGAGGATGTGATTTACATGATCGAAGGCCGCATTGTCCGGCACAAGGTCGAAGACTATAAATCGTGACCTTGGCTGATGAAAAGATCTAAGTCTTCATCGAATCCAACTCGATAAAAGCTATCGGCAGAAAGATAAAGATCGGCAGCCACGCCCACAGTTCCGGCATTATCCTGTCAAAAATAATCTCTGTAGCGAGTATTTTGCAGACGAAAGTAAAAATAAAACACATCCCGGTCAGCGAGAAACTTATCATAACGGCCGACTTGACCGACTTTGGATCACGACAGACCAGTATCGGCAGGCTTATCATGAGCATAACCAGATTTATGATCGGATCCGTGATATGAAAATGCTTCTGGCTGGAAAGCTGCACCATATCCGTAATTTGTATCTTTTGTGCTTCGAGATTCCTTAATTGTCGCAAAGACAACAGGGTTTTATGTTCGGATTCGCACATGACAGGGATTTCTCTTGCAGTGATGTCACTGGTGTAGAAAGCTACCGGCTCCAGACCTTTTCTCGATCCTTTTTCAAATAGCAGTCCGTGAGAAAGCCACTGCCCGGTTTCAGGAGATCGCGTATAAAAGACCCATTTGCCGGTATTGTCACTATCAATGGCTTTATCGGCATCTATACGGCCGATTACTTCCCAGATGCCGGGCCTGGATGTCAGGCGGCGCAGGAGGATGGTGGGATTATATAGAGTTGACGTTTCCACGTCGAATCTTAGAGAGTTAATGAGCGAGCCATTGCCGTCACTAATGAATCTAACTTGATACGATTCCTGGCCTGGAAGATCTCCCTGGCTGCGCACAAGCTTGTCCGCAAGCGGCGGTATTATGAGTTCCTGGTCGATTACCAGCACGCCGGTCAACAACAGAGCGAGAAACACTATCGGGAAAATTATACGCTTCAAACTTACGCCCGAAGCCATCACGGCCACCAGCTCATTATGCCGGACCATCTTGCCGAATGAAAAAGCCGCCGCTACCACTGTTATCATTCCGGCGAAATCCCGAAAGTAAAGCGTGGTGTTTAGAAGGTAAAATGTAAATATGTTTTTGATAACAGCCGCGGTTTCAAGGTCTGCATGTTCTGTAAATTCGTCGAGATTCACGAACAGATCGATAACGATTCTCAGTCCCGTGAGCACACAAAAGGCTATGCAGTAACCTATCAGGAAATTCTTCGCTACGTATCTGTCCAATATTCTCATAATTCGGCACCGACCATCCCCATCCCTAAGGGATAAGGCTGCTATCCAGTACATTCATCGGTAAACATTTTATAGATTCATGTTTTACATGCTACTCGTCACTTCCTTAATGTTTCAACAAGTGGCGGTATATCACAAAAACCAAAAGTAACAGAAATGCCAGCCCCGCCCACATCAAAGCAACTCCTGTAACGGCTTCCGCACCGTGGCTTTTGATAAGGTTTTTGCCGCTCATTATGCAGACTATCAATACAGCAGCGGGGATACAGCTTGCGCCGAAGGCAGTGAGCAGGTGTCCGCCTTTCTTTATTATACCCAGGCCGATGCCGATTAATATCATCGGTATACAGCCTGTTCCGAAAACCAGCCGAGTATGTATCTCGGCTTTTATTCGCACTAAGGCTCTGCGTATCTCCCTGTCAAGCTTACCTTCCAGAGACCTCAAATCCTCGCTGGGCTGCAGCCCGGACAGTTCCGACAAAAATGAAACCAGTTTTTCAACTCTCAACGAACCACTTTCAGTCTTGACTTCATTTACCAGGTTATCTGTGATTTGAGGCGGAATCAGTCCACTAATAATAACCCGCATCCTTAATTCATCCGATCCTTCCACTTTTGCATTGTAGATATCCATCGTCAAAGTCGGAGCCAGCTTGTCGCCCTCGATATTCAGCACTGCTTTCTCACATATCAAAGTGCGTAAGATCTTCTTGCTTTCGGTATCGTATTCGATGACCATAACATCGTCTTCGCCCGAGAGCTCCAGCTCTTCTTCCTGTGCTCTGCACTGACTGGCAATAAATTTGACCGAATTCGGCATCCCAAGCAGCTCGTAGAATCTGCCAGCTCCATTTTTATTTCCCGGCGAAGTTTCATTCTGGTCGATTATCGTAGTTTTAATATCATGCGCCAATAACTCGATGATGACTTGAGCATAAGTATCGCGCGCCAGCTTTTCGATGGGTTTAAACATCATCAGATCGGCCTTGATTTTTCTCATTTCATCGATCTTTTTGAATTTTATCTCATCGCGTAACATCGTACCGAGCCCCACTGACATCGATCCCCATTCTGCCCCGGCCTCCGACTCGGCACCCATCAGGCTCGATTTGTACGCATCTATGTGTACTTCTTCGAATCTTTCATGTGGATTGAATTTTATTCTGGCTAATTCAGCGGTAAAAATGTCTTTTATTTCATTGTTTTTAAATTCGGTCACAACCACACCCGAAAGTGTACTGTTTTGCAGGTTGGTGTGGTCGGCATAAATCAGAAACCGGTCATCCGGCGGCAACTCGTAATATCCTCTTCTCTCGATGTTGCGAAAAAGTATTTTCTTTGCGTCGGACTTAAGAGATTTTTCCGCACGTAGCACAAAAACCGGCATTACATAGAAGCTTAGAAGCAGGTTCGCAATCGCCACAATTATCGCCAGAGCCAATCCCGGATAAACCAGCCTCAGCATACTTATTCCGCTGGCCCTGCAGGCATCAAGCTCACTATCGCTTGCAAAACGCCCGTAAACCAGCGAACACGCGAACAGAGCGGCCATCGGCAGAACAAACGTCAGCGTTATCGGCAGAAAATAAGCCATAAAGTGAATCACCTGCCGGGGACCGACACCATATTCCTGGACAGGCTGTAAGATACTGCCCAGGCTAAGCATCAGCGTCAATGCGACACCCGCCAATAAAAAAATCCGCAAAAGCTCCCGAAATATATATTTATGCAATGTAAAAAGCATTCTCTTATTTGGCCCCTGGTTATCACTCCGGCATGTTTAAGCCGCTATGGTATATCCAGCGGATCAATATCTTTAATGCTGTCGGGGTAAATCTGGTGAGGATACTTTTTCAGCAGCTCTTCACCGTAAAGGTCGATCAAAATCTTATGTTGCTCGCTCATCATCCTGTTTTTGACCTGCTGTTCAATGTTACTTGAGTATGGTTGTTCTTTGTCGGGTGTTTTCTCCAGTATCTTGACGATGCGCCAGCTAATTCCCTGTCGAAAGAAACCCTTCACCGGCCCGATGATTTGGTTCGGCTCGCCCGCCCACAAATCCTTCCAGAACAATCCCTCACTGGCAGGGTGTGTAGTAAAGGCCTTTCCCTCTTTTTCAAGAGAGTACTGCTTTCTTACTTCCTCGAAATCCTTGCCGCTTTCAAGTGCGGTTTTTACCTGCTTGGCTGTCTTGAGGTCCTGACACCAGATCATATCGATCTTCAGGCTTTTAGGTGTCCCGAATGATTCTTTGTTTTTAGCGAAGTAAGCTATGACCTGCTCGGTTGTAGGTTCTCTAAGCTCTTTGCGCTTCGCAGACATAGCTTCACTGAGCAGCCTCCTGTCTTCATAGTCTCTGACCTGTTTTACAAAATCCTTATCTCTGTCAAGTCTGAGTGATTTGGCCTCAGAAACCAGAAGTGGTGTTCGAAGTGCCCGTTCCAATAACTCATCGACACCCTTCGGTGTATTCAAGTTTCGCGGACGGCGAGGCGGGACAATATCACAGAGCGCAACGAACCAGTCTTTAAGTGTTACCTTTCCGGAATTATACTGCGCCAGGACAACGTTTTTCTCTTGCTCTGATAATTCCTCTTTAATTTGAGATGTACGGATAAAACTCACTTTGCGAGATTGCTTCGGGTGAAGCAACAGCCTCTCGTGAATTTGGACGACCTTCGGGTAATTCTGACTTAATTTTTTAACGCCGGACTTGTCATATATCTGCTTATAATATTGATCCAGCAGAACTCTGGCTTTTGTTCCTTCGACTGTTGCTTTCGCCCGTTCCTTATCCAGCTTCGGATTGGTCTGCATCACCTTTGTTACTTCATCTTCTGTCACATTGATTTTGCCTTCCACATGCTTTTGTAACAACAGATTGAGAAGCTTTCTTTCGCTGAATCGTGTGATCGAAGTCTTGATGGTCTCATCTTCGAGATAGCCCTGTGCACGGGCCTCAATTATCATGGCTTTTTCCGCTACCATTTTCAAAAGCACCGTTTTGGCATCGGCAGGCTCGTCATTCTCGTCGTAGCGATCATAGTCATATGGGTAAAGTTCGGTCATTAATCTTTTCTCAAGCTCTTCTCTTGTAATTGTGTAATAGGCTATCCTCGCTACAACTGTTGATTCTTTCGCAGCAGGACTAACGGCAGCTTGTGAATCCGACTGCTGCTCCGAGGCAAAGACGCTTGTAAAGCACAAATTACAAGTCGTCGCCAACAGTAATAAAAAAAGTACCGCTTGTTTCTTAAAAAGTATCTTTATCATCTGTATCTTCCTAAAGTCTCAAATATAGGCGATTTTCGCCAAACACTAATAATATTTTTCGGCAACTTTAGTCCTGAAATAACAGTTTTTACAGGTCCCATTATACCTATTGCTCCGAAATTAGCGAGACTAAATTACTGCAGTCGGTAATTTACCACAAATAATTGCAGGCTGGACTAAGTCCACGACTGATACGATACAGCGACAGGCCTGATTTTTGTTTTGCATCTAAAATCAACAGCCTTTACAATGAAACCAGTAAAGCAATTAAAAATAGCGCTGTCGAACAGGTTCCGATTGTTAGAGCCTGATTTTGGAGTAATATATGTTCACAAATACAACAAATAAGTCCACAAGTCATAAATATTTTTGTGTTCTTGCGCTGTTGTGCTGCAGTGCACTGTGTTTTGCCGATAAAATTGTTCTGAAAGAAGGGCAGATTATAACCGGCAAGATACTCGTGGAAAAAAAGACGCAGTTGTACATCGACATCGGCATATCGGTCCTGGCGATTCCAAAGGACAAGATACTCGAATACGAATATAGCGACACTATCAAAGCAGAGGACTCCGATGTCAATGGCTTAGATGCCGCAGCCGCTTCGCAGCTCGTCGATAATATGCCCGATCGACTCTACAAAACCGCCAACCTCAAAAAAACAACAATCGAAAAATCCGTGGACACGGTCTCCGAGGCGGTTGTAAAAATCTCATCTCCGGGCGGCTCCGGCTCCGGATTTTTCATCAACGAAGATGGATTCCTGATAACCAACTACCACGTGATAGAAAAGGAAACCAGGATCGAAGTTACGGTGTTCCAAAAAGCTAAGAACGGCTTCGAAGCAAAAAAATTCAAAAAAGTCAAAATAGAAGCCATTAACCCATTCGTCGACCTAGCCCTGTTGAAGGTCGAGGACCTCGGCGATACAAAGCTCTCATTCGTTTACCTCGGTGACATCGATAACATCAAAACTGGTGAAGAAGTCTTTGCAATCGGCAATCCGCTCGGACTCGAAAGGACCGTTACTAACGGCGTAATCAGCACGACAAACAGGGCCTTTGAGGGTCTTTTGTATATACAGACCAATGCAGATATAAATCCGGGCAATTCCGGCGGCCCGCTGTTCAACCTGGCTGGGGAAGTCATCGGCGTGACCAATATGGGATATATATTCCGTGGCGGACTCGGCTTCGCCATCCCGGTCAACTACGTAAAACATTTCATCGAAAACCGCGAAGCTTTTGCCTACGACAAAGATAATCCCAACTCAGGCTATAAATATCTCCAGCCCGACCGAAGACAAAACAGGGCCAAACCGGATTTCCTGAGGAAAAAGGACTGAGCGGAAGACCGGGTATCAGGTGTAAAATGTTACAGCGGACTGCCAGGCCAATTACGTTCGGCAAGTACTCTGCCACGGGGGATGGAACTGCCACCGGCTCGCCGGTAAGACGGCGCCTGGCAGGATTTACGCTCGTAGAGCTTCTGGTTGTCATCGCGATTATTGCTCTTCTGGCAGCGCTTTTGCAGCCCGTGCTTTCGCTGGTCAGGGAAAAATCCCGAGAAGTGACTTGTTTGAATAACCTTAAGCAGCTTCAGACCTGTGCGAAACTCTACTCGGCGGATAATGACGATTTTTTACTGCCGAACAGAAATGTTTACCTGCTCGACACCAGAGAGCCCGCGCCCGGCTACAGCGAAGAAATGACATGGTGTCCCGGACTGGCGCCTTTCGATACTACCACAAGAAATATCGAGCGAGGTCTGCTCTTTCGTTACAACAAATCAACCGACATTTATCGGTGCCCGTCCGACAAGTCGCGCGTCCGGACGCAGGAAGGTAAAATTCTTAATATTCAGCGGACGCGCAGCTACAACTTGAGCCAATCCATAAACGGTTTGCCGTACGGCAACAAGTCAGACTACGTTCCGAGCTTCGCCAAGGAATCCGATATCGACGATCCGCCGCCGGCCGAACTGTTGTTCTTCGTCGATGTCCACGAAGAAAGTATATATGACTCCCACTTCGGTATCCCACCCCGGGGCTGGGTATCCGCCGCTGAGCAGCCAAGGTGGTGGGACCTTCCGACCGGCCGGCATTTGCAGGGGGGCTGCTTCTCTTTCGCCGACGGCCATGTCGAGCGCTGGCGATGGGCCAGGCCGAAATTCTTCACTGAGTTCGGCCAGTCCGTCAGGCAGGACGGCGAAATCGCAGACTTCGAAAAAGTTCAGCGAGGCGTCAAATCCGCTGCACAATAATCTTACCGGCAGGATTTCAGCCGGAGCACGATTGTTAAACATACTTCATTTCTAAATGAGCTCTTCTTTAAGGAATATAACAAAACAACAATGTCGTATATTTGTCATTCTGAGCGAAGCAAAGAATCTTGTTCTTGGGGATCCATTAGAGATCCTTTGCTTCGCTCAGGGTGACACGAGAGAAGTAATGCGCTGATCGATCATTACTAACCGGTCGGTCATGCGCCTTACTCGGTACTTCAGTTAATCAGCTCAATATCATTCAGCACGAAGCTGCCGTCGAGGATGGCTGGCTCGGGGCCGTAGGCCCGGAACAGCAAGAAGAACCGCCGCTTGGGATCCGTGGGCAGCCAGTTGCTTTCCTTGCCCCTGGGTGCCTTTGGCCCAAAGTAGATGTCCACCGAGCCGTCGGCATTCTTCTTCACCGACTTCATATTCGAGTCGATACTGCTCGGCTCGAGGTCGCGGAGATACGAAGCGGTTTCCAGGTCATAAGTCGTAATGG
>WOR8_10000345_pt1 | contig 48802 bp, 51 predicted proteins | sample DeeMarSeWOR38_10_FD_19890 | JGI IMG/M metagenome (IMG submission 19890)
TTTTTGAACTCCACCGGCACCTTAATGGTGACTTCAAAGTCCTGCTGTCCTGCCAACATCAGCCAGACCAGACTGACAATGGCCAGGGTTCCCATCTTCAACTGCCACCGAGGTACCAGGAGCAAACGGATAGTCTCCCACCAGCCCCTGCCTTCAGGGGTGGGAAGGGTGATGGCTCCATGGACACTTTGAGACAACCTCTCTTGATTTTCCATAGTTACCAACTCTCCACCAAGGGCCAGGGAAACTTCGCCACGTTCCTCGGAAACCACTATCACCATGGCATCACACCTCTGGGAGAGGCCGAGAGCCGCCCTGTGCCTGGTGCCCCATTGCTTTGGGACTTCTTCATCCGAACTAAGTGGAAGATATGAGGCCGCCAAGACGACTCTACCGGCCCGTATTACTACTGCCCCATCGTGCAGGGGAGACTCGCTCTGGAAGATGCTCAATAATAGCTCAGGAGTTGGGTCCCCCTCCAGCTGTATACCCGGTGTTATAAACTCATCCACGCGGTCCATTCGCTCCACAATGATGAGAGAACCAATCCTTCTTTTTGCCAATGAGAAGCAAGCTTCTGTGAAAGTCTCGATCCACTCCTCAGGTCTTGAGAGTTTGCGCAAGCCAATGGCACGGAGGGGATCCACCCGTTCCAAAGCCTGGCGGATCTCAGACTGAAACAGGATAAGGAGTAAAATGATCAAGACTTGCCAGAGGATTTGAAAAATCCAGGTGGTGAGGAACAATCCCCAAGCCCGAGCGGCGGTATAGATAATTCCCAGAGCCAGAAGCCCGACCAGGGCTCTGAAGGCCTTAGTTTCGTGAAACCAAATGAACAGATAGTAGGCAACCACCGTGAGAAAGATGATATCCAGGACGTCCTGGAATCGCATGTTGGCTATAATTGCTAAAGACTGCATTGTTACTCGTTCAAATTTCTATGAAGTGCATAATCGACGCCTAGCCCGGATATTTCATGAATCACTTGCTGCGACCACGGATATGGCCGTCCTTCCTGGCGTCCTCGGGTGTCGGTCCCTGCGACGTACCGTTCCCCGGTGGCACGCCCATCTTCGTGGTCTCGCGACAGCAATTCATGAAATGTCCGGGCTAGAAAAGCAACGCCCCAGATAGTTTCTATACCACGTTCTTTGGCTATTCCAAAGAACCTTTCCAAGAGTCTCGCTCCCACACCTTTACCCTGCCATGGATCTCCAACCAGAATGGCACATTCGGCCCTTTTCCTATCAGGATCACTCATTACATGAGCCGTGGCCAACATCTGTTCCTTGCCTTCGGCTATCTCTTGCAAAGCTACCAGGTCGATCTCGCGGTCGTAATCAACTTGAGTAAATCGCACCAACATCGAGTGGGGAAGAGCCTTGAGAGCGTGGATACTTCAATACCGTGGGTTTACGGGATATACTTTTCCCTGGAAACCACCCTGGATAAGATTTTTCACCGGCACACTGCCAATGCTCCCCTTCTTTTTACTGGCACCAATGACCGCTATGGATTCAGGCTTAAAGATTTTGTCAAGATTGAAAACACTCATATTGCCTGCTCCCTATGTTTTGATTGTCATGTACACTTGTTTAGAATTTTCTCGTGATCGAAATTCAATGGTAGAATAGTTTCATTTGACAGCCCACAGATTTTAGAACACACTTACATCATTCAATCACAGATTGAGTATGCAAACCCCAGTAAACATGAAGCGGGCTGTAGGAAGAAAGTCATGAAAAAGTACCCTTTTAAGTGCTCATTATTTCTCGCATTTTTGTTGTTGCTTGGAGCAGCAAAACCGGAAAGATATGTTAGAGATAATGTATTTCACTCCAATTATCCTAAGATTTATGTGAAGGTCGATTCCAAATTTAAGTATTTGGGGCGATTGGAGTATACAATAGAACAGCAATCGGATGATCGTCTACAGATGCTCACCTACGACACCAAATCTTTTGTGTTCGTAGATTCTTTGAATTTTCAAATGAAAAAAGCGCTTTATATCCAAATGCGGCGTGAACAAACTAAGTACGCTATCAATCTCCTTGGAGATATCAAGTTAAATATAAGATCTGGGTTATGCGACTTAGGTGAAAAAGAATATCAATGTTACACCAGGGTGATTGCTCTTACGGCTGAAGAACCAATAGCAAAGTACATTTATGATAACGGATACACCCTACCTGAATGTGTATTGTCCAGGACTTATGTGAGGATTGATACAACAAGTGGTAATCATCTCATCGCTATTAGCTATAGTGAAGATTTGTCTGAATCTGGTTTTGATTGTGAAACATGGCAAGATAAGGATCGCCTAACTGACGAACATGAACAATATATCGCCCAGTTCGATCGAAATCGTAAAGCGGCCTTCAATATGTTGAAAAAGGACTTTATGGAAAAGCACCGACCAAAAACGTACCAAGGTGGTGAAACCATGATGGAAAAACCATGATGGAAAAACAGGTCCCCTCGCGTGAGATTCATTGAAGCAAGGGAGACATCTATCTTCTTAATCCCTGCTTTCCTCCTGTTTGGTCTATTTCTTTTTGCGCTTACGAGCCAGTTTTTGCAGATCCACCACAGTACCTGTCTCATCTACGATTTCAGCGCCATTTGTCTTGTCTTAGAGTTAGATTTTGCAGCTTCCAGCGTCCCTAGCCCGGATATTTCATGAATCACTTGCTACGACCACGGATATGGCCATCCTTCCTGGCGTCCTCGGGTGTCGGCCCCTGCGACGTACCGTTCAGGTACGCCTCGGATCCAACACCCTGCGGTTGCCAGGTGGCCCGCCCGCCTCGCCTTGCTCGCATGACGGGCAGGCACGCCCATCTTATTCGCGCTCGCTGCGCTCCGCTCAGTCCCGCAAGCGGGTTCCCAGTTTCGTGGTCTCGCGACAGCAATTCATGAAATATCCGGGCTAGGCGGGTGGAATACGACGTGGCTTCATAGAGTGAGCATTGGGCTGAAAGAAAGAAGGGTACAAACACACCAAAAACCAGGATGGGCATCGGTGTCTCTTTATCTACTTCTGATCTTTTGCTTGAACTGCCGGATTACAAAACGGCCCAAGCTGGCTGGGTCATCTTTTCCAAGGTGCTTCGATAAAGTGACCAGAGGAATCTCAGCACGGGCCCTGGCCCGGCGCCCGCCTGCTGTACCGAAGCGGCCAAAGGCACTGTTTGCCCTAGTGCCGGCGTTCTTGCGGAAACCATCGTTGCGGATAACCACCACCAGCCTTTTCCTGTAAATACCAGAGACTATCACCCAATCTATCTCATGCAATCTCAAGAAGAAGTCGGCGACAAGTACGAGATTATCCGGCGATCGGACGTGACCGAGGTGACTGAAAATTTTCCCCTCAATAATCTGTTTGTTTTCGAGAGCCAGTTGGAAATATTTTAGGTCATCCGCCCCCATGTCGGCTGTCTCGATTTTTTGCAGTAGATTCATGTCGGCGTAAGGGAAAAGATAACGGAAGGCCTTTATGTCCTCTTCTGCCACACCTGAGTGAAAATTGCCGGTGTCCACCCGGATGGCAAAAAGAAGGGCAGTAGCCAGGCTCTTGGAGGGGCGGATCCTAGCTGCCCGCAGATACTCTGTCATCATAGTGGCTGTGGCCCCGTAGCCTGGCCGTATATCCAGGAAAGGAACTGCGAGTGAAGTCGTCCGGGGATGGTGATCGATGACCACGTCATAGCCAAGGTCGGCAAAAGCTTCGTTGTGATCGGGCTGGCCGTCCACCAAGACAATCTTTGCAAAGCTGGAACCATCCACCTTATGCAATCGCACAAGAGGAATCTTGAGAAGCCTGATCATTGTCAGATTGTCGAATCGATTGATTTCGTTGAAATGAGCGATGGTAACCGACTGAACTTTGCGCCAGAGTATGCGCTTGAGAGCGAAGGCCGATGCCAGGGCGTCAGGGTCAGCCCATATGGTTATGAGCACACTGTCCTTGGAGCGAAACTGGCTAAGGAGATCTCGCAGACGACCCTGCCTGGACCTGGTTGGAGACATTTCTGCACCTCAATGGCCACAGAGTATCAGGAGTCTCTCACATGGTCAAATTGCTCTGGCCAGTGTCGGGATGTCCCCAGAGCGCCTCTATGAAAACGAGTGGTTGTCAATCCTCACGGCTCTCGGGTCCCCCTTCAGTATCAACAATCCTTAGTTCCAGAGGCCTCTGGGTGTCTAGATGCACATCCCGCTGTGGGAAGGCGATGATAATTCCTGCCTGCCTGAACAAATCGTCTATGCGAAATCTGATGGCGCTTTCAATAATAAGTCGATCCATCAGGCGGCCTATGCTGATCCAGAAGTGGATTTCAAAAATGAGGGCATTATCTCCGAAGTCATTGAAGAGCACGAAAGGTTCAGGAGCTTTCAGCACCTTCTTATGCTCCACGACCGCTTGAGTCAGAAGGCGCTCCACTTCGCGGACAGGTGAGCCATAGACCACTCCCACAATCACGCGAGTTCGGATTTTTCTATCAGAAAGAGTCCAATTGACAATACTCTGCTCTAAGAAACTACTGTTGGGCACCAGTATATGGACGTTGGAGCCTGTGCGGATTCGCGTGCAGCGGGCCCCTATCTCCTCCACGACGGCGAAATGATTATCCACTTCAACCAAATCTCCAATCTTTATGGGTTGTTCTGCCATCATAATGAAGCCACTGATGAAGTTATTGATTAAGTTCTGGGCACCAAAGCCCACACCGATGGCAACCGCGCCTCCCAGAAAGGCAAACAATGTAAGGGGAATGTTTACCCAGCGCAGGGCGAGGAGGACAATCAACAAAATTGCAACGTAATTGAGCACCTTGCCAATGGCGGAAGCCGTGGTCGTTTTGAGATGAGTGCGGGTCAAGATACGACTAGCTATGAGTCGAACCGTTATTCTGACCAGAGCCAAACCAAGAACCAGAATAAGGAAGGCCATCGCCACTTTCTTCACGGTCACGCTGCGCTCATCAATAACCCAGAGCTCATAATCCCAGACTCCCCGGAGCGCGCCTACCAGGGCCGTAATGGTGTTGTCCAGATCAAAACGTTTGCCTCTGGCGTCAATTTCGTCCAGGAGGTGTTGCTGCAGCTTACCCGTGGCCAAAAGGGCGGAGAGGTACTCGAGGCTACTCTGGGAAAGGGAACGGAGAGCAAGCATCTGGCTATTGAGTTCTTGCCGCACCTTTACATTCAAGTCCGGTTCCACCAGTCGTTTTTCTAGTGCGGCTACTTTTGTTTGCAACCCGGTTTGGTAACTTTCTTGGAGTCTCACGCTTCGTTGGATATTCGATTTGCTGGCTTCGATCTCGTCTCTCCAGCTATCCAGTTTTTCCGGACTAATATCCCCCCCGTTGATCACGGCATAACGGTAATTCCACGTTTTTGCCTGCAAGCTCAGAAGTTGCACCATTTCCTCTGTCTGTTCCAGGGACCGGCGAGAGGCTTCGCGCCAGGCCTCGCTGGCAGCGAGTTCCGCAGCAGCCAGCGTAACTTCAGGCTCTTCTTTAGCATTGGAAAACCTTTTTTCGGCTCGGAGCCAAACAGCCTCCGCCTTCACCTGCTCTCGAATCTGGCCCTTGAGCAGCGTCTGTAGATCCTTCCTGGTTCGCTCCAGGCCGCCAAGGTGCTTCTCCAAGTCGTCCTTGTCATAATGGAGGTGCTTTCGGATCCAGTCTATATTCCGTCTGTCAACCTCTAACTGCAAATCGGTGAGCCGGATTTCTGTGGAAAGGTTTTGCACATTTATCTTTTGCAGGTATTGCATAGCCTGAGCCAGCTCCAGTTCGATTTGAGCATTTTCCAACTCCCAGTTCAGTTTCGCAGTCCACGCTTCAGGTGACCCTTTCTCTTTCTCCTCCTTGCGCTGGCGCAGAGTCTGCTGCCACTCCTCAAGCCGCAACAAGGCATCTTCCAGAATTGTACTGGCCAACTTTCTCGCCTGCCTGCTGATCTCCTTTTTCTGCTCGGTTGCGGCCAGTTGATCAAGGAAACCGTCATAGAAACTCAGGGAATATGGTGGCTCCTGCGGGATTCCGACCTGTTCTTGACTTCTAACCTTTTCACGCAAAAGCACTTCGTCCTTCTCCAAGGTTGCCTGTCTTTTCAAAGCATTGACCAACCGTTGATAGATGGTCTCAAGATCTCGAATTTTGGCGGCGCGCTCCTGCAGTTCCGAGAGAGTCACTTCCAGCTGTTTGGCAGTGAGCTCGTCTATAGCTTGTTCGGCAACAGTCAGTCTGCTGTCGAGCTCCTTGGCCTTTTCTTCTGCAATACTCAGGTCGATGGCGGAAGAGGAGTCCTTCTGAGTTGTGGACTGAGCCTTATTTTCCTGTGCCATCGCCTCTGGCGTGGTTAGAGAGAGGTTCGGTTTTAGAATGAGCAGAAAGAACACAGTCAGCAGACAAAGAGGTCTTCGGATAAAGGCTGGGAAAAGATTTCCCAATGAAACACTTTCAATCTCTCGGAGCTCTATACTTTCCAAAATGGTTTCCTCCTGGAAAAGCTATTTGAGGATCCAGGCTAAATGCCCCATGGAGTGCCATTTTTGATACCGAAACTGTTCAATGAATTCACCTGGTTTGACCGGGGACTCGACGCGGACTCACAAGAGGAAAAGAATGGCTTTGGTGCACTGAGGTTCACCGGATAATGAACAGTGAGGCGGTGATAAAATAAAGGGTTATGCCAAGGACATCAATACTTGTGGTCACGAAAGGACCCGAGGCTACCGCCGGGTCAATGCGAAGCTTCACCGCGATCAAAGGCAAAAATGTGCCGACAACCGCTGCCAGGGTCATATTAGCGCACATGGCTATACCGACCACCACCCCTATGGTGAGGTTCTGGTTCAAAAACCAGCCCACAAGGGCAAGAAGCACGCCGTAGGCAATCCCGAGTAGCAGTCCCACGCGAATTTCTTTAAAGACCACCCGCCACAAAAGTTTAGGGTCGATCCTGCCGGTCGCCAGGCCGCGGACCGTGATGGTAAGACTCTGGGTGCCAATATTTCCCCCCATGCCCATGATGATCGGGATGAAAGCAGCCAGGGTAGCGAAGAGGGCGATCTGTTCTTTGAAATGACCTTCGAATCCGCCGATGATCTTTATGGCGATGACGCCGCCAAGCCAGGCGGCAAAAAGCCAAGGTAAGCGGACCCTGACGCTTCGCCATACCGAATAGGAAGTGATCTCCTCTTCAGAAGTACCTGCCATCTTTAGGATGTCTTCGGTGGCCTCCTCCCGCAAAACGTCGATAATGTCGTCTACAGTGATGACCCCAACGAGCACATCATTCTCGTCAACAACCGGCATGGCCAGAAGGTTGTAGCGTGAGACCAGCCGGGCCGCATCCTCCTGGTCTGTGGTGACCTGAACTTTCACCAGGTCTTTTGTCATCATTTTGGAAAGATGTGTCTCGTCGGACGCAGTAACGAGCTGTCGCAAAGACAGCACCCCCGAAAGCCGTCCGTCCTCGTCAGTGACGTAAAGGTAGAAGACCATCTCGGTTTCCGACGCCTTGCGGACTTCCTGTGCGGCCTCATGAGCGCTCAAAGTTGCAGGGAGAGCGAGAAAATCGGTGGTCATAATGCGTCCGGCCGAATCTTCCGGATAGCTTAACAGTTCGGCAACTTCTTCGGTATCTTCACGGGACATCAGCCCAAGGATCTGCTCACGAAACTCCTCTGGCAGATCGGCCAATAGGTCCGCCGCGTCGTCGTCCGCCATCGCAGACAAAATGGGCACCAGGCGATTGACGTCTATATGTTGGAGAAACTTGATCCGAAAAGAGGGGTGCATTTCTGACAAGACATCAGCGGCGGTCTGGATGTCGGGCAGGAGTTCGAAAACAGTGCGGGCGGAACGTTCGTTGAGAAGCTTGAAAAGGTAGGCTAGATCAGCAGGATGGGTCTTTCTGAGGATATTCCTCAGGTGCATGGTGGCATTTCGGCGCAAGAGCCGCTCCACCGTATCCTGAAGCATCTGATATCCTCGTTCGGTCATCGCCTGTATCTTCCCTGTCGGGGACAAGGTGACTCATACCTTCAGCTCGTTCCCCAGGGCCCCCACTGTGAGGGTCTTGAGATAAACTTGGTACCATTAGCCACAGTATCCATACTTTTTCTTGGACGCGCTAATCACCTAACAAAATGCTCAGTCGATGTCAAACAATATCCTCTGTTTTTCCCCTGTAAGCAAAGCAAAACACCGCGTTTGCGGCTGTGCTCGTCTCGGACAGGAATTCACGTACGTCACGTCTCGACCTGTCCGAGGCGGGTTGCAGCCACATCTGCCGCACTCTTGCGCATTTCTCCTCGATATAGGTAGGCAACAATACGGGTAATGTCTTCATTCATACCTGCTCATGTCCAATCCGAGTCCCGGCTTGTCAGTTGGAAAAAGCGTGCCATTTCGCAGAACCACAGCACCACTGGAGGGATCTTCCAAGAGGTCAAGGTGGCCATCCAAATCAGCGTAGATCACATTTGGGCGGCCGAGGGCAAAGTGTAGGCCGGCGGCTATACTGAGTGCTGCCTCATCCACGCAGCCAATCATGGCTTCCAGCCCAGCTGCTCGGGCAACAGAATTTATATGAAGCGCCTCGGCAATACCCCCCACCTTCATGAGTTTCACATTGACCATGTCGGCTAACCTGCCACGAGCGATGCGGAAGGCATCCCTCAAGCTTTTGATGCTTTCATCGGCCATGACCGGGATAGGTACACCGCCGCTCACCTGTCCCAGAAGCTCGGGTTGCCCTTTGGGCGTCGGTTGCTCGATCAGCTCTAGGCGAGCGCGACGTGTCTCTTTCACAAACCTGAATGATTCTGCCACCGTGTATCCCTGGTTGGCGTCGAAACGTAATTCGATCCCTTTGCCCACCTCCTCCCTGACCTTCAATATCTTGACAATATCAGATTGAAGGTCAATTCCTCCTTTCAGCTTGAGACATTTGAATCCCCGGGAAACCAATTCTCGGGCTCGTTCAACTGTTTCCTTTTCCTGGAGTATTCCGATAGTAACACTGGTGCGAATCCGATCCCTGAATCCACCTAGAAGCCTCCAGAGCGGCAGGTTGCTCACTTTCCCTAGAATGTCGAACAGGGCCATGTCTACAGCGGCAAGGACGGAGGGTTGAGACTGTAATGAGGGTTTAAGTCTATCAAGCAGCATAGCAGGGCGAAGAGGGTCTGATCCGAGCATTGCCGGGATGACGACATCCCGGGCAGATTGCATGACACTCTCGACCGTTTCTCCTGTGACCTGCTCGTCCGGTGCTGCGCAGCCATATCCAATGATTGCGCGATTGGTCTCAAGTCGAAAGAAAACATTCGTGGTTGCCTCAATTGTTTCATAAGCGATAGTGTATGGTTCAGCCAATTGCATGGTAACCGGCCAGGTTTCTACCTTAGTGATTCTCATAATCTTAATATCGCCTTTGATAAATTTCGTCCAGGCTCATGCCCTTGAGGTCTTCGACAAACTCAACGAGATTTTCAATCATCAGTTTCCAGATGCGCTCACCTTTCTCCCTGGAGGCTTTGGTTGGATCACCGAGAACACCCTCTGGCGATATCCTCGCCGTGTGAGTATACCAGTTCACTCTTCTCTTGGAGGTGAAGTCCAGGTAACGGCTTGAGAATTGCGGGATGAATTTGCGCGCGGCGTCAAGTTTTACCAAACTAGGCCGAACAGCCATAGAGGTGCTGGTTTCAATTTCGCCTGCGTGGACGTCATTGGGGGTTTCGGCAAGGGTATGGATATCAGGATCACTGCTTTCACCCGTATCCACACAGGTGAACATATGAGTATCCCGATTGATCATCTGGGCGGCGAAGTTCAAAGCAGGACTATTTCCACCATGTCCATTAATGATTACCAACTTTACAATCCCATGGCGAGCAGCACTGATCCCTATGTCGTACACCAATCGCGAAAGGGTTTCGGGGCTGACGCTTATGGTGCCGGCGAAATCCTCATGATGATAGGAAACCCCATAGGGAATTAATGGAAGAACGAGAGGCTTGGGATCAGAGCATGCTTTGGCGACCTTGAGAGCTAGATAGTCTGCGTCGAATGCGTCTGTATCCAATGGAAGATGCGGCCCGTGCTGTTCTATGGAGCCAACAGGCAACAGAGCCACATCGACCTCTTTGAGACGATTCTGAGCCTCAGGCCAGGTTAGCTCTCCCAGGAGATATGACCTGGATCGCCGCCTGTGCAAAGGACGCACGGCAGGTAGTATGACGGTGGGGGGCTCGAAGGGATATGGATCTCCGATAGCCGAATCGTTCAAAGGATCGAACTCGACCCATCTTCGCCCCTTTCTCTTCACAGCGCCCGCGGCATGCTCCAGGTAGAGCCAGTAGAGAGGCTCACGCAAGTCTCGTGGAATACCGTTTATCGGCGATCTTTCAGGATCGAAGCGCAATTTCATGATCTCAGATCTCCTTCGCGCTCGGACCGAACCAATGGATGATTTTGGAAGGAGGCCCTTTTCTTTCAGGAGAAAGGCAAGGTGTTGGACGCCGCCAGTTTCCTGATGTATTCCTTGTTCTGCCATGTTCTTCAGACAAAAGTCAATTTGATGCTGTTTGTAGCCACAGTCGGCAGGATCTTCACCCAATGCCATCAGCATGCCCACGATGCGACGGCATTTCTCGCAGCGGCCACAAGGATGGACGCGATCTTCCTCCTTGTGAGTCGTGTGGCAGGAGACCTGCAGAGTTTGTAGGCTGGGATAGCGTTCGGTCAGGATCTTTTCGATCAGAAGTTCGGAAAGGGGCCTGAGAAGTGAAAACTGACTAACTTCCCAGCCCTTGCGCTGAAAGTATCGAGTAAGGGTATTGTCGAAGTAGCGGCTTTGATCGTACAGTCCATCGTAATGGGCAATCCCTTTATAAGACAGCTTGTGGGTGGTATCGAATTCATCTCCTACGACAATCCGGCCAACCCCTCTTTTTCTCAAAATTGGCAGAGCTCCAAAGAGAAACACAGCCACTGTCCACAGCCGGATCGGGTACTCATCTGATCGTATTTTCGAAAAATCCTTTCGCACAAAAGGCATACGCCTCAACATCCAGGTAAAAAGCCTGTCTGAGTTGGTCCAGACGCGAGCAGTGTTCCCTACGTTTGCGGAAAAATAGCGGTAAGCATTCAGAGAAGTGAACCAGTGTCGCCCAGATTCGTTGATGAAAATCGGGTGGACCTGATAGCCAAGTTCCCGGAGAAGTCCAAAGCTAAGGAGGCTGTCCTTACCTCCGCTTGACAGGACAGCCTGCCTGGATCGATCTACCTTCCAGCTATCAGTCCCGTTATCCTTTTCTGATGCTTTGGTCCCATGGGAATGCACTTCATCAGCAAAAACAATCTCAGCCCGAAGATAGTTTTTCCTCTTCACCGGAGTAAGTTGGGTAGCTGGTCCGCGGAGAAAGGGGTTGGGTTCGAGAAACTTCTTCACAAATATCTCACGGGCGGTGTTCTGGGCCATCTCTTCCAGGAAACTTCGGTCATGTTCATCAAACAGACCGTGAAAGACCAATTCATCACAAAAAAGTCCGTAGTTGAGCGCAACCTGGGCAGCCATCATACTCGCAAGGTTGAGTGAAGCAGGCTCATCGGGTACGAACAGATCTTCTTCAAACCGGTAAATCAGTTCATTTGTGTGAACTTCACCGTCTTGGATTACTTTGTAAGAAGCCTTCACACGCCGTGGCTCCAGGTGCACTGGGCCTACTTCAAGGCGGCGAATAACCCCCAGGATGTCCAAAGGATTTTCTTTAGAGCTAGATGTAATCATTTACAGTCCTTGGATTTTCAAGAGATATCCGCAGAACTCCTCCCTTTTCTAAAAGGGGAGGGGGGGGATTTCTTGTTTTTGAGATAAGACCTCAGTGTAGCAACTACTGGTTCCGCCCCGTTCAAAAGAACATCACAGGCGGGAATGCCAGTCATCTCAGATATCTCTGCCCAAATCCCAGGGATTTTCCTCTTATCCAAGTTTTCATGGTTGATGGTTAAGGCCACCACCGGTTTTCCTGACAAGAGTTCAATGGCCTGGATCTGTTTTTCCAGAGGATGGAGGAGGTAGCCCGGGAAACCATCATATTCTTTTCTTGCTGGTGCATGCTGCAGCACCACCACATCAGGGCGACCGGCAGCCAGAATCTCAAATCCACCCGGATAAGCAGGGTTCATCAGGCTCCCCTGGCCCTCGATAATAATGACGTCAGGCAGGTTCTCTTTCCATGCGGTCCAGACAGCATGCTCAATTTCTCCAGCCACAAAATCATTCACCAGGGAGTCGAGTATGATCCCGTAGCGAACACCCTGCATCCACGCAGTTTGCCCGGTTCCGATCAGCTCGGCCTCATAGCCTGCTGCCTTGAGAGCATCGACCAGAATCCAGGCGGTGGTCCTCTTCCCAATGGCCGAATCCGTACCAAGAACTACCACCTTCAGTGAGGTCACCTCCTCGATCTTGCCGGTGAAGAAATGGAGTTCCTTACGGTTTGCTGGCTTTCGTATATCGCGAAGCTGCACCCCTTTGCTAACGGCCAGTTCGGCGATCTCGAGATCATCTGAAAGAAAGTCGTGGAGGCCACAGTCCACATGAAGCCCTAGCTGAATGGCTCTGATCACGTCGTTCCTGGCTCCGGAGCTGAGACGCCCACCGTCAGGAGCCAGGCCAATTACCATGTGGGTTGCTGGGTTTTTTCTTGCAAGGGTTTCATCTACGGCTTGCTCAATATCTGCAAAAATCGGGATACCTCTGGGGTTGCCGTCGAGGAGTTTTCCAGCGTCATTGCCCACACAGGTTGAATCCACCACTGACATCACCCGATAGCGCTGGGTCCGGCGGACAAGACCGTGGGCTGTTTTGCCATTGGGGGTGCTGTACGCTCCCTGGCAGTAGATGATTGCATTGCCCTCAGGAAAAGAATTCACGATTTTCTCCCGGTAAGGATTACGACATAGCGATCCCCTGGTAGTGGTTTCTTGCCATGCCGTTCCAACAGTACACTCAAACCGGCAGTGGAAGCCGGTAGTACGCTCAAACCTTCCTTCTCTCTCAGCAGTCGCGAGTAGCTGAGCATGTTCTTGTCACTGGCGTAAGAGGACCAGCCATTGCTATTTCTGATTGACTCCAGCGCCTGATCGCCGTCTAACGAATGCCAGTTGATCAAGGGTTCGTTGACCGCAGTCTCCCGTATGCTTTCCGGCTTCAGATCTTCACATGAAGGCGTGTTCTTCATGAAAGCCTTAACGATCGGGTTCTTTCCATGAGAGGAGCCAGCCACCATGCATGGCATGCGTGATGTTTTTCCCCGGCGGTAGAGGCTCAAAAACCCCCGGTAAATTCCAGCCAACGTAGTCCCATTGGAAACAGGGACTGCCACCAAAGCAGGGGCATCTCGAAGCTCGTCGTATATTTCATAGGCAATATCACCGTAGACTCTCATTTGTAGGACAGTGTTGGCCCCCCCAGGATTTGCGTCATAGATCTCCTCGGCTTCTGCGCGCTTGCGTGAGATGATGACTGCCTGCTCATAGTCTCCTGATGCGCGGACTATCTGGGCCCCAAGGTCAGTCATCTCATGCACCCTCTTCGTGTGGTATCCTTCTGGGATGTAAATGAGACATCTTAAGCCGGCCATTGAAGCGGCAAGGGCCAGAGCTACCCCGTAGTTGCCGCAGGTGGCCACGGTGATAGCATCGAAGCCTCGCCGCATGGCATCCATTACTTGAGCGAAGGCTATGCGATCTTTCTGTGTTCCCGTAGGATTGCCGCCTTCGAACTTTAGATAAAGCTGCCGCAATCCTGCATCCCGCTCGATGTTACGGGCTCGCACCAAGGTGGTGTCGCCGATCTCAGAATCGATGATGTCTTCAAATGCTTCCAAACGTTGACTTAAGGAAAGAGACCCGTCTGTTGCCGCTCTCCTGAGAGCCTCCAGTTCTGGTGCAATGAGGGGTCTCTGAGAACTGGCCCCATCCAAGAGTAAGGTTATGGTCTCATTGGAGTGGGAGTCGAGCCTGTCGAGGCTCTTTTTTTTACGAGGTGTTTTTCTTCTCTGTTCAGTTAATCCATCACGGAGCGAGTCCATTACCGCTAACCTCTGTCACCTATAGAGCTTACTTATGCAATTTCACCCAACATCTCTCGAAAATGAAACGGTCTTATCTGCCATTTACTACAAGCTTTTCAGGACGGAAAAAGAAAAAGTTGTACCTGGACCGGGCGGGGACTCCACCCAGACATCACCAAGGTGTCTTTTGGCAATCTCTCTGACAATGGCTAATCCTAGCCCCGATCCTTCAGTGCCTCGGGAAGTCGCCTGGCGCTGAAAAACTTGAAAGAGCCTGTCGCGGTCCACCTCACCTAAGCCCACCCCATCGTCACTTACAGAAAAAACGTGGTGAGTATCCGTCTCCCGGTAATGAAACCGGATTTCACTCAACCCACCGCCTCCATACTTCAAGGCGTTGTCCAGCAAGTTTCTAAAAATCCTTACTATGCACAACTCATCCGCCACGATTTCCGGCAGAGCTGCGGCTTCCACCCACCTGACCTGACGCTCCTCCAGTAACCCGGAAATCTCCTGCCTGAGTTTAGCCAACACTTCTTTCGTGCTGACTTTTTCCAGACGCAGGGGCACTTCTCTGGTGGTTATATAACGGTTGATCTGCTCCACAGAAGAAACAATTTGTCTTGTCACCTTGAGAATCTGATCGAAATAAGACTTTCCCTTATCATCCAACAAGTGAACGTATTCTTTATGAAGTCTCTTCAAGAAACCAAGAAGGCCTATTGATGGGCTTTTCAGATCATGAGAGGCAGAACAGGCAAAGAACTTCATGTCTTCTTCATTTTCCTTTACTTGTTGGATTTTTTCTTGCAGGTGCATATATGTCCTCATCTGACTACATGCCACACCAATTTGATGCCCCATGAGCATGAGTAAATCAATATCTTCCTGACCTAGTTGTATAACCTTTTTTGCTGCCAGATTGATCACACCTTCCACTCGATCCATGACAATGAATGGTACGCAGATGATGATTTCGAGGCCCTTTCGGGTCAGAAGGTCAATCCTTTCTATGTCATCCAATTCGGAGATCGGTTGGGCGATGAAAGACTTCGTCCGTACTGATTTCCCCGAAAACCCTTCATCGAGATGTATCTTCTCTAGTCCTGCGATGTCCAGCCCTCTAAAGGCAGCCAGAGTGAGGTACTGTTCAGTTTCGTCTATGAGATAGGTCCGGCCGGCATCCAAACCAAAGTGGTCAAGCACAATGGATAGAGCTCCTTGCAGGAGAGAAGGGAAATCCGAAGCACTGGCAAGAAAATTGCTTAGTTTAAGAAGAGCCGCCAAAGGTTCATTTCGCTCCCCCAATTCAGAGGTGCTGAATTCCACCGTCACTATTTTTTTCTTCACAACCACCTGATGCAATCCTATTACTAACTCACTACCCAAACGGCCATTTCTTTCGCGAGCTGTATGACCTTACTGCTTATGCGGCCCATGAAGAATTCTTCCACCCGCGACAGGCCTCATCTTCCTACAACAATCGTCCCGTAGCCACCAGCCTTCGCCTCTACAACAATGGCCTTGGCACGACTCGGAGCTCCAGTTACGACTTTCGTGGTGACTCGATCACGATCGAGGCCAGCCTCTGCAAATCTACCATTGGCCTCTTCGAGCACATCCTGTATGGTTTTTCAGCTTGTTTGAATTCACTCTCCAGATCACCAAAGTCAATTACCTCTCCGGCTGGACACAAAAGAACCCTCGCATCCTGCTGACAAAAACTCGAGACCTCGCCAGGTGTGGAAGAGCTCGATTCTTCGCTTGGTACCCTCTAACATGGCACCAACGTACTCAACAATTCTCATCGCCTCTAGCGAATTATCTATCGGCACCATAGCCTATCAGTATGAGGGATGCCTCCCACACATGAAAAAGCACCACTTCCAGACGCTCTGGTGGAAATACCCGGCTCACATAACGTACCGCCTCGAAAGATTGCTCCGAACCATCCACTGCCAGCAAAAGCTTCTTCTTATAACTGCCCATTGAAAACTCCTTTCCTCTGATACATCTCACTCAATGGATTGTCCGGTCGTTTCATTGAGCCTATGATTTGGGATATTTTGAGGACATTCCCGAGCCAAGAGCTCCCTCTCAATGGGAAGTTCGATAACCACCATTGTTCTGACTCCCGGTTCGTTGGCGATTTTGATATCACCGCCATGATCGTCGACAATTCTCTTGCTCATGGTGGCGGCGAGTGCAGCATGGTCATTGTGCTGGCCAGAGAATGGATTAGACATATTCTCAAGAGCAGTGGGAGAAATCAACCCAGAATTCTCTTCAAGATATATTCCCACACTGTCCCAACAGACCTCAGTCTGCAAAGCAAGCTTTTGCCCGGATCTCATGAACGCCATAAGCCTCCTGGCCACTGCTAGCAATACATCGCTTATAAGATCCGCATCGAAGAGGCTGTCGGGCATCCACCTATCCAACTCCAAGGTGATCTCTATGCCTCGAGATTTACATTCAGATTCGAGAACGCGAAAGACATGCTCTGTAACTACGTTATAATTGTTTCTGCTCTTTTTCTGCTTGAGAGGACGGACATATTCTACAAGGCTTTTCAGTACCTGTTCGAGGCGCCTCACCTCGTCTACAATAATCTGGGCCTTTGACTTAAGATCATCAGGCAACTCCGGCGACTCCAGAAGAATGGTGGCAAAGCCGCCGATAGCAACCAAGGGGTTGCGAATTTCGTGCGCCAAATACGAGGCCATGCGCCCAACGCTTGTCAGTCGGTCCGAGCGCACCAATTTCCCCTCGCACTTGGCCTTTTGTTCCTGTAACTCTATGAGTTCCCAAAAGAGCCTGGCGCTCACGTGGTCCATCACTTTTACGTGTTCAGGCTTGGTTTGCATAAGCTCAGCGAGGACATCATCCCTGCCGGTGATCTCAATGATCAAGTGGAGATTCTCCAGGGCAAGCAAATCTCGATAGTTACTGAATGTGAAAATCCCCTTTTCCTTTGCGTACACAAGGCCAGGAGCATCTTCCCGTAGATCGGCCACCCCGACAATGTGGACGTGGAAGTGCTGAAGCCTGTGCGCCTCAAGAAACTGAATAAGGGCTTTGCAGCCGGAGCCTCCCCCCACTAAGGCAATATTGAACCGTTCAGGCTGTCTCTCATCCTGAACTGTGTCATGTTTTGTTTCGACAACTTGCATGATAATCCTAAATCGCCAGTAAAATATGGCGTTTGACGGTCTCTTTGGCCAATAATTTCTTAATCTATTTCATCGTGTGTCTTGTAAAGAACCTTGAATTTCCCATTAAGCTCGCGAAGAAATGCATTCTCGTCACCTACTTCTTTGGTGCGGATGTAGACGTGGCGGAAATTTTCAGGCGCCTGGTGATAGGTGTTTATAATGCTTACAATACGTCCGCCATGAGCCCGAATCATTTCGGTCACTTCATTAATAGACCCCGGTTGGTCCTCTAGTTCCAGGCCGACCTGGAGTGGTGCCTGGTAGATACCCGAGATGGTAGCCATAGCGCGGAAGAGATCCCCTTTGGTGATTATGCCTTCCAGGTTCCCTTTGTTGTCCACCACCGGGAGGGCGGATATATTATGCTTGAGCATCAGTGCGGCTGCTTTATCCACAGGTGCCTCTGCAGTAGTGGTGTAGAGCTTCTTAGGCATAATCTCTTTGACCTTCAACTTCGCTAGGAGATAATGAAGCTCGTGAATATGAAGCGAAGTGGCATTGGACGACTGGGCCTCTTTCAGGTCTCGGTCAGAAATTATCCCCATAAGACGGCTATTCTTCATGACAGGAAGGTGTTGAATGCCACGTTCATTCATCAGCTCTGAAGCTTTCACTATTGAGATATCTTCATCTACTGTGATGACATTATCCGTCATCCAGAATTTCACCAGCATGTTCGGTCTCCTCTCATCAAAGAATGAAATCCACCGCCTGATAAAAGAAAACGGGCTTGTTTCGCCCGCTTTCCCCTCAGTTTAGGTGAGGCAGTAGACTTAATTGGCCTTCACCTCGATCTTCTTGACGGCCTCCGGCTCCATTTTGGGCATACTTATGCTGAGAACCCCGTCCTTGTATTCGGCTTTGACTTTGTCTGCTTTCACTTCCACGGGCAATTGCACTGTCCTCGAAAAGGAGCCGGAGCTGCGCTCAACCAGGTGGAAGTTTTCTTTCTTCTCCTCGCGCTCGTGTTTGCGCTCTCCCTTAATGGTCAACACCTTTCCGCTCAAGGAGATATCAATCTCTTTCGGGTCCATTCCCGGCAACTCAGCCCTGACCACTAGCTCCTTGTCAGTCTCGGACACATCCAATGAAGGCATCCACCTTCCGGTCTCTGAGGCACCGCGGAACGGCCACGCTTCCGAGAACCTGTCGAAAAGCCTATCCATCTCGCGGCGCATTTGGGTGAGGCCCCAGTCCTCTCCCTTCCTCCAACGGATCAAGTCTGCCATTTTTACCTTTCTCCTCCCTTCTGAACATTGAGTTCATCAACGTGTCATAGCGACATTATCCAACGCCGTGCCTTATGCTCTCTATGCTTTGCGAGCCCTAATACTCATCCGGGTACTCGGGCATCTTTGCGTTCTTCTTTTCTTTCGGTTTTTCTGCAACCACAACATCGGTGGTAAGCAGCAGCCCGGCAACGCTTCCAGCATTCTGCAGGGCCAGTCGCACCACCTTGGTAGGATCTGTGATCCCCGCTTTAATCAGGTCTTCATAAATCTCTGTCTCAGCATTGAATCCCAATGAATTGGACTCATTTTTTACACGCTGAACAACAACTGAACCCTCATGGCCTGCATTGTTGGCGATTATTCGCAAGGGCTCCTCCAGAGCTCGCTTGACGATATTGACGCCGAACCTTTCCTCGCCATCCAAATTCATACTCTCAAGGGTGGAGAGGCAGCGCAGCAGGGCCACGCCACCACCAGGCACAATACCCTCTTCAACCGCTGCCCGAGTGGCATTCAAGGCATCCTCAACCCGAGCCTTTCTTTCCTTCATTTCGGTCTCAGTGGCGGCACCCACTTTGATCACTGCGACACCACCAACCAGCTTGGCCAAACGTTCTTGCAATTTCTCCCGATCATAATCAGAAGTAGTCTCCTCGATCTGGGTGCGGATCTGTTTTACCCTACCCTCAATATCTTCCCTGGAGCCAGCGCCATCAATGATGGTGGTGTCATCCTTGTCAATCTGAATCGTCTTGGCAGAACCCAGATCGTTGAGTGTCACCTTCTCGAGCTTGATGCCCAGATCCTCTGAGATCACCTGACCACCGGTGAGAACGGCGATATCCTCAAGCATGGCCTTGCGTCGATCACCGAATCCGGGAGCCTTCACCGCGCAAACTTTGAGGGTTCCTCGCAGTTTGTTAACCACTAAGGTGGCTAGAGCCTCACCCTCCACATCTTCGGCAACAATCAACATGGGCTTGCCCATCTTGGCAATTTGTTCGAGAAGAGGAAGGAGATCCTTCATACCACTGATCTTCTTTTCGTTGATGAGGATGTAGGGCTCATCCAGTACCACCTCCATGCGCTCCGGATCAGTGACAAAGTAGGGCGAGAGATAGCCGCGGTCGAACTGCATGCCTTCCACCACATCCAGGGTGGTCTCCATGGCCTTGGCCTCCTCCACGGTAATCACACCCTCTTTGCCCACCTTGTTCATGGCCTCGGCAATGATGTTGCCTATGGTCTCGTCATTGTTGGCGCTGATTGTGCCCACCTGGGCGATTTCTGTCTGGTCTTTGGTGGGTTTGCTGAGCTTCTTCAGCTCCTCCACCACAGCAACGACCGCTTTGTCGACGCCGCGCTTGAGGGCCATGGGATTGTGCCCGGCTGACACCAGCTTGCACCCTTCACGATAGATGGACTGGGCCAGCACCGTGGCCGTGGTGGTACCGTCACCGGCCACATCCGAGGTCTTACTAGCCACCTCCTTCACCATCTGGGCGCCCATGTTTTCGAAGTGGTCCTCGAGTTCAATTTCCTTGGCTACGGTTACCCCATCCTTGGTAATGGTAGGGGAACCCCAGGATTTCTCCAGGATCACGTTGCGGCCCTTGGGGCCAAGGGTCAACTTCACCACATCGGCAAGGGTGTTGACTCCTTTCATGGTCTTCGCCCTGGCTTTTTCTGAATACTTGATTTCTTTTGCAGCCATATCTCATACTCCTCCTCATCTGTTGGCCTGTGGATATTCTTGAACCACCGCCAGAATGTCTTCCTCACGCATGAGCAAATGTTCCTCACCATCGATTTTGACTTCAGTGCCGGCATACTTGCCAAACAGCACTTCGTCACCTTTCTTGACATCCAGGGGGATAACATCGCCATTTTTCAAGATTTTACCCTTACCAACAGCAATGACCTTTCCCTGAATGGGTTTTTCTTTGGCAGTGTCAGGGATGATGATTCCCCCCTTGCTTTTATCCTCATCCTCCAATCGTTGAATGAGGATCCGATCGTGCAAAGGTCTAATTTTCATTGGTAACACCTCCTGTGCAATAACACTTCATCTCAACATCGCACTCGCTATAGAGCATTACTCGTGCCAAAATGATAATTAATTGAAATTACAGGATAACTTCAGAAAAACTCCATTGACACCGGAACTGTGAGTTCCTATAATTGGCTCAGGAGATAGGTGGCTGCAACTAGTCAGAGCCGGGGATAGTTTGCTAATGTATTGAAATCGGTTGAGAAACCTGATAGTGGAATTTCAAGTTCCTCTATTCCTTCTTTCGGAACTACAGGTTCCTCTCTACAAAAAGGTAACGAAAAAACCGCTAAGAGCGTGAAGAAAAGAAGATCGACTGAAAAACCAGTTTCAGATTATTGGCGCTATAATCTCTTGAAAAATCCACCGGAAATCTATGAATTCAAAACCCTGGAGCCCAGGTAAGTCTTAGTTGGGGGAGAAGGCGATGAGGTCCTTTTTGCTTGTATCAAAGGATAAAGAAATCTTAAATCTGTTACGTCGGACGCTTGATGCCCGCGCTAAAGTAGAACATACCAAAAGCAAAGATGCCGCCCTCAATATGCTCAAGGAGGCGCGCTACGACATTGTTCTTATTGATGTCGAAATCCTCCGAAAGGCAGTAACAGCCAACGGATATAAGGCAGCCTTGCAGCAGTTTCGGCAGGCGTACCCAGCGGTTGAAGTTATTATCATCTCTCCCCAGGAAATGGTCAGAGAAGCGGTAAAGGCTGTGAAGGCTGGAGCTGCAGATTATCTCACTTGTCCAATTGAACCCGAGCAATTGAAGTACATAATCGAGAGCATTAATGAAACCATCCTATTGCGGTCCGAGCTCGACTATTTAAAAGGCCAGTTTTGGCAACCGAGTTCCTTGGCAATTATTCAGACCAAGAGTCCCGTGATGCAAAAGGTATTCGCAAAAATCCGCTCTGTTGCGCCTACCAAAAGTACCGTTTTACTAACAGGCGAGACCGGAACAGGTAAAGGGGTGCTCGCAAGTCTCATCCATCAACACAGTAATCGCAGAGATGCCAAGTTTGTCAGCGTCCACTGCGGCGCGATTCCAGACACACTTTTGGAAAGCGAACTGTTCGGACATGAGAAGGGTGCTTTCACAGGTGCCGACAGAAGAAAGCTGGGTAAATTCGAGGTCTCCAAAGGGGGAACGATTTTTCTGGATGAGATCGGTACTATTACACCTGCGGCACAGATCAAGCTCTTGCAGGTACTGCAGGATGGAACTTTTCAGCGGGTAGGTGGTGAAGGGACCTTCAATGCCGATGTGCGAGTAATTACGGCCAGCAATATGGATCTCGAAGAAATGTGCGACAAGGGCGAGTTTAGAAAGGACCTCTATTTCCGCTTGAATGTCTTTCCAGTCGAAATCCCACCTCTGAGGGAGAGAAAAGAGGACATCCCTCACATTGTCGAAGTCATTATTGGCAGGCTTAATAAATTTCACCTCAAGGAGTTTCACACCGTCCACCCGGATGTAATGGAAGCATTTCTCAACTACCCCTGGCCGGGAAACATTCGTGAACTGGAAAATCTTATAGAAAGAGCTTACATTCTCGAAAGCTCATCTATATTAACACCCGCTAGTTTCCCCCTGGAACTCTTTGCCTTGGAGGGTCCCTCGGCACAGATGGAGTTGGATTCTTCATACACGTTGGCAGAGGTCAGACGAAGAGCTTTAGAGGAGGTTGAGAAGCGCTACCTGAAAGAGCTCCTTGCTAAAAAGAAAGGGAAAATACGAGAGTCAGCAGAGGTCGCCGGCATTACCACCCGCCAGTTGCACAAGTTACTTACAAAATACGGGATTAAAAAGGAGGACTTCAAGTCCCGTACCAGCCACCAATGAACCAAAGCGGAACCATGAGTTCCGACAGTCACAGAATCGGTCCTTCAAGTTCTTCCTCTGAAGTTATCCAAATAAATCAAGATTTTAAAAACTCCATGTAAACTGTGTCTGAACTGTACCACTTTTTCTCGCACCAATAGCAGAACCTTTAGTTCCGATTGCTTTTCTTTTGTTTCAATATAAATCGTATAAATTCAATATGTTATCGAGATGGTACGGGTCTTGCGGTGTACCCATTGCCATTCAAAGTTGTCATGTGATTCAAGGGTGAGACAGGCTGTACTGAGCGGGATTTTCATAACCGTCTTTGCTTAGGGCATAACCGTAGAAGAAGTACGGGTTTGCTTCTCGGCAGAGTTTGCTAAAGGAGGCCGAAGGTTATGATAAGTGGAAATAAGAGCTCTACGGAGGGCTCTAGTACCATCAGAGGACTGCTTGTTCCCGTCGATTGGGATGAGAGAGGCAATATCACCGAGACTGCTGTTTCGACTTACTTTGAAGAAGAGTATCTCATTGAAAGGAATGCCAGAGGAGAAGCGTTGTTGCCCTTCCTTCGCCAAAAGGTGAAGGTCGTCGGGCTCGTGAGTATGGATGAGCGCGGAAGGAAGGTTGTGAGAGTGGAAGAGTATGAAGTAATTGAAGAGTGAGTCAGTTGGGAAAGTATTAGTTGCTGGCTCTGAGGTGCGGAGGTGCGAGATGAGATTACAAAAACTCTTAGTGCCGGTTGACTTCTCGTTGGGTTCTGAAATGGCTTTCAAATATGCCAAATTTCTTGCGGCGAAGTTCTCTGCCAGCATTCATTTGATCCACGTTGTGGATAAGAGATATGTTGAAAAGATTGCTGAAATCAACGGAGAGCCAGAAGACGAGGTGAGCGAGAAGCTATCGCAGCAGGCCAAGAGAAATCTTGACAAGTTCTTAACTAACCACAACCCAGAGGGACTGGTGACAGAGAAGAAAATAACTGTGGGGACCCCTTTTCAGGCCATAGCACTGCGAGCACAAGCAATTGACGCGAACATGATAGTCATGGGTGGTCAAGGGAGAGCGGGAGACGGCGAGATCGACGAGATTTTCTTCGGAAGTGCAGCAGAAAGGGTAGTGCGGTTACTCCCCTGTCCTGTTCTGTGCGTGCCCCAAGAAGTAGCCGGTCTCGAGGATGGACCCAAGTGAAATGAGGTCAAAACTATTATGAAACTGGTGTGCCCTAACAATTGTGATGGAGGAAGGTATGAGAATGTTGGGTTCCGCTTGGTAGGTGTGCCCATAACGGTAATGGGTGATCTAACAATCGACGTAGATCATGTCTACTCGGGGGTGATGAATATACATAAGGGCTTAATACCAGGCGCTAAAATACTGTGTGGCGGATGTCACCAACAGGCAATTATCGAGGAGTAGAAGAAGGGAATCAGAGCCGATAATTCCGGCAAAGGAGGACGATGTGAGCCGATCGAGCGAATTCTATCTCAATATGATTAAGGCTCAACTGGATCAGGCAAAAGATGCTTTAGATGATGGGTATGTGGCAAGGGCCAGAAATCTCATCGAAGTGGTCATTGCGGATTGCAGAATGTTGATTGTGGGGCTAGGAGGGAAGACAGCTCCTGAATAACCAACAACAATTTCGAGCATAAAAAAGTAATGAGCACATATGACCGTCAAGTTTCAAGACTACTATCATACCCTCGGTGTCAGCCGGGATGCCACCCAAGATGAGGTCAAAAAGGCCTACCGCAAGCTGGCCCGTAAGTACCACCCCGATGTCAACAAAGACAAGGATGCCGAAGACAAGTTCAAAGAGCTGAGTGAGGCCCACGAGGTTCTCAAGGACCCTGAAAAGCGCAAACTCTATGACCAGCTTGGCTCCAATTGGAAATCAGGCCAGGATTTCAAACCTCCCCCCGGCTGGAAAATGTCCATTTCGAATTTCGTAGCGGCCCTGGGGCGTAAGCGTTTGGTTTCGGTAGTGATTTCAGTGATTTCTTCGAAATGCTTTTCGGCGGGCGGATGGCTGGTAGTGAAGCCAGAACTAGGCAAGCTTCCTGGGTCATGCGTGGCCAGGACCACGTTGCGTATATCACCATCAGCCTTGAGGATGCATACTACGGCACCACAAAGACCGTGACTTTGCAAGCCCATGAAGTGGACGAGAAGGGTCAAATACGTCCTGTCAAGCATACCTATGAGGTTCGCATTCCAGCAGGAGTAATAGACGGCGGCCGCATCCGTCTCAGCGGTAAGGGTGGCGAGGGAATAGGAGGTGGCCCGCCGGGTGACCTCTATCTCAAAGTGCGCATGGCACCTCACCCTCGCTTTCAGATCGACGGGCATGATCTTTACCTGCAAGTGCCGGTGACTCCCTGAGAGGCAGCTTTGGGAGCCACGGTAGAAGTGGAATTGATTGACGGCACCGTGAATCTGAAGATTCCTCCCGGCTCGCAAAGTGGGCAGAAGATGCGCCTCCGAGGCAAAGGTCTTCCAAAAACTGGAGGTGGTAGTGGAGACCTTTTCGCAGAAGTGAGGATAACCGTGCCTAAGGAGTTGAGCGAAAGAGAGAGGGAGCCTTTTACAGAGATGTCCAAGGTCTCCGGTTTCAACCCGAGGAAATAAGGAAGAAGGATAGCTTTGACAAACCACGAGGATCGGTGTTTTCAGTGATCATCAGAGGAGTCCGATTTGAGCAAAATCCGTTATCACATGGTTCGTTATGGATGCGAGGGCCGCCCCGTTGCTGGAGAGCTGATAACGGTTCAGGAGCTGGCTCGTCTTTCCCGAGTGCACCCTGAGATGGTGGCCCAGCTGGTGGAATGGGGTTTAGTGGAGCCCGAGATCAGCAAGCCAGAGATGCTTTTCGCTGAAACGGTAATTCCTAGGATCTGGAAAATCCTACGGCTGAGACAAGACCTCGGTATCAACCTTGCCGGCATTGGCGTGGTGTTAGAACTGCTCGATAAAATCGAAAGCATGGAGCGGGAGATCGCTCGATTACGCAAACAGACTGAGAGGAATTTGTGATTTACTGATTTGATAAGGTGCTCGCCTTTAGATTATACCTATTCAGTTGAACTCTAGGGCAAGCTCTAGGGCCTCGGGCATGGCTCGGACCAGGTGAAATTGCATTGATTCTCTTATGGCTTCTGGGATATCGGGGAGGTCTTTCTCATTGACTGAAGGAAGGATCACTTCTCGGATTCCAGCTCGGTGGGCAGCAAGGACCTTTTCTTTGATTCCCCCCACGGGCAGAACATCACCGCGGAGGGTAATCTCCCCGGTCATGGCCACATCTCTTCTCACTTGCTTTCCCGTAAGCAATGAAGCCAGGGTCACCAACATGGCAATGCCTGCTGAGGGTCCGTCTTTGGGTATAGAACCGGCAGGCACATGAATATGGATATCACTACCGTCGAAGAACTTCTCATCGATACCAACATCCTTGGCATGGGCTCGCACGTAGGTAAGGGCAGCAGTGGCGGACTCTTTCATGACCTCACCCAGCTGGCCGGTCAAGGTGAGCCCCCCTTTGCCCGGCATGCGGGCTGCTTCTATGAAAATGATATCCCCGCCGGTGGGGGTCCAAGCGAGACCGGTTGCCAATCCAGGCCCCCAGCTTCGGGCGGTAAGCTCCGGGATGAACTTTATCGGCCCTAGAAGTTTTTCCAGATCATCTACCCCTACCCGGGTGCATTCCTGTCGGCCGGCGGCCACCTCCTTTGCCACACCCCGGCACACGGCTGCGATCTCACGCTCTAGGTTTCGCACCCCGGCTTCACGGGTGTAGGACCGGATAATGCTGCGGATGGCATTATCATCCAACTCAAGAAAACCATCGGTAAGACCGTGGGCCTCGAGTTGCTCCGGCAGGAGATAGCGTCTGGCGATCATCAGTTTCTCTTCTTCCGTATAGCCAGGAAGCTCCATGACCTCCATGCGGTCTCGTAAAGCCGGAGGAATTGTGTCTAGAATATTGGCCGTGGTGATGAACATAACCCTGGACAGATCAAAAGGCACCTCCAGATAATGGTCAGAAAAAGAATGGTTTTGTTCTGGGTCAAGCACCTCTAATAGCGCTGACGAGGGATCACCGCGGAAGTCGGTGCCCACCTTGTCGATTTCATCCAACATGAAAACCGGGTTGTGAGCACCAGCCTTGCGAAGGCCCTGGATAATGCGTCCGGGCAGAGCGCCCACATAGGTGCGGCGGTGACCACGGATTTCAGCCTCGTCCCTGACACCGCCCAAAGAAATACGGATGAACTTACGCCCAAGGGTCCTGGCAATGGATTGCCCCAGGGAGGTTTTGCCGACACCCGGGGGTCCTACAAAGCAAAGAATGGGCCCCTTCATGTCCTGTTTGAGTTTGCGCACAGCAAGGTACTCGACAATACGTTTTTTGACCTTTTCCAAGTCGTAGTGGTCGGTGTCCAAGGTTTGCTGGGCAGCAGTAATGTCCAATTTATCTTCCGTGGAAGCTTCCCAGGGGAGTTCCAATAGCCAGTCAAGATACGTTCTAGAGACGGTGTATTCCGCTACCGCCGGAGGCATCCGACTCAATCGGTCCAGTTCCTTGCTAGCCACCTTTCGCACCTCATCTGGCATGGAAGTTTCTTCTAATCTCTTTTTGAGCTCATCGACCTCTACGGTGCGTTCATCACCTTCTCCGAGTTCCCTTTGAATGGCCTTGAGCTGTTCCCGAAGCGTGTACTCCCTGTGTCTTTTATCCATGCCCTCCTTGACGTCTTGCTGGATCTTCTTGCTGAGTTCAAGAGTCTCAAGTGTTGTGTTGAGATGAACGGTCAAACGCTGCAGTATTGTCCGGGTATCTTCAGTCTCCAGGATCTCCTGGACTTCGTCCATCTTCAGATCCAGATTGGAGGCAATCAAATAAACGAGGGGGTAAGGAACTGCTACATTGATGGCCAGCATACTGAGCTCAGGAGGCATGTCGCTCAGCTCCACCATCTGTTGGAAGAGAGAGCGGACATTAACCACCATGGCTTCCATCTCTTTGTCCATCTCCATGGATTCTTCCATGGGTTCAATGCTGGCAATCAGATAAGGCTTTTCCTGTATCGCCTCCAAAAGGCGAACCTTCCTACCGGCCTGAGCCAACAAATGATAGTGACCGTCTGGGGTTCGCATCATCTTAACGATGAGGAGCACCACGCCCACCCGGTACAAATGCTCAAAGGAAGGTTTTTCCACCTCCTTGTCTCGCTGGGCCACTGCGACAAGCACATGATCCCCAACAAGGACATCGTCCACCAGTTTGATGTAATCTGGCCTGCTCACAACCAGAGGCCCCGTGAGTCCCGGAAAGGGCATTCCCTTGCGCAGCGGCAAGACCGGCAACTGTTCAGGAAACTTTGCCTCCCCCTCAGCTGTCGGTGGCTGTATGGCTTGTTCTTGCATGAAAGAAACTCCCTTTTCAGAGATTTTGGGAATCGACCCTTCGCCTTCTGCTTCGCAACCTGCGCCGTAATAACTGGCCCCTATGGACCGCATCTTTGAGTAGTCCAGTTGCAGTGGTTGTTTCCTTGAAAGCTGAATGCTTGTTTACTCACTAGTGGTGACTTTTACCGGGCCTGAGGCCCGTACCTGTTTCGGCAGCCTAATCGATAGAAAACCATCCCGATAGGTTGAGCTGGCTCCATCGGGATTCACTGGGGCAGGGAGGCGAACGGCGTGGATAAAGGGCCCAAAGTCTATCTCCATGCGATGGACCCGGATGACGTTTCGCTCTTGGGGTCGGGATCTGTTGCCGGATACCCGCACAACATCACTCTCCACAGTCACTTGCACATCTTTCGGCTGGGTGCCGGCCAGGTCCACTAATACGATGAGCTCGTTAGAAGTCTCGTAGAGGTCAAGTGGAGGCCGCCATCCGGTGGCGCTTTGAAAAGTGGCTGCACCAGGGGGTGACAAAGACCCGAACATTTTATCCATGCGTTGGCGCATGCGCTCAAATTTTTTTTCTATATCATCACTGAACAACTTCATGGGACACTCCAAGAGTAGAGGTTGAGGTATTTTCTACTGTGTCAGGTCCTAAGTTGAAAGACTAAGATACAGATCTACGTCGGGTTTAAACTCAGCTAAACCGCCTCATCGTAAGCCTTTCCACCTTTAGGTAAACAGGCAGATCTTACATTCTCTGGCGTATTTCAAGAAATCCTCAGCAGTCCAGATAGGTACGCTATCAATCTGCTGAGCTTCTCTCATTGGTTCTACTCCCCTTGCTCTCCATTACGGAACGATCCAGACGGCAAACCCCTTTGCCCGGCTGAGTACCTTGTTGGCGACGCTACCCATCAGGAATTCAGGCGTCCCGGATTGTCCCCTGCGGCCCAGCACGATGGTCCCATAGCCTCCTTTTTCAGCCTCCCTGAGAATATCTCCCGCCCGGCTGTAACTCGGAAAGGTGTGCTTATTGGCTATTCTGGCGCTGGCCACACCAGACTTCTTAAGACTTTCAGTATATTCATCAAACATCTGCGGAAGGTCATTCTGCATTTCTTCCAACAACCTCTCTCTCATCTCTTGGTCCAGGATAGAGTTTTCATCCACAATGCCGATTACAAAACTCCGCACCACGTGATACAGGGTAAGCTCAGCTTCGGTGGAGGCAGTGAAATCCCCAACGTACGCAACTACTCTGTGAGAGTTCTCAGAGACATCCACTGCCAGCAAAATCTTTCTAGACTTGATTTCTCCCCCAATCATCCACACCGGGATATTTTCAGCTCCCTCAGCTACCTTCCTGGAAACGCCGCCAAGAAAGAATCCTTGAGGTCTGCTGAAACCGCTCCGCCCCAAGATGATAGCATCATAACCCCGTTCGCTTTCTGCCAGGATGTCCCGGGCAACTCCCAATTTTTCTTCCTGGAGGATCACCTGTATCCGATCTTCGTCGACCTTGGCTTTCACCAGTAAATCGGTGGCATCAACCAGGAAAGCGTCAACAGCTTTTTTCCTCTTCCTTTTCCATTGATCATATTTGTGCCTCATTTGCTCCCTGAAGAAATCTTCTTTGTCCAGATCCCGGAGTGTTTTAGGCACAGTGGGCATAATATGCATGAGGCTGACTTCCAGGGTTTCAGGAGAACAAGTTTGACCGACATACCTCACCGCATTCAATGAATCTGGTGAACCATCCATGGCAAGCAGAATCTTTCTTGTTTTGTTCATAATCGCAGCCTTTTGTAGAGTCTTGTCAGGTCGTTATCTTTGTGTGTTGGTTCGCCACTAAATCTCAGGTAAACAGGCAGATCTTACATTCTCTGGCGTATTTCAAGAAATCCTCAGCCGTCCACACAGCTGCATCATCAAGCAGCTGATCTTCTCTGATTTCCATCATGTCGATGGTCATCTTGCATGCGATTAACTCGACGCCTTCTAGCTGGGCCATCTCCATAAGTTCGGCTAGGCTGGGAATGTTGGCCTTCTCTATTTTGGTTTTCATCATCTTTGTAGCGATAGCTGACAACCCAGGAACCGCTCCCATGACGCCGGGGGGAATGAACTTTGCCTTTTCGACTTCTCCCTTGAGCAACAGATTGAGACCCATAAATGTATAGAAGATCTTGCTCTCCATGCCAAGACGGGCGGCATTGATCTCCAGGACAAGTGAAGGGTAAGCTCCGTTAAGAGTATCCTTCGAACAGATGAAGGCCGCTTTATCCTTTTTTCCATCCATAACCTCTGTTCCTTTTCAGCGGCTGAGCCGCTCGCCTAAAATGAAAAAGCTTTTCCTCTTTGTTGCCTAGTCCCACATGGCCTGCCATCTTTTGAAAAAGGTCCCCAAACCAGCAGGCTCTCTCTTTTCCCGGGTAAGCTCTTTGATTCTTGCAAGGCCCAATTTCTCGCCAAATTCTTCCAAGAATCTCCACTGAGTTTGGCTCTGGGGAACTGATGGAGTGTGTTCCATCTTTTCGAGTGCATCATCCAAGCTCAATCCGTTCTTGAGAAGGTAGGCGATCACAAACGTACCAGTCCTGCCAATTCCGAAACGGCAATGAACGAGCACTTTCTGATCCTGATCAATTACATCATCAAGCCAGGCAAAGGCCTTTTTGATGTCTTCCATGCCCGGTGCGCTCTCGTCCGAAATGGGGAAATAATAGACTTCAAAGCCCGCCTTCACTTCAATTTCGTGCAGGTCATAGCATTCAGCGCAAAGATTAACGATAGCACCAATGCCCTGTTCCTTTATAGAATCAAGGTTTTCATAAGACTTCGGAGAATAGCCAACAGCCAGCTGGTCTGTTATCCATCTAAGAGGGTATTCAGGCATATCGTGTGTCCCGTTTGCAGTTAATCGAGTGTGTCTTTCTTAGGAAGAGAGCATAATGATAGTTTCACTGGGATGTCAGGTTTTCTGGTAATGGCGCATGGTAACCTAACGTGTATCCAGGTCAAGTCTGACCCTCCGTTCCAACCTCAGCTTTCCTACCCAACAGCTGTTGCAATTCGTATCCCGTAATGGTTTCCTTTTGTAGAAGTGCCTGAGCGCAGAGTTCCAAATGTTCCCGCTTCTCGCTCAGAATTTGCTCGACCCGGTCATGGGCCTCTGACATCAAACGCTCCACTTCGTCGTCGATCTCTTTGGCGGTTTCGTCGCTATATTCTTTGGCAGGAGAAAAGGTTGTGTCCAGAAATAGGGGCCGTCTCTCCCTGGCGTACGTGACCAGACCGAGCTTCTCACTCATACCGTACTCGGTTACCATGCTGCGGGCGATAACGGTGGCACGCTGCAAGTCGTTTTGAGCTCCGGTTGATATGTCTTTAAAAACGATCTCCTCTGCGACTCGTCCGCCTAACAACACACAGAGTCGATCCAGGAGTTCTTCCTTGGTCATGAGATAGCGATCCTCAGTGGGGAGTTGCTGGGTATATCCCAGAGCAGCAATACCCCGGGGAATAATGCTCACCTTGTTGACTGGATCTGCAGTTGGTACAGTCATGGCAACCAGGGCGTGGCCACTTTCATGGTAGGCAACTATTCTCTTTTCCTTTTCGTTCATCATCCGGTTTTTCTTTTCCAAACCACCAATGATTCGATCAATAGCCTCTTGAAACTCAGCCATGCCAACGCTCTTCTTGTCACCGCGGGCAGAGAGCAGCGCAGCTTCATTTACCAGGTTGGCCAGATCCGCACCTACAAAGCCTGGAGTTAAGGCTGCCACTTTGGCCAGGTCTGCGTCTTTGGCCAACTGGACACCCTTAATATGAACCTTAAGGATCTCCTCCCTGCCGCGAACGTCCGGCCGGTCGATGGCCACATGGCGATCGAACCGACCTGGACGAAGCAGAGCGGGATCAAGAATCTCCGGCCGGTTGGTGGCGGCCATGATGATTACGCCCGTGTTGGGGTCGAAGCCGTCCATCTCAACGAGAAGCTGGTTCAAGGTCTGCTCCCGCTCATCGTGGCCCCCCATGGGACTGATCCCTCTCGCCTTGCCCAGGGCATCCAGTTCATCAATGAAAATGATGCACGGAGCGTTTTCTTTAGCTTGACCGAAGAGATCGGGTACCCTTGCCGCACCTACACCAACGAACATCTCCACAAACTCTGAGCCACTGATACTGAAAAAAGGAACTCTGGACTCTCCCGCCACCGCTTTGGCAAGCATGGTCTTTCCTGTGCCGGGTGCTCCGACCAACAGGACTCCTTTGGGAATCTTGCCTCCCAGTCGAGTAAACTTTTCTGGTGTCCTGAGGAATTCAACTATTTCAGCAAGCTCTTGTTTTGCCTCCTCGATGCCGGCCACGTCCGCAAAAGTGATACCCACCTCACGCTCCGCGTATATCTTGCCCCTGGCCTTGCCCATGGAGAGCACTCCTTGGGGGCCACCGCCCATGCGGCCAATAAGAAATCTCCACACCAGAATGAAAAAAACGAGAGGCAGGCCCATGAAAGGAGGGTAGCCAGCCACTTGCTTTCGTAACGACCGGTGTAGTCAATTTTCTTTTCGTCTAAGAGCTTAACCAATTCCGGATCATCAACGCGGACCGTCACAAAAGGTCGGTCCTTGCGCCCTTTTTCATCCTGGCTGAGAGTGCCGGCAATCTCTTGAGGTTTCAAAATAAGATGGTTCACCTTACCCTCGGCAACATGCTGTTTGAACTCCGAGTAAGGTATTCTGTTCACCTCACGAATAATGAAATAGTCACGGATAAGCGTTGCTAGGAGAAGGACCACAATAAAGTACCAAATGGAAAAATGAAACTTCTTCCGGCCAGGGTCACCTTTCGGCGGGATAGACCCAAAAGAAGACCCGAGCTTGTCCAACATGCTTTCCTTCTCCTCGGGAGAACGGCTCCCCTTCTTAGTCATGATACCCTCCGATTCTTGATTGTCGTTCCATTACTTCATTGTTCCAAAGGATTGGTTCTGCACACTTGATTCAGGCCATCTCCATGTTCCGAAGTCGCCGAATCCGCTCCTCCACGGGTGGGTGGGTACTGAATAAGGTGGCGAAACCTCCCCCACTAAGCGGGTTTACAGTAAACATATGCCCGGTTGCCGGATTGGCCTCCTGCATAGGAAGGCGACGGGAAGCATAAGCCAGTTTTTCCAAAGCGCTCGCCAAACTCCTCGGATTTCCTGACAGACGGGCTCCAGTGGAGTCGGCCAGATATTCTCGAGAGCGGGAGACAGCCATCTGGATCAGCGCAGCAGCCAGGGGTGCAAGAATGGACATGAGAATTAGGCTGAAGATATTGCTTCCCCTTCCTAAACTATCCTTGCCTCCAAGGCCGAAAATGGGAGCAAAGCGGGCCATATTGGCCAGTATCATCACCACCCCGGCCAGGGTTGCGGCCATTGAACCAATCAGAATGTCGCGATTTTTCACGTGGCCAAGTTCATGAGCCAGAACCCCTTGCAGTTCATCTGGCTCGAGCAACCGAAGAATCCCTTTCGTTACAGCTACTACCGCATGCTCTGGGTTTCGGCCGGTGGCAAAAGCGTTTGGAGTCCGGAATGGAATCAGATAAATACGCGGTTTGGGAAGACCACCTCGCTGGGCCAGCTCAGCAACCATCCGATGAATTCCCGGAGCATCCCAAGGGAGTAGTTCTTGAGCCCTGTACATGGCAAGAACAATCTTGTCGGAAAACCAGTAACTGCCGAAGTTCATGATCAGGGCGAAAACAAAAGCTATGAACATGCCCTGATTGCCACCAAAGATCCTGCCGATGATTACTATGAGAGCAGTAAGAGCAGCCAGCAAAATGGTTGTTTTCAGTTGATTATTCAAGTTCATGATGAATGTTACCTCCTCATTTTTCTCATACCAAAACCGGTGTGAGCCTATTCAGCAACGGCTATGCCAATATTGTAACTATTTGATATTATGGTGTTTAATGTCAATAAAAGAACTGTAATAGGAAGCGGCAGTTCCGATTTTCAAGCTATTGTATTTCATCCTGGTCAGGAGAATGGCAAATCAGCTCATTAAAGCCCTGAGATAAGAGGGAAATGACTAAAGGAGAACTCTCGGTACTGATAGTAGCCAAACGAGAACTCGGGGTTCTGCTTCATACGTGGACAGTATGAAAGTATGAAATGGGTGGGTAGTTGAGATTAGAGCGATTTTAGAGAATGATCAGCAGTAGTGGACTTCGGTTCAATTGTGGCCTTTAACGAAAGGCGAGTAATTTTTTACCTCCAACCGTTAACAAAACGCTCTTGAGATCTGGGTATTTTGATTGTGCCTTTTCTTATTATTTTGTAGCTTATGCATAAGACATTGACTACCATGCTGGTGTTTTCAGCAGAAGTGGAGACCTTACAAACAGTGCATTATGATGACGGATGAAGAAAAGGTTTAGATCAACTATTGCCTATTGTAAACAGCAGGGAGGCAATACCATGAGAAAGCGGTTGACCCAAATCATTGTGATGGCAATGATGATCACTTCGATAGGGGCAAGAGCATCGGCCAAACTGGACTGCGATGAGCCATTTTCGACGCTATTTAAGCGAGTTTCGCCGTCAGTTGTTTTCATCTCTGCTGTATCTTTTGACCCTTTTAAGCCCAAAGATCGGGTGACCACTTCAGTTGGTTCAGGTTTTGTTGTCGGAAAAGACGGGCTTATTTTGACCAATTCGCACCTGGTATTTGGCCACCAAACGATAAGCGTGACCTTGGATGACGGCCAGATGGTTCAAGCTGAGTTGGTCGGAGTTGACCCAATCCTTGACCTGGCCTTACTTCGGATTCCGCTGTCAGCCAAGGGGACCTCTGTAGCCACTCTAGGTGATTCTAATAATGTTGAAACTGGAGAAGAAGTTATGGCTATTGGTAACCCTTTCGGTTTGGAACAGACTTTGACAGTGGGAGTTATCTCCGGTATCAATCGAACACTCCCCACGGCCCCTATGAGTCTTAGGCTTCCGCTCATCCAGACCGACGCGGCCATTAACCCCGGTAACTCTGGCGGCCCTCTGGTGAACCGGTGCGGAGAGGTAATCGGCATAAACACAGCCATGCTGGGTTTTGCAGAAAATATAGGTTTTGCCGTTCCCATCAATTTGGCCAAACTGGTTATGCCTCAGCTTCTGGAGAAGGGGCGGGTGATTCGTCCCTGGCTTGGAGTTGGTGGCAAGTTTATAGGGAAAGAACTTGGTAAGATAATCAATCTGCCATTTATGGATGGATTTATGGTGGAGACTGTGGAACCAGAAAGCCCCGCAGAGCAGGCGGGCCTGAACGAGGGAGATTTACCGGTTACTATTGGCGGCAGGGAATTTCTGTTTGGTGGAGACATCATAATTACAGTAAACGGCCAGAGTTTTACTGGCCCAGAAGACTTGGCCAAGTTGGTTGAGTCGCTGAAAGTGGGTGACCATGTCCGTTTAACCCTGTTTTATAAAGGAGATACCCGGGAAGTTGAAGTGCGTCTCAAGGAGCGACCGATCCTGCCGGGTGACTTCCAGTAGTGCCGGTGCGGAAGTTGTCGCGGCCTCGGACATTAACGTGGTGGACGCGTGAACTCCTAAGACGGACATTGAGCAAAAGTGATCGCCGAAATCGTCAACTCTTACCTGAGGGGGAACGGAAGATGAAAACTTTCATCCGGCACATGAAGACTTACATGGTGAGAGGATTACTTGCAATCATACCACTCGCGCTCTCGATCTTGGTGATTCAGATTCTTTACATTAACATCGACAGACGCGTTGTTGGTTTGCTGGACAGAACGATTGGCTTTAGCTTCCCTGGCCTTGGAATCATCCTCACGCTGGCCTCTCTCTACCTGCTGGGCCTCACTGCCAGCAATATAGTGGGTAAAAACATCTTCAACTTGATCGGAAAAGTAACGGAACGACTGCCATTCATAAAAACAACCTACCAGGTAGGCAAACAACTTGCGGAGTCCCTCTCACTCCCTGGGAAGCAGGTGTTCAAACGAGCGGTTCTGGTTGACTATCTCAAGCCCGGGATCTGGACGATAGGTTTTGTAACAGGTACGGTTATTGACAGAAAAAACAACGACGAAGTGCTGCTAAAAGTATTCGTTCCCACCCCACCCAACCCTACATCCGGCACCATGGTGGTGGTGAAAGAGTCCGAAACAAGAGATCCTGGATGGACCATCGAGGAGGCCATCAGGACTGTTGTATCCGGTGGGATAATTGGTCCCACCGAAATAAAGTGAAGAATCCATTGTGAATAGTGAATAGGGGAAGTCCATAAAATTATAAGTTTCTTTCTTGGCATGGGGCGACGTTGTTGGAGGTTGGAGGAGCGCTTCGCATTTTGTCCGTGGTCCGCTGTCCGTTGCAGTAAAAACAAAGGGCATAGAGAAAGGAGTAATTTTCTTTTACTCCATGCTCTACCTTTCCTGAGCGATTCGACTTGAGCTCGTCGACAAGTCTCGTCGACAGGCCTTCTCGAAGGATGCCCAATGCTAGCTTCCTGACACCTAGTTGCTCCAATCTTCGAGCTGCAGTCCTCCTATTCGAGAGAACTCATCCGTGTTGTTCGTCACTAATATTAGATCATAGGTTTTCGCTATGGCTCCAATGAAGAGATCATTCGCACCGATTCTCATGCCGATTCTTTCCAGATCAGCCCTGATAGTTGCATACTGATCAGCGCACCGATCATCAAACGGCGAACTGACAAATGGCGTACAGAATTCCTTTACCAGAGCAAGGTTCTTAGCAACCTGAACACTTTTCCTTGCACCATACAATAATTCGGCTATGACGATGGAGCAGAGATAAATTTCCGAGGGATCATGTTGCTCAAGCCGTAGTCTTGCTTTTGAATTTGTATCCCTGAGGATTTCAATGCAAGGGCTAGTGTCGAGAAGGTACATCTAGAACTCCTTTTCAAGTTCCTCTGCTTCCTGTCTGCTCAATTCCGGAAACTCGCCTTCCCATTTCCCACATACTCTATCAAAATATCCTTCTGGCCATCCTTCTCCGACTTCGCGTCTAATTACCTCTGCAAGATAACGGGAAACGGTCAAGTTGCGTGCCTTTGCCTTCTCTCGCACCTTGGCGGCGAGGTCTTCAGGGACGTAAAGGTGAAGTTGAGGCATAATACACTCCTTAATGGTTTTATATGTGCTATATGCACATATAGCAAATATATTCATGAATGTCAAAGAAATAGTATGGGGCATGGAGTAAGAATTCAGAGGGCAGATGATTGCGAATTGGTAACAAATAACGTTGTTGACAAACAGAAATTCGAGCTGGTTAAGAACTTAGAATTTGTGGAGGAGTGAGCATCGGATTGTTTCAGAGAAGCTTTGAATGTCATCTACACAAGACTTCGAGCGACAACCACTGGCTTTTATTCATTCTAGTATCACATCCTTTCGCCAAGATAAACTTTAGAGGCCCAGCCTAATACTTTCTCACCTAACGAGCTCGTTACTAAGGGTCCGAATTAGAACTAAATCCTGCAAATCGGTCCCGTGAGTTCTGCTTTTTCACTTCCACATAGATCTCAACAACTTATCTGGTCATTAGAATGCTCATCTGAGCTAAGAGAGCCTTCCTCTACCCGATACCGGAATTTGTGCTTCCGGTCACTATTGCGCTAATTAGACTTTCTCAGTTAGTCGAGGATTTCCCGGAAATCGTTGAGCTGGACATGAACCCTGTCTTAGTGCATCAGGGGAGCATATGTACGGTAGATGCTCGGGTTTTTGTTAGACCTTCTAATGTTCCGTCTCCCCTCCATTTGGTTATAAGTCCGTATCCGGCCCAATACGAATACCGGGAAGTTGTCAAGGATGGACTGGCCGTTTTCATTCGGCCCATTAAGCCCGAGGATGCGCCCGCATTTCTGGATCTTTTTCATACCTTATCTCCAACTAGCGTCTATTACCGGTTCTTCAGTCCCCTGAAGAGCCTTTCACCTAGTATGCTGACTCGGTTTACCCAGATCGACTACGACCGCAAAGTTGCCCTAGTAGCTCATGAGGAAAATACATCAAAAGAAAGAATGCTGGGGGCGGCACGTGTGATTAGTGATCCCGACGGAAGGAGAGCTGAGTTTTCAATCATGGTGGGAGATCCATGGCAAGGCAAAGGGGTGGGAGCAAAGCTATTGGATAAATGTCTTCGGATTGCAAAACAACGTGGCATCCAAACCATCTGGGGCATAGTATTGCGGGAAAACACGCAGATGATCGCATTAGGCCGAAAACTAGGATTTAAAGCCTCAAGAACAGACGAACCCGGTGAGCTGGAACTGGCTATCGATCTCAGGTCTGTTCAGCTTGAACGGCTGGAAAAATCGAAAGAGATACAGAGTGCTTCATGAGTATGATCCAAAAGGAGTACCTCAGGAGTAAGTATAAAAGGAAAATCTAACTAGCGGTGGATAGTTCTGGGCAATCTTTTGAGGCGGTTCGTTACGCAAGCCAGGTGCTTCCGCCGGAGAAGACGAAAGTGGTTCTTTTTCACGTTCAGAGCGAGATCCCGAAGAGTTTCTGGGATATAGAAAAGGACCCTTCCTTAACGACGGCTATGATAGTATTGTTGTGGGCCGCAGGGGTCTCTCGCGAGTGGCAGAATTCTTCATGGGGCGGGTTAGCAGCAAAGTGATTCAGCTGGCAAAAGAAATGGCGGTTTGGGTTGTGAGCTAGGTGGACCATTTTTTGAGGTCTCTTTTTCCCATTGCTTAGCGTAACTGTTGGTTCTTGAAAGCATGAAGGGGAAGGACGATTGAAAGGCAGATAGGTAAGACTTATTGAGTTATATTTTTCATTCACCTAAAGTGATCAGTAGAAGGAGATAGCCATGTGAAGAAAAGCCACTTACAAACTGCACGTTACCAGAAGAGAGGCCCTTTACTTTCATGACAAGGCAGATCATACTTTGATGCTCGTGGAACTGGAGGGAGAGCCCATAGATTATACACCAGAAGTGGCCGGAGAATTCCTTCTCCGTCGCAGTGTCAACTTCCATGACCGCACCAAGGGGTCAGGGTCGATGCAGGGCTATGCCATGACCCACTTCCAATACGGCTCGGTGTACAGCCGCTTCGAAGGCCACCGGGACGGGAAGAGCAAAACCACCAAGGGTACCTGGAAAACCTACAGGGGAACAGGCAACCTGGCCACCATCAAAGGGGAGGGGGCCTTCACCGTAGCCAGCGGAGAAACTCCAAATGAATTCATCCTAGACATGGATGGTGAGTACGAACTCTAGCCGAGTCTTTTTCTGAAGAAGAAAGGAGCACGATAAAAGTTTTCGCCGTGCTCCGGCCTCTCCCATGAGCCCAGAGCTGCCGCTCATTGAAACCGTCGCGGCGGCAAGCCGACAACTCCGACGGGCCACTTGTGAGGGATTGTGGAGATATCATAGTTGCGATTAACCTCCATGTTTTCGCTGGCAGGGATGAGTTGACCAGGTTCGTGAGTTCACTCAGTGTGGGCGACAAAGTGCGTTTGACAGTTTACTACGAGGGAGAGACGAGGGAGCTGGAAATTCAGCTTGCAGAAATTAAATGAACAAGGATTAAATCATGGAAAATCTCGCACGGATATTCTCAAGAGTTGAAGACAAAAAACGGGATTATGCCAGGTACAACTTCTCCACCGAGCAAGACAGTGTTTTGAAGACCTTCTTCGACCTCGCCCAAGAGTTTGAAAGCTTGGAGGACCTTTACCGAGTCAGTGTGGTCGTGCCGAAAGCCCACTTCGAATTGGATACGAACCTTTACCTGCATCACAAGAGGAGAGAAGTGCTGGTACTCGTTTGTACCAGCACGAAAGGATACCTGGGCTCACCTGATAAACTGCCGCCTGCGGTCATTAAAGCGTCAAACGAAGCATTCATTGAAAATGAATCTTTGTTCACCCCTATTTTCGGCAAGCTGGTCATTACGGAGATAGAAAGTACAGAGGAACAGCAAGAAGTCCTTGGCATACTGGAGGTTAGTCCTGGCAGCGATCTTACCGAGAGTGAGCAATTGTTTTTCCAGAAATACGCCAACCGGATTGGATACTCTCTTTACAACAGGATTTTGAGTCAGAGAAACGTCGAGCATCTCAAGTTCATCGATTCACTCGTTGCTGACATTGAGCACAACGTGATTGTGCCAAACATGGTCTTTCGCCTCTTTCTCAGGCGACTTCAAGGTAAGATTCGCAAGAACCGTGAGATTGAGAGTATGCTGCGTGAAAAATGCAAGGAGTTTGCCGAAGGTGGCACCCTCGACTACGATTGGCAGGAGCGGGTCATGGCAGAACTTCAGGAGGTGAATCGCGGTCTTGCAGAGGAGCTTGGCAACATAGAAAAGCATAATCGCAACATTAGTCTTTTCGTCGAAAGTCTATTCCGCCGGCGCCACTTTCAAGAAGGGAAATTTATTCCACGAAAGCGTCGCTGTAAATTCAAAAAGCAAATCATTGAGCCCCAATTGGAACGATTCAGGGAACGATTTTCCTCAAAAGGCATAGCCATAGATGATCAGCTCGGAGGAGTACCGGACGAGTCTGTGGTGGCAGTAGTTGATGTGGGACTCATTGCCCAGGTCTATGCCAACCTTTTCTCAAATGCTCTTAAATACACGCGGGTGGCTCAAGATGCAGACGGAGTGCAGAAAAAGTTTATTGCATACGGGCAAGAGATAGTGGAGGATTACTTCGGTTCCGGTCGAGACGGGGTAAAGTTGAATGTATTCAACACCGGCCCGCACATCCCACCAGAGGAGCGTGAGCGTATTTTTGAAGATGGATATCGTGGCAGCCAGACGGGTGATGAGCCAGGCACCGGACACGGATTGAGCTTCGTCAAAAGGGCAGTTGAAATCCACGAAGGTGTCGTTGGCTATGAACCTACTCCCCTTGGTAACAATTTCTATTTCATCCTGCCAAGATAGGAAAGTCTTTCTCCCTTGTAACATCTTGTGAAGGGATTTTCGAAGGACCACGGAAGACCAAAAATCTGCGCAGGAGCAACTCCAGTGGTCCTCTTCGGAAACGTTTCGTCCAGTAATATGCGAAAAGGAGAGCACTTGTGTAGAACACAATAGTTCCCCAAACAGGAAAGAACAAAGGCTCCATTTCAAGTGTTTCTATTGCATTTAGGACCAAGGTTCCGACAACGATGTGGGCGACGTAAAGACTGAGCGTTGTCTGGCCCACAGATATAAAAGGCGAGATCCAGCTGGTGTTGCCATACCTATCTGCCAATATCATAATAAATCCAATAACTACCAAGGCTGTTCCCATAGCCGATAGCATGTAAAAGGGCGTTGGCTCCCCCGCTGCCATTCCAAACCATGGGAGGAGCCCTTTAAGATCATGCTGTGCCCATGAAGATACAGGGATAAACACCTTGGAAACCGACTCGGAAAAAGCAACAGCGCCAATCCCTATCCAAAGAATCTTTCTTCTGAGATAATGGTCAGACAGGTTTCGCCGACCGATCCACATGCCCACCATAACAAAAGCCACCCAGGGAATAACTGGAAAGCAGCCATTGAACAAGAAATGACCAATTATTCCCGATACATTCCAAATACCTGTATCAGCAACTGTATTGAAGTCCCAGTTCTTGACAAAATCAAAGCCAGTCATAACAAAGGGCCGAGCGGCGATGGTGGCAAGGGCTAGTACGACTAGATATCGATTGGGAAGGGTTAGCAAACAGGCGCCAATAGCAATATAGACAGCGTAGAAATGTAAGATATCTGATATGGGCGATATTACGAAGTTGAATAGGCCGATCACTAAAAGAAATAATGAGCGCTTTAGGAGGGTTAAGCGCTTGGCGCTGATAGCTGCTCTGTCTTTGCTCAGGTAGACACTCTTGGTCAATAGGGAAAGACCAACGCCGGCTAGAACGACAAATGTAGCAGCTGCCCGCCCCTTAATCATCTCGATCAAATAATCTAACCAGGTTGGATCAGAGCTACCATTTCCTAGCAACACTGAAAAATTTACCAGTAACATTCCCAAAAGCGCCACCGCCCGGGCGAGGTCATATCCGACAATGCGGTTGTTCGGCGAAAGAGATTTGGATCCCAAATCAACTGGGTTTTCAGAAGAAGTTTTTCTCGAGGTTAAATCCATAGAAGCGACCTGATATTCCTGCCATCAATTACACTCACAACATCCATCGAAGCGCACGCAGAATGTTACGCTGTGAGCTTTTGCCCTACATTAAGCATTACTCATGCCCAAACGTATTATATTGAAATTTAAGAAAATTTTCGCCGAATCTACTTATTATCGGAACTGTTGATTCTGAACAGTATGGAAGAAAAGCACGATTCCACTTGGTTGAAAAAGGTCGTTCTTTGCTAAGGGCCCGAATTAAATATAAATTCTGCAAATCGGAGCTCCGAGTTCCGATAGAATGCAAATCGGTCTCGCGAGTTCTGCTTCTTCAGTTCAGCATAGATCTCAACACCTTATCTGCACATTAGAATGCTCGTCGGAGGTTGAAGAGACTTTCTTCAGTCGATACCGGAATTTGAAGTTCCGATTACTATTGCGCTGCTTTACAATTAATCCATATATATCAATAACCTATCATGGTGGCATACCTGTTGCGTGATGTTCGATGAGCTTGAATCAAGTCAATGAGGTTTAATGGTGAGCTGGTTATTCTGAGAGCCGGCGGGAGAGGGTGGCTTGGAACATGTGGAAGTGCTGACAACGGCAGGTAAAGGCACAAGCGGATTGACCACGTTAAGAGGTCTCATTCTCCCTGTGGATTGGGATGAGAGAGGCAATATTAGGTCTATCGCCGTTTATACCAACTTTGAAGGAGAGTATTTGGTTGACGAGAATCCCTTGGCAGATGAGTTGCTGGCATTCGCGCGCCTCAGAGTGAAAGTAAGAGGCTCTGTTCGAGAAGACGAAAATGGCAAAAAGATTATTACGGTGGAAAAGTACGAAGTGCTGGAGGATTGATATCGACGGTTGAGCGCGGGAGCAGTGCCATTTTCCGACACAGATAAGATTGAAAGTCAGTGGTCATGGTAGATTCCAAAGCAGGTAAAGTCACGCCTTTTGTAAATAGCTTAGCCATGAAGAAGGAAAGACTGTGGAGTCTGCGAGAAGGTGACAAAGTATGGCATCATAGAGTAAAGCCCACGATTGCTCTGTGCAATGACCAGAAAAGGCCACAGAGGGCCAGAACGGTCTGGTCCGGTGAAGGGGATCACCTTCTTCACCAAGGTATTGTAATGGAGACTACGATAGATCCATTGATCTAGCTTTTGTTTCGGAGCTCAAAATGGAAGAGAAGACAATAATCTGCACTAACTGCGGCAACCCCTTTGTGTTCACCCTTCCCGAACAGGAGCGGTTTGTCGTTTTTGGTTTTACTGAGCCAAAGCGGTGCCGAGAATGTCGCAAGAAAAGGCTGAAGCCGGAACAATCGCGTTATGAGGCGAAATCTAAACATAATCGACGGCACCCCAGACATCAATGGGAATCCACTGAGATTGAATGATGAGCCGGACGGTCTGTGAACCGGCGGGAGGGGGTGGGAAAAAAGGATTTGGAATCCAACCTCGTTGTTGGAGTACAAAATGAATCAGAAGAGCATAACCTGCAATCAATGCGGGAATCCTTTCATGTTTACTGTCAGCCAGCAAGAGCGTGTTTCAGCTCTCGGCTTCGATGAACCAAAGCGGTGTCGGGATTGCCGGGAAAAGAAAAGCAAAGGTGATCTGTCGCGGTACGAGGAGAAAATGAGGCCCAAAAACGGAGACCTCAGAAGACAGCGAGAGTTCATCTACAACATCCGAAAGAAACGAGACGCGTTGATAGTCGCTGGCAACAGATCCAAGTCTTCTAGACCAATCAGTATGAGGGAAGATGACGGAAACCAATAAAGGTTATTGAGATAAAAAACTTTGCATTACGGTGACACACAGCAAAATGCTAAGCCAATCTGCATTACTGAAAAGGAGAAAGCAATGGCCCTTTCAGAAGAAACCAAACAAAAATGCCGTGAAATGCTCCAGGAGATGCGCCGAGACCTTATTAACGAAGCGAAAGTCAACCGTCAATCCAACTCTGGCAGAGATTATCTGGGCGATCTGTGTGACTGTGCCGTAAGTGATATGGAAGCTGACTATGTCTACATGAGAGGTGAGCGGCTGAGGAATAGACTCTTTCTGATCGAAGAGGCTCTCGATGCCGTGGTGAATGGTGATTATGGCATCTGCGCAGAGTGTGGAGAGCCAATTAGCGAAAAGCGGCTTCTTTTAATGCCCTTCGCTCTATTGTGCGTTCGCTGCCAGTCCGAACTAGAAAGACAGGCCAGAATGCGAGGACAGCTCGCTGCCTGAGTCTTAACCTGAACATCGACAGAAGGGAAGGAGAAAGCGATGACGGTTAAACAATTGCGAGCCCTAGCAAAAGAATTAGGTATCAAAACACGTAACTTGCGTAAGTCTGAGCTGATCAAGTCAATCCAGAGAGCCGAGGGCTATTTCGACTGTTTCGGTACTGCTGACGACTACTGCGACCGCCAAGACTGTCTGAGCTGAAAGACCCGAAGATCTCGAAATATCTTTTCACAGGGACAAAGTCCAAACATTTAGACCGCCGCGTTCTTGATCTGTTTCGTTCACTTCCAATGTATAGCCGATGCTCTTATAAAAATGGTTGGCACGAAGGTGGCTCGGGCACCTCAGTGTTATGGTCCTTTTAGCGCACAACCGGGCGTCGGTGGCCACTGCTTCCATGAGAAGCTTACCAACTCCCTGCCTTCGGTAGTCGCTAGCAGTGCACAGGTAGTGGACAGTAGTATGCTCATGCTCTGGCAGAGGGTTGTGATGAAAAGATACAAACCCGATTAGCTTATCGTCCACAGTTTTCGCTACGAATACCTCTCCCATATCTATTTGTCGTGTAAGCCACGAGCGATGCTGCATCATTGCCCCCAATTCATCTCTGTGAACATCAGCCAGCGCTAGGATGGCGGGAGCATCCTCCCCCGAGGCTTCTTGCACTTTAAAAGGCGTTGTTTCACGACGTTTCATTTTGTTGACAATGTTCCGATTCTGGCGTAGGTTTCATTACGGTCAAGAGTAACTGGTATCCTTGATATGATGAGGTGTCAAGGAGATTTTCACCATGGATTTTTCCTCTTTTCCAAGGGAAAGTGTCAAGGTAGAGGAAGTAATAGACTGCATTCCTGTGGGGGTCGCTGTTCTAGACACAAACCTGCGTCTTCAGGCAATAAACCGAGCCCTCGAGGCCATGACCGGCTTCAGCCGAGAGGAGGCCATAGGGGTTGGCTGTTCTCACATCATCAGGAATAACCTCTGTACTCAGCAGTGTCCGGCAAAACAGGCCTTGGAAAGTGACCGAGCTATTCATCTTGAAGGAAACATAATCAACCGGGAACGGCAAAAAATTCCGGTTATGATCCACGCCTCTATCCTCAAGGACGATGAAGGTCAACCCCTAGGGGTGATAGAGACAATCGAGGATATTTCGCTGCTCCGTGAGTTGGATAAGAAGACTCAAATAACGCACGATTTCAGTGACTTAGTTGGTCACAGCCCCAAGATGCAAAAACTTTTGGACATTCTGCCAGTTATCTCACAGACTGATTCCTCAGTTCTGATAACAGGCGAGACCGGCACTGGCAAAGACCTCATTGCTTCGGTGATCCATCGGGTGTCTCCTAGAGCGCAAGGGCCTTTTATTAAGATAAACTGCGGCGCTTTGCCCGAGACTCTCTTGGAATCAGAGCTTTTCGGTCATACACGAGGCGCTTTCACCGGTGCTGTGCGGGATAAGCCAGGTCGTTTCCAGTTGGCCGACGGAGGGACGCTTTATCTAACTGAAATTGGCGATTTACCGTTGACCCTTCAGGTCAAGCTTTTGACTTTCCTCGATGACAAAGAAATTATCCCTTTGGGTGGGACCAGAAGCGCGAGAGCCAATGTACGACTGGTCGCCGCAACTCATCGTGATTTGCAGGCCATGGTGCGGCAGGGAGATTTTCGGGAAGACCTTCTTTTCCGACTCAATGTAGTGAGGCTCGAAGTGCCGCCCCTGAGGGAAAGGGAAGGAGACATAAGACTTCTGATGGAATATTTCCTCACCAAATTCAACCGACGGTTTCAAAAGAAAATCAAAGGCTTTTCCCCGGAAGCCATTGAGCTCCTAAGACGATATCTGTACCCGGGTAATGTGCGCGAGTTGGGCAACATGGTGGAATATGCCACCAATGTTTGCCATGAAACCATCATTAAACCAGAGCATTTACCTGATTATCTCGGAAAAGCTTGGGATGAGTCACTACAACCGGAGGCCAGGGAGACTTTGGGCGAAAGGGACAGTTTTCCTGGACTGGAGCACGAGAGTACAGGAAAGAGCGTGACTGACAATCGGCTCAACTGGCGGGAGATGGAACGTCGCCTGATCTCCGAGGCCCTGCTGAAGAGCAGGGGCAACAGGACCAAAGCGGCCCAACTTCTTGGCTGGGGTAGGTCAACCCTCTGGAGGAAAATGAAGCAGCACAACCTGGTTTGACCGTTGGCCGGAGATAGTGTATCAAATCATCTCATTTTTGTGGCATAAGAAAAGACCCTTGGTGTTTTGTTTTGATACAAATTAATACAAACTCAGTTGCTTTATACTCTCAAAGTATTGATATTATTTAATTTTATATGTGGCACAATAATTGCTGACTAAGAACCGATGAGCGAGAGACTGCTGATTACTATTTGGCGAGACCAGGTAGCGCCGCGCTTCGACCTGACCAGTGAAGTACTGATTGCCACAGTGGATTCCACCGGCGAGGTGCTGCACTCCAAAACTATGGTTTTACCAACGGTGTCTGCTGAAGGTCTTTGTCACATGATTCTCACCGAAGGGATCACCACGGTAATCTGCGGTGGTATAGAGGAGGAGTATTTCCAGTATCTTACCTGGAAAAAGGTGAAGGTTATTGATTCTGTTATTGCGCCGCACGAACGGGCCCTGGAGTTCGCCAGGGCCGGGAGACTCGAGCCCGGAGCAATCCTGAGTGGAGAAGCTTCCCAAGGTTGATGAAGATGAGCGGTATCTGGCAAAACTTTAAAGGGCTGATGCCCAAAGGTTTAAAGGACTTTCCCCACTACGCGGAAGGGCCCGAACGATACAACCTCCTGCGCAAGAATTTTGTCTTGATTGTCTGCGCCACTGCAATCATTCCGCTGCTGCTCATGGCGGCAATCAACTACTATCAGTATCAGAGCGCGCTCAAGGAAGAAATCGTCAAACCCCTGAGAAGGTTGATCACCAGCACAAAACACACCCTCGAACTCTTCCTGAGCGAGCGGGAGTCCACCCTGCGGTTGTTGATCCGGGAGCGCACTTTTGAGGAACTGGGCAACCAAGCCCGTCTCAATTCTATTTTTCAGAGTCTGAGGGCAGAGTTCCCGGAGTTTGTAGACCTCGGTCTCATCGACTCGTCCGGCTTACAGCGAAGCTACGCCGGGCCCTACGAACTCAAGGGCAAGAATTACCAGGATCAGGACTGGTTTCAGGAAGTACAGCTTCGCGGGGTTTATGTGAGCAACGTTTTCTTGGGATACCGCAAATTTCCCCATTTCGTCATAGCCATCAAGCGGGACACTGTTGAAGGTGATTTTTACGTTTTGCGCGCCACCATTGACACTGAGAAATTCAACCAGCTCATAAGGACCATCACCCTCAGACCTGGGAGCGATATCTTTCTTATCGATCGGGAAGGTGTCCTGCAGACACCTTCGCGACACCACGGCAATGTTCTGGAAAAAATCTCTCTTCCAGTCCCACCATTGAGCCAGGAAGCGGTTATCACCAGAACCAAGGATAAACACGGAGAACACCTCCTAGGTTACGCTTACTTGCGGGGGGCCAATTTTATTCTCGTTCTGATCAAGGAACCTGGTGAAATAATGGCCGGCTGGTTTACCTTAAAAAGCGAACTTCTCCTGATCCTCGTGGTCAGTGTGGCGATCATCCTCATTGTCTCTCTAAGGGCTACCGCCCTCCTGGTGGATCGAATCCGCGAAGCCGATCAAAAGCGTGAGTCCGTCTATATGGAAATGGAACACACCGCCAAGTTAGCTTCACTGGGGAGGCTGGCTGCTGGTGTGGCTCATGAGATCAACAACCCCCTTGCCATCATCAACGAAAAGGCAGGCTTGCTCAAAGACCTAGTGGAATTCTCTAAGGAATACCATGACCGGGAGAAATTGATGTCGCAGGTGGACTCCATCTTGAGGTCGGTCAACCGCTGCCGTGAAATCACTCATCGATTGCTCGGATTCGCTAAGCGCATGGATGTAAAGGTTGAGAAAATATACCTCAATGAGTTGTTGCAGGAGGTGCTGGGGTTTCTTGAGAAGGAGGCCTTCCACCGAAATATCAAAGTGAATCTCAACCTTGCCCCGGAAATCGCCCCCATCGACCACGACAGGGGGCAGCTGCAGCAGGTGTTCCTGAACATTATTAATAATGCCTTTGAAGCGGTGGGGGACGGGGGCAACATCACCATCGCCACCAAGGAAAATGAGGCGGAACCTGGTAGCGTTGAAGTGAGAATCGCCGACGACGGCCGTGGCATTCACCCGGATGACCTGAGAAACATATTTGAACCTTTCTACACCAAGGGCAAGAAGCAAGGTACCGGACTGGGACTATCCATTTCATATGGCATCGTAACCAAATGCGGCGGTGACATTAGAGTTGAAAGCGAGGTAGGAAAAGGGAGCACTTTCATTGTAGTTCTTCCTCAGAAATATAAGATGACATAGGAGTCGAAGATGGCGGAATACAGAGTTTTGCTGGTTGATGACGAAGAAGAATTTGTCTCGGCCCTCTCAGAGAGACTCATGTTGCGAGGTATTGAGGTGGACAGCGCACTGAACGGGGAAG
>WOR8_10001234_pt1 | contig 48647 bp, 37 predicted proteins | sample DeeMarSeWOR38_10_FD_19890 | JGI IMG/M metagenome (IMG submission 19890)
TGCATCGACTGTCACGCGCAGCATAGTTCCAGCGATCCGGGACTGCTCAGAGAAGTGGTCCACCCCCCGGTGCGCAGCGGCGACTGCGACGACTGTCACCAGGTCGACGGCTCCTCTATTAATGTCCGGTCCTTTGAAGGTGGCCTTTGCATGGCCTGTCATGATAACATCCCGGGTGCGGCACAGCATGAGCCTGTCAAGGAAGGCGACTGCCAGTCATGCCATGGCGTGCATGCCAGTGAATATGCCGGCATGCTGGCAGAAGCACCTTCTAAAGTATGCCTGAACTGCCATGACCAGGGACAAGAAAAGGGAGGCATTAGAAGTGTACATGAACCGGCCTCCAAAGGTGAGTGCCTGACCTGCCATAACGGTCACGCTGCACCTGTCAGAGCTCTTCTCAAGAGCGATTCGCCAGCCCTTTGTTTTACCTGTCATGAGCGGAAGGTCTATGCTGATACCCCTAAGCCACATGTTCCGGCCAAACAAGGACTCTGCCTCGACTGCCATGCAGCGCATCAGTCCGCAACGGCTAATTTGCTGAATAAAAATGAGGGATCTCTCTGTTTCTCCTGTCATCGTGAGACACAGGTGGAAAAAGGGCTTTTAAGTCAGCACCGGCCCTTTGTTCGTGGAGACTGCTCGAGCTGTCATGCGCCCCATGGCGGGGATAAGTCCGGCCTGCTCAAGGAAGTTACAGACCAGGGAAAACTCTGCTTCACGTGCCATGAAGAACTGGTTGCCAAAAAGACGGAAAAAACTGCACATTCTCCTTTTGCTGAAGGTGAATGCCTCGTTTGTCACGGCACCCATGGTACAGATCAACCCAATCTCATCAAGGGTCTGCCGGGACAGGTATGTTTTAACTGTCATGCTGAAATTGAACCCGAGGTGGATAAGTACAGGGTCCAGCATGAGCCCGTAGCCAAAAGGGAGTGTGTTGCCTGCCATAGCGGCCACGGCTCACCTCATCCCGCTAATCAGAGCAAAGGCCAGCCGGCGCTTTGTCTTGGCTGTCATGGTGAGGTTGCCCAGTATTGGAGGGACGGCGCACTTCATCAGCCAGCTGCCGAGAACTGCACAACCTGCCATAATGCCCATGGCTCGAACTTTGAAGCCCTGACCCTGAAATCAAGCGGCCAGCTTTGCGCCGAGTGCCACGAACAGGACACCACAAGTTTTATCAACGCTCATCAAGGCATCAGGCCGGGACCTGAATCTTGCGTCTCCTGCCATGATCCCCATGGTGGACCCGAGAAAAACCTGCTTTATCCTGTGAGCCATGAGCCGTTTTCGCCCACTAACTGTAGTGAGTGTCATGAAGAGAGCGGGGAGCGGAGAGCAACTGCTATTGACTGTTTCTCGTGTCATAAGCGTGATGCTTTTCAAAAAAATGTAAAGCATGCTCCTGCCGCCGATGGAGATTGCCTCTCCTGCCACAACCCTCATGTTGCACGCTTCAGCGGCCTGCTCCAGAAGCCGGTGCAAGAACTTTGTTACTCCTGTCACACTGATTCGGCAACTGAACAGCTCCAGGGCATAGTGCATAAACCGGTAAAACAGGGTGAATGCCTGGGTTGCCACAATCCGCATGCGTCGGATCAGACCGGACTGCTTAATGATCGTTCCTCGGCAATCTGCTTCACCTGTCACGCTGAAATGCCGAAAAAGTTTGACCATACGCATTCGCCCTACCTAAAAGGAAAGTGTGACTCCTGCCATAAACCGCATCAGTCATCCTATCCCAATCTTCTGGTAAAGGAACCCAAGTCACTTTGCCAGGCTTGTCATCCACTTGCGTCGGTAAAGCAAAAACACCCCAATTTTCCAGCAGAACTGAACAACTGCGGCTCCTGCCATAACCCACATGGCAGTGACCGCCCGGCGCTGGTTCGTAATATCCTACACGAACCCTATGCTGAGGGCTGTCAGGATTGCCACACCGGTAAAGGCGTCCCGGTCCTGATCGACACCTGTCTCGAATGCCATCCTGAGGTCAGCACGCAGATGGCTTCAACCCATAATCATCTTGTTCGCTACGAGGATAACGGTTGTATGGCCTGCCATTCTCCCCATGCCGGGGATGATAAAAGGCTGCTCAAGGGGAAGGAACGTCACATTTGCGGAGCGTGTCACGAAGCGACTTTCAAACGGCATGATAGTGCAAAATATAGTCACTCAATGACAGATGCCTGCAACAACTGCCATGCGCCACATGGCTCCAACCATCCTGCCATGGCCAAAGCCCCTATCAATAAAGTATGCAGTGAATGTCATGGAAAACACGGCGTTTTTACTCATCCCATAGGCGAAAACGTCTTCGACCCGCGAACCGGCCAGATGATGACCTGCGCGAGTTGTCATGCCAGCAAGGGCAGCGATTACGATTTCCATACCTGGTACAACCGCAAAAAGGCCCTTTGTATCCAATGTCACGCGGAATACTAGTGACAGAGGGCTATAGAAAATTTTGATTCACAGTGCATATGGTACATGGAGAAATAAAAAATTCAAATAAATGGGATTGTGATATGAAACAGACACGATTGTTACCGAACCTGATAAAATTATTTTTAGTAATGGCGGTGGTTCTGCTGCCGGAAATGGCTCCGGCTGTATCACCCTGGCAATGGCAGATGAGTCTGCGTGTCGACGAGATCGGCGAGAGCATGTACATGCCGTCCGCTGTTGCCTTTGACAAGGGCAGTGAACGTTATTACGCGGTTGATACCGGCCGTAACCGTTTGGTCTCATTCGACCGGACAGGCAAGTTTATCCGAGCCTTCACCGCCAATGAACAATTGCAGGCCCCTTTTGATATGGTGCGACTCGATAATGGCCAACTCTGGGTGGTTGAAAAGGGTCGCAACAGTCTCACACTTATCGATATCGCGGCTAAGGAGGTTAAGCCTAACATCCTCAGAGATGGCGAACGCTTGGTGTTTCCCGACCGGGTCGCATATGCCGGAGGAAAACTTTATGTTCTGGATCGCTCCAGCGGACAGGTACTCCGACTTGATAAAAACCTGTCCGTTGAGCAGCACTTTGGCTGCCAGGATTGCTCTGCGGGATTGTTTGATTTTGTTATTTTTGAAGAATCGATCCTGGCTATCGAGCCCCGAGACAAAAAGATATATCGATTCAATATTGATGGCACTATAGCTAACGAGATTAATCTCGGCGCTGAAGCCGACTTCCCTGTTTCACTTGCTGTCGATTCGTCCGGTTATATTTATGTCCTCGACCGGCATCAGAACAGTGTATTGACTTACAGCCAAAATGGACAGTTCCTTTATCGCTTTCTCGGTTCTGGCCAGTCTGCGGGAAAAGTCTATTTTGCCCGGCAAATACGCTTTGACCCGTGGGAACATCTTTGCGTCGTTGATGAAGGAAACGGTCGGGTGGAAATCTATGGCCGGTAGTTTGCTCCGTTGAAAATCTAACCGCAGGATATCGAATGAAGAATGACGAATTACATAGCACCCTTCTTCACTTTTTCTGTTTTTCAGTTCTGCGGTTCAATCTTCTACGGGTCTTCTTTTAGGGACTAATGATATGCTTTTTTGCAAAGGATGGATCCTGTTTGGCAGCATTGCTGCTGTCCTCATCCTGCCCGTCCTTTGCCGAGCGGCAGTTAAAGGAAATTGTTCAGTCTGTCATACCATGCATAACAGCGAGCAGGGAGTCGCAGTAGCTTATAGCCTTGACAGCTCCGGGCAGCCGGTGACCAGTGAACAGCCTTACGTCAACTTGCTGAAAACAGACTGTCTCGGGTGTCACACCAATGCAGGTGCCGAAACCATAAGTCCTTTGGGCGACTCTTCTGTCCCCATGGTATTCAACCTGACCGAACCGACCTATCCGCCCGACGGATCTGTCAACTCGACACTGGCAGGTGGCAATTTCCACTGGCTCGTAAAAAACGGAGATGCATATGGCCACAATGTGAACGGTATCAGTGGTGAAGACTCCCGATTCCCTTCAACGCAGGTTCCGGGTGGCGAGCTACGCTTTGGGGAATGCGTAAACTGTCACGGAACATTGGCTACTGCGCAAAGCGGCTGTGAAGGCTGCCACGTCCCCCATCACCATGCCAATAATAGCACTGAGATTGTTACGGGCAGAGAGAATGGCTGGTTCCGTTTCCTCGGATCCGTTATGCAGCGCAATGATCAGATTGGGCCACCACCGGAGGGGGTCGTAGGCATCGAGGTCTCTGATTGGGAGCAGAATCCATTTCCTGACCAGCACAACACTTACCAGGGTAATCCCGCGCCCTATACCAGTTACCTCGAAAGCGGATCGATCAACCAGAAATGTGCCGGCTGCCATGGCCGATTCCATAACGAAACAACAGCTAATTCGACCTGGATCCGTCATCCTGACGATGTGGCGATTCCTGATTTCGGAGAGTTCACCGGCTTTACAACATATGATCCCATGATCCCTGTGGCGCGCCAGAATGTCAGTTCTGCAAATGCCGGATTTACAGCGATCAATCGCGGGGCTGACCTTGTGTCCTGCATTTCCTGCCATCGTGCTCATGGCTCACCCTATCCGGCCATGCTGCGCTGGGCATATCGCGATTGGCCAGGAATTGATTCGCATACCCAACAACCTGCACTGAATGGATGTGCAGTCTGTCATACGAGCAAGGATTGAGGTTGAGGCACAGAGAAGCGTGTATATCGAAGACGAATCGCGGAACGGTTACTATTGGGAATAATGGTATTTTAGGATTTTAAGGAAATGCTTAGATACAACAGACAACAAGAGACGAATAACAGAATAACGAATGATAAAAAAATCACTGTGTCATCCGTCATGCGTAATGCGTCATTCTGTGGTTTGTATTTATCTCTGTTTCTCCTGGCAATGCTTAATGGCTGTCTTTCATCCCCTGGCTCTGACAAGGATTTTAGCAACCAATTTCTAATGCCTGACTTGGCACAAGACCCTTCCTATACCGCGCGGATCAACTGTTTTCTTTCTCTCAAGAACGATCAAGGGCCGATCATCCGGATGGAAGTCACCAACATAGAAATTATTTCCGACAATTTTAGCCAATCGCTCACCAACGTACCATTAAAAATAGATTCGTCGGATATCAACAACGGCCAGCTCTTTCTGGGAGGCGTGGCATTGCCACCCGGCCTTTATCACAGGCTGCGCTTATCGATAACTAAGGCAGAGGTCCAGGAACGTGGGGGCAAATATTCTGTCATAGCCCCTGAACCTTTCAGTGTGGAAGTGGATCTTACCACTGAGATGAACCTCAAGCCTGAAGACAGCAGTACTCTGATCATCATTTGGGACGTACAAAACTCAATCCGAACTGACAATACCTTCTTCCCTGCCCTGACCGCCACCATCCCGCTCAAACAAATACCCATTGACCTTGTATTTGCTTCCTGCCCGGATATCGACACGATCTTTGTCGTGCGTGTTGATAAAAACTGGGTTGTTGATTCTTTCGGACTAAAGGGTGGCCCCACTTACCTTGCTATGGCACCGGGCACCGGTAAGCTGCTTTATGTTCTGGCCTCTCGCGACAGAATGATCAAGGTGGTTGAGGTTTCAACCTACCGGATAATAAATTTTTTCCCGGTCCCCCTCAATGATGAACCCACCTTTATGACAATCAGCCCGGATGGCCGGAGTGGTTATCTGCTTGATGAACGTAGTGGTTATCTGACTCGTATTAATCTGACCACCGGCCGAAATGAAGCCCGTATTCTGCTTAATTATCGGCCGAAATATGCTGTTTACCTGCAGGGACAAAACCTGCTGGCAGTTTCCTTATCCCTCTCTCAAAAGGTTTTACTGCTCGATCCTGAAAGTCTGGAGGTAAGAGGAACTATTTCCACGGGCAGCACTCCCAATGGGCTGGCCGTTTCGGACAATCATCTTCTCATTGCCGAGTACGGAGAAAATACTGTCTCAATTACCGATCTGAGCGGCAGGGGAGCACAGAGCCGGATAGCTGTGGGTTTTGGACCACGCCGTCTGCTGGAAGCCGGTAACCAGCTTTACGTCAGCAATTATAACGACGGCTCTCTGTCAGTTCTGATGTCTGACCAATTGGAACTTATCCAGGAAATATTCGGTCTCGGCCGTCCGCTTGATATGGTTTTTAACGGGTCTCACCACCGGCTTTATGTTGCGGATGAAAAGATGGCGGGCCTGGCGGTTATCGATACAAACTCAAATAGGCTCATAGAACATATTGTTCTCGGGGCACGACCTTTCGGTCTTGAAGTTATTGAGTAGGGGAAAAGTACGAACAGCAGCACCGACGAATAGAAGAAGGAAAATGAAAATAAACAGTAATAGGTGGTTTCGTACAGGCGGAGGCCGGATTGCAATTATTTTTCTCATGCAGTCTTTTCTCCTCGGTATGAAAATCTTTACACCCAGCGGTCTGGTTTTGGCTGCTGATGTTGAACTGTTGACCCCCCAAATGGATGCCACTGTGCTTGCCAGGAATCCGGAAATCCACGTTGTCCTGCGCAAATCCTCAACAGGAGGACCAAACCAGATAAGGGTTGAAAAGTCCGGCGCAATGCTTAAACCGGTTGTGGCCATGGAGGGCGAGGAGCATATTTACCTTCATTTCCGGTTACCGCTCACCCCGGGACCTAATAAATTTAGCATTGTTCCTGGTGCCCAGCAGTTAAAGTTTACCTATCAGCCCGTGCAAGGGCTCCTGCCCCTTAACATGAAGAATTTTTACTTTTTTCACCAGGAGGATCATCTACCGGAGAGCTGCGTCGATTGTCATGACCTGCAGGAGACCGGAACAATCGCTCTGATTGGTCTACAGCAACAGACCTCTTGTGTAACATGCCACCAAAACCTCTTCCATAAAAACATATGGCCGCACAGCCCTGCGGTCAATCAGCAATGCCTTACCTGTCACCAGCAGTCTGGTAGTCCCTGGAAGATAGGTTTTCGGGAGGGCAGAATCGATGAAACCTGTTTCGCATGCCATACAAGCAAAAAAGAATGGCAGTCCAGCAAACATCGCCATGGGGCATTGATCGGTGGATGTACCCTGTGCCATAACCCACATAGCACTGCGAACCGTTATCAGCTCTGGGCCGAAGATTCCCTCATACTTTGTATCACCTGCCACGATGATAAAAAAAACCTGCTGGACAAAGAAAATCCTGTTCCCTATGTGCATGGAATTATTTTCGGAAAGGGCTGTGTATCCTGCCATGATCCACATGCCACTGATAATTCCTATATGCTCCAAAAACCTATCAACGAACTTTGCAATGGTTGCCATCAAGTGCTGCCGGCAGGCAGCAAAGTGGGGCACCCGATGCCCAGGCACCCGATAGAAGCACCATCTGAACTACGGCGACCCGGCCGGAAACTCACTTGTGTCGGCTGTCATGATCCCCATGGATCAAATTATCAATATATGCTTATTGAATCAAAGCTTGGAGGAAGTCTCTGTCGTGTTTGCCATAAAAGATAACAATCGACAATATGCCTGGAAAATTCAAAGTCTTGACGATACGGTCAATGCGTTGACCGCGATCAGGCGTTACCCCACACTGACAATGGTGTTAATGATTATGATTGCTGCCTCCATTGTGCTCACGAGTGGCCCGGCTACAGCGTCAGATTTTATGGTACCGGTAAGATCAATAGCCCAGATTAGAATCGATGACGATAACCGGGTTATTGACTACCCCGTAGCTGTTTTTTTTGATCCAGCCGTGGAAGAAACATATCTTATCAATGGAGGCAGAAACCGGGTGGTTGTCTACGGTCCTGACTTCTTTCCCCGGGCGTCCATCGGTGGTCGTGATGTGATTACTCCCAGGGGAGTGACTGTTTTGAGCACCGGTCAGGTCTATTTATGTCAGGTTCGCACTTACAAAAACCCGCGTAATCGTATCACCATATTAAACGGGGCTTTCTTTGTCGAAAGAGAAATATTCCTTGATGAAATCCCGGAAACTGAGGATTTAAGACCAAGAAATCTGGCAATAAACAGTGATGGCGTCCTTTACATGAGCGGTGATAATTTCCGCGGTATCGTTGTATTGGACAATGAGGGCAACTTCCTGCGCCTTCTCCAGCCGATGGACCGCATTGTTCTCAGAGGGGAAGAGGCGAAAGAGAAGTTAGAACTGGAAGAGACTCTAACCGATGAAGAGATACTTCTTCCGGGAGAAGATCAAGAGGTGGCTCCTGAAGAAGATATTTATGCTGATATTCCCGAAGAGTTTCGTCCCAGGACAAATCAGGAGATTATAACGTTAGGCCAGGAAGTCCTTTGGCCCGTTAAAATAAACTACGTTACGAGAGACAGTAGCGGAAAACTTTACCTTCTCAGTGCTGAGAGCGGCAAGATTTACGTGTACGGCCCTGATGAAGAATTCCTTTTTTCCTTCGGCAAAAAGGGAGGCAGTCCCGGTCAGATGAGTAATCCCCGGGCATTGGTCATTGATGAAGAGATGGGGGTGATTTACGTTGTTGACTATATGCGTCATACTATTCTCGCCTATAATCTGGCCGGTGAGTATATTTTTGAGTTTGGCGGCCGAGGCAGCAGTCCAGGTTGGTTTAATTTTCCAAACGATCTTGCTATCAACAATCAAGGTCAACTTATTGTTGCAGATCTTTTCAATAGGCGAGTTCAGGTTCTTGAAGTGGGAAAAGAAGGGATTCTTTATTACATGGATAAATCCACGGCAGAGTCCAAGGAGGGAACATCCGATACTTTTGAATCGTCAGTACTGGATGAGCCAGTAACCGGAGAACCAGAAATCCTGGGCGTTCAGGAAAATATTCCTGAAGCTTTACCTGAGAGGCCTGACAGAGAGATCGATCAGGGAAATGAAACAGAAGCCCCCTTAGTATTTACGGATGGTGTGATCGAAGAACAGATTATGGCGGACGTTGAACTTTCAACGGCTGCTGCAGACACCACTGACTTTGCCGCTGTAAAACCATTTATTGAATCATGGATTGGCGCCTGGGAACAGAAAGATATCGAAGCGTACCTGTCCCATTACTCCCCAAACTTCATAACGCCCGAAGGAGCCTGGCAGCATGGAAAACTGAGCGACAAAAGAGTTTTGGCGGCAGGCAAAAGTGGACCAAGATCAAAATTCGGAACATGGAAATACGGAAAGTGGACGATGCCCACGCCGAGGTTACCTTCATCCAGGAGTATAAGTCCGACACCTATTCTGAGGTGGTGAAGACCCTCGAACTCATATGGGAGAATGGAAGCTGGATGATTGGCAAAGAGACCAGTAAAGGCCTGCAGGAATCTGCAAAACCTGAAGGTGACATAGCGTCTTCTGTACCATCCAACCCACCCGAACAACCTGTGCCTGCTGAAAAACCAAAAGTCCAGGCTAGCCCTGCTGTCGAGTCCCTTGCAAAATCGCAGCAACCCTCCATACCTGCTGCATACATCCCTGATTTTGCCGCTGTAGAACCATTTATTGAATCATGGATTGGCGCCTGGGAACAGAAAGATATCGAAGCGTACCTGTCCCATTACTCCCCAAACTTCATAACGCCCGAAGGGATTGAAATTCGGAACATGCAGATACGGAAAGTGGACGATGCCCACGCCAGTGTTACCTTCATCCAGGAGTATAAGTCCGACACCTATTCTGACAAGGTGGTGAAGACCCTTGATATCTTATGGGAAAACGGGAGCTGGATGATTGGTAAAGAAACGAGCAAGGCACTGTAGAGTCTTTTGACATTCAGCTATCAGTTTTTAATGTCCAATAGGGTAAGGGAAAAAATATAACGATCGTTATGCAAGTAGAAAGGTAAATTGATGTTGAAAACTTCTGCTCCGGAGAAACGCTGTTGGCTGGTGAGCGCCTTTGTACTGGTGCTGTGCTGTCTCAGCACCGCCCCGGTGGTGGGCGGCCAGTACCGTGATTCGGCCCACGGCAACTCCAATTATGGTGTAAATCGCTCTACTATAGATGGAAAATATACCGAATTTGCCACCGGCAACTGTGCCCATTGCCATGAGACACACGCAAGTATCCAGGGGGTAGAACCTGCGCCGGCCGGTGGCCCTGCCCCCCATGCCTTGTTTGCAGATAGTTTTAATACGAACCGGACCCAAAACTTCTATCTGGAGGCGGATAACTTCTGTTTCTACTGCCACAGCGACAATTTAGGCCAACAGGTAAGAAACCAGGATTATAGTACGACCTTTGGTGGCGGCACTAGCGGAGAAGGCCCTCAATCGATCATGGCGGCTTTCAACCAGGCCTCCTATCATAACCTTTACGACATTTGGAACTTTCTCACTAACGATCCGACCTATGGAACATGGTTTGCCAAACGCGGCAATCCTTGCAGCGGATGCCATAATTCCCACCTGGCCAAGCGTAATTGGGATAGCGGACAACCTGGCTTCCCCCTGCAAAGTGCTGTCTCCAGGCCCGGGGTTTCTAATAATTTATGGGGGGAAACGGAAATAATGTCTGGTTATTTTGGCTATGAAGCTCCTTTTGCCTTCAGCAATACCCGGGAACCTGCCGGTCTTGGTGATCAGGACGGGTCAAACACACCTGATTTCGTCGGCTTCTGCACCAGCTGCCACAATGCGAATAACACCATCTGGAGCACTACCCTTAACCGTCAACTTAAAGTGATAAATTGGGGAAACATTGGACTGAACCAGAATAAACATGGGGCCCTGACCCGGGACGGTTTAGTTCTCTTGCGGGAACCTTATTTGACGGCAGCCGCAGTCAAGAGCAATTTTGTCCTTTCCTGCCTTGATTGCCATGAAGCACACGGATCTGAAAACACCATGCTGCTGCGGCGCCGGATGAATGGAGAAAACCTGGAAGGAGTGGTTGATTCTACCGATGCCATGAGCTATGTATGCAAACGCTGCCATACCGATGATCTGGCCGCAGGGGCTGGTACCGGCGAGGCGGACCGCTGGGAATACGTCCATCATCTTGCTGCCGATGCACCCTATGCTCAGATGGGTTGTGGCACCTGTCATCCCATGGGAAATGGAGGTGCTATGGGTGGAGGTGGTATAGGCGGCGGGGGCATGGGAGGGGAGCCCATCGCCTGCGGCCTCTGTCATGGACACGGCATGGTTGACAGCGTACTGGGAGCAAGCGCAACTGGACGGCGCACCTTCTGATTCAATCCGTATCAGAAAGGAGAAATCTAGGATCAGGCTCAATGATTTTCAACCTGAATTTTCTCTGCAAACGGTCTTTTCCGGCGATCCTGCTGATTTTTTTGGCCGGCGTCACAATTTATTCGAACACGTTCCAGGTTCCCTTTGTTCTTGATGATGAACGGTCGATCACCCAGAATGATGTTATTACAAGCCTGGATAACTTCTATGCCAACAGTACCGGTTATGAATTCCTCCCAAACCGCTTCATCGGCAATCTGACCTTTGCCCTCAATTATTACTTTGGGGATCTCAACGTCACAGGTTTTCACATTGTAAACCTGCTTATTCACCTTGTAACAGCCCTTCTGGTCTTCGCTCTGCTGCGCCTGACCTTCGAGACACCCTATTTCCAGAAAGAAAACCGGGATTCACCTTCTCAGTCCTCAGTCCTCACTCCTCACTACTTCATCCCCCTGTTCGGAGCCCTGTTATTCGTGGTCCATCCCGTGCAAACACAGGCCGTGACCTATATTGTGCAACGCATGACTTCGCTGGCGACCTTGTTCTACCTGCTCTCCGTGGTACTTTACGTCAAAGCACGGTTAAACATAGAAGAGTTAGGAGTGCGAAGTAAGGAGTCAGGAGGCGATAGTCAGAATTCAGAATTCAGAATTCAGAATTCAAAAGAAGAAAACCGCTCCTCAGTCCTTAGTCCTCAGTCCTCACGCCTTTTCTTTTTTGTTGGATCCGTTCTTGCGGCGATGTTGGCGATGAAGACCAAGGAGATCGCCTTTACCCTGCCTCTGGCCATTCTGCTGTATGAAATTTGTTTTTTCCGCGGTGGATGGCAAAAGCGGCTGTTCTATCTTCTGCCGCTTCTGGCAACCCTGCTCATTATACCTCTGACCATTATCGACATCGGCGGATCCGTCGACGAAATCCTGGCGGACAGCGGCGAACAATTGCGGGTAGGCTCCATATCGCGGCTGGATTATCTCTTTACCCAGTTCCGGGTTATCGTCACGTACCTGCGTCTTCTTCTCCTGCCAATCAACCTGAACCTCGACTACGATTACCCGGTCTTTACGACTTTCTTTGCACCCCAGGTATTCCTGTCGTTTCTGCTGCTGACAGCAATTTTTATACTGGGCATTTACCTGTTTTACGTCTCACGGTTAAATCCTCAATCTCAATCCAAATCTTCTTTTCAAACTCTACCTATACCTCCCTCACCCTGTGAGCAATGCGAACCTCAGCCTCAGCCTCAATTTAAATCTCAACCTGTTTTTCGTCTCATCGCCTTCGGTATTTTCTGGTTTTTCCTCACCTTATCAGTAGAGTCCACCCTTATTCCCATCAGAGATGTGATCATGGAACATCGGCTCTACCTGCCCGCTTTCGGTGCTGTTGCAGCCTTTGCTACGGCCTATTTTCTGATGGTGGAAAAATTAACCGGACCTTCCAGTGGTAAACTGCTCTTCCTGGGCGCCAGCATAATTATACTCGCGCTTAGTTTTGCGACTTACCAGCGTAACCATACGTGGGGTGATGCCATCCGACTGTGGCAGGATGTAGTATCAAAATCACCGAATAAAGGCAGGCCGAACAACAACCTCGGAAAAGCTTTCGAGGATGTTGGAAGGAGGTCTGAAGCGTTCAAGTACCTGACCAGAGCTATCGAGGTCGATCCCACTTATTATAAGTCTTATTACAACCTGGCTGATCTCTACTTGGTCAGCGATCAACCTGCTGCTGCTTTGCCGCTGCTGCAAACCGCTATCCGGCTCAACCCGGATTTCATTGAGGCTTATGTGGAACTCGGAGCTGCCCTGATGCGTGGGGGGCAATTCCGCCAGGTAATACAGTTCCTGGAGCAGAACCTCGACCGGGTCGGGGAAAACGCTGAGGCTCATTTCTACCTCGGCTCCGCCTATGCTTTTTTAGGGAACAGGGAGGCGGCCCTTCGGGAATTGCAGATCGTCTCACGCCTCGATCCATCCTTGGCTGCCGACCTGGCAGGCCTGCTGGGTTTAAGATCGAATCGCGGTTCTCCCCATGGTCGGCAATAAGAGAAGGGTCGGCTATCGTTGCCAGTTACTCCTTTTGTAATGAATTGATGGAATAATGACCAAATCGAATTTGGCTTGAAAGCCCCCAAAAATGATTGCATGCTATAAACAAAATTCGGTTAAGCGCTGATGAATTCCACCTGGACTAGGTTTTTGCCGGGCTTTATCCGGAGAAAAATTGAAGGACGGCAGGTACTTCAGCAGGTCTTAGGCAACTCAGGCTGGATGATGGGGGACCAGATTACACGCCAGATCGTTGGGCTTCTGGTTGGTGTATGGCTGGCCCGCTACCTTGGACCGCAACTCTTTGGCGAGTTCAGTTACGCCTTTGCCGTGGTGATGATCGTTTCTCCAATTGCCATGCTGGCGCTCGACGGGATTGTCATACGCAGGATAGTCCAGGACCCATCCTGCAGGGATGAAGTCCTGGGCACCTCATTCATTCTGATGATTGGCGGTGGAATTCTTGCCTATGTTATTGCTATGACGTCAATATTCTGGGCACGCCCTGAGGACCGCCTGGTGCAATGGCTGGTTGGAATCATGGCCGCCGGCACAATTGTTCAGGCATTTATCGCCATTGAGTTTTGGTTTGAGTCCCAGATGCAATGGAAATTTACGGTTTTTGCCAAGACTTCAGCTTTTCTAGTCCTGAGCATTGTCAAGATCGGCCTCATTCTGATGAAGGCTCCTGTCATAGCCTTTGCCTGGGCCGGGTTGGCTGATACGGCCCTCGGTTCCGCAGGCTTGTTGATCGTCTACTGGAAAAAAGGTTTTGCAATAAAAGCCTGGCGATTCAGTCGGACTATGGCAGGGGCATTGCTGAAAGACAGTTGGCCGCTGTTCTTTTCAACCTTGCTGACTATGATTTATCTGCGGATCGACCAGGTCATGCTCGGCAATATGACTGGAAGCGAGGAGCTGGGAAATTATTCTGTGGCTGTCCGTATTTCAGAGGCATGGTATTTTATTCCAATGGTAATCAGTTCTTCAGTTTTTCCGGCAATCGTCGAAGTTGAAACCGTATCCGAGGAACTCTTTTATGAACATATGCAGAAACTTTACAACCTGATGGCTTTTCTGGCCTATGTGGTTGCCGTGCCCGTGGCTTTTTTTTCCAAAGAGATCATCCTGGTACTGTTTTCTTCTGCTTATGCAGAAGCAGGCCCATTGCTGGCAATCCTGGTCTGGACCGGGGTCTTCACCAGTCTGGGGGCGGCTCGGAACGTGTTGATTGTAGCAAAAAACTGGACGAGGGTGAATCTGGTATCCATTGCTCTGGGATGCTCGGTTAATATTTTACTCAATTACGTTCTCATTCCAGATTATGGCGCTATGGGAGCCGTTATAGCGACTTTCATTTCATACTGGTTTGCTGTGCACGGTACATGTTTTTTGTTGAAGCCCCTTCGCAAGACAGGCTGGATGATTACCAAAGCCATGATATATCCGAAATTCTGGTGAAACCCTGATCACAAGGCAATAGGAGTCATTCACTTCCTGATAAGGTTAAGGCTTGTAGAGCACAAAGAATTCATAACGGATAAGATGCTGTTTACTGTTTACCCGAATCAGCGGGGCTTGTATCGCTTCTTCACATAGGGTAAAAAGAGAAAGAGAGGATTATGCATGAAGGGTTATTTTAAAAGGACTATCAGTTCTGTTCTCATCTTTTTAAAAAAAATTCTGCTGTCAAATCAAAAAATCCGCGTTCTCCTTTACGACGTTCATAATAAGGAGGAATTCGGCAACCTGTATGAGCATGAGAAAATGCTCGCTGATTCGGTTAGGATAAATACGTATCAAAGGGCTATCCAGAAACACATTGACTCTGACGATATCGTACTTGACCTGGGAACAGGCACAGGAATACTGGCATTTTTTGCAGCCAGACAAAAGGCAAAAAAAGTGTACGCGATAGATCATTCAGACTTTATAAATATTGCGAGAAAAGTTGCTAAACATAATAACATTGAAAACATAGAGTTCATTCAAACCAACAGTCGTTACTTTAAAGCCAAGGAGAAAGTCGATGTCATAATCCATGAACAGATCGGCGACTATCTGTTCAATGAAAACATGATACAGAACTTAGTGGACCTGAAAAAACGTGTCTTAAAGCCCGGAGGCAAAATCATTCCAGGAGGATTTCAATTATTTCTTGAGCCGATATATTTAAAAGAACCCTTCAATATCCCTTATATATGGGAGAATGAATTATATGGAATCGATTTTGGGTTTCTGAGACATTTTTATGCAGATCTCGAAGAATTCAAGCCGACAGATTATAAACAGGAATGGCTTGAATCTAATGCGGTAAAGAAATTCCTCTGCAAGACCAGCCCGATTTTAGATTTTGACCTTAATGCAATAAATTCAGGAAAAGAAATAGCGCATCTTATCACAAATTCAAAACAGGTTATCGAATCAGGGTACTTTGACGGCTTTTGCTTATATTTTAAAGTTATTTTTGATGAAGAAATCCAATTCGATACTTCTCCGCTAACAACTCAAACTCATTGGGGAAATTGCTTTTTTCGGACAGAAAGCAGAAAGTGTTATGGAGGGGAATTGATTGATTACAGTTTTAAGATGCAGGATCTATTTGATATAAAAACATGGTCTGTAAACATCAACTTTTTCGGCAAGGGACGCGAGCAAGCCTGACAGTGCAGACCATACCTCTTCAAACTACAAGAATTGATTCTGTATCCGAGCTTGCCCCTAATCTTGAAGCCTGGCGCAAATTAGCAGCCGGCGCCCCGATGCGGTCCCCGGAATGGCTGCTTGCCTGGTGGGAGATCTTTGCAGCACCGGCCGATACATTGTGTGTTTTGCTCCTCCATGAGCCGGAAGGTGATCTGGTTGGCCTGGCGCCGCTCTACCTTCAGGATAAAGGGAGCAGTGCGACATTTCGATTGCTGGGTTCAGGAGATGCCTGCACCCACCACACAACCTGGCTTGCCCTCAACGGCTGGGAAATTCGGGTGGGAGTCGAAGTGGCCCGGTTCCTGCTCCAGTGCAAATCAGACTGGAAACGGCTGCTGTTCGAAGCGGTCGATGCGGATGCCGCTGCTATCCATGCGACTGTGAAACACCTGGCTGCAAATGGCTGTCTCATTCATAAAAGGCGGATTCACAGCTGCTGGATGATAGCACTGCCGGCTACCTGGGATGACTATCTCATGATGCTCTCCAGGTCACTGCGTAAACGATGTCGCAAATTGCAGCGGCAGTTTTTTGATTCTGATACAATAAAACTTCGCTGGGTGGAAAGTGAAGCGGACCTTAAGCAAGGATTCGGGATTCTGCTGCAACAGCATGGAGCCCGCTGGGGAAATGCCAGGAAACCGCTCGGGGTTTTCGAGGATAAGAAATTTAGAACGTTTCATGAAAAGGTTTCCAGCTATCTGCTGGCCCATAAGCAACTCCGACTGGCATGGCTGGAATACGATGGCAAACCCATTGCCGCAGAATACCAGTTTTTTAATGCCAATGCGGTCTATGCCTACCAGGCTGGAGTCGACCTCTCGAAGAGCGAGTATTCTCCCGGCAAGCTGTCCATGATCGCTGCAATTCAGTTTGCCATTGAGCATGGTTGCGAATATTTCGACCTGTTGCGCGGGGATGAACCGTACAAGGCGAATTGGCGTGCCGCCCCTGTGGCCTGTCATGACCTTCGTGTCTGGCAGAAAGGGATGATGGGCCGGCTTGAGTGGGCCATGTGGAATGGGTACACCTTGGCTGTTCGGTTTCTCAAACCCATAATCCCACCACAACTAATCAACCTGGGACTCAGGTTCTTTCAAGCATTGAGGAATGCCTGCTGTAAACAACATGCAGGCTGAATGTGTCCTGTTGGAATAATGGAATTTTTGAAAAACAAAATTTTTGGGTTTGAAAGCATGTTCCTGGAATACTCTGAAACTAAAATGCTCCACCATTCCAGCATTCAAATATTCCAGCTGTCAAGAAATTGCCCATGACCGACCTCATCGTTGCAGATGAACATAGCCCGCTCTATGATATATGGTTTGAGCGCGGGGTCCGGAATATTTCGGTCTGTCACGTAGATTTTCATTGTGACATGCGGGGTCTTCTGATTAACCGGCGGCGTGGAAAGGCACGTTATGTCTGGCAGTGTGACCCTTTCATGAACAGGCTTGATTCTGGCAGCTTCCTGGCCCATGCAGTAATGAAAGGGATTGTGACCAGACTTCGCTGGGTCCATGATGACTTCGGCGGTCGAAAGTATGACGATCTGTACTGTGTGAAATACGAGACGGATTTTACAGCACTGCCTTTTCTTCTAGGGAGCAACCAAGGCTGGATGCCGCTCACCTTCAAGGAACAAACATTTACCGAATGGGAAGGGCCAAATAAGGGCGAGCATCTCAGTCTCGATTGGGATGGTATCGCATATGTTGATTATGATGAAAACCTTATACGCCGCTTGATGGCTGAAATTTTAGAGCGTGAATACAAACCGGAGAGTGTTTTTGTGTGCAGTTCCCAGGAATACAGCCACCCTGACAGGGAGCTTTTCGCTGAATTTATTGCCGGGTTGGAGGAAAAGTTCAATATACAGGCGGAATATCTGCCCTTAAAACAACACCCGCCGCTCACCCCGTCCATGTCATGGAAAATTTATCACCAGATCGAATACCATATGTTGCGGCTGATGCGCAGGGTAGGCATTTATTAAAGAATGGAGTTCCTGAATGTCCCTTAATGACAATCCATGCCTGACTTGTCCTGATACCTGCTGCGGGATCCCGGGCAAGTTCTGTTTGAGGCTCTCAAAAGATGAGTTTGAGAAGCATTTTAAAGACCGGGAACAGGATCTTCTGGTAAGAGAGGAAAATAAAGTTGTTATGATCTTCTCGAAAGAAGGGAAGGTCTGCCCAAATCTTGAAGAAAAAGGCTGTAGAATTTACCGCGACAGGCCGATTGACTGTCGGCTTTATCCATACCAGATGCTGCCGCTGTATGAGACCAGGGATAAAGTAAAAATCCTTCTCTATGTAAAGCCAAGATGCGTGGAAAACAAAACCTTCAACATACCGGAAAATGAAGCCAGAACGCTCGTTGAGGAGTTTGGCAGAAAAGTGTATGGGAATAAAGAAATTATTGTGCAGATCTTTGAGGACAGATTTCTCCCAAAGTTGCGGAATAAGGTTGAGACAACGGTTGTAAGGTTCTGCCGGAAACTGGGAATAGATTTGTAATGCAATCAACTATCAAACCTCGACTGCGAGGGATAAGAAATGCCGTGTTACTCTTGAGTAAGGGGGAATGGCGTGAATTTCTCATCCGCCTTCGCATTTCCCTGGGCCAGATCGACCTGAGACATGACCCCAGCGAGGCCGTGACCGAACGTACTCATTATTACGCTGATTCCGGCGGCCTGGCATTTGACAGAATCATGGCGCATTTCAATATCACACCCGATGACGCCATTGTTGATTACGGCTGCGGCAAGGGCGGTATCCTCATATCGCTGTCCAAGTACCCGTTTGGGAAAATTACCGGGGTCGAAATAGCCCCTGATTTGGTTGCAATAGCAAAAAGTAATATCAGAAAGCTTAATATAAAAAATATTGAAATCTGGTGTTGTGACGCAGCCGAGTTCAAACAGCTGAATGAATATAATTACTTCTACTTCTTTGATCCATTTCCCTGCAATGTCATGCAGGATGTTATGAGAAATATTGAGCAATCAATACTTGAGCAACCGCGAAAAGTGATCATCATTTATTTAAACCCCCTTTGTCATGATCTTATTGTATCGAAAAGTACTTTCATCAAGACGAAAGAGTTGCCGCATTTTGAGCACAAGTGTTTTATTTACTCGAATGAGGTGACTATTCAGTAGTCAGTGCTCAGAATTAAAGCTCCCCGCCGCAAGCGGCGGGGAGCTTTAGTCTATTTTCAGCATCCTTTGTTAACTAAGAAAGTGACGATGTCCAGCTGGATATGTTGACTGGCATTAAATTAGGAGAATTCGAGGTTTTGACAAAGAGAAGTGTTAAATTATAATATCACCCTATAACAACTTGTTATCCTCCATCATCTCACTAGGAGGTCAGATGAGATTTCTGAAAAAGGCACTCAAAAAAATCCTCGCAGTTTTCGGATATGAATTACACCGATTATCAGACCAATGCGTAAGCTTCGACAACTTCATGTACCTTGCACAAGCATATGAGCAGCATCTCAATGAAATAGACAATCTTATACCTGCAAACAAGATTCGCCTTAAACTACTTGCCCGGTTACTTGGTACAGTACCTTCCGAAGCATATTTCATTGTGCAAGCACTGAATAAGTGCAAAGATATCAGTGGTGACGTATGTGAATTTGGTGTTGCTCAAGGAGAGACCGCGGCTCTGATAGCCAACGAAATACAAAGCGGCAATAAAGTTCTTCACTTATTTGACTCTTTTGAAGGACTCCCCAAACCGACAGAAAAAGATCAACTTAAGGACGATATATTTTCACTGGGCAGTATTGAAGCCTATACCGGGAAAATGTCCTATCCAGAGGAAAACCTCCACAGTCGCCTTAAGGCGATATCCTTTCCGCCGCAGAAGTTTGTTATTCACAAAGGCTTCATTGAGCAAGTGCTTAAGGATGACACAAAACTTCCCCCCCAAATAAGTTTCGCTTTCGTAGATTTCGATTTTTATGAACCAACAAAGCTCACCCTGGACTTTCTCCACCGCACAACTTCATTCGGCTCAATAATAATTGTGCATGATTATGACTATTTCTCAACAGGAGTAAAGACTGCGGTTGATAACTTTCTCGAAGAAAAGAATATGAATGCAAAAATTTATGATTGTTTTGTGCCGAATGCCCGGTATGGGAGTATTGCTGTTCTCACTAGACGGGCTTAACAAAATCCTACACCTGACTACTATTCTGCTCTGCACTCCGGTAGCACATGAAATTTTCATGTTACTTTCAAAATAACTGCAAATATCCAATGTAGAGCAGTTCTCAAATACTGAAGATAATTTCCAAGATACTTCTATTTAGCAGACGACTTTTTTACGTATAGCGGCAATCCATGGAAAAAATGGATTGATACTGTCTGCGGGAATCTTTTCTTTATGGGCAAAGGTTTTTTTGTCGAAGATCGTTATAGATATTGCATTTTCCAAGTTTGCAAGCAGCTTGAAAATTGGCACATGCCAGTGACTCTTGTATAAGGTCTTTAAGAGCTGGTTCGTATTTTGTTTCGTTTATATATCCGGATGCTCTCAGCATAAAAGTCTCTGCTGAATGGGGACTAAGTGAGTAAAGAGCTGTGTTGCCTATCTGGTATATGGGAGTATCGTTTAGCAAATTGAAAAAAGCGGATGTATTGGTTTGGTCATTCAATACTAGATGTGTGGCTCCAAGCGCAGAAAAGCATCCCCAAATTCCATTAGCATTGTTAATATTCTTATTTGTTGGAGGATCAGAGTACAAGCATTTTTCATAGTCAACAGTACGAAGTTTTCCGTTCTTGATTTGATGATCTCCAATACGGGCAAAAATGGTGTTACGGGAACTATCTCCACGAAAGTTCGGCATCATCAGTGCCGCCCCCCATTTAGGAGGAACAGTAACATTGGCAATGAGAATGTCGCTGGGAAGATTTTCTTCCACATATCGTCCCATACGAATTTGGTCATGGGTTGAGAATAGAGGAGATGATAATATTAGCGCCCCATGGGAGGGGATACCGGCTCGCTTAACTTCTTTTTCCCATTGATAAACCCACAAAGCAACAAATAGGAGAAAGAGAATAATTCTCACTCCAGCTTGCCCCTGGGGCCAGACTTTAAGGGGGAGAAATGGTTTATCTTTTCTGGAAATATTATGAAATATATGCATCCTTAATTTTCGAATAGGCAAAAGAATGAGGAATCTATCTATTAGATAATATGTAATTACGATACTGACTATCCAGGGACCAACAACACTGAAGTTGCCGAGAAATCGAACATCCCCCCATTTCGTATGCCCGAATAACCCATCTACAATGAGCGCTCCAATTAGCCATATAATAATCAACAAATACCGATTTGCATGTTTGACACGCAGTAAGAGAATAATCCCTATACTTAGAAGAAAATAGGGGAGTTCTAAAGTGTCAGCCCAGAGGTATTTCCATATATTTTTGAAAAACAGTTCAAAGGTTAACTCGGATAATAAGATCTGGGGTTGGGAAGGGGTCAAATTTTTTCCTATGCTTAATAGCCCGATGTATCCTATTGTTACCGCTACTAAAATCGTTCCTGGCCAAATCTTACGAAGGGCAATATTTTTTTTCCATAAATGCCAGCTGCCCCAAGTAAACCAGACAAGGCAAAAAGGTAGTGATACGACTGGGTGAATCACGATTGCGGCTCCAAGGCAAACCGCACTGAAGTTGAATCGTTTTTCCAGAAGAAAATTAATAACGCTTATACCGAGGGCGTAAGTTAATATTTCCTGGACTTGTCCTCCTCTCAGCCCTCCCCAACTTGTGATAGTTGTATTGAGAGAAAATAACAGGACAAGATATGGATTGACTTTAAGCTTTCGAGCTAAGGTCATAAGATTTATGACAAAAGTGATAAAGGAGACAAACCACAATAGCAGGAGGGCCTCGCTTGCTCTGATATTCAAAAGGTGTGAGTTAATCCATCCTAATGCTGCAAGGCCACCAGGGTAGCGTAATGAATACCACTCATCTCCAACACCGCTTAAAACATGAGAAAAGGATTGTCCTTGGAATAAATACCCCATCATTTCAGCTACCGTTGTAATATCAGCATCAGGAACGGATGGAGCAACCAGGTAAAAGATGAAGGGAAACAGGACCAACAAGAAGGCGAAAATTGTTGGGGGAGAAATGTGGTTGAGTACGTTGGGAATTTTCTTCCATGCTGAAATTATCACCCAGCCAGAGAATATAAAGTGGAAAAAAGTAAACGGGATTGGAACGACTTTGTTAACACCTAGAAGCGTGGCAGCTATTCCTATGAGTGTTAATGTCCCTATTCCTACCATTACATTGGTTATCTTAACAGAGGAAGCTTTCCAGGTGTTTCCAATTTGATAGACTAAGTAGAACCAAATTGACAAATCTACTATTTTGTTAATTAGCGAAATTGATGTGTCATACATGTAATCGATTAACAACTGACCAATGGCAGGAAGAAGAATAAAAAAGGTAGCTGTTAAACGTATGAAAACTGTGCGGTAGATGGAGGGCAAACCTCTATATATGCAACCCAGTAGTCCTAATACGAAAATTAAGTTAGCAACATTTATGAAGGATGGTTCAAGTAAAGCCGCAAATCTTTTAAATTTATAAATAAAAGAAAGGGCAGGGAAATTAAGTAAGAAGTTTTCAAATAAAGAGGAAAGTTCAGACATTTTTTTCTTGCGATTAATTATTTTAACAGAAGAAGTTTACCTTGTTATCGAGCATATGACAATCTCGCCCCGAAGATTTTCACCAAGTAGGCATCAACCACAAAAAACATTGGGACGCGGGGGGAAGAATATCAACGGGAGCGAAAACTTTGGGGATTTACCAAAAGACGATTAAAAAAGCGCTCGAGATACAGTTGATATGTTGATTCGTCTTGTACCTGCCAAAAGTCTTTATTGGAGCAGGTTATCGGTAATTAAGTGTTCATAAACTGTATGATTCACCTATTGTTGTGGTTCAGCAGTTATGCTAAAAGGATAATAACCAAGGAGCAAGTTAAATACTTACACTTAAATACAACTAAGCAGATTTTACCTGTTCAATCTGTTTTTCAACGAAACAAAGGCTATGCTGGTATCTATTCTGAAGAGATTGACCCTGTTTGTATTAAGTTTTTTTTTGTGCTTTTCCATAGGCGAATTAGCTGTCCGAATTTTATGGAATGAATTGCCATATGAGTTTGACAAGGAACTAGGCTGGAAACTGAAACCGAATTTCTCTGCAGTCAGAAAAATTATCGATCAATCAGGTTCAATTAATAAAGCAAATTGCTCAACAAATGAATTCGGTTTCAGGGCCTGGGGGAACCCGGAAACATCCGGAAAAAGAATTTTATTTGTTGGCGATTCTTTTACAGGTGATTGTAATACATCCAATGAGGATGCCTATTTTGGCATAGTAAGTAAGCAATTGGAAGCGGAAGTCTTTGCTGTTGGTGGTGGAGGGTATGGTACTCTGCAAGAATTATTATTGCTGAAAAGATATGTTGAAAAAATACAGCCTGACATTTTCGTGCTCCAATATTGCCCAAATGATATCTATAATAACAGCTTCCATTTGGAAGATAATTCCATTATTCGCAACCAAAAAAACCTGCGCCCGTATATTGTAAATGGGGATATAACTTACCGCTTACCAAAGAATCATCCCTATATCCTGCTTTATAAGAATTCCAAATTCTTCCGTTTCCTGGATATTCTGTTGCAGGGAATCCAATACAGGATCTACAACGATTACTGGCCGCCGCTGTCAGAAGAAGACAAAAAGACATTTGCAAAAGAAGAAGAAGGTGCGATTTTTCTTACTCGAGAGCTTCTGGTTGAGCTTAAAAAGATAATGCCGCCTCACACAAAAACACTAACATTCACAAGTGGAACTGAGGATGAATATGAAACAGAAGTATGGCAATCAATAGCTGCTGATGCAGGTTATGCTACCTTCCCCTCCGTTTCCCTCCAGGTTGAGAAGGCTGAAAAAAAAGGGGAAATAGTCCGGATACATGATAGGGGACATTGGAACAGGCTTGGGAACAAAATTGCAGGTGATGAGTTGACAAGTATTTTAAGTACTTATCTAAAATAGTTAAAACATTTTATTTTATAACGCTGCTGATTGATTTTACAGTACATTTTACCTGGTGCAGATTTAATAGACCCACCAAAGAAAATAATAGTGTATAAAAAGCAGAAATACCGCACGGTCATAACGACCTTTTTAAACTATGGATATTCTGCAATTACATAAATCACCAGTTACAAATTCTTTTCGGGCTATGTATCGTTCTTTTCGTTCTGCCTATCGAACGGGACGTGCTTTGAAAAACCACTTATTAAATCTTATTGATTTCCCCGTCATTATTCTACTTTACCATCGGGTGACTAAGCTTCCGGCTGATCCAGAAATGCTTGCAGTCTCTCCTGATAATTTCCGCAGTCATATGGAATTTCTGAAGCAGCAATTCCAAATTGTACGATTAGAAGAAGAATGGTCCAACCTCAAAGAAAAGGCTATTGTCATCACCTTTGATGACGGCTATGCCGATAATGTCCATGAAGCTTTACCAATTCTTGAAGAGTTGGGGGTGCCCGCCACATTCTTTGTCAGTACCGCTCATATAGGGACCGGTAAGGAGTTCTGGTGGCACCAGCTGGAAGGTATACTGCTGGGGGAAGGCGAATTTGCACCCCGCTTCATATTACAGGATAGCCGCTATGGAGGGGACTGGGGCACGGAAACTCTTGAAAAACGGACACTATTATACGCATCACTTAATACAATCATGCAGCGGGTTTCCCCCGAGCGCCGGGAGAACTGGCTTGATCAGCTCAGAAAATGGGCGGATTCAGGCGATGTGGGAAAGGATATCCATCGTTCCATGTCGCAGAAGGAAATAAAAAAACTTGCTGTGAGCCCATGGGCAACGATTGGCGCCCATACCGTATCCCATACAGCACTTTCAGCCCTTGCCAAAGAGCAGCAGCAAAAAGAAATATTTGCCTCCAAGCAGGATCTGGAAAACATGACCGGAAAGGAGATAACAACCTTCTCCTACCCCTTTGGCAGGAAACAAGATTATGACAGAGCCTCAATCCGCCTTTGCCGGGAAGCAGGCTTTTCAAAGGCTGCAGCAAATTTCCCAGGCCAGGTTCACAGATGGACCGATCCCTTTCAACTCCCCCGGCATCTGATTCGCAACTGGGATCTGGACACCTTTACAGCAGAACTGCAGGGCTTTTGGACGCGATGAAGGTTTTAATGCTCAATACCTTCAATGAAGTGGGTGGTGCAGCCCGAGCTGCAGTTCGTCTGTTAGAGGGGCTGCGAAATCACAATATTGATGCAAGCCTTCTTGTGCAGTTCAAGACAGGTAATGCAAGCGAGGTTATCTGCAATCACAACCCTATAAGAAAATTGGCACGCCGGCTGAAGGTGTATATGGGATTGCTGCCGGTGAGGATGTACCCCAATAAGCCAGAAAACAACTTCTCTCCCTCATTGCTGCCTGATAATAAACCGAAAGAGATTAGCGCAATAAATCCCGACATTATTCATCTCCATTGGCTGTGTGCGGGTTTTCTCAAGGTAGAAACACTCAGCAGGCTCAACAAACCTCTCCTCTGGACACTCCATGATTCCTGGCCATTTACAGGCGGCTGCCATGTTCCCTATGACTGCAAGAAATATCAACAAAAATGCGGAGCATGTCCGGTTCTGGGTTCGTCGCGCGAAAAAGACCTTTCACGCTGGACATGGAAAAGAAAAGAAAAAGCCTGGCGGGATCTGGACCTGACCGTGGTGGCGCCCAGTAATTGGTTGGCCGATTGTGCCCGATCGAGCGCCCTTTTCCGTAATGTTAGGGTTGAAGTTATTCCTAATGGCATTGATACAGTGACTTTTCAGCCATGGGATAAAGAGCATGCAAGAGCTTTGTTTGACATTCCGAAAGACAAAAAGATTATACTTTTTGGCGCAGTACGGGCCATCTCCGATCCGAACAAGGGATTCCAGCTTTTAAAGCAAGCATTGCAGGTCCTCAGCAAAGACTCCTCCGACCTTATGACTATTGTCTTCGGAGCAGATGATTCTGCCGGGATTCCCGATCCGGGTATGCCAGTGAACTACCTCGGCCGGATTGACGATGAACAGAGGCTGGCCAAACTTTATTCTGCAGCGGACGTCTTTATCGCACCCTCCCTTCAGGAAGCCTTTTGCCTTACAGCCGCAGAAGCGATGTCCTGCGGCACTCCAGTAGTGGCATTCAGGGCTACAGGACTTCCTGATATTGTTGAGCATAAGAGAAGCGGCTATCTTGCCCAACCCTATGAGATCAATGACGTCGCAAGAGGAATCACCTGGGTCCTTGAAAATGAGACTCGCTATACGAAGCTTTCCCTGCTGGCAAGACAGAAAATCACTGAGAAATTCAGCCTTGATGCCATGTCGGATCGCTATGTTACTCTGTATCGAGAGTTGCTGGATCATAGGTAATGAAGACTGAGGATTGAGGATTGAGCAAACACAAGCGAGCTTCACATGCAATTATCAGAAATCAGCAAACTTCTTTGAAGTGTACAGGAAATCAATTCTGATTACTGAATCCTGAGTTCTAGGTGTTTAACCAGTTACAACAATTCAATTAATACTGGTTCCATTATTACATGATTACTTTTACAATTAATTAATGAATCCCTTAGTCAGCATAATCGTCCCTTCATTTCAGCAGGCCAGATTCCTGCGCAGCGCCATAGACAGCATAATTTCACAGGATTACAAGCCAATGGAGGTTCTTGTCCTTGACGGAGGCAGCACCGACGGATCCAAGGCAATTCTCGAAAGCTATGGAGACAGGATCTGGTTCCGCAGTGGTCCGGATAGAGGACAATGCCATGCAATCAATGAAGGTTTTCAAAAAAGTCGGGGGGATATCGTTGCCTGGCTTAATTCTGATGATTTCTATTATCCTAGAGCTGTTGCCCACGCGGTTGAAGTTCTAAAAAATAATCCCGGGACCGCTCTTGTTTACGGAGAAGGCAACCTAGTGACTGAAGATGGGAGCGTCATGTGGAGGTTTCCGGAAACCGTGCCATTCGATTTATGGCGGCTGGCAAACCACTCCGATTACATTCTGCAGCCAACCGTCTTTTTCCGCCGGAAAGCCCTTTTTGAATGCGGACTGCTGGCGGAAGACTTGAACTGGGGTCTTGACTGGGAGCTCTGGATACGCCTGGGGAAGCGGTTTCCTTTCAGCTATACGGACCGGGTACTGGCGGCGAGCCGGATTTACGGAGATACGAAAACAGCTACAGGCGGTTTTCAGAGAATGATGGAAATAATTAAGATCCTCCACCGCCACGATGTCAAAGGGCTTTCGCCTGCACTTATTGCTCATGCCATCATCACCATTGTGCGAAAATGCTGCAACAATGCAGAGTTGATAACCCCCGAAGTCATGACTGCCAGTGTCCCGGGATCCATGAGGAGAGTCATGTCTCCACTTATTGAGCGGACTGAGCGAGGCTTAAGAAAATGGCTGCAGAATGTTCAGGGTGTCTGGCAGGACGGACTCGTGGGCAAACGCGGAAAATTGTGGATACCTTCCAATGGGCATGCCTGTTCTCTTGATATCCACGGAAAGAATCTGGATATCGCCGGACAGCAGATTAAACTTCGGGCAGCGGGTAAAGCTGTTTCGACTGGCTCCCTTGTCGGCGGCCAGAATTTCAACCTTAAACTGCCGATCCCAGCAGGAAGTATACCTGTACGCGCAGAATTGAATTGTGCTAAGACAACATCATTTGCACCGCTCGATCCTCGTTTCGGAGCGCGCCGGGCAGGTTGCTTACTGGATAATTTTCGCCTCATACCCCTATGAAACAAGACCCTCTCGTTACCATCGCCATGCCAAGTTTTCAGCAGGCTGCCTTTTTGGAAGAGGCGGTGCGCTCAGTGCTCAATCAACAGTTCGTCGCGATCGAACTTTTGGTTATGGACCCTGGCTCCACTGATGGTTCGCGGGAACTGCTTCTCTCGCTGCATGAAGAATATGGTGAACATTTGGTCTTGAACTTTGAACCTGATCAAGGGCAGTCGGACGCCATAAACAGGGCTTTTGCGCGATCCCGTGGACAAATTCTCGGCTGGCTCAACTCCGACGACCGCCTCAGGCCTGGAGCATTGGCGAAAGTTACAGATTGGCTGGATCACCCTCAGCCGCGCTGGTTGTACGGACGTGCGGGGATGATTGATGGTGAAGGCAAGCCGCACTCGAACTTTATTGTTTGCTATAAGAACTGGCGAGGCAGAAAATTTTCCCGGCTCAAACTACTGACTGAAAACTTTATTCCGCAGATGGCAGTCTTCTGGAACCGGGCCATGTGGGAACAGGTCGGGGGCCTAGATCTTGACCGGCATCTGGACATGGATTATGATCTGTGGCTGCGTTTTGCCCAGGTATCGGAGCCACTCGTGCTCAAGGACATGCTGGCCGATTTCAGGGTCCATGGGGAAGCAAAGGGGAGCCGCCAGGCAAGATACCAACTCGAAGGGGCATTGAATACTGCCCGAAAGCATGCCATCTATCTTGGCTGGCAGGGTAAGGTTGCTTTAGCAGTACATCGTTTGCTAAGCTGGCGGACGAGACTGCTTTACCGGTGGCTGAAACCTTTAAAGGCAGGTTAAGATTAAGATCGAGATTGAGGTGGATTTTTTTCTGAATCTTAATCTGAATATCAACCTGTGAGCAGAGCGAATCTTTATGGCCAAAATCCTCATTATCATCCCTGCATACAACGAAGGTAAGGGTATAGGTAAAGTCTTGCATCACGTGCGTGAAATGAACCCTGATTATGACGTCGTGGTCGTTAATGACGGTTCCAGAGACAACACTGCCCACGTTGCTCGTGCTGCCGGCGCTGTTGTAGTTTCACATCCTTTCAACCTCGGCTACGGTGTTGCCATTCAAACCGGATATAAATACGCCTTGAGCAAGGGGTATGATTTCGCGGTTCAAATGGACGGCGATGGCCAGCACGACCCGGCTTTCATTCCCCAGGTTCTTGCACCTGTTATGGCCGGAGAAACAGATTTTGCGCTCGGTTCTCGCTTTCTTAAGACAGAGAGTTATGCACCCTCCTTAACTCGACGGGCCGGAATGATCTTTTTTCGTTGGATCATTTCAGTTCTCATCAGGACTCGCATTACCGATTCCACCTCTGGATATCAGGCTTTCAACCGTAAGGTTATACGTTATTTTACCACTGAAGTCTTCCCCTGCGACTACCCCGATGCAGATATGCTCCTGACTCTCCACCGGGCCGGCTTCCGCATCAAAGAGGTCCCTGTCAGGATGCATGCCAGTATCTCGGGAAAATCAATGCATGCCGGCTGGATGCCGTTTTACTATATTTTTAAGATGCTGCTCTCGATTTTTGTGACGTTATTGAGAAAAAAAGAGATCCCAAACTGACTGAAACAGGTAGGTGATAAAATAGATTAAGGTTGAGGTTGAGGTTTTGCTTATCCTGTTTTGCTAATCCTGTAGTTTTTAACTTAGCCTGGAGGTTATATGTACAAAAGCTTCAAGGAAATGCCTGTTTGGCAATCAGCTATGAATATTGCGGAAATGGTCTTCTCTCTTTCTGATACTTTGCCTAAAAAGGAAGATTATGGATTGACATCCCAGGTCAGAAGATCGGCTCTAAGCATTTCAGCGAATATTGCCGAAGCTTTCGGCAGAGAACACACCTTGGAGAAAATTAATTTCCACTATGTTGCCCGTGGCTCCCTGACAGAAACCCAAAATCATCTTTTTTTATGGGAAACGGGTAGGATATTTTGATGCGGCGAAGACCCAAGAGTTAGACGTGTTATTAGAAGCTCTGCATAATGATCTTAACAAAATTATACGATCGTTAAAAAACCATTTGTCGGGGAAAAAGTAGATTGAGATCTAGGCTCGCGTCGCCCAAAGGTTTAGGCTAAGATTGAGGTTGTGATTTTACTTAACCTACGTTTCTCTTAACCTTAACCTACGTTTCTTGCTCAACCTGTCTTTTTCTTAATCTTAACCTGTTTTTTAGACGGAGACCATCATGCCCATTGAATATGGTATGCCCATACAACAAAAAATATTTGCTTTGGTTGTTTCTGTACTGGTTTTTATAGTCGTCGTTGACATGGTAAGAAAACGGAGGCTGCGCGAGGAGTATTCGGTTCTCTGGTTGGCCACCAGTGTGGTCATGTTCGTGCTGGTTCTCCGCTACGAATGGCTTGTTTCACTCACCTTTCTTATCGGAGCCGGACTCCCGACAACAACCCTTTTCCTTTTTGCCCTCATCTTCCTGATGCTTCTTTCTGTGCAGTTCTGCATCAAGATCTCCAAGCTCACTGACCAAGTAAAGAATCTCAGCCAGGAAAATGCCCTTATGAAACTGGAAATTGAACACCTTGCCCATAACGAAACTGATAGTTATAATAAATAGTTGACAATCGACAACAACGGAGCAGAAATGGAACAAGACCAGTTAAATTTCTCTCTCAACTTTATGAGTTATAACAACTCCCTGCAATAAAAGAATATTGGGGGGTTCTCAAAAGCTTACTTTTTGAGAATCAAGCAGTAAGAATTCAGGGAATTCTTAATATACAATATTTCTGCATTATGAATTCCGGCTCCTGAAGTCCTAATATACGATATATAATGAAAAAAATACTTTTCTGTTTTTCAGTGCTCTTATGCCTCCTCCTTGCAGCCGGATGTAGAAAGTATAGCGAGGTTCAGTACACCCTGAACTACGGAGCGGGAGAAAACGGCAGCATCAACGGCGCCAAGTGGCAAATAGTCGATTACGGTGGTGACGGCAGCCCTGTTTCAGCAATACCAGCTGCCGGCTATCATTTCGAACGCTGGAGTGACGGGTTAGACACCGCTAAACGCATCGACTATAATGTGACGGCAGATCTTGCTGTGACAGCACAATTCGCCATCAACAAGTACACCCTGACCTACGAGGCAGGAGAGAATGGTAGCATCGAGGGTGTCAGTCCACAGACCATTGAGCACGGTAGCGACGGCAGCCTTGTGACAGCTGTTCCTGACAAGCTGTACCATTTCATAGGCTGGAGCGACGGGGTAGCTGCTGCCAGCCGTACCGACTTTAATGTAACGGCCGATCACACAGTGACGGCTGTTTTCTCCCCTAGCGATCAGTACACTCTGAACTATAGCGCAGGGGAAAACGGCAGCATCGAAGGCTCTGCATCGCAAATGATTTATCACGGCGGTGACGGCAGCCCTGTTACGGCTGTGCCTGCTGCGGGCTATCGTTTTGAAAGCTGGAGCGACGGGGTAAATAACGCCAGGCGCAGCGACTCTGATGTAACTGCCGATCTTGCGGTGACGGCCAACTTCACCAGCAGCAAGTACACCCTGATCTACAAGGCAGGAAAGAATGGTATCATCGACGGTGTCAGTCCACAGACCGTGGATCACGGCAGCGACGGCAGCACGGTGACAGCAATCCCTTCAGAGCATTACCATTTTGCAGGATGGAGCGACGGGATGAGCACTCCCAGCCGCGTTGAATCTAATGTAAAGGCCGATCTCACAGTGACCGCCGGTTTCGCCATCGATCAATATAAGCTGAACTACACCGCAGGAGAGAACGGCAGCATTGAAGGTTCCACGCCTCAAATGATTGATCACGGCACTGACGGCAGCCCTGTTAAGGCTGTACCTGCTGCGGCCTATCATTTTGAAAGCTGGAGCGACGGGGTAGACACCCCCAGGCGTACTGACACTGATATTGTGGCCGATCTTGCAGTGGTAGCTAACTTCGCCATAAATAAGTACATCCTGAATTACGAGGTTGGAGAAAACGGCACCATTGACGGTATCAACCCGCAGACTGTAGAACATGGCAGCGACGGCAGCCCTGTGACTGCAGTCGCACAGAGAGGCTATCACTTTGCAACCTGGAGTGACGGTGTAACCACAGCTGAACGTATTGACTCGAAGCTTAGCAGCGATCTAACCGTCAGCGCTGTCTTTGAGGTCAACACCTATTCAGTCGGCGGGACTGTATCAGGCCTGGTAGAAGGCACCCAGCTGATATTACAGAACAATGAAGGCGATGATCTCATTATAACCGCCAACGACGATTTCAAATTTACTACCGAGTTGCTCAATAAAAGCACTTACGATGTCAATGTGCTCAGTCAGCCGACCTCTCCCAATCAGACCTGCACAGTAACCGGCGGCATCGGCACTGTCTCATATGAAAACGTTACTGATATATCTGTGACCTGTATTCTCAACACCTACAGTATCGGCGGTAGAGTTTTCGGTCTTCCCGAGAACGACCATGTCGTTTTGCTGAACAATGAAGCAGATAAATTTAATATTGAAGCCAATGGTTTCTTTACCTTTGCCACACCGCTTGATGACGGCAGCCAATACGAGGTTACGATCGACACTCAACCAAAACGACCGAACTGGACCTGTGAACTGGAAAATGCAGCCGGGGTTCTGGCTGGCATGGATGTGACTGACGTTATTGTTGACTGTTTTCCTGAGGTGGTGCTTCAGGCCAAGGCCGGTATCAGAAAAATCAAGCTGAACTGGAACAGTTATGATTTCCCCGACGAGGTTACCTTCAATTTATGCCTGGCTCAGGATGATTTTTCCCGCGCTGGTTTCAGCAACTGCCAGGAACTCAAGGAGGGCGCCCTCGAAACAAAGATAGATTCCCCACCGCTTACAGTCGTCAAACTAATCAATGACCGCCCTTACTGGTTCCAGATGGAGGCCAGTTATGAAAGTGGCCGGAAAACACTTTCGGAGGTTATTAAGGCCATGCCCTTTGGAGGTCTCAACGACAGTGGCATCGATTGGTGTTCCGACGATGAGAATAATCTCAACAGCGATGGGACTAGGCCAGAAAAGACCGCGAGTTGCGATGCTATCGCGCTTAGCTTTCCCAACCAGGATGCATTTCATGGACGGGACGCGTTGGCTCGGGCCCGCGATTTACCCAAAGCCGGCATTGGGTCGGCCGGTTTCGATTTCACCAAGCTGTGCCAGAGCGGGGAGGCGGCCGGAGAGGGAAAATGCCCTCCCAACCCCCAACCAGGCATGGGAGTAAATAATTGGGCCTGCACGCGTGACAATGTGACCGGTCTGATCTGGGAGATTAAAACGGAGGATGGCTTGCGCACCAATAGTAACACTTACTCTTGGTACAACCCCGATGAAACCTTGAACGGCGGCGACCCCGGTCTGAAGAACGGAGGTAGTTGCAAGGGCAGCGAGTGTGATACCCAAGCTTACATCAAGGCAATCAATGATTTGGGCCTTTGCGGCGCCGAGGACTGGCGTCTGCCGACCAAGAGGGAACTGCTTTCCATTGTCGATAACGGCCGGTTCAAACCTGCAAGCGATACCCGTTTTTTTCCCAATACGTTATCAGCGCATTACTGGTCATCCACTCCATATTCAGAACAGGAGGAGTCTGCATGGCAGGTTTATTTCCTGTACGGCGAAGCATCTCTTAACATTAAAAGTGAAAACAATCACATCCGTCTCATACGCGGTCGAACAGTGACTTTCGGTCTTGAAAATCCGTGATGAAACTGAAAAAAAGGATTTACGATGCACACAATAATCCCATCATTTGTCTGCGGCCTGCTGCTGTTACCCCTTCTCATCACTTCAGCCATTGCAGAGCAAACCTGTAAAGATTCAATATCAGCCACTGCAGCGGATACGAAATTTATACTGAACGGTGATGGCACCGCCAGCGATAATACTACCGGTCTCATGTGGATGCGCTGCAGCCTTGGGCAAGAATGGGATGGAAACACCTGCAGCGGAACAGCTGCAATTCTTTCCTGGTCCGATGCCCTGAAAGCTGCCGCAGGCAATGAATTCTCCGGCTATGCAGACTGGCGCTTGCCCAACAAAAACGAGCTGGAATCGATTGTGGAAAACCGTTGTTTTTCTCCCTCAATCAATGCCGTTATTTTCCCCGCCACACCACCAGCCTTCTTCTGGTCATCATCTCCCTATGCCGCTATCTCCGAAGGCGCCTGGAGCGTCGATTTCGGATACGGCACCGTCATCGCCAGTGTCAAGTCCGGCTCTATCCATGTCCGTCTGGTGCGTGACGAAGAATAAGATGGATTAATGGAAATTGGACTGGACTCCAATTCATCAAAATATGTCAATCCAGAAAATCAAAATAAGCACAATCTCCTCAGAACTGCCGCGAAAGAAAACTGAAGAGAATTGGTTCATTCGGCATCCCTCGGCAACCATCTTTGGTGTGTTGGCAAGCTCCTTCATCTTTTGCCTGCTGGTCCTTGAAGGGTTTCTCAGGACATTTAGCGGCCTGGGTAATCCTCCGCTATATGAACTGAGCCCCCTATACGGTTACCGTCTCAAACCCAACCAGGTGATTGAACCGATGGGCAACATGGGTTTTCTGTATGGTGCCAGGCTGACAACCAACAATCTAGGGCTGCGAGCGGCTGGTGACTGGGACTCCAACCCGGCCGGGAAAATCCTTTTTCTGGGAGATTCAGTCACCTATGGCGGGCAATATGTTGATGATGCCCAGCTTTTCACTTCTGTGGCAGGAAACAGGCTTCCAGGGTGGCAGGTCGGCAATGGGGGATGCAATGCGTGGGGACTCGGTAACATTGTTGGACTCATAAAGGATTATGGATTTTCTCCCGCCGAGGTCGTCGTAACCAGTGTTATTGAGGGGGATTTTTATCGCGGCACACAACGTGCTTCGTCAATGCCTCTCTGGACCGAGCGTCCGAGTTTTGCCCTGCAGCACCTGCTAATGCACCTAATTTGGAGGGTCAATCTCACACGGTATGGCAGTAAAACAGATGGGTTCATCCAGGATGAGGAGCATCTTGACAAGATTGTTGATCGTGCCGCAAGGCGCCTGAGAGACCTTGATCATTATCTAAAACAGCAGCAGGTTCGTCATTTCATTTTCATCCTGCCCACCCGGTCGCAGATTCTTGACGATGAACCGCTGGATCCTCGGGTCGAACAGGCATTAAAGGATTACCATATAGATGCGGAATACCTCCTGCCGGGACTCCTGACCCTGGAGCCGGATCGAAAAAACCGACGAAAATGGTTTCACGATGAAGCTCATCTTCAGCCCTCGGGACACCTTGTTTATGGAAATTTGATCGCTGATAAATTGTCGTATGCCTTATCTGACAACTAGGAGAACATGAAGTAGCAGGCCTTTAATAGACACCTTATTCAAATTGAATTAATTTTTGACAATGAGCAATTTTCTGACACTTTTTTCTAACCACCGGACATTCCTCCTCTTGTTCACATGCATCGTGATCGTATACGGCATCACTTTTCACGAAAGGCTATCAGGCTATTCATACTGGATGGAAAACAGCGAGTCTTATGTAGTTGACCATGTAACGGCAATGTCGGGCTGGGACTCTTATTACTGGTTGAAAATGGCCCGGGAGTTAGACAAGGGAACACTGGGAAAGGGAAAGAGAGAGCCAACTAAAGGGTATCCAGACACCCTTCCGCTAGCCATCAAGGATACCCCCAGCCTGCTGGCAGAGATCATCAGTTTTGGCAAGAATTTTACCGGAGGAGATTATTACCGGGCCGGATTGTTGCTCATCCCGATTTTGGCCGGACTCTTCGTTTTTCCTCTTTTCTTTTATTTCAATCGGCTCGGTTTCGGGGCTTCGGCAGTATTGGGAGGGCTGATCGGCGCTTTCAGCAATACGTATTACTCCCGAACTAGGATGGGGCGAGTCGACACCGATCTGCTTAATACATTCTTCCCGATCGTGGCCGCATGCTTTATTCTTCTTATGAATAAAGAGAGAACCTGGCGCTTCAATGCCTCTCTGGCATTGGGCTCTGGTTTGACAATGTTCCTCTTCACCCGGTGGTATCAACAGCCGAGTTTCATCCTTGTGTATCTTTTTTTCATGACTGTCCATTTACTCTTTGGACGCGTCCACTGGAAGCAGATCGTGGTTATTCTGCTGGTATTCCTTCTGGCCTCAGGCCCGGAATATGTGCTGCAAATTTTAGACTCGCTGCGAACTTTTCTGTTGGCCTATGTGTCTCCTCCCCCGACGGGTAAAATTGTCTGGCCTAATATCCTGCATACAGTAGGGGAAGCCCAAGAACGCGGTACCCTGATAAATCTCAAAAGGATGCACGGTTTTCTGCCGCTGGTTTTTGCAGGGTTTGCCGGGCTGACTTATCTCTGTGTTCGCCGTTTCAGGCAGATGATCCCGATCGCCCCGATGCTCATTCTGGGAGCATGGGCGCTGGTGGGTCCCAATAGGTTTGCCATGTACCAGGCGCCGCTCATCGGCATCGGCGTCGGGGTGGTTATAGAACTGCTTGTAAAATATACCGCTGACAAAACAAGATTATCGAGGAAATTTGCTCCCTTTGTATCCATTATGCTCATGTTTGTCCTCTTTTTCGCCACCAGCGGTTACACCGGATTTGCCAAACATCCTCCGCCAGCCATCGATGCACCGACAATTAGGGCATTTCTGGATATAAAGAAAATTGTCCCGAAGCACTCGGCCATGTTTACCCCTTATTGGGAGTATGGTTATCCTTTGATGGAAATCGGGGACTTTGCCACTTACCACGATGGGGGCCTTCAGGGTGGTATCCGGTCTACTCTGACAGCCAAGGCGATGATGTCAGAACGGCAGGAAGAAATGGTATCATTAATATCCTACCTGGAAGATTACGGTTTCAACCATCTGAATTCTCTGATTAGAAATGAGGATCTGTCTGCCGACAGAATGATGGATCTTGTTTTTAACTACCCGGGCGATTTCCGTGGAGAAAATGTATATGTTTTCTACGTCGAAAAGATGATCTGGAAACTTTATTCCTTGTCTTATATCGGTACGTGGGATTTTGACCAGAAAAAAAACAAGCCTACTGATTATGTGGAACTTTTCTGTAAAACAATAGTCAACAATGTCATGACCTGCACTGATGGCACAATTGATCTGGAAAAGGGCTTCATGAACGACGGAACCATCGACGTTCCACTTCGTGCAGCCCTATTTGTCAACAACGGGTATATAGTAGAGCAGAAAAATTATCCGCGGGATGGAGGATACTATCTACAAGTACTGATGAAGAATGGTAAGGTATATATGATTCTGGTGGCAGACGGCCGCCTATTTCGGACAAACTTCAATCAACAGTATCTGCTCGGCAATTATGACAGACGATATTTTGAAGAAGTGTATAATAACTTCCCAGTGGCAAGGGTTTTTAAGGTTAAAAAAACTGCAGAATAAGAAACAACGATAATTAATTGATTAGATTTGGAATGCTGGATCAATGTAATATCAGGAGAAACTAAATTTCCAGTTTAGGGTTCACAATTTTGAAAAAATTTATCCCATCCAACACACCATCTTTCCACCTTTCCAGCATCCAGTTATTCCCCCATTCTGTTAGGAACATTGCCATGAGGGTGTAAGACTCACACTAAGACCGCAACAAAAATTTGAGATGAAGGTTGTTTTTGGAATTATTCTGGCGCTGCTTGTCCCCATCGCAGGGACGATATTGACTGATGCGCCTGTCATCTGGCCCGTTTCAACTCTGATTTACAACCTGGGCCTACTATACAGTTTTGCCATTGTTCCCAGAAGAATAACCAGAATTATTGCTTACAATATTCTCGCGACAGCTTTTTTTGTTATCGAAGCATCCTTTTTCTTCAGCTACTATCTGCAGAACACAGGGTTTAACGAGGCCTTTTTTTATCATATCAGGCCTGATCTGCTTTATGCAGGGATGCGGGAATACCTGCCGTTCATCATAGCGATGATTATTTGCCTCAGCGGCTTACTAATAATGTCTTCATCCACTCTTGCCCGGGAAATGTCCAGGAGAGTCCGCTTGATTCCTATGGCTCTGGGTCTTCTGGCTTTTGGGCTTTTAATTTCACCTCCGGTGAAAGCCCTTGTTTTCTATGTCGAAAATTATTCAACGCCCAAAAAAGACAATGTCCTTTTTGAAAATTTCACAGAACAGCTCAGCCCAAAGGTTACCGTCGAATTTACAAAATCGGAAAGACCCAACATTGTCCTGATTTATGCAGAGAGCCTAGAACAGCGCTTTTTCGATGAAACCCTGTTCCCCGGTCTTGTTCCCAACCTGAAAAGGCTTAAGGAGCGGTCAATCAACTTTTCAAATGTTTCCCAGGGCATTGGTGCAGAATGGACAGTTGGCGGGATTGTTGCTTCCCAATGCGGTTATCCTCTTGCCGGTTCCCAAGGTGTCAAAGATAATGATCTGAGCATTTTTGACAAGTTCTTGCCAAAAGCAACCTGCCTCGGCGACCTTCTGGGCAATGAAGGATACCACCTGACCTTCATCGGCGGCGCTGATGCCCGCTTCGCAGGAAAAGTGGATTTCCTGGCTTCCCACGGATATAAAGAAATACTCGATCGTGTTCATGTGCAAAAATATCTTGATGATAAATCCTACCATAATTCATGGGGTGTATTTGACGACACCCTATTTGATTATGCCATTGAAAAATTCATCTCGTTGAGCAAGGAAAAATCCCCTTTTCTAATGACTCTACTAACTCTTGACCCTCATGGTTCCATAGGTTACCTGTCCAAATCATGTAATACTTACCTGTCAGGGGACAACTCCAGCCTGAATTCCTTCCACTGCTCTGATCAGCTGATTTCCAGATTCATTGAACAAATCAGAAATTCTCCATATTCAGAAAATACTCTCATCATTGTCTTGAGTGACCATCTGGCAATGCGCAATAAGGCCACATATTTGCTGGAAACCTCACAGAAGCCCAGGAGGCTGACTTTTTTCGTAAACACTCCGGACTCCCAAAAGCAGGAAAATGTTAACCCGGGGTTACATTACGACATCGCTCCAACGATCCTTGACCTTGTTGGCTATAACATCAGGGGACAAATTGGTTTCGGTGCACCACTCACTCAGGGGCCCGGATATCTTCCCGGTAAGTTTGGAGAGGACGAATGGGTAAAACATTCAGCAAACCTGATTGCCATCGCCTCGACTCTGTGGAATAACGATGTGACCCTGGACCGGAACGGAATAAAGTACTCAGCGTCCGATCTAACTTTGACTTTGGGGGGAAGAGAATTTTACATCAGTTCAGAAGGCTACACAAATATTCCGGCCTCAACCCTCTTTGTTTTTAATGAAAAGTCTCTCATGCTGGAAAGTATCAAGTTTTATTCCCTCGATCGAGAATTAACTCCAGCAACTCTTGGCAAAGAACTTCTGAAACACAAAGAAAAGCTTGTCCTGGCCATTGGCCTCGCCGAAAACCTTCCAGGCTTCACCGACCCAAGAAATAAGCCTAAAGAAAGGGTTTATTTTTTCGGCAAGCCCGGGAGCGATATTTATTCCTGGGGGCCACTCACCGAAGTCCTCATCGTTCCTTTTAACATCATTCAAGAGCTGCGTTTAAGTAAAATAAACGATAGAATAGTTCGTGAAAGAGAAAACCTTTTGAAAGCCATCAACAGAAATAGTACTGCTAGGATGGTCAGATAGTTTGCTTCGAATGGATATCAAGAAAAAGATACTAATCTTGTTTTTTCCCATATTTCTGGCACTGATTTATTCAACCTATTGCCTGCCATCCGAGGTGAAAATAGCACCACCCGTTTTTATTGCCCATGCCGGTGGGGGAATTAACAATAGAACTTACACCAATAGTCTCGAGGCCCTGAATTCAAACTATGAAAAAGGGTACAGGTTCTTTGAAATAGATTTTTCCTGGACATCTGACAATGAACTTGTTGCGATCCACGACTGGGCCAATGCTTTCCAGCAAATGTTTTATGTATCAGCAAGCACACAGATACCAACCCAGGTTCAGTTTCTCCAACTGGAGTCAAAAACAGGATTGACCCAACTCAGTCTTGTAGATGTTTTAAAATGGGCGGATGAAAAAGGAGATGCTTTTATAGTTACTGATATTAAAGATGATAATATAAAGGCTTTGACTAAAATTGGCACTGACTTCAAAAAATATAAAAAATATATTATCCCGCAGGTATACAATTACAAGGAATACAGTGAGGCGATCAAGCTTGGCTACAGCAACATTATCCTCACACTCTACAGAATGAAAATCGATCCTTTAGAGGTTCTGGACTTTTCAAAACACAATTCGCCATTTGCCATAACCATGCATTGGAAGTTTGCCCAATCGGGTCTTGCGTATTATTTACATCAAAATAACACGAGAGTATACGCTCATACAGTAAATGATGTTGCTCTTTTTTCTTCATTAAGAAAAATTGGTGTTTATGGGATATATACGGATTTTATTACCCCGCCGTAAGTATTACCCGGCCAAGCTGGAGGGGGTTCTTCCAGCATCAGGCATTAATCCTTAAGATTTTTGTGCCTACCCAGTCAGAAAATCTTGCTAAAAACTAGTGAGAAAAAGCGGTTGTTTTCCATTCGGGTTGGTTTTCAAGACGCAGTTTCTGACTGTCACGCTAAGTGGCAACCTTAATTTGCCACTTAGTCAATTTTGTCCGGGATCATAACAAGTAAATGACTCATTCATTTAGAGGATATTTGGCTATTTTTATTTTTAGCCTCCCACTCTTTCGCTAATTTTTTTGCTTCTTTTATCTGGTCAGAGGTCATTATTTCAGCCAGACTTTCTTTTGCCATTGAGGCATTTTCATTCCCCTGAGCAGCTGCCAAATTATACCACATAAGTGCCAGAACATAATTTTTCGGTACACCTCTGCCAAATTGATTCATAATCCCAAGCAGGCGTAATGAGTAAGCATCTGCTGCCTGCTCAGCTGACTTTCGAAGCCATTTTTCCGCTTCTTTATAATCCAGGGGCACGCCTTTACCCGAATAATACATATATCCAAGTTTAGCTTGTGCTTCAACATGCCCCTGCTCAGCTGACTTACGAAACCACTTTTCCGCTTCTTTATAATTATAGGATACGCCATATCCTGAATAATACATATATCCAAGGTTAGCTTGTGCTTCAGCATGTCCCTGCTCAGCTGACTTACGAAGCCACTTTTCCCCTTCTTTATAGTCTTGGGATATGCCATAACCAAAGTGTAACATATTGCCAAGCACAAATTGTGCTCCGGCATCACCTTGTTCCGCTGACTCACGAAGCCATTTTTCTCCTTCCCGATAATCCCGCGGTACGCCTTCACCTTTAATATACTTGGTCCCAAGCAAAAATTGAGCCCCTGCATCACCTTGTACAGCTAATGATCTGATAGATGAGATGTCTCCGTCACTTGATGCAGCTCTCACCTGTTGATTCAAAAAAACGAATATGAATCCTAACACTAGCAGCGTCATCAAAACTTTGGGAATATGTTTCATAATGACTCCTTTCACGAAGAATATATTCAAGTCCTCCGTTTCTTAATAATATTGTATAAGAAATGCAACTTAACATCTTGAGACAATGTTGATTTTGGGTGAATTTAAAACCAGTTAATCGCTCATGGATTTCCTAACCGCACGTAAAAAACAAAATCAAAAATTAGGAGTCGTGGCTTCTCTGGTTACCTAATGAGAGCATTTTAAACATTTATTCATATAACCATGTTATAATTATTTAAAATTACATGGAAATGTTTATTTCGTGCGACTGTCATTCCAGGAAGTATTTTAGTGAAAAATTTACAGGTTTATAAATAAAAACATATTGTTAGAATTATTAAGCTATTGGGGGCATATAATTTTAATGGCTTATCTGATTGCTTTTAAAATTTCATAATGAATGTTATCGTTTCCAAGGAGTTCCAGGCAGAATTCTGGTCCGAGGTTAGCCTGGATGAAGATAAGCTTTGGTGTGTTTAGAGAAAAGGAGTCGGAGACGTTCCTGATCGGAAAGGAAAAGACACAGGCTAAACTGATCATGCTAATCTCTCTCAATGAATTACGGATGTCGCTTTTATCCTTGAAAATAATGACCTGAGACATTAACAAGGAGAATAATTATGAAAACTAAACCCGTAATATTTTATGCTCTGACCGGACTGGTGGTATCTAGCCTGGTGATTGCATGCGCCAGCACCAAGACGAGTGAATCCTGGTCAAGCAAAAGCTACAAGGGGCAGATTAAGAATGTCTATATCATCGGTCTTGCCAAAGATGAGCTCAATCGAATGATTTTTGAAGACGCCTTTGAGAAGCGTCTTGTCAACGAGGGCGTCAAGGCGATATCCAGCTACAAGGACCTCCTTCCAACAAAAAAGAAGCTCGATCGAGAAGACATTATGGAGAGGATGAATACCTACAATTGCGACTCGGTCCTGTTAACTAAGCTCGTTGGCAGACGGACAGAGGGCTCCATGACAGGAGGAAAAGGATCCTACGTTTATACGCCAATGCCTTATGACCCCGTACCCCGCAGACTTCCCAATCCATCCTCGTACTACGCCAACTGGGGTAATTATTACAATTACGGCACAATGAATTATGTGGAAGCTGGTAGAGCTGATTTCGTTATCCTTAAAGTGGAATCCGTATTGTACGACCTGAAAACCGAAGAGTTGATCTGGTCTGCCCAGCTGGAAACTTCCCTTCAAGGAAACATAGAAAAAATGATGGGGCTTTTTGTTGATGAGGTGATCAAGGATTTAAAGGGGAAGGGCCTTATATGACTCAATAATTTACCTTATCAGGTTCCTTAAGTAAATTTTGGTTATTATTTGTCACTTGTTAATGCTTTAAGCCGCATATCAGCAAAGGCCATCCTCTCTCTGCGATGAAGCAGGGCTTCATGATAGCTTTCTGCTTTAATCAAGTACTCTTTGTAAAAGTATATTGCCTTTATCGCTGCCTTACCTGAACTATCATATTTTCTCGATTTATCGTAAATTCTTGCTAAATTAAACAAAGGCAGGGGATAATCAGGTGCAACCTCATTTGCTTTGGACCAGGCTACAATTGCACCAATATTATCACCCAGTAACCACTTTGTTCTCCCTAACTCTATCCAGGCATCGGAATAATTATTATCTATCTCTACAGCTTTAATTAACCAAGGTAAAGCTTCCTGGTATCTTCTCTGTTTTATCATCACATCCCCCATTGCAAAGTATGATTGTGATTTTACAATGGGACTTTCAAAAAAATACTGCTGTTTGAAAATATCTATATTTGCAAAGGAGTACGAACAAATTGCCAATAAAAATACCATTACAAAAATACTCACTCTCGTTTTTGAAATTATTGTTTTGCTTAATTCTTGCGTGCCAAGTGCTGCATATAATGCAAGTATAGGTATTATGATCAAACGAAAACGAGCGGATACGCAGAAAAGCACTAAGCCAAAACTGCCGAACAAAAGATATGATAAAAATAAAAAGTTGTACCCTTTTTTGTGCTTAACACCGAAAAATATCCCAATTATTGCAAGAGGTAAAAGGATGCCAAATGGAAATTTCAGGTACTTATTCTGAAAAACCAGCTTGTCTAAAAAAAGGGAAAACTGCTTAAAAAAATATAAATCAGTTGGATTCATTATTTCAAAGCCAGAAACAAGATGTGATGTTTTGATCATTACAGACTTAACATAATACCAAGGATGTTCTTTAATATAATTAGCTGTTTCCTTTAAAAATATTCTGGTTTTCCCTATTTTGTTAACTTCTTCTTCCGAATAAAGCCTATAAGGCAAAGTAACAATTTTTTCCCAATCATATCCTGGCCTAAATAATACATTACTTTGCCAGTCAGTATTATTAGCAGCATAAAATGTTACCGGTCCATTTGATGAAATCAAAACCGGTTCACCTTTTATTAAATTAAATGAAGTTACAGGAACAATAGGAAGTATTGTGCCAATAATTGTGGCTATCGAAAATAGAAACGAATGCTTAAGATTCTTTTTGAATTTAATAAATACAGCGAGAACACCTGAACAAGCAAAAAGTCCGGTTAATGGCCAGGTAATTGTGGCCAGTCCGGTTAATATCCCAGAAACAAAAAACAGCCAGAGCTTTCGTTCTGCCAGCCCACGATAAAGTAATGCTAATCCCAGCAGACTAAGTAAAATAGTTAATACTGGGGCAAGTAGCTCCAACTCAAAATAGATAAGTGGGCCATAAAAAGCACAAATAATCCCGGCTAGAAATCCAACAAACTTGCCTGCAAAACGATTACCAATAATAGTTACGACAAGGCAACTTGAGGCACCTAGAAAGGATTGGATAATTCTTGGCCACAAATAAGAGGAGCCAAAAATTTTATATATTCCGGCCAGGAATAATGGGTAGAGGGGTGGCTGGTAAAATGCACCTGGTTGGTCCCATCGCCCTGTTTCTGCTAATATTCTGGCCAATCGATCATATTCCATTGCATCGATAAGCGGGTAATTAAAGAAAGGGCTGGATTGGTTGAATTCAAAAGTAACAACCAACCGGGTAATTAAAGCAATGATAAATACGAGAACAGGAGACAACCAGTTTTTTAAAATATCTGTTTGTCTTGCTGAAAATTGAACATTTGGTTTATACATGGTTTTCAATGGAGGGTGTAAAATAAAAAAGAATAATTATGTAAAGCTCGCCTCCCTATCTCTCAATTCAAAAGTTTATATAAATGGTGTTAACAACATTTGGTTCAGCTGGGGATAAAGTTTTGATTCGTAGATTGTCAAAAGTCAGGATTCCTTGCCGGGATAGTAACTTCCGATAACCCAAATCCAGGCCAACACCCCCAATGGACATGTTAATCTTATTAATACTTTGAATCCAAGCATATTAATCATGAAAAATGAATGGATCCTCTGGTGGCTCAAGAGATCTTATTCGTTTCCTGTAATCATAGGGGGAGATTGTTCTGATTATCGGCTATCACAGTAAGCTGTGTATTGCGGTGCGGCTGCGCAGCCAGAGGTGGTAGGCCAGGCAGAGACGCCAGCGGATCTGCACCAGCGGGTTGCGCTGCCAGCCGCTGACGTTAACTCCATGCCTCCTGTATTCCATGGTCTTGGTCGCGATAAAGTCAACCTCACCGAACTTTAAAGCAAGCAGGCCCAGCCAGGAATCGTGCATCGGAATACCAGGCGGAAACGGCAGGGCCAGTTCCAGCAGATCCCGGGTAAAGGCCATGGCGCAGCCGGTAAAGGTGTTGTCAAAGAGATTGGTCCAGATCCCCTTTTTCGGTTTCTTGCGCTCAAACAGGGTCTGCCCCGTTCTTGCCCCCTCTCCATCAATAACGTAGCCATCCATCATGACCAAGGCCGGCCGGCGGCAGCAACCGGCAAGCTGCTGCCCGATCACCTCCATCTTATTATCGAGCCATACGTCATCCTGATCGGCCAGGGCAATAATCTCGCCAGCAGCATTTTTGAGCGCGTTTTCAAAATTGTAGACCGGGCTGTAAAAGGTGTTATTCTCCAGCAGGCGGATCCGCGGATCGCCAAAGTCTCGTATGATGTCTACCGTTCTGTCCGTAGAGGAGTCGTCGGAAATGACTAACTCGTCCTCAGAACCGAGCTGCCGCATGATTGAGGCCAGTTGCCTGTGGAGGTACTTTTCCCCGTTGCGGGTTGCCATGCAGATCGAGATCATCAATACTATCCCTCCCTACGGCCAACACACGTTTCGATCTCACGCATGATACGTTCCAGTTGGGTTTCCAGGTTAAACTTCTCAGCGACCCGCCGAGCAGCAGCCTCGCCGAACCTGTGTTGAAGCTCTCTAGAATCCACCAATTGCAACATCCGCTCAGTCAATTGTGGAATATTCCCGGCAGGATAAAGATAGCCTGTTTCTCCTTCTGCAACGAGTTCAGGCATTCCTCCCCCATTAGCCGCCACAACAGGTTTGGAGGCAGCCATAGCTTCGATAACAGCCATATTGCATGCCTCATTTTCAAATGGCGCCAGGAAAATTTCGGCCGCGGACAATAGGGGTGAAGTCTCGGTTACATAACCTGGCAGCGACACATGATCTCCAAGCCCCAACTCTTTTACTCTTTTTTCGAGCGCCTGCCGCAACTCTCCCTCACCCAAGACCACAAGCATTGCCTGAGGATAAACTGAAAGTATGGCGGGCATTGCCTCAAGAAGGTCCCCGATTCTTTTATGGGAGGCCAACTGACCCACGGAGAGTAATCTTGGCTCCCTCCCATGAAACTCCTGAGGCTCATTATTATTGCCGGGTGTCGGCAGCAGACTTATACCGTTGTAGATCACACACAAAAATGCACCTTTCTACGTCCCGATTGGCAAGTTTAGCGATCAAGCTGCCTGCCATCCCATTAACATTGCGTTCATGAAAATGAACCAGGGTGCGGTACCCAAGTCTGCCGGCCATTGCAACAGGCAGCACACTGCGAACCGTATTGCCATAAACCAGTACCGGCTCAATACCGGCAAGAAGTTTTTTGAAGGCCCTCCAAAAAGGTAGAAAAGTCAAGATGTTGGCACCAATATCTTTCCCGGCCAGGGAAAAACGCGGCAGAGGCAGAAAAAAAAGTTCCACATCCGAAAGCGTTTCCAGGCGACGTTTTATCTCGCCCGGGCCTGGTAAGACCACATGCACTTTAAAAGTTTTCCTTGTCGCCTGGACAACCTGAAACAGCACTTTATCAGCGCCATAGAAGTCCGGTGAATGGGCGATAAAAACAATATTTGGAGGGTATTTCTCTACCATGACAATTCTAAATCAAAACTCTAACAGTCCGGCTTTGGGTTAACTGTTAATAGAATACAGAATGAGAACATACTTATGAAAAAAGGTTTGAGTATTTTATTCACTATTCTCCATTCTGAATTTTGCATTCTGCATTCTGAATTTAATATCTCTGCTCAATGCACGCCTTCATTTTGTCGGCAACCGGCTTCAGCATGACAGACCAGTCGAAATTGATTTTGGCAAATTCCCGCATTTCTATTGCATATTCCGGATTTTTCCTGCGCAGATTTTTCACAAAATCAACCAGATCCCTAATCTGGATAGCAGACTCATCAGGGGGCACAGACATTACAGAGATAAAATCTTCCGGAAAGCCGGGATCACTGGTCGAGGTGATAAAGGGAATTCCCCGGGCGCAGTATTCCCGATTCTTGAGATCAGGATTAGTTACCATGCCTTTGCGATGTACACCAAGATTGCCGATTGCCAGATCTTTATCCTGAAAGAGACGATCAAGACTATCCCCTACATGAGCACCATGGAAAACAACATGTTCTCCAACACCTTTTTGATTCGCAAGTCTCTGCAACGGTTCAAGGTATAAACCATCCCCAACAACATGGAAGAAGACCTTTTTTCCATTACCGTCTTTCTGATAATCGGCCAGTCCCTGGATCATCCGCTCATATCCTGTCCAGTAAACCAGATTTGATACGCCGATAAAGTGATATTCAACCTGGTTGTCTTTTATTGAACAGGGTGCTGCAGGCTGAATGGACTCAACATCCACACCATTTCCGATTTTAATAGTCGGAATGCTGAAAATACTTTGATATTCACTATATGTAATTACGAGATCAAAATAATTGCGCAAATTCCTTCGATACAATAAATCGGCCAGATAAAGAACAAACAGCCCCAGCCGGCCTGATGACCGAAGCTCTCGGTCATAGGGATATGTGGCAATTTCAAGAAAGATGGGGATCGCGGTTCCGACTGACTTCTTTAGACTTTTCAGGAAGTAGATGAAATGACTATCCGAAAAATTGTAGCGAATGTAAACAACGTCAGGGCGATATTCCAGTAGCCGTTCGAGGCATTCCTGATAATACTTCCTGTTGAAAGCCCAAGAGCGGAAAAGGTTCTGCAGGATATTGGAGCCATAGTCATAGGGGGCAAAATCGAACAGTTCAACATCGAAACCGAGTTTTTGAAAGGCGCGGTTCTGGCCCTGTACTTTTTTTTGTATTCCCAATGATTGCCCAGCTTCCAGGCTCATTTTAGGAGTAAAGAACGCCAACCTTCCCCTTTTAGTAGAACTTTCCATAATGTTGTTATGCACTACCGATATGATTCGGGGAAGTACCGCTTTAATTTCAATACAATTTTCTGCTTATAATACCAAAGGGGCTTTTGCCCAAAATTATTATAATTAAATGCATTATTGCTTGTATTTATTATAGAAATTTCTCTTTGTTTCAATTTATTGATAATTGCAGTGATTTCAACATCATTGTCTAATGTGTCCTCTATCAATTTTATATCCTTCTCAAATTGCGCTGGATATTCTACCCGCCGGAAAATTTCAGAAGATCCTTCAAGAACCTGTTTGCCGGTACCGCCACTGCCAAAAAGATGATGGTGTTTTTTCTCCCAGAAATTCATCTTGCGATCGAAATTGTCCATGCCCAGCAGGTCACAAATGAACATAAGATGTTTTTGTGGATTATTGACAAAATCGTCATAACAAACAGAAACGAACGGCAGTTTTGTCTCCAGAAATTTCTTATAATAATCAATGAAGATCGGCCTCCAGTGATTCAAATCTTTCCCCCGTTTCAAAAAAGAGATACTGAAAGTAGCGGGCTTTTTCCATATGAGCAGGTTCAGGACCCGACCCTGGTTCTGGATGACCCACTTCTGGTTATCAATCACCCACGACAGGTCCTTGGAAGAATCCACAACCCAT